>Ga0209614_1000480_pt1 | contig 34718 bp, 35 predicted proteins | sample BlaSprsedimmetaG_FD_185484 | JGI IMG/M metagenome (GOLD analysis project Ga0209614, IMG submission 185484) | Hot spring sediment bacterial and archeal communities from California, USA to study Microbial Dark Matter (Phase II) - Blank Spring... ...
TGACCATATCCCTTTCTGCTCTCTCTAACAACAGGGATAGGTAACCTTTCTGCTGGTAATGCTCTAATTTTAAATCACTGAGTAGCTGTTGACGCTCCTCTTCACTGAGTTTTTCAATAGCCTGTTTAATTTCTGACAATTCCATAACAGCATTTTTTTCAAATATACAAATAATTGCTGATTATGTCATAACAAAGCCAGTAAACTACGTAGTTAAAAAATATAAAAATAAGAGATACAGTATAAAAAACATATTGCAAAACAAAATATGAAAAAATAAAATTATAAAAATAAAATAAATTTCATAACGGGATTTCATGATTTCCCTGAAACGGAAATGTTGTTGCCCGGGTGGATTGTTCCCAGATACAAACGGATGATTGAATCAACAACAATTCCCTGAATATACCCGGTATAGAAGTTTACCGGATCCGTTTTCCGAATCAGAATTCAAATAGACCACAAAGAAATATTTTTCCGGGGGTATTTTGTTGTTACCTTTATGTAATAAAATCATACCGCTATCGTCTTATCATTGTAATGGAACTGGACAGGTTTACATCGGAAGTGGTGCCACTGGGAAAAAAGCTGTACCGTTTTGCCCTGTCTTACCTGAAAGAACAGGCGGAAGCGGAAGATGCGGTTCAGGAAGTGATGATCAAGCTGTGGGACCGCCGGGAAACGCTGGATAATTACCAGAGTGTGGAAGCTTTTGCCATGACGGTGACCCGCAACCACTGCCTTGACAGGCTGAGAAAGAAACGAACCCTGTCGTTCGAAGAGATCCCTGTACTGGAGAAAGAATTGAACCAGGATGGAAATCCTCATCAAAGGATGGAAGTAAGTGACGATGTGAACAAGATACGGATGATCATGCAGGAACTGCCCGGGCAGCAGCGCGAAATTGTACAGCTGCGGGATGTGGAAGGGTATGCCTTCGAAGAAATTGCCGATATCACCGGATTGAATGTAAACCTGATCCGTGTGAACCTGTCAAGGGCCAGAAAGAAAATAAGAGAAACCCTCATTAAATGGAATCGATATGGAATGGAAAGTAATCAAAAACCTGCTGGAGAAATACTACAAGGGTAGTACCAGTACGGAAGAAGAAAATATTTTGAAGGAAGCCCTCAGGCAGGACGACCTGCCCGGGGAATTCCTTCCCGACCGGGAGGTGATCCTGGGGCTGGAAGCCCAGCAGCAGGTGGAACCCCCGGAAGGTTTCGAAGCCAGGCTTGAGAAAACCCTTCATAAAGCTGCCGGGTCACGGCCTGTGATCCGCCTGCCGGGCAGGAGAATGATCTATACGGCCGCTTCCGCCGCTGCCGTTATGGTGGTGCTGGTTTCCGGCTATTTTCTGCTCCGCACCTCAGGAATGTTTGGTCCCACACCGGCAGATACCTTCGAGGATCCGCAACTGGCCTGGGAGGAGACCAAAAGCACCCTGATGCTGGTTTCGGAAATGCTGAACAAGGGGACCGCCCCGCTGGAAAACCTCACGGAATGGCACGAGCACACCCGGGAACTCAGGTATGTCAATACCCTGAACACGGGGATGGAGCCGCTCAGTGCGATGAATACCCTCAACGAGGTTCAGGAAACCCTCAAACCCATAGGGAAATTCGAAAAAGTAAGAAAGATATTGCAACAATAGGATGTCATGAAAAGAATCTGGTTTTTATTCGGTTGGCTTATTATCCCGGTCGTAATGCATGCGCAGGATTCGGCGGTGGATAAGCTGTTTGCAAAATACAACGGCAGGGAGGGCATCACCTCGGTAACTATTTCAAGCAAAATGTTTGAAATGTTCTCGGAAATGGAAACGGGCGATCCCGAATTCGAACAGGCGGTGAAAGGACTGAAAGGCATCAGGATCCTGGCCTGTGAAGGCGGAATGGTTGAAGGAAAACCAGTGAATTTTTTTACCGAACTTATGCAGGACCTCCCCCTTGAACGGTATGAGGAGATGATGGTGGTAAAGGAGAAAGACCAGAACATACGGTTTCTCGTCAGGGAAGAAAACGGCCGGATGGCGGAGTTGCTGATGGTGGTGGGTGGAGGTTCCGATAATGTCCTGATAAGCATTACCGGCGAAATTGATATGAAGAGCATTTCGAAGCTGTCGAAAAGCCTGCAGATCAAAGGCCTGGATAAACTGGATCATATGGAAGAATAATAGCCGCACGCCACGAAAAGGAACATGATCTTCTGCATGACGGTAATTTCATTTCTCATCGCAGGCTGCCGGCCGGAAGAGAAAAGCGGGGTGGAGGAGGAACTATTTCGTGCCCCATAAAGCAGGTACAGATAAACGATTTCAAAAACCTGAAATAATCCCGTCTGACTGATCGTTTCACAACCGGCGGCACCTGTCCCGCCGGTCTTTTTGTAACCTTTCTGCTCCTTTTTCGTTACAGGAGGTAATGTTGAACATTATTAAAACCTGAACGATATGAAAAAGATCCTGGCATTATTGATGATAGTGGCGACCGGATGGATGGTTTCCTGTAATAAGGATGAAGCCCCAACCGTTGCCGAAAACAAGCAAACCCTGGAAAATCTGGCTACCCAGATGGAGGAGGATATGAGTGTGGTAGTTGATGAGGAAGGATTCAACGCACTGGTTGCTTTTGATGCATGTATGGGTATCCACGATCCTGTTGGCGCCCCGGAAGTAAAAAAGAGTCTTACCGCAGAGTCAAATACCCTGACACTGAAAGATTTTTACCGTATGGCCATGATGCCGTCGATTGACCCGGGATTCGACTTCCAGTCGAAGGTGGGCACCTACGAATGGAATGCCGGCAATCAGGGCTGGGTCATCACCCAGAATGATCCAAACGATAAGATCGTTTTTCTGTTTCCGAACGACGGCCCACAGGGTACGGTAAACAATGTCACTCTGACCATTCATGATTTTCAGGATGTGCTGATCAGCGACGAATGGGGGTCATGGTACAACCCCACAAGGGTGGAGGTCGATCTGTATTATGAGGATGAATTGTATCTCGATTTGCTGTTTGAAGCATCGTGGAATACAAATAACGGCGAGCCCAACAGCCTCTTCCTGGAACTCTTCCTGAAACCGTATACCTTTACGGGCAGCTTTGAGCGTGACGGATCCGATGTGTCTCTGGAAGCGATCCTGAAACTCGGGAAAACCCGTGTGATTTCTGCAGGGATCGATGTTGGTTTCACCAGCACCGAACTGGATGATGCTCAGAGCCTGGCAGGTTACCTGCAATACAGAAAAGTGAAACTGGAAGGCGATCTGGATATTGCCTCGCTGGAAGGAATTGAGGGTGAACCTACCGTTGATCAGATGAATGAGTACGTGAATCTGACCCTGTACACCTATCCCGATTTGCACAAGATAGCCGATGTGGAGTTCTACTATGATGAAACCAACCAGAGGATCGATTTACAGCTGGTATTTACCGACGGAAGCACCGTGCCGGCTTCGGAATACCTGGATTCCATCATGGAAGTTATCGAACAGAGAATGCAGGAAATACAACAGGAATTTACCCAGCCCCGATAGACCATACCCTTCAGTGCTTCTATAAATGAGAAAAAAGGAGGCCTTCCGGATGGAAAGCCTCCTTTTTTCTTTTTTTTCTTTATGTTATTTCGTAATATTGCGAAATACGAATTAAATGCAAATAAAAAGGTAATAATATGGAAATAAAAGTGTTAGGAACAGGTTGTCCCAAATGTAAAGCCTTGGAAAGCCGGGTGCACGAAGCCCTGGCTTCCCTGAAGATCCAGGCCGATGTTCAGAAAGAAGAGGATATCATGAAGATTATGGGGTACGGGATTATTCACACACCCGGGCTGGTGATCAACAACCGGGTGGTATGTTCGGGCCGGGTTCCCTCGGTGAATGAAATTAAAGACATGATCAATCAAAACCAATAAACTGAAAAACACTATGAAGTCATTGAGAATCATTATGCTTGGATTGTTCATCATGGGCATGGGTAATTCCTGTGCATCCCGGGCTTCGGGAGGGGAGGAAGAAGGAAAGCAGCTGGCTGAGACAGGGGAAGTGGAAGTTCATTACTTCCATATGACCCGCCGGTGTGCCACATGTAATGCCGTGGAGGAAGTGACCCGGGAAGCCGTAACAACTTTTTATGAAGGAAAGGTAGATTTTACATCATGGAACATCGATGAAAGCGAAGGAAAGGAAAAAGCGCAGGAACTGGGAGTGTCCGGGCAAACCCTGTTGATCGTGAAGGATGACACGAAGATCAATCTTACCAGTGAGGCTTTTTTAACCGCCCTGAGCGATCCCGACAAGCTGAAGCAAATCATCAGGGAACGTATCGATCCCCTGCTATGATCTGCAGACAGCTATTAACCCTGCGGGTACAGGTCAAATCTTAAGTTATCTGCGGGATATTTTCCGGTGGCACCCGACAGCATATAATGTATGCTGCTTGTGCTGGTTGTGTAACTCAGCCTTTTAACAGCTCAATGATTGTGATCTCGGGAGGCATACCAACCCGCCCGGGATAACCGATGTACCCGAACCCCCGGTTGACATACAGGTACTGTTTGTTTTCACTGTAAAGGCCTGCCCAGTGCGGGTATTTCCACTGTACGGGGCTCCATTTTATGTTTCGCGTTTCAATGCCGAACTGCATGCCGTGGGTATGGCCTGAAAGGGTAAGATCCACATTGGTTTTCCCCAATATCTCGGCATCCCAGTGAGTGGGATCGTGCGAAAGCAGAATTTTGAAGGGAGCATCTTTGACGTTTTCATGGGCCTTCCGGAAATCGCCGTATTGCGCAAAAGGAGGCTTTCCCCAGTTTTCCACCCCTATCAGGGCCAGGGTTGATCCGTTTTTTTCGATTTTCACCGCTTCGTTCAGGAGCATTCGAAATCCCATGGCTTCCTGACGCCGGATCAGCTCCTGAAGATTGTTGCGTTTGTCCTGTTCCGAATCCCACCGGAAATAATCGCCGTAATCGTGATTTCCCAGGATGGAATATTTCCCCATCGGGGCCTGCAGGGAGGCAAGTATTTCTTCCCACCCGTTCAGTTCTTCCGCCAGATCGTTTACCATATCGCCTGTAAATACAATGATGTCGGCTTCCAGGGCACGGATCAGTTCGAAGGCTTCCTTTATTTTCTTTTCATGGCCGTAGAACGATCCGATATGGATATCGGAAATCTGTACGATCTTCAATCCGTGGAATGCTTCGGGAAGATGAGGGAAAGCGAGTTTCTGGTGACTGATCCTGAAGCGGAAACGGCCCCATACCATACCCCAGATGATCGACAGGAAAGGGATGGCGGCGAGCACCAGTCCGGCCTGGGTAAGGAATTTGAAGCGGCTGATCTTTTCGGCCGAAGGGTCGGGACTGGTTTCTGTTCCGGTAACCAGGGCAGAAAGCTTATGAATACCCAGTGCAGCCAGCTTTCCAATATCTTCTGTGAGGTGAAAAACCGCAAAGAACAATTTGGGTATGTACAGGGCAAGCAGAATGCCTGCCAGGAGAAAAATCCGGGAGGTGGTTTTCGGGTCACGCTGCCCGGCAGAGGAAAGGAAAACGGAAACGATCAGGGCCAGGAAGAACAGACTGATCCCCCAGTACATCCATTTAGACAGGTTTCGTGTAAAAGGCGCTGATTGATGCAGCAGGTGCATCATGGCTTTATAGGCAACCAGGTCAATGAGAAGCAGAATAATCAGTATGGCTATCATCACAATGAATATTTTTTTCATATATATTATATCCTTGTCTACAGCATTTTAGTATGCAAAAATGCAATCTTTTATGCATTTTTGCGGAAAAATCGGGAACGATTTTTGCTTAGTCCCGTTTAAGTGAACAGTAACAGGAGAAAATTGTTAACCAAAAACCTGAAAACATGAAACGTTCAATTCTTCTTTTTACCGCACTTTTTGCTATCAGTTCCGTATCCATGGCACAGATCAAATTCGGGTTGAGGGGTGGTATCAGCTCCTCATCCATTAAGGTGGATGAAGTGATTGGCGGAGCTGCCGAAGATTATTATTATGAGCTTGAATCGGGCGATGCCATGATCGGTTATCATTTCGGCGCCATGATGCGGGTGACCCTTTTCGGGGCCTTCATTCAGCCCGAGGTGCTGTTTTCTTCTTCGGGAGGGGAAGTAAAAATTACGGACCTGACCGAAAACACTGAATATTTCAAGAATCAGACCTATAACAAGATCAGTATTCCGGTTATGGTCGGATTCAAACTGGGTCCTGCACGTTTGCAGGCCGGACCGGCTGCCAGCTTTACTCTCAGCAGCAAACCTGCCCTGGACGACCTGGTGGATCAGGTGGAGGAAGATTTCAAAACAGCCACTTTCGGCTACCAGGCCGGTATCGGAGTGGATGTGCTGAATTTTCTGGCCATCGATCTGAAATACGAAGGCAACCTGAGCAAGCTGGGCGACGGAATTACCCTGGGCGACTATACGGCCAGTTTCGACACCCGGAATCCGCAGATCATTCTGAGTGTGGGGATTATGTTTTAGGACGATCCAAACAGATCATGCCATAAGAAAAGCTGTCCGGTCAGGGCAGCTTTTTTACTTTCCGGCTGATCGTGTCAGATTCTTAATTATTTCTTATTTTCGAACGGCATCTGAAAGATCAGAGAATGAATTCCGGGATATTTTCGACCATTGGGTGGAACGACATCCTTCAGTACCTTTTTCTGATGGTGTATGCCATCACGGTGTTATCAACCGTCTTTGCCATTGTTATGGAAAAACGGGACCCACACAAAACCCTGGCCTGGGTGTTGCTTATTCTGCTGGTTCCCATCCTCGGCATTGTCTGGTATCTGGTATTCGGCCAGAATTACAGAAAACGGAAAATGTTTTCCCGAAAGGGACTGATCGACCTGGCCAGGATCAGGGCCCTTAGCGAGGATCAGTTACTTGACCTGAGTAACCGTACCTTTCACAAAAACAGCGCCCTGGCCGGGAGTCTGAATATTATCAAGCTGCTGCTGAAAAATTCCAAAGCCCTTCTCACACAGCATAACCGGGTAGATATTCTGAATGACGGACTGGCTACTTTCGAAGCTATGCTGAGCGCCCTGGAGAGAGCGGAGCATCATATTCACCTGGATTTTTTCAAGATTGCCGATGATGAAATCGGAAACCAGGTGCGGCGGATCCTGGTCAGAAAAGCCCGGGAAGGAGTGAAGGTACGGATCATTTACGACGATGTAGGAAGCTGGCATCTGACCAGGAGATACATCCGTACATTACGGGAGGCCGGGGCTGAAATTCTGCCTTTCATGCCCGTTAGGTTTCCCTATTTTACATCAAAGGTCAATTTCCGGAATCACCGGAAAATCCTGGTTATTGACGGAAAAGTTGGATTTGTGGGGGGGCTCAATATTGCCGATAAATACCTGAAAGGGACCAGGAGATTTCCCTTCTGGAGAGACACGCACCTGAGGCTTGAAGGCGAAGCGGTGCGATCTCTGCAAACCGTATTCATAACCGACTGGTATTTTGTCAGCGGAGAAATCATTACACACCGTAAAAAATATTTTCCCGATTACCAGGTGGAGGAAACCAATTACGTTCAGATAACGGCCAGCGGACCTGATTCTGACTGGGCAAATATTATGCAGGCTTTCTTTGTAGCCATTACCAATGCACGGAAAAACATCTACATTACCACCCCGTATTTTTCCCCGAACGAAAGCATTCTGACTGCCCTGGTGACAGCTGCTCTCAGGGGGGTGGATGTGAGGATTATTCTGCCCTATTATTCCGATTCAACCGTGAGCTACTGGAATTCGGTTTCCTATGTTACCGAATTGCTGGAAGCCGGGATACGGGTGTTCCTGTACAAAAAAGGCTTTATTCATGCAAAGCTCCTGATGGTTGACGGAACCTTCAGCACGGTGGGTTCGGCCAACATGGATATGCGCAGCTTTGATATCGATTTCGAAGTGAATGCCCTGATCTACAGCCGCAAAATAACCGCCCGGCTTGAAAGCACCTTCGAGGAAGACATGAAGAACAGTGTGGAAGTGAATTTCAGAAGCTGGAAAGAACGGCCGAGAAGAAAAAAGATCATGGAATCCCTTGCCCGGATGCTGGGCCCACTGTATTAATTCAACTGTACATTTTCGCCAATGGTTTTCTTTTGTTTCCTGATGGTTTTCTCCAGCAGGAGCAAACCCGTAATGAACTTTTCTTTACGGGCAGGTTCTCCAGGCGTGATCAGGTGAAGCTTGTCGGATGCATTCAGGTTAAGCCTGCCTGCCAGCTCCAGGAGACCGATCTCCTGCTTCTCCTGCGCTCCGGTATCCTGCAGCAGACCGAGTTCTTCGGCCAGGGCAAGGATTGCCGGGTCGCGCACCACCCTGTCGGGAGACAGTATCTCCACCTCCCCGCCGCCATAGAGCTTGCCCGGTATTTCCTTCCGGTAGCCGAGTACCCGGAAGAGGGATATCCCTTCTATCACCACGATCATTTCCCCGCTTTCAAATACCCGCAGTACTTCATTCAGTTTCACTTCCGATCCCATATCGGTGATCTTCCTGTGCCTGATATAAGGAACACCGAAAGTAAAGGACTGTTCCTGACATTCGGCGATCAGCTGCTTGTATCGTGGCTCAAAAATGCGCAGGGGCGCTTTTTCTCCCGGAAGCAACAGGATCCCCAGAGGGAAAAAAGGCAACGAAATCGGGTTATGTGTGGAATCTTTCATCATACAGTAACCTCCGCTTTATTATAATACAAACATATTGCCATTTTGTTTCTGAGGTAGAAATTGAACGAATCCGTCAATTTGACAGTTCTTTTTCTTATTTTTCCTGTCAGAATCAACCGGATAATGTATTATTTTTATTCTGAAAAATTTTGTAATTTTTGAACGAAACCCGAACACTCCCATGAAAGAAAAGGAAATGATCCGTTTATTAACGGCCGAAAACAAAAGGGCCCGTGATATCAAGGAAGCCCTGGAAGAGCAGGACGTGGCGTTCCAGATGGTGGAAACGGAAAACAACCGGATTTCTGTGAATGTTCCGGAAGGGCTGTTGGAAAGGGCACTGGCAATTATTCATACATTGATGGAAGACCTGGGAGCGGAGGGTATTCAGGTAGTGGGGAGCCTGAAGAAATACCGGAAAATTCTGGTACCTGTGGATTTTACCTCATATTCTGAAAATGCCTGTTATGTGGCCATTGGGTTGGCAAAACGCCTGAATGCCGAAATCGAGCTGCTGCATGCCTACATCATTCCGGAACTGACTTCCCTGCCTTTCGACGATACCTATTCCTTTCACGGGACCATGGCGGAATATATGGAGGAGGCTATGGATAAAGCAAAGGAAAGACTGGAGAACCTGGCTAAACAGCTCAGGCAGTTTGTGGCGGAGAAAAAGATTTCCGGAGTTAGCATTAATTTTTCCCTTTTGAGGGGATTGCCTGCCGATGCGGTGAGCTATATGGAAGAATCCTACCAGCCCGATGTGATCGTGATGGGAACCAGGTCGCTGGAGAAAAGGAGGGAGGAGGACAGCTCGGTACTGAAGATCATACGCGGGGCCTGTGTTCCCGTGCTGGTGGTGCCTGAGAGTTCGGGCATGGAAAAGCTGGATGAAATGAAGCGCATTGCCTTTGCTACCGATTTTGATGAATCGGATTTCGGAGCCATCCGGAAACTTTCGGGCCTGATCGCTCCCTTTCACCTGAAGGTGTATTGTGTGCATATTGGTAAGCAGCCGGTGAACGAAGAAGAAAAAAGCGGGATGAAAGAGTTGCAGGAATATTTCTGCGATGCCTACCCCGAGCTGGAAGTGGAATGCCTGATGGTGGAGAACGAGGATGTGATTGCCGGACTTGACGAGGTGATTCGCCTTTATTCCATCGATGTAATTGCCGTTACCACGCACAAGCGCAATATTATCACACAGGTCCTGTACCCCAGCCTGACTAAAAAATTGTTCTTCCATACCAACATACCCATGCTGGTGTTCCATTCCTGATCCGTTCCGGTTCCCTGCCTTGTTTCTCATAAACTCACCACAAGAAGCCTGTTTCGCTTCCTGAAGAACTCTCATTTGGCGCAAATCAGAACGTTACGTGCCTGGTTTCGGGAAAAATAATCCCTGATATGTTTCCTCATGAGACACCTTTCATTCCCTGACAATGAAAAAGTTCACTCATACAGGCTCTGGAAATTTGAGTACGAGCCACACATTATATTTTGAAAATTCCGCGGTGGTGAATGAACCATTTTTTCCGGCAGGTGTTACAAAAAGGTAATACCCGTTTCACAAAACCGAAAAAATGTGTGCTTCAGGAAAAATACCGGGAATATTCTGCAGAACAGGCGCGGTACTGTTATTTCTTACGGTTTTTGCCTGGCCGGGTAGGGCGCAGGAACCGGATATACCGGTGTTTGACTTTTCCGGGATCAGGCCTTTTCTTGAGCAGACCGATGATACCACCTATCTGATCAATTTCTGGGCTACCTGGTGCACCCCCTGCGTGGAAGAAATGCCGGCCATCAATGAAATTGCCCGGAAATACCGCGACAGGAAACTCAGCATTCTACTGGTAAGCCTCGATTTTCCCACACACATTGAAACACGGGTGATTCCCTTTATCAGGGAACATCGTCTGATACCCAGGGTGGTGGTGCTGGATGATCCCGATGCCGACCGGTGGATACGGGAAGTTAGTTCCCGATGGTCGGGAGCCATTCCCGCCACACTGATTTACCGGAATGAAAAACGGGATTTTTATGAAAAAAGCTTTACCTATCAGGAACTGGAAACCATTGTCAAACTAAAACTCGATCAGCCATGAAAATGAATGTGTTCATACTTGCAGCCCTGTTTGCAGGACAGTTAATGTATGGTCAGGGATATCAGGCGGGGGACAAAGCCATCGATTTTCGCCTGAAGAATGTTGACGGCAAAATGGTGAGCCTTAGCGAATATCCCGATGCAAAAGGTTTTGCCGTGATCTTTACCTGCAATTCCTGTCCCTATGCCATTGCCTGGGAAGACAGGATCATCGAAATCGACCGGAAATACAGGGACAAGGGATTTCCGGTGATAGCCATCAATCCCAATAATCCGGAGGTATCTCCGAAGGACAGCTATGAGGATATGATCATCCGTGCCCGGGAAAAAGGCTTTCCCTTTCCTTATCTGTTCGACGAGAAGCAGGAGGTATTCCCCGTTTACGGGGCTGCACGTACCCCGCATGTGTACCTGCTGGTGCGGGAGGGAAGTGATCTGGTGGTGAAATATGTTGGGGCCGTAGACGATAATTACAGGGATGCTTCGCAGGTGAAGGAACCGTATCTGGCCAATGCCATTGATGCGCTGCTGGCCGGCCGGGAGATCGAAAAAACCGAAACCCGTGCTATTGGTTGTACCATCAAGGTGAAGAATTAATCCTGCTTTCTGCAGAAAAAAAGGATCCGCGGCTCAGGATCCTTTTTTTATGAGGTCACTCTATTTTCCTTTCCTGAGGAATGAAATCCAGCGCTGCCGAATTGATGCAGTATCTCAGACCGGTGGGCGGGGGGCCGTCATGGAAAACATGCCCCAGATGGGCATCACATGCCGCGCAGAGCACTTCGGTGCGGATCATCCCGTGGCTGCGGTCTTCGCGCAGACGGATGAGGTTTTTATCCGCCACGTCGTTGAAGGCCGGCCAGCCGCAACCCGACTGGTATTTTGTTGCGGAAGTGAACAGCAGGTTGCCGCAGGCCACGCAAACGTAGCTGCCTTTTTCAAAGTGCCTGTCGTAAATACCCGTAAAAGGAGCTTCGGTTCCTTTTTCCCGGGTAACGTGATATTGCAGGGGAGTAAGCAGTTTCTTCCAGTCCTCCTCCGTTTTTGCCCGGGCCTGTTCTGGTTTTTGTTTCATGTTGTTTTTTCTTCCGTTGTCTGGGCACAGGTTTCCGTTATAACGGCAAGAATGCCCAGGGTGAATATAAGATACGTCTTTAAATTCATGATTTTTGTTTCAATGGCCGTATTGAATGAACAGTGAACCCGGCGAATTGTTTCCGGATGAGGCGAAATTTGATTTAATTTGCGCATGTTTCATATCGAAAATTAATGAAACCGGTAAAAATGTATGTCATACGGCAGGGTTTATTAGTGGTTCTCCTGTTCATCTTGGTGTTCCCAGTGGGCTCGCAGGAAATTTTCGGGGAACGGTTTCATCCAGGTAACAGGCCCCTGTTTGCTTCCGATGATATGATTGAACTGGATATCCGGTGTGATCTGCACGAATTGCTGAACGACCGGGAGGAAGAGGGAGGACGGCATCCCGGCATGCTGAGATATAATACGTCTTCGGGTGATTGCGACAGTTTTCCGGTTGTGCTGGAAACCCGCGGGCATTTCAGGAGGAAGCCCGAGAACTGCGATTTCCCCCCGCTGATGATACGGATGGAGAAGGAAGAAGTGGCGGGCACATTGTTCACGGGTCAGGACCGGTTGAAGCTGGTTACCCATTGCCGGACGCACCAGGAACTTTTCGAGTCGCTGGTTATCAAAGAATACCTCATTTATCGCTGGTACAATGCCCTGACCCCCTGCAGCTACCGGGTACGTCTGGCCAGGATCAGATATTTCGACCGGCAGGGCGGAGAGTTGTATACTGAGAACAATGGATTTATTCTGGAGCGGACAAGGGACATGGCCGCCAGGCTGGGCGGGGAGCCGGTGGATTTTGCGGGGATCCATCCCTTGAGGCTTTCCCATCAGCATTACACCCTGCTGGCTCTGTTTGAATACCTCATTGTGAATAACGACTGGGCTGTGGAGGTATTGCACAATGTGAAGCTGGTGTCGCGGGGGGCGGATTATCCGTTGATCCCTGTGGGGTATGATTTTGACTGGTCGGGGCTGATCGATGCTCCTTACCGGGAGAATTCCAGTCAGGAAATGGAAGCAGGTGAGCTGATGTACAAGGGCTTGTGTGGTGAAAAGGATGTTCTGTGGCAGGTGATCGGGCATTGCCTTGACCGGAAAGAGGAACTGTACCGGCTGGTGGAGCAATGCGGGCATATTAGCCCGGAGGATGCGGTGCAGATGACCGAACGTCTGGATGAATTTTTCACTTTGCTGAGCAGCCGACGGCAGGTCAGGCGTATTTTGATCCGTTCGTGTCTGGAATAATTTTCCCTGTGCCGGAGCAACCGGTTCAGAGGGGGATATTCCCGTGCTTTCTGGGCGGATTGGTTTTGTTTTTGTTGGCGGTCATTTCCAGTGCCTGGATCAGCCTGAAGCGGGTTTCCCGCGGGCGGATGATCTCGTCGATATATCCCAGTTCCGCTGCCTTGTAAGGATTGTAAAAGTTTGTTTCGTATTCGTCTTTTGATTTTTTCAGTTCCGATTCCCGGGTAATGTTTTTAAAAAGGATCCTGACGGCTCCTTCCGAGCCCATCACGGCTATTTCGGCGGTGGGGTAGGCCAGATTCACATCACCTCCGATGTGTTTGCTGGCCATGACGCAGTAGGCTCCGCCGTATGCCTTTCGGGTTATCAGGGTGATTTTGGGAACGGTGGCTTCCGAAAAAGCATAGAGTAATTTTGCTCCGTGTTTGATCACGCCACCGAACTCCTGGATGGTTCCGGGCAGGAAACCCGGCACATCCACAAAAGTAACCAGGGGGATATGGAAGGAATCGCAAAAACGTACGAACCGGGCGGCTTTGACCGATGCATCGATATCGAGCACTCCGGCCAGATGTGCCGGCTGGTTGGCGGTGATTCCTACCGTCTTTCCGTTCAGCCGGCCGAAACCGATCACGATATTCCGGGCATACTGTGGCTGTACTTCCAGAAAATGCTGGTTGTCTACAACGGCATGGATCAGTTCTTTGATGTCATAGGGTTTGTTCGGATCGCCGGGGATCAGGGTGTCCAGTTTTTCTTCTTGCCGGTGTATGTCGTCGGTTACGGATTTTTCCGGAGGGTCGTCCATGTTGTTGGAGGGCAGGAAACTGATCAGTTCCCTGATCAGCATCATGGCATGTTCGTCGCTTTCGCTGGTGAAGTGTGCTACGCCGCTTCTCCCGTGGTGGGTGGCGGCTCCCCCGAGTTCTTCCTTGGTGACCGTTTCGTGTGTTACAGCTTTGATCACTTCCGGCCCGGTTACAAACATATAGCTTGTTTTCTCTGTCATGATAATAAAATCGGTGAGTGCGGGTGAATACACCGCTCCTCCGGCGCAGGGGCCGAGAATGGCCGATATCTGGGGCACCACTCCCGAGCACATGACATTGCGGTAGAAAATATCGGCGTATCCGCCGAGGCTCTGCACTCCTTCCTGGATTCTGGCTCCGCCCGAATCGTTCAGTCCGATTACCGGAGCTCCCATTTTCAGTGCCATGTCCTGTATTTTTACAATCTTGTCGGCATTGGCGCGGCTCAGGGTACCTCCGAAAACGGTAAAATCCTGGGCATACAGGAAAACCAGTCTTCCTTCGATCTTTCCGTATCCGGCCACCACCCCGTCGCCGGGTATCTTTTTCCGGTCCATGCTGAAATCGCTGCAGCGGTGGGTTACCAGCTTATCCACTTCCACGAAGGTGCCCGGGTCGAGCAGGTCGGTGATCCGTTCCCTGGCTGTTTTTTTTCCGGTTTCATGCTGTTTTTCCACCCTTTCTTTTCCACCTCCTTCTTCAGCCAGCCTGTTTTTTTCTTCCAGCAACCGGTATTTTTCTTCCGTGTTGTTCTTTTTCATGACTTTCATGGTTTGGTTCAACTTCCTGTGCAGGCTGCGATCATGATTCCAGTTCGATCAGTTTTTGCCTGCCTTCGATGGTGTCGCCTTCTTTTACAAAAATCTTCCTGATCACTGCGTCTTTTCCGGCTTTGTATTCACTTTCCATTTTCATGGCTGAAATAACAATGAGCGTATCGCCTTCGTTCACTTCATCCCCTGGTTTTACAGGAATATGCACCACCTTTCCGGGCATGGGGGATGAAATGATGTTGTCGGCCGGTCCGCCGCATTTTTTCAAGCGGCTTTCCAGGTATTTGGTTTCCGCATCTCTGATTTCCAGTTCCATGTTCAGGCAGCGGTGGCTCACGGTATAATGTTTCCTGCGGGGACCGGATGCCACTTCCATGATGTAAGATTTGCCCTGGTAGAGGAAGGAGTAAATTCCTCTTTCCACCTGCACCACATCCACTTCCACAGGCCGGTCATTGATCAGCAGGCTTAGCAGGTTCCCGTTTTTTTTCAGGATTTCCACCCGGAAATCCCTGCCGTCCATTTTGAGATCGATGTTCATAATGAAGAATATTTAAAAACGCAGGATACCCCGCTGGCGTCCGAACTGTTTCCAGCGGCTTGTTTCTTTTTTTCCGGTACCGGACCCGTTCACCGGTTTTTCCAGGTCTTTCAGGTATTCCATGACTGCCGTGATCACTGCCATGTGATCAAACCGATCGTCATTCGAAGTGTCCATGCAGGGGATCCTGAGGAGGTTCATGTTTTTCTCGATAAAATGGGTGTTGTAGGTTCCGTTTACGAAATCGGGTGTTTCCATGATCTTCTCCAGGAAACTGATCGTGGTTTTCACACCCATTATGTAGTATTCCTGTAAGGAGCGTTTCATTCTTCTGATGGCTTCCTCGCGCGTATTTCCCCAGGTGATCAGCTTGGATATCAGGGGGTCGTAATAAATGGGGATTTCATATCCCTCGTATACGTATCCGTCCGTCCGCACTCCCAGTCCGTTGGGTTCGGTGATCTTTTTGACTTTTCCGGGACTGGGCATAAACCGGTTGTCGGGGTCTTCGGCATAAATCCTGCACTCGATGGCATGTCCGTCCTGCCGCATCCGGCGCTGGGTATATCCCAGCTTTTCCCCGGCCGCGATCCGGATCTGTTCCTTCACCAGGTCGATTCCCGTGACCCTTTCCGTGATGGGGTGTTCCACCTGAAGCCGGGTGTTCATTTCCAGGAAATAATAGTTCAGGCTGTCATCAACCAGGAACTCTACTGTACCGGCTCCTTCATAGCCTACCGCACGGGCGGCCTTCACGGCGGTTTTCCCCATGATTTTTCTCAGTTCGGGCGTCATCAGGGGAGAAGGGGTTTCTTCCACCACTTTCTGGTGTCTTCGCTGTATGGAGCATTCCCTTTCCATCAGGTGGACCGTATTTCCGTAGGCATCGGCCAGGATCTGAAATTCGATGTGGTGGGGTGATTCGATGTATTTCTCCACATACACCGAGTCATCACCAAAAGCGGTAATAGCTTCCGAGCGGGCTCCTTTCAGGGCGGGTATCAGGTCTTTTTCCCGGCTGACCAGCCGCATTCCCTTTCCTCCTCCGCCGGCCGAAGCCTTGATCATAACAGGAAGGCCTATTTCCCTCATGACCCGTCCGGCCATTTCCCGGTCGGGCAGGTTTTCGTTTATTCCCGGAACAACCGGTACGCCGGCTTCCTGCATGGTTCTCCGGGCTGTGATCTTATCGCCCATGGTATGAATGGCACGTGGGGAAGGGCCGATAAACCGCATTCCGGCGCGGTTGACCTTTCTGGCGAATTCTGCGTTTTCTGACAGAAACCCGTATCCGGGATGTATGGCATCGGCTCCGGCAGCCCGGGCCACCTCGATGATCTTCCTCATGTTAAGGTAACTGTCATGGGAAGGGGAGGGGCCAATGGGATATGCTTCATCGGCGTATCGCACATGCATGGCACTGCGGTCAGCTTCGGAAAAAACGGCCACCGTTTGGAGATTCATTTCCCGGCATGAACGGATAATACGTACGGCAATTTCGCCCCGGTTGGCAATCAGTATTTTCTTTATCATAGGGTGGAAATAGGGTGGTTTTTTCGGGTGATCTGCTATTAGTTATTGATTAACAGGTTGCTGGGAGTGATTCATGAGCGCATTACCTGGTAAAACATAACGACCAGACGAAAACGGTGCTAATTTAAAACAATATTGCAGAGAAATGCAACTTTGCAGGGCAGGCAGGGAGAGGAAAACCCATGTTGTTATGGGAGAAGATGTTGTAATAACCTGAAATACAAACAAGTAATCTTATTGATAGTTATTAACAATTGTTCATAACCTATGTTTATTTGTTGTGTACATATCCAGGCAGAAAAATTTGGTATGGAATGATCTTTAGGATATATTTGACCTACCAAGTGAGAGATAAAGGGCAGGCTTGAGGGGTTTGAGAGTGCGGATCGGATGGTTCTTCGGAATAATTCGTGAAAGCTCCCGGTCGGAGAAAGGATGTCGCCAGACATCCCGAACCGGGCGGAGCCCCGAAAGGCGGATCCCGGGGTTTTCTCTCTAAACGGAGAAAACCGCCGATCCAAACCTGTCAGTGTCGGTTTCGCGAGAAACAGGTGTTGACAGGGCCTTTAAAGAGTCAGGGCGGAGGATATAAGGTGTCGCTTCGGCAACACCGAAAGTCCAAAGCTCAGAGGCCGGAAGGAACAGGCTGAAAGGCCTGCGACGGAAAGCCAAAGCCGTAATAACTGTAACTTGGCACCTTCTACCGCCTATGGGCTGTAAAAGGTGAGGATGGGAGGCAGTCAAATGTTTCCCATCCTTGTTTTATAACCTTCCTTATTTCCAGGGCTTCGATTTTTTCATTTCCACGGCATTGGCCGGTTTTGGGTAATTCTGTTTTCCCGACCAGGTATGGTGCGGGAAAATTTTGTATTTTAGAGGACCGAAACCCAAACTAAAACACGAACAGCATGGCATGGGAAATTCATTGCAGGATGTATGAAAAAGAAGAGTCCAACCGGAGGGTCCAGTATGTGCTGGATGCAATTGCCGGTGAAATGGAAAAACTGATCCCGGCCGGGCCCCCTCTTGGGTTCAAGCCGATTACAGTGATCCATGACCCGTATTACATGCACCGCATCTATAAACCCCTGGAACCCGACCAGTACAGAATGGGGATCACTTCGGGGAAGGATACTTTCGGGAAAGCGGCTTATGATTTTGCGCATGAATTAATGCACATCTACGTCGACCCCCGGATCATTAACTGGCTGACCGAGATCCTGTCGCATACCGCTTCCTTTTATTTCATGGACTGGCTTGCTGGGAAGTGGGAAACCGATCCTCCCCATCCCGAGCTGGAAGGCAAATACGAATTATTTACCGACAGGAAAAACGATATGGTGAGAGAAGCATACCAGAAGGTCGACCTTTACCAGAATCAGGTTTCAGGAAACTGGATCAGAGAAGAGATCCGGCGCATTGCCTCGTGGAAGATCCGGGGGAACAAAATCCTGTATGACCTGATCGCCCTGGAGGTGTTGCCTATATTTCAGGAAAATCCTGAAGCCTGGCAGATCGTATCCTATGTGGGGGAGGCGACCCTGCCGCCGCCGCCGACCGATCCGGAAGATCTTACATCGGAAGCAAAAACCCAGCCCGATTTCTTTACCTTCCTTCAGCTGCTTCCCGAAAATCTGAAGCCTTTCGGTGATAAGCTGGTTCACCGCCTGTGGAAAGAATGAAATAAAACGGGTATGTGGATAAATACTGCCGGCAGGTGAATATCTCCTGCCTCCAGGGTTATTTATCTGCTGGAAAATTGTGTACTTTTGCACCGGTAAAACGGATGATGAAGCTTTCCCGGCGTAATAAAAACCGCTTGAAAAGGATTGTGCAGCTCGGGGTTGTCCTCCTGCTGATCCTGAAGAATATATTTACCGGGCTGTCCGACCGTCCGGAGTGGACGCGCGACCTGAGGGAATACCCTGCGCGCAACTTCCTGACCAACGCGGATAACGTACCGGGGTACTTCGGCGAGATGGAAAGACGGATGGAACGTTTTATCCGCCGGTGGGATATCCCGGGTGCGTCGGTGGCTATTGCCCGGAACGGGAAACTGGTTTATGCCGGGGGGGTGGGAACTGCCGATGTGGATGCCGGATTACCTGTGGAACCCTGGCATCTGTTCAGAATAGCCAGCGGTTCCAAACTCATTACAGCCGCCGCCATTTTTCATCTCATTGATGAGGGGAAACTCAGCCTCGACAGCCGCGTTTTCGGTCTGGAAGGTATTCTCGATACCACACTGTATCCGGATATTGCCGATAAAAGAGCCCTGCAGATTACCGTGCGACACCTGCTCGACCATTCGGGAGGATGGACCACCCGCTGGGGCGACCACATGTTCATTCCCGATGTGATTGCAGAGGAAATGGGAGTGCCCCCGCCTCCTTCCATCGAAACCATCATTGCCTTTGCCCTGGGGAAACGCCTTCATTTTACACCGGGTACCTGGTCGAGTTATTCCAATCTGGGATATGCCATCCTGGGCGAAGTGGTGGAACAGGTATCGAACATGGAGTATGAAAGGTATGTGCAGCAGAAGCTCATGGAACCTCTGGGGATCCACGATTTCTATATTGCAGGAAACACAAGGGAAGAAGCCAGGGTCAGGGAAGTGAGCTATTTCGAAACCGGAAATGCGGAGATGATCCCTTCTCTGGATGGCTCAGGTGAACTCGTGCCCCGGTCAAACGGAGGCAACGATGTCCGAACACTGGGAGGGGCAGGAGGGTGGATTGCCACCTCCGCCGATCTGGTGAAATTTATTCTGAGCATCGACGGCATGGATAGCCGGCCCGATATTCTCAGCCGCGAATCGGTATGGAAAATGACCGAAGGATCCGGAGTATGGGGTCCACTGGGATGGCGGGGAATGGATTATCGCGGGAACTGGTACCGTACCGGTTCGTTTGCAGGCAGCTCGGCCATTGCCGAACGGCGGGCTGACGGCCTTACCTGGGTGGTGCTGATGAACGGCAGCGCCTGGAAAGGAGCCGATTTCCCCCTGATGGTGAGGCAGGAGATGCACCGGATACTGTATTCCATAACAAACTGGCCCGAGGTGGATTTGTTTCTGAAGACCGACCCGGCGCTGGCAGAACCTTTTCCTTCTTTGCCCTGAATGTGCTTCACCATTAACATAAACATAGTCCGCGAGGAAATGGAAAGGAGGTTTGGAGCTACCTTTGCCGAACCCCGGCGCTATGAACCGGCTTATTACCAGAATGCCTTCAGCCTGCCCGAACTGCCGGTGATCCCCATGCACGACCGGGAACATATTCACCTGTACCGGTGGGGGCTAATCCCCTTCTGGACGAGGGATGAGGAAGCCGCCGCCCGTTTGCGTACCGCTACTTTCAATGCAAGGGCGGAAACCGTTACCCAAAAGCCGGCTTTCCGGGAACCCGTGAAAAAAAAGCGCTGCCTGGTACCCGTGAGGGGTTTCTATGAATGGCAGGACCGGAACGGGAGGAAGATCCCGTGGTATATCTACATGAAAGACCACAGGCCCTTCGCCCTGGCGGGTATCTTCGACACCTGGATCCATCCTGTGACAGGAGAAGAAAGCCACACGTTTTCCATCATCACCACGCGGGCCAATCCCATGATGGAAAAAATCCACCACCCGAAACACCGTATGCCCGCTATCCTGCCCGAAGATGCCGAGAATACCTGGCTTGATACCTCGCTCTCTGTGGAGGAACTGAAGGAACTGCTGCAGCCTTTTCCCGAGACAGGGATGCAGGCCCACACCATTTCGGGGCTGATCAACCGCAGGGATGCCGACCGGAACGTTCCTGAAATCATCAAGCCCTGTTCATGGGAGGAAGGCAGGGGATTATTCGGCTGAGATAAGGGGTCTGACGGTTAGCCTTACCGCATTTCCTGTTCCTGGAACCGGTAGGTAATGCTGCCCTGCTGGCGGGCAGGGGCCGAGGTGTTGATGCTGAAACGTGATTTACGGGCCGCTTCCAGGGCCGCATCCTCCAGGCAGGCATCGGCTTGCGGGGTCAGGTCGCGGTCAATACTGGTAGTTACTACCCGTCCTTCCGGATCCACTTCAATACTTACCACAACTGTTCCGCCACGAATGCATTTGTAGATGGGAAGGGGGAGATGGATGCCGTCCCTGCCGGGCAGGTAATAGGATATGTTGGTGGGACCGGTGTACCGGTCGGCCAGCTCGGCCAGCCGGTTCCGTTCGCTTTCTTCTTCCAGGTTTTGTTGCTGCTGGAGCATGGCTTCCTGCCATACCGTTTCTTCCTGGTTAACCAGTTCTCCGTTGTTCCAGTTCTCTTCCCTGGTCACACCTTCTTCCCTCAGTTCCCGGCGCACCTCTCTGATGAACTCTTCCAGGTCGAATTCTTCCCTGGCTGCCCTGGCCTGGTTCACCGCAATGTTGTGCCAGAATCTTTCCTCCTCACTCAGGGTCCGGGATAACCTGTCCTCCTGTTCGGGAATGGATTCTTCCTCCTCCTCCGTTGTTTCGTCAGTGAAATCGACAATGATCATGTCCTGTTTTTCCCGGTAGGTGGCCGATACCTGTATGATCATGAAAAGAAAGATCATGAACAGGTGGAACACGATGGTGCCCATGATTCCGACCAGCCGGTGGTCAAAAAATCTGCGGATCCGGAATTTCCATTTCATTTCATGGCAAAGATAGGGTTTGTCGCGCTGATTTTAATAACAAAGGAATGAAATCATGCAGGTTTTTCCGGCAGCTATTGTGAAACATTTATCTTTTTCGCAGGGTATGGTTTCCGGAAAGGAAAGATCATTAATTTTGGCCCCATGGTTTTTACCGAACTACTTCAGCCCATAGTGATCCTGTTGGTTCTGATGGCAACAGGCTATGCCGTATTCCGCCTGAAAATCATCGACGAGGGCATCAGGGACGGGCTGGCCAGGCTGGTGATGGATGTCACATTGCCACTGCTGATCCTTACCGGTATCATGAAGCTTGAAATGAGTGCGGAGATCCTGCGGGGAAGTTTCCTGATGCTTGTCAGTTCATACGTTTCGCTTTTTATCCTTTTTTCGGCCGGGGCTGGAATGGCCCGCCTGCTGCATATGCCCGGATCGCAGGCCCGGGTGCATGCCCTGCAAACCATGCTGGGGAATGTGGTTTTTATCGGATATCCCCTGATGAATGAATTGTTTCCCGGCGGAGAAGGATTGCTGTATGCCAGCATATACCACCTGGCCACCAATTCTGTGCTGTGGACCTTCGGAGTGTGGTTCCTCAGCCGACGTTCGGCAAACCGCCTCCCTTCCCGTCTGGCGCGGCTTCTGAATCCCAATTCGGTGGCTCTGGTGGCAGGTTTTCTCCTGATGTCGCTGAACGTACCCCTGCCGTCTCTGCTGGATGCTTCCCTGGGCGGGCTGGGCCGTACCACCCTCTTTCTGTCGATGATCTTTATCGGGGCATTGCTGGCTTCCCATTCCCGGCCCAGGATCTTTTCCCGCCGGTCGGCCTGGTTGCTGGCCGGATCCAAAATGCTGGTGATACCCCTCATCCTGCTGATTCTTTTTAAACCCCTTACCGGCGGAGCCGCTCCCTGGCTCGACCCCACAGCCCTCTCGGTTCTGGTAATGCAATCGGCCATGCCCTGCATGGCCACCTTCGTGGTGGTGGTGAAACGGTATGGTTCCGATGAATACCTGGCCATGGACAATGTGATGCTTACCACATTGATGAGCCTCCTGATTTTACCGCTTTTGTATTATCTTATACAGCTTATGTAGATCGGAACAAAATGCATTCTGTATAAATGTGTAAAATGCCATGTTATGAATAAACCAAAAGTTCTGGTGACATACCGTATTCCACGTGAAGGCCTGCGGATGCTGGATGATCTGGCCGAAGTGATCTATCCGGAAAACGAGCGGTTTACTGTGGAGGAACTGCATACTCTGGTGGAAGAAATCGAAGCCGCCATTACCGTGTTCGGCATTCCGTTTCCGGACGAGCTCCTGGAAAAATCAGGTTCGTTGCGGATTATCAGTAACTACGGGGCCGGGGTCGATAACATCAATGTGGAACTGGCCACCCAAAAAGGGATTGTTGTTACCAACACGCCGGATCCGGTTACCATACCCACGGCCGAGCTGACCATCGGCCTGATGATCGCCCTGATGAGACGGGTGGCCGAATGTCACTACAAACTGCATTCGGAAAAAGGACTGAAGTGGGGTGTGATGGAAAACCTGGGGCGTGGATTGAATGACAAAGTGCTGGGGATTATCGGGATGGGAAGGATAGGCAAAGCTACGGCCGTGAGGGCGCGGGCTCTGGGAATGGATATTGTTTATCACAACCGCCACCGGCTGGATGAAAAGATGGAACGGGAACTCGACACTACCTGGATGCCGTTGCCCGGTCTTCTCCAAACAGCCGATGTGATCAGCCTGCACACCCCCCTGACAAAGCAAACCCACCATCTGATCAACCGGGAAGCATTTGACCGGATGAAGCCCGGCGTTTTCCTGGTCAATACCAGTCGCGGACCCGTGGTGGATGAAAAAGAACTGGTACGGAACCTCGAAAACGGGAAGGTGGCCGGGGCTGCTCTGGATGTGTATGAAAATGAACCGCATATACCCGAGGCGCTGCTGAAAATGGTACAGGTCGTGCTGGTGCCGCATATCGGTACGGCCACTGTGGAAACCCGGGAAGAAATATCGCGGGCCGCAGCAGAAAACCTGCTGGTGTTTTTCAGGGGAGGGAAACCCCGGAATACGGTAAACCCCGAAGTTTTTAACAAAGACTGATCCGCCGGGCATTTTTTTTTTATCTTCGTTACCGGAACGGGCAGTATGCCTGAAGCCATTAAATTTACAAAAACATGCCGTTACTGGGTCCTATTATCAAGGAAGTGGTCGAGAGAAGAATGACCCTCTTTGCCAGGAGAAAACGATTCAGCTTTCACGACCAGGAAAGGGTATTGAAAAAATTGCTGGAAAGGGCCAGACACACTTCGTTCGGAAAAAAATACCATTTCGGGAAAATCCTTTCTTCCCCTGATATGATCAGGGCTTTCAGTGAACATGTGCCGGTGTACGATTATGATTCCATGTACCGGGAATGGTGGGTCCGCACACTGAACGACGAGGAGAACGTGACCTGGCCGGGCAGGGTGAAATACTTTGCCCTTACATCGGGCACATCGCAGGCCTCCAGCAAGAATATCCCGGTAACGGGCCATATGATCAGGGCAGTGCGCCGTGTGGGATTGCGGCATTCCTTTGCCCTTACCCAGATGGACCTTCCCTCCGGCTTTTTTGAAAAACGGGTGCTGATGCTGGGAGGAAGCATGACCCTGAACCGGGAAAATAACCATCTGACAGGCGATCTCAGCGGCATACTCACCCGTACGCTGCCCATCTGGTTTCACGGGTATTACAAGCCCGGAAGGTCCATTGGCAGGGAAACCGACTGGAGCCGGAAGCTGGACCGGATCACCCGCGAGGCCGCCGGCTGGGATATCGGTATCATTTCCGGGGTGCCGGCCTGGCTGCAGATCCTTATGGAAAAGATCATCGACCATTACGGGGTCAGCACCATTCATGATATATGGCCCAACCTGCGCATTTTCCTTCATGGCGGGGTGTCGTTGAAACCCTACCGTTCACGGCTCGACAGGCTGTTTGGGAAGGAAGTGGTGTATCTGGAAACCTACCTGGCCTCGGAGGGATTCCTGGCAACCCAGTCGGAACTGAACGCGCCCATGAAACTGGTGGTGGATAACGGGATATTCTTCGAGTTCATTCCGTTCAACGACAGGAATTTCTATCCCGACGGAAATCTGAAGCCCAATCCCGAAGTGTTGTCCCTGCGGGAAGTGGAAGACGGAAAAGAATATGCCATCCTGATCTCCACCTGTGCGGGAGCCTGGCGGTATATCATTGGCGATACGGTAAGGATTATCTCCGGACGGGATTTTTCCATTACCATTACCGGCCGTATCAAGCATTTTCTGAGCCTCTGCGGCGAACACCTCTCGGTCGATAACATGAGCGATGCGATAGAGGAGCTTTCCCGGCAGACGGGATGCCATATCAATGAATTCACGGTGGTGGGTATGCCTTACCGGAACCGGTTCTGCCACAAATGGTACATTGCCATGGATGAAACCCGCCCGGCAGAACAGGTGAAGGAATGGCTGGACGGGAATCTGAAAAGACTGAATGACGACTATGCCGTGGAGCGCGGGCATGCGCTCAGCGAAGTGTTTGTTCACCAGCTACCGCATCAGGCTTTTTACGAATGGATGAAAATGAAAGGAAAGGAAGGCGGACAGCATAAATTCCCAAGGGTACTGAGCTATGACCAGCATGCAGACTGGGAAAATTTCCTGAGAAGCAGGGAATGGCTCAACCAGCAGCAGGATAAGGCCTGAAACAGGCAGGGAAAATCCGGATGAATGCCGGTTCAGTTTTCTTCCTCGTCTTCCTCATCACTGTCATCGTCGTCCGCGTCAGGTATATCGTTGTCGTAATCGTCGTCGTAATCGTCTTCCCCGTCCAGGTCTTCCGGAGCTTCCGGTAAGATGGTGTCGTCGGTGAAGGGTTCCTCCTCTTCGTCTTCATCATGGTTCAGGTCGATTTTTACATCGATCTTCACCAGGTACTTGGTGTCCTCGGTTTCAAAAGGAACGGCATAAAAATATTCATGGTCGCTTTTGTTCACCTTGATTAAATGCCCACCGTATCCATAAGGATATTGATGACTCAGCTGTTCTTTGAGCTCTTCTGTCAGGTTCTTGTAACTTACGACGAGCCGCCTTTTTTCCATAATGAAACCACTGCTTAATTGCTGCAAGTATATCTATTTTTTAAAAATGAACAATCTTTTGCCATTTTTTTTGAGAAATTATGTTGAAAAAATCAGGCAGAAAGGCATATTCCGGCAATCTGTTTCATTTTAAACGAATAATTAGTATTTTTTCAGGCATTTAACACGGAACTGATTTGGACCGGGAAGACACAATTCGAAGACAGGATAAAGAACTGACCGACAGCATCAGGTATGCCAGCCTGATCCAGACGGCTGTTCTGCCTACCCGGGATTTCCTGGCCAATATCCTTCCGCCGCATTTCATCTTTTTTCAGCCCAAAGATATTGTCAGTGGCGATTTTTACTGGGCCACCCGCCTTGGGAAGAAGGTGTACGTGGCGGCAGCAGACTGTACGGGCCATGGGGTTCCCGGTGCTTTCATGAGCATTATGGGCATTTCTTTCCTGAATGAGATTGTCAGCCGGAAAATGCCGCTTAAAACCGGAAGGATTCTGAACCAGTTGAGGGAAAAAGTAATGAAAGCCCTGCATCAGAAAGGCGGATCGAAAGAACCGAAGGATGGAATGGATATCGCCCTGATCATGCTGGATATGGAAAACCGCACCATGGAGTTTTCCGGAGCATTTAATGCACTGTACCTCATCAGGGATGAAAAGCTCCGGGTGATCAGGGGCGATCGCATGCCCATCGGAGTGAATGCCGTGGAGGAAAGGTCTTTCCAGACCCATACCCTTCCCGTAAAGGAAGGCGACCTGTTGTATATTTTCACCGACGGCTTTCCCGACCAGTTCGGAGGGCCGGAGGATAAAAAGTACAAATACGGCCCTTTCCAGAAGTTTTTACTTTCCATACATCAGGAGGATATGGAGCGGCAGAAGTGGCTGCTCATTCACGAACTCCTGGAATGGAAAGGAGACAATGAACAGGTGGACGATATCCTGGTCATGGGGATCAGGATGGAATGAAGGGCAAACCATTAACCTGATTGAAGGTATGAAACTGAAGGCTTTTCGTGTAAGGAATTACCGGTCGGTGATCGATTCCGGTTGGTGTGAACTGTCGCCCGACCATATTACGGGCATTATCGGACAGAACGAATCGGGAAAAACCTCCCTGCTGGAAGCCCTGAAGAGCTTTTACGAAGGAGAGATCAATGATGATATCCTCCGGAGCGACCTGTCCCTGCCCGAAGTAAGCTGCTCGTTCGGTATTCCCGCAGAAATGATCAGGGCGGTGCTGAATATGAAACGGGTTCCGGAAGGCCTGCTGCAGGCATTTGCCCGGGAGAAGGAGCTGGTTTTGACGCGGGTGTGGAATGAGGACAAATCATCGCAGGTGCTGGCAGGAGGAAAAGAAGTGGAAAAAATATACGACAAGCTGGTGGCATCCCACCAGCTGAAGGAAGAAAAACTCGAGGCCCGGATCAGGAAGATCCTGAATGAAACGGAGAAAACCCGCGACCAGTTAAAAAAGCTGAACCAGGACCGGGAGAAACTGCTCAGAAAGCTTGACCTGCTGAAAACCGATTATTCCGACCGGGAGAAACGATGGAGAAAACGTGCAACGGGAGCAGAAAAGGAGAAGCTGGGGGCCGAACTGGAAAAAATGAAAGAGCAGATCGCTTCCCTGGAGAAAAAGGCACATGAAAAAGCGGTGGCGTCGAAAAAGTTGTCAGAGAAGCTCGACGCCCTGATCCCCCTCACCGAAGTGTCGGTGGCGGTGCACGATACACGCCGCCGGGTGGGACATGCCGAAGAAAACCGGGAAAAAATTTTCCGTGAGCTGATCGAAATCCAGCAGCGCATGGAGTATGCTCCCAATGAAAGAGAACAGCGGGCGGCCCAGCTGAAGCTGGATGTGACACAGGAATTGTACCTCCAGGCGAACAAACAGCTTCAGGACAGACAGGAGGAGTACGAAAGGAAGAAGATGGTGGCTTCCCTGGTGCTCGGAGGGAAAGGAGTGCGTCAGGCGGTGAAGGAAACAGAAGAATGGTTTTCGGAATACCACCGGTTGTATTCCCCGGCTGAACTGGGGCACGAACTGTTCCAGCTGATCCCCTCGTTCGAGCTTTTCGAGGATTTCAGCAGCCTGCTTCCCAACCGGATCGACCTGGCGGAGATCATCAAAGAGAAAAGCGAAGCCGAAGGTTTCAAGGCCGCACGGAATTTCCTGATTGTTTCGGGACTTACCCCTGACTTTTTCCGGCAGGCCAACCCCCGGATACTGAAACAGAAAATCGAAAACCTGAACCGCGAAACCACCGTCGATTTCCAGGATTACTGGAGGCAGAGCCTGGGGAAAAAGAACAAGATCAGGATCCATTTCGAACTGGAACATTACGATGCTTCCCATCCAGAAAAGGTGGGGAAACCCTATCTGGAATTCTGGATAAAAGACGATTACGAACGCCTGTACCCGAAACAGCGCAGCCGGGGAGTACGCTGGTTCCTTTCGTTTTACCTCGAGCTTCGTGCCACGGCCATCAGGCAGGACACCTGGCACCGGGTGCTGTTGATCGACGAGCCGGGCCTGAGCCTTCATGCGCGGGCACAGGAAGATGTGCTGAAAGTATTTGAAGCCGTGAAAGACCGGATACAGATCATCTACACCACCCATTCGCCCCACCTGATCGATATCAACAAGCTGTACCGGCTGTTGGCCGTACAGCGCCGCGATGTGGAGGACGAACGGAGCGAAACGGTGGTGTTCAATGCCCGCTCGCTTCAGGAGGCTTCTTCCGATACCCTTTCGCCCATCTATACCCTGATGGGATCGAGGATTACCGAACAAAAATTCATCCAGCCCAAGAACAACATCATTTTGGAGGATGTGAGCAGCTACTACTACCTTACCACCTTTTTCCAGCTGGCCGGGAAAAAGCAGGATGTGTTCATCCTGCCCTCCACCCATGTGACCAATGTGGGCATGCTGGTCAACCTTCTCATGGGCTGGGGTATGGAATTTATCGTGATCCTTGACGACGATGAGGAGGGGAACCGGATGTATCAGGAAATGAAAAAGAACCTTTTCGGGAACAGCGATGAAAAAGCCCGCCGGAAGATCTGCAAGCTCGATTCTTTTCAGAGCATGGAAGACCTTTTTTCCACCATCGATTTCAAAAAATATGTGCTGAACAAACGGGAGGGGATCCCCGAAAAGAATTCGGAATACATTGAAAACAACGGGCTCTCCAAATCGATCCTGGCTGCCGGGTTCAAACAACGGGTGCAGGAAGATCATATCAAATTCACCCATTTTGACGATGAAACCCGCGAGAACATCGGCCGGCTTCTCGACCGCATCAACAGTATGCTTACCTGAAAAAAATGAATGTTCCGGCTGATAAAAAAACGATCGGGATACTCGGGGGGATGGGCCCAGGGGCCACCCATGCCCTCTTCGGGCTGATCATTTCCCATACCCTGGCACAAAGTGACCAGGACCATATCCGCGTTTTGATCGATAACCGTCCCGGGATACCCGACCGCTCGGCTTTTATCCTGGGTGAAGGCCCCGATCCCGTACCGGCTATGCTGGAAAGCGCAAGAGGGCTGGAACAGATGGGGGCCGACCTGCTGCTGATCCCCTGCAACACAGCCCATTATTTTCTCGACCGGATCAGGCCTTTTCTGAAGGTGCGGATCCTCGACATGATCCGGATCTGCGCCGACGAGATCCGGTCCACCCGGCCCGGTACAGGGCAGGTGGGATTGCTGGCTACCCTGGGTACCTACGCCACGGAAATCTACCAGCGGGTTTTGCAGGAGCGGGGTTTGCAGGTGCTGGTGCCTGACAAGACCGACCGGGGAAAGCTGATGCAGGCGATCTATGGCCCGCAGGGGATCAAGGCGGGGCATATTTCTCAGCATGTGAAGGAAATCGGGCGGATGGGAGAGAGGCTGATGGAAGCTGGAGCCGGTGTGGTTATCAGCGGATGCACGGAACTTTCGCTGGTATTCGAAAAACATGCTTTTTCCTTTCCGGTGGTTTTGCCCATGCGGTCGCTGGCCAGAGAGGCTGTTCTACTGGCCGGCTACCACCTGAGGGAGGACCGGGAGCTCCAGGGTGGAAGCTATAACCGGAATGGTTAGGATTCATGAGCAAAATTGATTATATTCGAAACGGTTGAAACCTTAGCCTGATTGTAATGGAACCGTCAGGACCACAGAAAACCAAAAGAAGATGCCTGGAATGCGGGGAACCCATTTCGGGGCGGGTGGATAAAAAGTTCTGTTCCGATTACTGCCGGAATGCCTACCACAATGAACGGAACCGCGACACCAACAACCTGGTGAGGAACATCAACCACATTTTGCGGAAGAACCGGCGTATCCTGGCCCAGTGCAACCCCTCGGGGAAGACTACCGTGCACCGCGACAAGCTGGTCAATGCCGGATTCAATTTTCATTACCACACCCACACCTATACCACCCGGGCCGGCGCCGTGTATTATTTCTGCTACGAGGAAGGATACCTTCCCCTGGAGAACGATTTCTTTGCCCTGGTTCGGCGGGAGGGGTGAGTAAAGGGGGAGGCGCTTGTGTTCCGGTGCTTATCTCTGGAAATATTGGTCCGGACCAGGCTGGCAGGAACAGAACCGCCGCCGGGCAAACAACAAACAGGGCCCGGGGAATCCCGGGCCCTGTCCTCCTGCATCCCTCCCGGGGATTCCCGTTCATGCCTCGCTGAACGGCCCCAGGTTCTGGATCTCGTTCACCACCACTTCGGTGATGTATTTTTTGGTTCCCTCTTTGTCTTCGTACGACCGGTGGGAGAGCTTGCCGTCCACTGCCACTTTCTGGCCCTTTTTCAGGTACTTGCCTGCGTAGGCGGCGGTGGGGCCAAAGGCCACCAGGTTGTGCCACTGGGTGTTGGTCACTTTCTGGCCGGAGGCGTTCTTGTAGGTTTCCGAGGTGGCCAGGCTGAATTTGGCCAGGGTGGTTCCGTTCTCGAGCTGGCGCACATCGGGATCAGCGCCGAGGTTGCCGATCAACTGGACTCTGTTCTTTAACTGGTTCATGGCATTCGTTTTTTCGTTAATACATAGTTGACTGTACATTTGATTTTCCCGGCCGGGGTACTTTCTGAGGTCAAATGTATATCCGGTCAATTCCCAGAATCGGTTAATAACCGGTTGTATTCGTTTTTTATTTGTGTGTAAACGGTTGTAAACGGATAAGAAGCTGGTAAATAGCACTGTAGCCATCACGCCGTCGATATTTGTCCGGGTTAAGCCCGTACTCTCCTGAAAAACATGGCCTCTGAGAGTTTTTCCATAAAAGCATCAGCAGCCAAAGGATTTTTTGCATGCTTTTTTACCCGCAAAAAAGCATGTCGCTCCGTTTCGGGAACGGAGCGAAACAGCGGCCGGTGGGATGAATAAATCAGGTTTCTACAAACATTCCGCTACAAAGCGACTTGATGGGGCAGCGAATGAAACCGGCCTGAGGAGTGACTGTCTATGTATAATCTCTATATCGATAACCCCTTCTTTCATTGAAATTTTTCTTAACCTGAACCTTAAAAAGAAACAAAATGCCAGGCCAACCGCCCGGCCACATATCGAGGGAACATTGAAGCACATCTAAAACCTAATAAATGACAGTCTATTATCGAATATCGCAATAAGCAATATATTGTATCTATGCGTTTTTGTTCTGGAAATATTTTTGTAATATTGCGTATTGCGATACGCGATAAATCAAATTAGAATGAGGCATTTTCAATATAGCATGAAGCCGCAAGATGTCTTTATTCTGCTCAAGATCATTGCACTAAAAAATGATAATTGGCAGCAGATTCCCCTGGCCCAGTCGTTGAAAATGAGTCAGAGTGAAGTGAGCCAGTCGGTAGCCCGCTCAAAGTATGCAGGTTTGCTAGATGATAGCGGCAAAAGAGTGATGCGTCAGGTACTGATGGATTTTTTGCAATATGGCCTTCCGGTTGTCTTTCCTGCCAAACCGGGAGCCGTAGTAAGAGGCATACCTACTGCCCACTCAGCTCCACCCCTTAATAAAGAGATAAACAGTAGTGAAGATTACGTATGGCCTTTTGCCAGAGGCAATGTAAGAGGACATGGCATTACCCCTTTGTATGACACCGTGCCGCAGGCAGTAATTGAGGATGAGCAATTACATGCCCTCCTGGCATTGACAGATGCATTACGGGTTGGAAAGGCAAGGGAGAAAAATGTAGCTGTTCGTGAACTGAAGAGCAGGATATGTTAAAGAACACTACCATCAATCGGAAAGTTATCCGCAAAATTGCATTTGCGCTTGGGTCATTGAATGAGAGGGTAGTGTATGTAGGAGGTGCCACGGTAAGCTTCTATATAAATGATCCTGCAGCGGATGATGTACGTCCGACAAAAGATGTGGACATCAGCCTGGCCGTTGCCTCATTAGTTGAATTGGAAGCCGTCCGGGAAGAGTTAATTCAGAAAGGGTTCAAACAATCACCGGAAGATGACGTAATCTGCCGTTTCCGGTACGAAGACATCAAAGTAGATGTAATGAACACGAAAGCTGTTGGATGGGCACCCGCCAACCCGTGGTTTGCACCCGGATTTGTACAAAAAGTAACAGTAGAAATTGAAGATCAAAAGATTCAGATTCTGCCATTGCCCTATTTTTTGGCCTCCAAGTTCTCTGCCTTTAATAACAGGGGTGCAAAAGACCCAAGAACAAGTCATGATTTTGAGGATATTGTCTATGTATTTGACAATCGGATAGATATAATTGAACAATTGGCTAAAGTGCCAGATGACGTCAGGCCCTACCTGGCAGATCAACTTCAAAGAATACTGGATGACAGGGTTATACAGGAAGCCATTCTTGGCAATCTGTTTTATGAAACACGTAAGGAACGGTTTCAAAGAATGATTGATTCCATTAAACAAATAATGAATGAGATTCAATGAAATCACTGGTGTTGATGAGATGGACAAACAAATATGAATTCGCAAACAGGTTAACACTGTGGCCAGAAAGTAAAGAGAATAAAAACACAATAATTTGTGAACCGGGTAACTGAAAACCCAACGAATGGGATCATTGTAATTGGCTGCAATACCAAATATTTATGAAAACACTAGCTAAATTAAAGTTCTGGAGCTTCCTTATTTTTAGATTGCTGTTCCTTTTTGCCGGAATTTTCTTTTTTGTTTCGGGAAAAACTTCCCGGGGGTACTGCCAACGTGCTTATGATTGCAGGTGTTGGTCAGTTGGTGATTTTTTATGTCCTCTTGTTTTATCTCTATAAAGGGAAAATAAAGGATGCCTCGAAAGATTAATGTGTGGAATTTCGATTCATTGGCTTTCCCCTCTGTCCGGTTTTTCGGGGTAGTATCATGATCATTTGTGGATCAGTTTGCATGATAATATACTCTCCCAACCCCAGCATAATGCCTATGCGCCCCCGAATCAAAATCTGTTGTATTCAGAGCATACAGGAAGCCCAAACGGCCGTTCGCCTGGGGGCGGATGCCATCGGACTGGTTGCTGCTATGCCCAGCGGCCCCGGGCCCATCCCGGACGAGCTCATCAGGCAAATTGCGGCGGCTACGCCCCCGCCGGTCGGAACCTTCCTGCTGACCAGCCATACCTCGGTAAGGGAGATCCTTGCCCACCACCACAGAACAAACACAAATGCCGTTCAAATGGTGGATGCTCTCACAGAAGGGACCTACCGGCAGCTGAAAGAAGCCCTGCCCTCCGTAAAAATAGTGCAGGTCATCCATGTAATCGACGAGCAATCGGTGGAAGAAGCCATCCGGGTATCCGGGTCGGTCGATGCCATTCTGCTGGATAGCGGCAACCCCCATCTGCCGGTCAGGGAGCTGGGAGGCACCGGCCGGGTGCATAACTGGAAACTGAGCCGCAGGATCAGGGAAAAGGCTGCCTGTCCGGTTTTTCTGGCCGGAGGGCTGAAACCTGAAAATGTGAGGCAGGCCGTTGAAGCAGTGGAACCTTATGCTGTGGACGTATGCAGCGGGGTGAGGACCGCCGGTCGGCTGGATGTGGAAAAGCTGGAAAAATTCGTGGCCGCCCTTTCTTAGCCGGCGGTTTTTCAACCTCCGTATCGCATGCGGCCTTCTGCCGGCACCAGGGTACAAGCCGGTGATCAAACCTTTTCTTCTCCGGAATGTTTTTACTATGAATAAACAAACGGTGTTCCCCATGAAAAACAGAAAGGCATTGTCCCCGGAGCAGCAGGAAGCATTGCTCGGAATCCTAAAAGTCCGTTTCGGGAAAAACAGATACCGCCATGAAGGGCTTAACTGGAATGAGGTACAGGTCCGGTTGGAAGCTGTGCCGGATAAACTCTGGTCACTCCGGGAGATGGAACGGACCGGCGGTGAGCCTGATGTGGTGGGTTTTGATGAGCGGACAGGTGAATATCTTTTTATCGATTGTTCGGCGGAAAGCCCTGCCGGTCGCCGAAGCCTCTGTTACGACCGGGCAGCGATGGAATCGAGAAAAACCAACAGACCGGAAAATAACGCCTTGGATATGGCCGCTGCCATGGGCATCGGGCTGCTTACGGAAGACCAGTACCGGGAGTTGCAGAAACACGGAAAGTTCGATACGAAAACATCGAGCTGGATCAAAACCCCTACTGAGATCAGAAAACGGGGCGGGGCGCTTTTTTGTGATCGCCGGTACGATCATGTTTTTGTGTACCACAACGGGGCGGAATCTTACTATGCGGCCAGGGGGTTCCGGGGTGTGCTGAGGGTCTGAAGGCAGTACAGACATCCCCGGCCGGAAGAAACCGGTCGGGATCCGCCCAGCCGACCCGGTGGATGTGTTGTAAATATTCCAGTGCCAGGCTGAAATATATCCGCCCCAATGCGTATAAGTCGCAATGCATAAGGTGTGCTACGTAGACAACTGGCTTTGTTATGACATAATCAGCAATTATTTGTATATTTGAAAAAAATGCTGTTATGGAATTGTCAGAAATTAAACAGGCTATTGAAAAACTCAGTGAAGAGGAGCGTCAACAGCTACTCAGTGATTTAAAATTAGAGCATTACCAGCAGAAAGGTTACCTATCCCTGTTGTTAGAGAGAGCAGAAAGGGATATGGTCA
>Ga0209614_1000482_pt1 | contig 34642 bp, 29 predicted proteins | sample BlaSprsedimmetaG_FD_185484 | JGI IMG/M metagenome (GOLD analysis project Ga0209614, IMG submission 185484) | Hot spring sediment bacterial and archeal communities from California, USA to study Microbial Dark Matter (Phase II) - Blank Spring... ...
ACCGTGCAACAGGGAAGGACAGAGCACCCTGGCTTACCGACGGCCCGCCACTGCGGACTGGCATCAGTATACCTGATCCGGCCCCTGCGCACCACTACACCTATGCGTTATTCTATACGAGGGAAGGAGCACACTGCCTGGCAATACAAGGTCAAGCACTGTGCTCCTCAAGTACTGTGAGTGCGAGAATGACATTGTATCAAGAAAGCGAACTAGTAGAAGAAGAAATAAGCATCGAGGATTACCTGCTGACCAAAGCCGCTGAGCAGGGATATGTCACCTATGGTGATATCCTGAGCGTTTTCCCTCAGGCTGAGGAGAACTTGGAAGAACTTGAGGATATTTTGGCCACTTTGATAGAGGCTGGAGTAGACGTGGGGTCGCCCAGCGAGCGAGACAAGTTGGAGGAAGAATCAGCCGAGGAATCTGAGCCGGACGACGAGGCGATTGATCAAGAGGCATACTTTGACACCATTACCATTGACGATACGATAGGCCTCTACCTCAAGGAAATCGGCCGGGTTCCATTACTGACGGCCGAAGAGGAGGTCATGCTGGCCAAACGGATGGAAGCTGGCCTGGAGGCGCAACATGCGTTGAATCTGAATGGCCTTGACCCCAAAGATCGGGACACATTGAGGGTCAAGATGCTGGATGGGCTGGCGGCGCGTGAGCATCTCATCCGAGCCAACTCTCGGCTGGTCATCAGCGTGGCTAAAAAGTACATTGGCCGTGGTGTTCCTTTTCTCGATCTGATTCAGGAGGGCAACATCGGGCTGATTCGAGCGGCCAACAAGTTTGACTATCAATTGGGGCACAAATTCTCTACCTATGCGACCTGGTGGATTCGTCAGGCGGTCACGCGGGCGATAGCGGATCAGAGCCGCACCATTCGCGTGCCTGTGCACATGGGAGACCAGATCAACAAGCTACTCCGCACCTCTCACCGATTGACGCAAGAACTGGGCCGTGAGCCAATGTCCGAGGAGCTGGCCAATGCCCTGGATATTCCAACCCGAAAGGCGGAGGAGATGCTGCGCGTCGCGCGGCGGCCCCTCTCCCTCGAAATGCCCACCGACGACGAGGGAGATAGTGAACTGGGAGATTTTATCGAGGACGAAGATTCGACGGCCCCGGACGAAGAAGTGACGGCCGGGATGTTGCGCGAATTGTTACAGGACATCCTGCAGGATTTGCCGCCCCGTGAGGTGCGGATTTTGCAACTGCGCTATGGATTGGTGGATGGGGAGACCTACACTCTGGAGGAGGTGGGTAAAAAGCTGGGTGTGACCCGTGAGCGTGTACGGCAGATAGAGGCCCAGGCGCTCAGTCGGCTGCGTCACCCCACTCACTCCCGGCGCTTGAAGGACTTTTTGAAAAAAGCCTGAGTCCTCCTGGCGGCTGATAGAAAACGATCTGGCTCTGGCCGCCGTGGATGGCTCGGCGCGTCGCGTGAGGCCCCGGGTAGACGCTCGGGGCTTTCTGCTGTCTGGAGAGGTAACCTGGCCTTTCGTGGCGATGGTTGCAGCCTCATCCCTTGTGTGTTAAAATAGCTGCCTGCGCCGGGGTTCCTCCGGCGGATGGATGTCTTATGTCATTTTTCCCTACTGCTACAATCGGCCTGTTGTTAGCCGGTGCTCTTGGAACGGTCGGAGTGTCTTTGCTGCCCCGCACTCGGGCCTGTGCCCGGTCCGTCTCTTTGACGACCGCTGGCCTTGTCTTGGTACTGTTCCTGAGTTTTCAATGGGTGGGGAAGCCGGTGGATGTTGTCATCTCGCTATGGCAGCCCTCCTTCCTATTTGGGACCATGCTGGCGTTGCAGACGTTTCCCTTGCTACAGCCGTTGGTGGGAGCGCTAGTTGTGGCGACGTGCAGCGCCATCGGGGTACAGACAGCGCGATCAGAGGAGTCTCCCCCGCGGCTGTACGCCACGTCCCTGGTTCTGCTGGCGGCGGGCTTGATGGCATTGTGGTCGGCCAATATCCTGACCCTGATCGTCAGTTGGATGATCTATGATCTGGTGTACGTGTTGGGATATACGACCGGTGAAGGCTCGGCGCAGGGAGTTGTGCGGAGATTGGTCCTGAGCAGTCTGGCGACACTGTGCCTCTGGACGGGCGCCTTACTGTCTGGTGGGGGAGTGGACGTCAGTTGGTGGCCGCTGATGACGGTCGGTGATACGGCGATGATATTCTGGACGATGGCGGGAATTTTGCGGTTGTGGATCTATCCCTTTCACTTGGCGGCTCCGTTCCACTTGCGCTCCGCGGCTCCGCTTGCGACTGTGCTGCTGCTCAACCCGGTCATCGGGTGGGGACTGTGGGTGCGACTCACTGTCGTGAACGGCGGCTCGGTCCCTGGCGGAGAGCTGCTGTCCACGCTGGCGGCCATCACCTGGGCGTTAGGAGGCGTGTTAGCCTGGACGTGTAAACCGGCGCGCCGAGCACTGCCTTGGATGGGGATGGGGACTGCTGGTGCAACGTTACTCGCTGCGGCCATGTCCAGTGAGCGGGCTATTGGCATCTTGGTGGCGGGTGGTGTCGCCTGGATTTTGGGGATGTCTGTGCTCAATCTCAGCATCACCTCTCATCGAGAATGGTCAGGAAAAAAGTGGCTGGGAATCATCCCCGCGTTGTTGGGAGGAGCGGCCCTGCTTGGCCTCCCAGCGACGCCCAGTTTTGTGGCCGCAGCCAACTTGATCGGTCGGTTTACTGGCAACTTGGACGTGTGGCGGAGCACAAGATTGGGGGAGGCTTTTCTGGGCAACCTGCTTTTCGTTCCATCTCTGGTGCGCTATGTATCTCCCTTGATGAAGCATCTGAGTGAACCGGCGGATGAATCGGCTAGCGATCTCTTGGCCGAGTCGCCGCCCCCACAGGAGCTTGTGACTCCATCCGAGCTGGATCCTCCCGCCGAGGAGGATGTCCAGGCGGAGGGATCCGCCTGGACTGTGCTGCACGTCATTCAACAGAGATGGACGGACGTGTTTCAAACCGTTCAACGGTGGTGGGCGGTGATGCAACGGTGGTGGGGTGAGATCAGCTTGGCAGTCGGGTTGGGACTGCCAGCGCTGCTGTTAGTGGTCACCGGGCTGTTTCCCCCAGTTCTTGAGGGCGGCAGAACTTTTTCCACGGTCTGGGATAGCCAGTTTCCCTCCTTTTTCTCCTTGGCGGCGCTACCGGGGCTGCTGGGATGGGGGATGTGGGCCATATCCCTTGGATTAGGGGGGCTGCTCGCCTGGCAGGACGGTAATTTGAGGCCCAAAGCGAGCTTGTTATTCGATGCGTTGCACGACTTTTTGTGCCTGGAATGGCTCTACGAGGCGCTCCTCGGGGCATTGGGACGGGGATTGAACCTGCTCCGATGGGCGGACGAAGTCGTAGGAGGAGCCGGCGCGCTTCTGTGGACGTGGTTGTTGTTTCTGCTGATCCTGTTGATACGGGGGATCGAGTAATGCCGACGCTGGGAGATATTGTAACTCGCTTATCATTCCTGGCTGCGATGCCGGCTGTGGCGGCTATCTTTATCACAACCAGTCTGTTGGTGGTGAGTCGAGAGTGGCGGCTAAATGTGTTTGCACTGGCCGTACAATACTTTTTCGTCGTGCTGCTCATGACGCGCCTGATCCGCCTGGAAGTTGCGGCAGTCAAGGGCTTGATAGGATGGATGATTTGTATGGTCTTTTATATGACCGAACGCCGAGCTAGTGAACTCGCCTCCTATGCAGATGGAGGGGCTGAGAGCATATCACGCTGGCGGCGCTGGGTTATGTCGGCCCGAGCCGCCTTTTGTCTGCTATCCATGTTGTTGGTCGCTGTGGCGGCCAACACAGCCGCTTTGCGCTTCCCCTTGCCCGAGGTGTCCTCCGATATCACATTGGCGTGTTATGTGATGGCGGGATTGGGATTGTTGTTGATAGGTTTGAGCGAGGCTCCGATGCAGGTTGGGTTTGGGCTGTTGACGTTTCTGTCGGCCTTTGATCTGTTCTACGTCGCTCTGGAACCCAGCCTGGCTGTGGCCGGACTGTTGGGGGCGGTCAGTTTTCTGATCGCATTGGCGGTGGCCTATCTGCGGGCGTCTCAGGTCGCCGTTGGGGATGGAGAGAGTTCGGCGTGATCGCAGGTCCGATCTTGCTGCTGGTGATTCCGTTGGCGATGGCCGGCATCGTCTATCTCGTGCTCCGCTGGGAGACGTTGGCGGCGCTGTTAGCGATCGGGACAGCTATGGCGTTGGGGTTTGCCATCATCCTGCTCCCCCTGGATCAGCCAGTGCATGTGTGGGGCGGACAACAGATCGCTCTGGGGGAGACGGTCAGCTTTTTCGGACGCGAGTTGATCCTGGATCCCTCCGACCGTGTGGCGATGGCTCTCTTTTTCTTTACCTCTGCCATACTTTTTGCCCTGGCATGGCGCATCGCCCCACGCTCGTTATTCTTGCCGGTGGGACTTGGCCTGCTCAGCTTGTTGAGCGGCGCTTTGCTCATTCGCCCGCTCATCTACGCCGCTCTTTTGCTCGTGATCGCAGCAGCTCTCTCCGTGTTTGCGCTTCAACCCGCAGAAGGCAGACCGACCCGTGGGGGCATGCGCTATTTGACGTTTGCAACTCTGGCGCTTCCCGGTCTGCTGGTGACCCACTGGTTGATGGATCGGTACGCCTTGACCCCTGACGACACCTCCCTGCTGGGTATATCGGCCGTGCTGCTGACGATCTCGTTCGCGTCATTGCTGGGGGTCGTGCCTTTTCACACCTGGGTGCCAGCCATCTTTAGTGACGGCGTGCCGCTGGCCGGGGCGTTCGTGCTTACCGTAGGCAATGGCGCGGTCTGGTTCCTGTTGCTAGATTTCTTGGAGATGTATTCCTGGCTCAGCGCCCATCCCGAATTTGACTCCCTGATTCTCATGGCAGGTACCGGCCTGGTAATCGTGGGGGGCTTGCTGGCGCCGGCTCAACGCCGCGTGGGTTCGTTGGTGGGATACGCCGCGTTGGTTGATACCGGCGCAATGCTAATCGCCCTGGGATTGAACAGCAAGGTGGGATTGACCTTGCTCTTTTTGGCTCTGCTGGTTCGCCCCGTGGGCGTGGCGCTCATGGCGGTGGGGTTGAGTGGCTTGCGGACCTGCTGCGGCGATGACGACCGGTGGGATGGAATGCGGGGCGTGGGCTGGCAAATGCCGTGGAGCACAACCGCCCTGCTTTTCGGGGGATTATCGGTGGCGGGATTCCCGGTTAGCGCGGGTTTCGTGTGGCGTTGGTCTCTCTATCGCACCCTGGTGTCCTCCCACCCTGGCACGGCTGTATGTTTATTATTGGCCAGCATAGCTGTGTTGGGCGGAGTCTGGCATGGGTTGTTTGTGCTGCTGGAGCGCCCGCATAGCCAGAAGAACCGGAGCGTGATTCCTCTAGTCACCACCGAAGGCTGGGTGAAGGGGGGAGTCATCCTCGTGGTGGTGCTCATTTGCATCGGGTTGGGACTCTTTCCCCAACTCGTTGCCCCTTGGGCCAGTCGTTTGACCGATGGGTACACCTTCTTTGTCCCTTGATTGGGACGGGACCCTCTGGCATGGACCTGTTTGAGCACCGTCGGCAGGAACAAGTCTCCCGTGAGGCCCCCCTGGCGGCGCGGCTGCGGCCGCGCGTGCTGGACGAATTCGTCGGACAGGATCACATTGTGGGCGAAGGACGGCTGCTGCGGCGTGCTATCCAGTCTGATCGGCTGTTTTCCTCCCTGATTTTCTGGGGACCTCCCGGCACCGGCAAGACGACGCTAGCGATGATCGTAGCCAATACGACAGCCAGTCACTTTGAGACCATCAGCGCGGTGCTGGCGGGGATAGCCGACCTGCGGGAGATCATCGGGCAGGCTCGAGAGCGGCGCGGGATGTACGGCCAGCGCACCATCCTGCTGGTGGACGAGATTCACCGCTGGAACCGCTCGCAGCAGGATGGGCTGCTCCCCCACGTCGAGGATGGCACCGTCGTGCTCATCGGCGCCACGACCGAGAACCCCTATTTTGCAGTGATCGCTCCGCTGGTCTCTCGCTCTCGCGTTTTCCAGTTCCACCCTTTGAGTGAGAGTGATCTGGCAGATCTCTTGCGGCGTGCCCTGAGCGATGTGGAACGGGGGTATGGGAAGCGGAACGTCCATCTCGCTGATGATGCGCTGGCCCACCTGGTGCGTGTAGCCGGGGGAGATGCCCGCTCTGCTCTCAATGCGCTCGAACTGGCGGTGGAGAGCACCCCGCCCGACACGGCTGACATGGTCCGCGTCACCCTAGCCGTGGCCGAGGAATCCATCCAACAGCGCGCCGTCCGCTACGACAAGTCCGGCGACGAGCACTATGACACCATCTCTGCTTTCATCAAGTCGGTGCGAGGCAGCGACCCGGATGCCGCCCTCTACTGGCTGACCAAGATGGTCTCGGCCGGGGAGGACCCGCGCTTCATTCTCCGCCGCCTCTACATTCTGGCGGCCGAGGATATTGGGCTGGCCGATCCTCATGGAATCGTCGTCGTCCACAGTTGCGCTCAGGCGTTCGAGTGGGTGGGAATGCCGGAAGGTCAGTATCACCTCGCCCTGGCGACCCTCTACCTGGCGACCGCTCCCAAGTCGAATTCGACGGGCGCGTATTGGAAGGCCCTGGCCGAGATCGAGGAGCATGGAGCCGGGCCGGTGCCCGTCCACCTGCGGGATAAAAGCGACACTTTTCACGGCGTGCTGCGCGATCATTACCGCCGCACCTTGGGGGAACACGAGGAGTACAAGTACCCCCACGCCTATCCGGAGGGCTGGGTGGAGCAACGCTACCTACCGGAAGGGGTGGCAGGCGGATGGTTCCGCCCCCAAGGGCACGGCTACGAGCGGGAAATCATCGAGCGGTTGGAGCGCTGGTGGAGGGAGCAGAAGCGCACTCCGTAGCTGCCCTTCATTTCAGCACTCGCTCATCGCCGACTCGTTTCGTCACCTCGATATCGTCCAGGTGCTCCAGGATGGCCTGGGCGTACTTGCGGCTGGTCTCGAGCATATCCCGCGCCTGGGCCAGGGTGATGCTCCCCTCTCGCTCGATGTGCGCGCGGACCTGGGCCACGATCTCGCGGTAGGTTTCCGGCAGGAACAACACATCGGTCGCTACCTGCACCAGGTCTCCCCGGCTGAACAGTACATTGAGCACCGCTTCCCCCACGGCGGCTGTGCTTTCCTTGTAAGAGGGTGGCGTGTAGGGTTGCTGATGGAAGCGGGTCAACAACGCATCCACCTGGCGCTGCTGCTCGGGGTTGAGCTGGACGGTGTGGGTGGGAAGTCGAACGGTCGGCCCATCGTCCGCGATCCGGCCTTCCGCGACGGCGCGGCTCATCATCCCGTTAAAGACTTTGGCCTCCAGCTTGAGATTGCTGCGCAGGGCCTCGCGCCCCATGCCGGGGCGAAGCGGGAATTTTTGGTGGTATGCCTCCAGATCACGGGTGAATCGGTTCGCCAGGTCCAACCACCAAGAATGGGTGGCCACCACCTGCTTGCTGGACGGCATATGCTGGATGGGCGGCGGATCCACCAGATCGCCCAACAGGATCGCCTCGCCCTCGTCCAGCAGGTGAGCGAGACCCTCAGCGGCGGCCTCTCCCAATCCACTGGCAGAAAGCAGGGAGCGAATGGGGGTCGGGCCGCGCCGTTCGAGGGTCTGTAACAGTATCTCGGCCGGCGTGCCCCGGGCCAACGTCTCCAGGCGGGTCAGCACCTCCGGCTGGAAGCGGCGGTGTCGCTTTCCGGGATGCGGGTCCACCACAACGCCCCCCCCGATGGTCGCCGGGGGTGAGGGGATGCGAACGATAAAGTGGTCTCCCTTGACCAGCGGCAGCGGGTCCAGCAGCTGCAGTTGGACCCATCCACTCTCTCCCGGTGGCAGACTCTCCTGCCCCAGCACCCGCGCCCGGGCTAGGGTCTCGGCCGCGCCGGAGAAAAACTTGAGCTGGGTGTTGTGACGCAGCGGACGTTGCGTGTCGGGCAGATGGCGCATCTGCACGTCCACGAGAACCGTGGCGCGCAGCCAGCCAGGGATCGTGATCACATCCCCCCGTTTGACGTCGTCCTTGTTCACGCCGGTGAGATTCATCGCCACGCGGCTGCCCGGCAGCGCCTGGTCCGTCTTTTCCTTGTGAGTTTGCAGCCCTCGGACGCGGGCCTTTAACCCTGTGGGCAGAATTTCCACCTCTTGCCCCACATAAAAGCTCCCATCGGTGAGGGTGCCCGTGACGACGGTCCCAAAGCCGCTGATGGTGAACACCCGATCCACTGGCAGGCGAGGGCGTCCCCGGTCCTGGCGCGGTTCGACCTGATCGAGGATGCGCTCCAACTCGACCAGCAGTTCCTCCAGTCCCTCGCCCGTGCGGGCAGAGACGGGGATGATGGGCGCATTTTCCAACACGGTGTCCTCCAGCGTTTCGGAGAGGTCGGCGGTGACCAGCTCGACCCACTCCTCGCTCTCGGCGATGTCCACCTTGGTCAGCGCGACGACCCCATCACCGACGCCCAGCAGGTCGAGAATGGCCAGGTGCTCCCGCGTCTGGGGCATCACGCCCTCGTCGGCAGCGACGACGAACAGAGCCGCGTCGATCCCTCCCACGCCGGCCAGCATATTTTCGATGAAATCCCGGTGTCCGGGCACGTCCACGATTCCGACCGGCTCGCCGTTGGGCAGGGTGAGCCAGGCAAAGCCCAGGTCAATGGTCATCTCCCGCTCCTGTTCCTCTCGCAGGCGGTCGGGATTGATGCCTGTAAGAGCGAGCACGAGGGTTGATTTGCCGTGATCTACGTGGCCTGCGGTGCCGATAACTCGCATAGGAATGTCCCCGTCTACTTGTGCGGCTCGTGGCGCAGAACAGCCAACTGCTCGTCAATCGGCGCGATTATGGCTTCGTACAGGTCCTGGGCTGATTTGAGCAGGCTGGTCGCGTCGGCGCGTTGGGTCTCCCAGAGAGTGTCCAACTGGTCGCGATGCATCTCGACTATGGGGTACAGCTTGTCCAGGCGGTTTTTGTGTTCGGCATTGACCAGTTCCTGCTGCCGCCATTTTTCTTCCGTGATGACATCCCGTTTCTTCCGCTCCTTGGAGCGTTCCGACTGCCATTCTTCCCAGCGCCGCGCCATCTGATCTTCTGTGAGACGCTGCTTCTCCGCCATCTCGTCCTGTCGTCTTTCGATGCGCACCTTGAACTTTTCCAGGCCATTCAGCGCGCGTTTGACCCCTTGCTGCTGCTCGACGAACCCTTGCGTCTGGGCGCGAAGCCGATTCAATTCCTGGGCCACCTGCTCTCCCTGATCCAGGTATTGTTTCATTTTCTGTTCCCGCTGAAAATCGGAGACGCGCAGTTCTTCGATCTGCTGCTCGTACTTTTTCGTCTCCTCGATCGCCGCGTCTATGCGGGTTCTCTGTTTCTGGATAGACTCTTCCAGCAGGGGGAATTTCTTGTCCAGGGTATCAATTCTCCGGCGCAGGTCCAGGGCATTCTGTTCCAGCTCGACGATGCGGCGGTTGTCGGTGCGGCGCTGTTCCTCCAGGTAGGAGACGGCCCGGATGGGATCCTCGATCCGCTTGCTGATGTCGGTGACGTCCACTGCCATCTGCTGGACGACTTCGCCCAGCCGCTGGTCTTCGGCGCGCAGCGTCGTCAGCTCCTCGTTGTAATGAGGGAGGACGCGCAGTTCTTTTTCCAGACGGTTGAGGTTAGTGGTCAGGGCTTCGTACTCGATGCGCCGCAGCCGTTCGGCCTCGGCCATCTCCTTGCGCCGCGTCTCGTCCCGGTTGTCCATCTGGATGACCAACTCGTCCCGATAGTTCGAGATCATTTGCCCGAACTCGGTCACTTTGGACATCACACCCTGGACACCCGATAGGGTGGTGCGGAGTTCCTGGATCTGGCTCGCTTGTTGGGCCAGCTGTTGTTCCTGGAGCTGCAACCGCTCTTGCAGGGCAGTGATCGTGGCCCTGTCCTTGCGACGCTCTTCGTCCATCCATTTGAGCGTCTGCATAGCTTGATTCAAATCCATAGATTGAGTGACATTCATCGCCATAGTCACACTCCTAAAAATATCTAGTGACAGCGCGGTGGGAAGATTATAACATCATTCCATCGGGCAGGCAACGTATCGTATTCACTCGGTTTGTGCTCTTACCGGTCCGTCATTCCCGTGGATTCCCGCTTTCGCGGGAATGACGGTGGGAATCACAGCAGGAATGACGGAGAATCCAGTGGTGAATGACGTCATTCCCGTGAATCCCCGCCTTCGCAGGGACAGGCACGGGAATCCAGTGCGGGTGGAGTGTCGATCACCGCTCCCTTGGCCCGGTTGACAGGGAAGGGCGAGGCGCTATAATGACGGGGAAGTGAGTATGCGCATCGGTATTGACGTCCGAATCGCCCACTATACGCGAGGGGGCATTCGTAATTACGGTCTGCGGCTGCTCCGAGCGCTGGCTCGGAGCGACGCCGAGTCCGAGTACCATGTTCTGCACAGTCGCAAGGACCGGCGTCCCCCGGTGCCGGGGGTGAACTTTTGCCCGGTCGCCTGTTGGACCCCCCCCCACCATCGGCTGGAACGGTGGGCGTTGGGGGCGGAGGTGGTCCGCCTGGGCCTCGATCTGCTTCACACCACCGATTTCATCCCCCCGGCTTGGGGCTATCGGCGGTCGGTGATTACCGTTCACGACCTGACGTTTTTGCATTATCCCCAATTCATCACCGCCGAGAGCCGGGCCTACTACAATCGCCAGATCGCAGGGGCGGTGCGCCGCGCCGACCACATCCTGGCCGATTCCCACGCCACCCAGTCCGATCTGATCTCTATGCTGAACGTCCCGGGGGAAAAGGTGACGGTGGTGCATCTGGCGGCGGATCCGGCCTTTCGCCCCATGGACGAGGATCAGGTGATGCCGGTGGTCGCCCGGTACGGGCTGCAGCCGGGGTTCTTGCTCTGCGTGGGGACGCTAGAGCCGCGCAAAAACTTGCCGGGGCTGTTGGAGGCGTACCGGCTGCTGCTCGGCGTGCTGGACGACTTCGCGCCGCTGGTGCTGGTCGGAGGGCGGGGCTGGTTGTACGACGAGATTTTCGAGCGCGTCGAGGCGCTGCGCTTGGGCGAGCGGGTCAGGTTCCTGCACGACGTGCCCGACGCCGACCTGCCGGGACTGTACAATGCCGCCGGCCTGTTGACGACGCCGTCCTTTTACGAGGGATTTGGATTGCCGGCCTTGGAGGCCATGGCCTGCGGCACCCCGGTCGTCGTCTCTGATCGCTCTTCCCTGCCCGAGATCGTGGGCCAGGCTGGCCGGCTGGTGAACCCAGACGATCCCCACGACCTGGCCCAGGCTCTGGCGCAGGTGCTGACGGACGGATCGCTGCGGGAGCGGATGCGGGCTTTGGGCCTGGAGCGAGCGGCCCAGTTCTCCTGGGAGCGCACCGCCCGAGAGACGCTGGCGGTCTACCGCCGGGTATTGGGAGTGGGATGAAGATATTGTTCTTGACGCCCCAGCTGCCCTATCCTCCCCGCCAGGGGGCGGCGCTGCGCAATTGGGGGTTTATATCCCAGTTGGCCGGGCGGCACGAGGTGGCGGTGCTGTCGTTTCTGGTCTCTGGTCAGGTAGAGAGCGGGGAGGACGGAATGCCGGTCGCTGTCCGCATCGAGACGGTGTCACTGCCGACCCGGTCGTTGGGGGAGCGGCTGCGGGACCTGTTCGTCACGCGCCAGCCGGATATGGCGCTGCGCCTGGCGTCGGAGCGGTATGCCCGCCGGCTGGCGGACTGGCTGGCGCAGGAATCCTTCGACGTCGTGCACGTGGGGGGCATCGAGATGTCCCCTTACCTCGACGTGTTGGAAGCGACCCATCCCCGGCCCGGCATCCTGTTCGATGACCTGAACTGTGAATACCTGCTCCAGAGACGGGCCTTTAGCACCGATCTGCGCTCCCCCTCTCGCTGGATGGGAGCGGCCTATTCGTGGGTCCAGTACCGCCGCCTGCGACGGTATGAGGCGCAAGTGTGCCGCCGGGCGGATCGAGTGGTCGCCGTCTCTGATGCCGATGCGGCGATCCTGCGCGATCTGGAGCCGGGAATCGCCGTGTCCGTCGTCCCCAATGGGGTTGATACCCAGGTCTATCGCCCTCAGTCTCAGAGTGCCCCTCGTTTGCTGCCGGAGAGCAGCCTCGTGTTCACCGGGACGATGGATTTTAGACCCAACGTGGACGCGATGCTGTGGTTTGTGCGCCACGTGTGGCCGTTGATTCAGGCCCAAGTGCCGGATGTACACCTGTTCATCGTCGGGCAGCGGCCTCACCGGCGGTTGGCGGGGCTGCGCGACGACCCGGCTCTCACGTTGACCGGGTGGGTGGAGGATACCCGGCCTTACATTGGGGCGGCGGCAGTCTACGTCGCGCCGCTGCGCATCGGGGGGGGAACCCGGCTCAAGCTGCTGGAGGCCCTGGCGATGGCTAAACCAGTGGTCGCCACGCCATTGGGGGCAGAGGGGTACCCGGTGGTTCACGGGCGGGAGTTGATGCTGGCCGACACGCCGGCCGATTTCGCCGCCGCTGTGGTGGATTTGCTGCGCTGCCCGGAGCGTCGGACCGCGTTGGGGCTGAGGGGGCGCGCATTCGTCGAACAGCACTATGATTGGCGCGCGATTGTACCGAGGTTGGAGGAGGTCTATGCCAGCCTCTCATAAAAAAGCCGCTGGCACAACCAGCGGCTTGTAGGTGCTCTGGTGGGAATGACTAGACCGCGGGTTTCTCGGTCTCGTCTTCCCTCTCGACGTCCTCTTCCGGCGCTGGATTGAGCGTCACCTGGTCATCCTCGGCGCCTACCACCACGGTATCCCCGGCCTCGAACGTACCGGTCAGTATGGCGTCGGAAAGAGCGTCCTCGATGAGATTTTGAATCACCCGCCGCAGCGGTCGTGCGCCGTATTCCTCGCTGTACCCTTCCTCTACCAGCAGATCGGTGGCTGGTTGTGTGATCTGTAGTTGTAGATCGTGCTCTGCCAATCGCTGGCGCACTTTGTCCAGTTCCAGGTCGACAATTTGGGTGATCTCGTCCTTGCTCAGGGCGTGGAAGACGATGATGCTGTCTACCCGGTTGAGAAATTCGGGTTGGAAGGCGCGTTTCAACTCTTCCAGCAGCTTTTTGCGCATCTCTTCGTAATCGCGCTGCCTGTCTGCCCCGTCATCTGATCCTCGAGGCAGGGCGAAACCGATGCCCGTCTCTCGTTTGATCAGATCCGCCCCGATGTTGGACGTCATGATGATGATGGTGTTGCGAAAATCAACCCGGCGTCCTCGGGCATCCGACAGCGCTCCTTCTTCCATAATTTGTAGCAGCATGTTAAAGGCCTCGGGATGGGCCTTTTCGATTTCGTCAAAGACGACGATCGAGAACGGGCGGCGGCGGATGGCTTCGGTGAGCTGTCCGGCGTCGTCGTAGCCGACGTAGCCGGGGGGAGCGCCGACCAGGCGGGCGACGGTGTGACGCTCCATAAACTCGGACATGTCCAATTGGAGCAGAGCATCTTCGCTGCCGAACATGAACTCGGCCAGGGCCTTGGACAGTTCCGTCTTTCCGACGCCTGTGGGGCCGAGAAAGATGAAGGAGCCGATGGGGCGGCGGGGGTCCTTGAGGCCAGCCCGTGCCCGGCGCACCGCCTTGGCAATGGATTGGATCGCCTCCTCCTGGCCGATGATACGACGATGGAGCTCATCCTCCATATTGAGCAGGCGCTGGGTCTCTTGGCTGTGCAACTGAGTCAGAGGGATGCCGGTCCACATAGAGACGACTTCAGCAACGTCCTCGGCCGTCACGACGATCCTTTGAGTCTGGTCCTGGACGGTCCGCAGCCTCTCCATGTCCTCTTTCAATTCGAGTTCCTGATCCCGCAGCATAGCGGCGTCTTCGTATCGGTGCTCGGCGATGGCGGCCTCTTTGGTCCGTTGGATCGCCTTCAGTTGGTGGAACAACTCGTGCAAGCTCTTGGACTGAGGGGTTTTGTAAATTCGCACCCGGGAAGCGCTCTCGTCCACCACGTCAATCGCCTTGTCCGGCAGGTAGCGGTCCGAGATGTAGCGAGCCGAGAGTTTGACTGCTACTTCCAGCGCCTCGTCGCTGATTTTCAGTTGGTGGTGCTGTTCGTAGGCGGGGCGGAGACCCCGCAGGATGTCCAATGTCTCCTCGACGGTGGTTTCCTCGACCGTCACTGGCTGGAACCTGCGCTCCAGGGCGGCATCCGACTCGATGTTTTTGCGGTACTCGTTGAGGGTGGTCGCGCCGATGCATTGGAGTTCACCCCGGGCGAGGGCTGGCTTGAGGATATTGGCCGCATCTACCGAGGAGCCGGCTGAGCCAGCGCCGACGAGCATGTGCACTTCGTCTATGAACAGGATACTGCTGCTGTTTTTGAGTTCGTCAATGACTTTTTTGAGCCGTTCCTCGAACTGTCCGCGGTACATCGTCCCGGCCACCAGGGAACCGACGTCTAGTTGGAGCACTCTTTTATCCAGCAAGGGTTCGGGGGTTGCGCCGGCGACGATACGCTGGGCGAGACCTTCGACGATGGCCGTTTTCCCCACGCCGGGTTCACCGATCAAGGCTGGGTTGTTCTTTGTGCGGCGCGCCAGAATCTGGATCACGCGCTCGATTTCTCGCTCCCGCCCAATGACCGGGTCCAGCTTATTCTGTTCGGCCAGACTGGTGAGATCGGTAGCCAATTGATCCACCACTGGTGTTTTGCCTTCCTGGCGTCTGCGCTTGGGTCCGGTTTTTCCACCGGCTGTAACGGGTTGGCGCTGCAGTATATGTTGGGTGGCGCGATAGATCTGGTTGCCGGTGACGCCCAGGTGGTCCAGCACCTCTACGGCCGTACCATCTCCCTGGCGCATGAGACCTAACAAAATGTGGTGCGTGTCTATTTGCGAGTGTCCCAGACGCTTGGCTTCATCCCCGGCCAGTTCCAACACACGCTTGGTGCGGGGGGTGAGATCAATTTCAGCGTTGAGCAGCAGAGAGCGGCGGCGGACAGTGCTGAGCCGTTCAACCCACCGTTGCACGTCTCCAGATTGCAGGCCCAGTTCGCGCAGCACGCGGCTGGCGATGCCCTGTTCCTCGCGCAGCAGGCCCAGCAAAAGATGTTCGGTGCCAATCTGGGCGTGGTGCATCTTCTCGGCCTCTTGCTGAGCGAGCTTGAGCACCCGTAATGATCCCTCTGTGAAATATTTTAGATTATTCATATGCCACCATCCCTGATGGTCGCTAGTTGATGTTCGATCTCCTGTGCTTGTGGCCCCTGATACGTCTCAGGGGCATCGAATTGGGAAGAGATCCTCTTACAGGCCTGTGTCTTCAGACGCCATCTCCTCCGAGTCCATTCCGGGCCGGGGAGGCATCCGCCAACGCGGCTGAGAGAGGACTCTCCGGTTGGGATTGTTGCGTCTCCATCATCGCCTGCCAATCCTGATCCAGGTATTCTCCCTGTGCAACCTGTTTGAGACTCAGGGCCAATCGGTGGCGGTCTCCATCTACGCTGATCACGCGCAACGTGATGATCTGTTCAGGCTGGATGACGTCGCGAGGATGAACGATCTGGCCCTCATCCAATTCCGAGATGTGGATCAGTCCCTCGATGGCCTCGTCTCCGACAATGCTGGCAAAGGCTCCCCACTTGGTGAGGCGAGTGATGACAGCTTCGACCAATTGACCCTCTTGGTAACGTTCTTCGATGTTGTCCCAGGGATCGGGCTGCAGTTTTTTGAGACTGAGGGCCACCCGTTGACGTTCCCTATCTACCCCTAATACATAAACCTGGACCTTTTGTCCTACTTTGACAACTTCGCGGGGATGAGATACCCGTTTCCAGGAGAGTTCGGACAAGTGGACCAATCCATCTACACCGCCGATGTCTATAAAAGCGCCAAAGTCGGCCAGATTGGTCACCCGTCCTGGGCGCACCTCGCCTTCTTCGAGTTCCTGCAACAGGTTTTCTCGCTGGCTCTTGCGCCAATCCCGCATAGCGGCCCGTTCGGAGAGGATCAACCGATTCCGTGATTGATCAACTTCGATGACCTTGAGTTGCAGTGAGGTGCCGAGCATGTCGGCCCAACGCTCGTCGTCTCTCGATTTGTCTGTATTTTGAGTGGCGACATGGGAACTGTCCAGTTGTGATCCTGGCACAAAGCCACGTAGATTCCCGATGTGTACGATCACGCCGCCCTTGTTGTAACTGACGACTCGGCTTTCGACGATTCCTTGGGTTTCGAAAAGTTGTTTCGCCTCACGCCAATCCTGCATCCTTTGAGCGCGGGAGATGGAAAGGAGAATGTTGTCGTTATCGTCTTCTGTCTTGACGACATAGACCAGGATTTCGTCGCCCTCGCAGATGGCGGCGCGATCCTCTGGGCTTAGTCTCTCCAAATCCCGGGTTGGCACGATACCCTCACATTTAGCGCCAACGTCTACGATGATGTCGTTGGGGGTAATGTGGACTACAGTGCCTGACACGATCTTGTCCCGTTCCAAGTGCTGGTAGGAGAGATACTCCTCCAGCATTTCGGCCATGAGGTTGGCCCCTTCGTCATCGAAGGAGGCTGATGTTTCTTCTTGTGGGGCGGACGTTTCCCATTCAGCGACCATTTGTTATATGCTCCCGAACTAGATGATACGTAATTATATGCGGTTTGACGATAAATCGCAAGCGAGAATTGGGGCGATGTTAAAAGATTCTTTCAGAGGATCCCCTGCGGGGGTAGTGGCTTGGTGCACTATGCCGGATTTTCCTCTTCGGATTCGAGTTTGTTCCAAGAGTGGACTAATCCTTGCTAGCGGCCCATCTCCAGGCGGTCAATGAGGCGGCGGGGCAGACCTCGGGCGCGCATACGTTCTTGGGTGATCTCGATGGGATATGTGACGCGGCGGAATTCCCAGATTTGGTGCTCGGGATCTAGGATCGCGTAACTGGCCCGGGCGTCCCCATCGCGAGGTTGCCCGACGCTGCCTGGATTGATGATCATCCGGCGTGGGCCCAGCGTCACCGGACCCGTGAAAGGAGGGATCAGCGTCTCACAGCGGCGCTGCTGTTCGTCCAACTCAAAGATGATGGGGACGTGGGTGTGGCCGACCAGGCATATAGGTGTCTCGAAATAATTAAAGTTGGCATAGGCAACGTTCGCGTCGAGAATGTACTCCCACACCGGTTCGCGGGGACTGGCATGGGCGAGGTAGAACTGGCCTTTTTCGAGTTGAGTGGGCAGTTGATTGAGAAATTCGCGCGATGCTGGGGTGAGAGTTGTTTGGGTCCACAGGTTAGCGTCCCGGGCATCGGTGTTGAAACTTCTCAAATCCAACTTGTTCAGAGCAGCCCAGTCGTGATTGCCGGCCAAGCTGACGTGAGGGAACTCTTGGATTCTCTCGATGCATTCGTTGGGATTGGGTCCATATCCTACCAGGTCTCCCAGACACCACAACTCGTCAAAATCCGGTGCATCAGCCAGAACGGTCTCTAGAGCAACCAGGTTGGCGTGAACGTCAGAAATAATCAGAATGCGCAATGTCATCACCCTCTATAGAGATTGGGCTATTATAACCCGTTTTCTGTCTTTTGCCCAATTATGGGAAGCGAAATAGTTTTCCTGCCCGCTCGAATCCGAGGGATCGCCATCTTGTCGAGGGGGGATAAAGGTTGTATAATCTCGCTAGGATGATGGGAGACCAGTGCACCGCTGATTGCGGGGGAGCAATGTGATTTCTGTATGGCGCCAATCCTTGATGAACACATGCTGGAATTTGTCAGTCTCAGCCCGGAGCAGACGCAGCGATTGGGAGCGCGGTTGGGGGCGCTGTTGCAGGGCGGGGATGTGATCTGCCTGGAGGGCCCGCTGGGGGCGGGTAAGACCTGCCTGGCCCAAGGAATGGGCCGGGGATGTGGTATCGTCGAAACGCTCATCAGTCCGACGTTTGTATTTGCCCGGCAGTACAGCCGTCCTGGAGCTAGCCAAACGCTTTACCACGTGGATTGGTATCGCATCTCTGATGCGGAGATGGTTTTCAGCCTGGGAGTGGATGAATTTATGGGAGACCCACACGCCATCTTTATCATCGAATGGGCAGAACGGGCCCGTTCTCTGATACCGTCCGATCACTTGTGGATCAGGTTGGACTTTGCCACACACGCCGACCAGATGCGGCGCATGCTGTATTTCACAGCCCAGGGCGACCGTCACACCGCCCTGCTGCAGATGTTTCGGCGCTCGGCTTTCGGAGCTTGAAGGGGTATGCTAGTCGCGATTGATACAGCTACCAGTTATGCCAGTCTGGCGCTGCACGATGGTGTTCAGATTCGGGTGGAGCACACGTGGGAATCTCCCCGCCGGCACACCGTCGAATTGCTGCCGCGATTGAAGAGGGCGTTGGATCAACTGGACCTGACGGTCGAGCATCTGAGCGGGGTGGCCGTCACGCGGGGACCGGGGTCTTTTACTGGCCTGCGGGTGGGTATGTCGGTGGCGAAGGGGCTGGCCCTGGCGCGCGGCTTGCCTTTGATTGGTGTGCCGACGCTCGATGTGATGGCAGCCGCCCAGGGATGGGATTCCCGTCCTTTGTGCGCCGTGTTGCAGGCCGGGCGAGGGCGCATCTGCGTCGCTACCTATCTTTGGCAAGAGGGGGAGTGGTGTCTGGATACCTCTCCTCGTCTGACCACGTGGTCGGCTTTGGCGAAAGAGATCGAGACGCCTACATTGTTCGGCGGCGAGATCGACACGACTGGCCTGGACACCCTGTCCGCTCTCGGAGAGTTGGCCGTGAGCCTGCCGGCTGCGGCCCGGCTGCGACGGGCCGGGTTCCTGGCCGAGGTGGCGTTGCGGCGCTTGAGCCGGGGAGAGATGGACAATCCCGCTACATTGGTGCCGATCTACCTTCAGTATCCCGTATGACGGAGTCGGATCCGCCCCTGTTCTATACTATCCGGCCTATGGAGCCGGGTGATGTCCCGACGGTAGTTGTCATTGACCAGCTTTCTTTCCCCACCCCTTGGTTGGCGTCGTCTTACCTTTACGAGCTACGTCATCCTGCCCAATCTCGATACTATGTTCTGTTGAAACCCAAGCCCGACGCCGAGCCATCGTCGGGCCTGAGAGGACGGTGGCTGCGCTGGGCGCAGCGCGCTTTGGGTCGGTCGGAACCGAGTCGGGTGATAGGGTACGTGGGCTTTCGCTTCGATTTTGACGAGGCGCACATCAGCACCATCGCCGTGCAGCCGGATTGGCGCGGGAAGGGATTGGGGGAACTGTTGCTGCTGACTGCCCTGGAAAAGGCTCTCCAGTTGGGGTTTTATTCCATCACGTTGGAAGTGCGGCCCTCCAATCGCGTGGCCCAACGCCTGTATCGCAAGTACGGCTTTCGATTTACCGGGGTCCATCCCAATTATTACCGGGATGGCGAGGATGCCTGGTTGATGCGAGCCACCATCGGGCACGAGGCCTATCGAGCGCGGTTGGTTGAACTGCGCCGGGAAGTGAGGGCGCGCTTGCCCTTTCATAGCGACGTTGGACAAAACGATGGGGATACGCTATAATCAAGCCCGGTTACAACCGTAGCAGATAACGAGGAGGTTGAGCGTGTCGGAATTAGAGGCGCTGGCGGCAGAGATTGTGCGGTGTACGCGTTGCCTGTTGCACCAGGGGCGGACCAGGGCGGTGCCTGGGGAGGGGGCGGAGAACGCGGACATCATGTTCATTGGCGAAGCTCCAGGCTTTCACGAGGACCAACAAGGCCGCCCATTCGTGGGAGCGGCCGGCAGGTTTCTCGACGAGTTGCTGGGGAGTATCAATCTGGAACGCTCGCAAGTCTTTATCGCCAACGTCATCAAGTGCCGCCCGCCCGGCAATCGGGACCCCCTGCCCGACGAGATCGAAGCCTGCAAGCTGTTCCTCGATCGGCAGATCGAGTTGATTCAACCCCGGCTGATCGTGACCTTGGGGCGGTTTTCGATGGCCCGGGCCTTTCCCAAGGCGCGCATTTCCCACATCCACGGGCAGCCCCGCAAGATCGGCGGTATCGTCTACTATCCGATGTATCATCCGGCGGCGGCGCTGCACCAGCCCAGCCTGCGCCGCATCGTAGAAGAGGATATGCAGCGCATCCCAGAACTGCTCGAGCAGGCAGCCAGGATGTCCGAGACTGCGCTGCTCGTAGAAGCCGAGCAGTTGAGCTTGTTTTAGGTCGTCCAGGCGGATAGATAGCCAGTGGTCGAATTTATCTCTATCATCGTGCTCACCTTCGCGCTAGCCCTGATCGTGTTGGGAGCGATTACGATGTGGTTGGAGCGGGGGCCGAGAAAGCTTGGCGGAATTGCGCTCACGGCGGTAGGTATGGTCGTCGGCGTCGGGTACGCGTTCTTGGGGAGCCGCTATGCCCTGGCCCTCTTTGACCGTTTGATCGTGCGGGTTGATCTGCCCCTTCTGATGGCCACCGCCTTTACGTATACAGCAGGGGTGTTTGGCGGTGTGGCACTGGCGGTGGGTCTCTTCCTATGGGTCACAGGCCGTTTCCGTCACCAGTCTGAGCGGACGGCCGTCGCTTTCATCGTGGTGAGTGTGATGATCGCCCTGATTGCCACGGTCTTTGCCATCGCCCTGAGCAATCCCTGAACGCCTGTCGCGCGCTCTAGCGCCGTGATCCTCGGAGCAGACGCAGTGCCGTCTCGGTCAGAACGGCCACTCCGACCGGCAAGCATCGCTCGTCAATGTCAAAGCGCGGGTGATGGCCCTGGCGTTCGTCCCCCTCAATGCAACTTCCCAGAGAAAACATCGCCCCCGGCGCGTGGGCGAGAAAAGCCCCCAGATCTTCTGCGCCCATCTCTTGCCCGTGGGATTGCACCCCTTCGGCACCCAGCAGGTCAGTAGCGACCTCTTGAATATACTTGACCACTTGTTCATCGTTGATCACTGGAAACCCGCCGTGTTCGATCCGCAACGTAAAATCCCCCCCCAGCGTGCGGGCGATCCCCAACGCTCTCTCGATTTCCTGGTGAAGCAGTTCCCGCACCTCCGCTCTCATAAAGCGGATGGTGCCGGTCATTTTGACCCGTTCCGGGATCACGTTTTCCGCCTTTCCACCGTGGATCGAACCGATGCTGATCACGGCCGGGTCCACGGGATGCAGCCGCCGGGAGACGATGCCGTGGAGAGCCAGGATGACGTGCCCGGCGATGTAGATCGGGTCCACCACGTCGTGGGGATATGCGCCGTGTCCGCCCCGTCCGGTGATGGTGACAAAAAAGCTGTCTACCCCGGCCGAGATAGGGCCAGAGCGGACTGAAATGCTTCCGGCCGGTGTTTTGGGGTGCACGTGGAGGGCCAGCACAGCGTTCACCCCATCCATCGCGCCGTCCTCCACCATACGGGGCGCGCCGCTGATACCCTCCTCGTCCCCTACCTCCTCGGCTGGCTGGAAGAGGAAGCGCACCGTGCCGGGAAACTGCTCGCCGGCCAACAGCGTCGCCACGCCCAGCGCGATGGCCGTGTGGGCGTCGTGACCACAAGCGTGCATCACGCCGGGATTCTGGGATGCGTACGGCACGTCGTTTGTCTCTTGGATGGGCAGCGCGTCCATATCGGCCCGGATGGCGATGATGGGAGCGCCGTCCCCGCGATCTGCCACCACGCCGGTGCGCCCCACTCCCGTGCGGACGCGGTAGCCCAGGGGGCCCAACACGTCGGCGACGCGGCCGGCGGTACGCGTTTCCTGGAATCCCAGTTCCGGGTGCATATGAAAATCTCGCCGCCAGGCCACCAACTGGTCATACAGATCGCGCGCTTGCTGCAGTTTGTTCCCCTGGTGTGAAACGGTCGTCTTTTCCATAGATGCCTCCATTGGACGTGATAAATCTGTGCTCGAAAAGGGCTTGCGTCCCGTTTTTCGCACAGATCAGCATGGCACAGTTCGATGGAGCCATTTTGGCCGAACCTGCCGGGTGGAAACCCGGCAGGTTCGGTCTGGATGATTCGTGTCAGCACCTGCTGCTCTGGGCCGCCTCGATGATCTGGGCTGTCGAGATCACAGGTCCATACTTGGCCTTTAGCGCTTCGAGTCCCTTCCGTTGTTCCTGGTAGACGTCGAACAATCGGGATGGAATGTGCGGTTCCTTGCGGTAGGCCTCCTCCTGCAGGGTGATGCGGGCCAGGATGTTGTCCACGTAGAAGGCGAACTGTTTGTCGTACAGTTCCTTGGGATAGGGCTTGCCGATCTCGGCAAACAGCTTTTCCAGATCCTCGTATTTGGGAATGTAGCCGATGGGCGTCTCGATGGCGTCAACGTCGCCGTGGGCGCGCAATTCGAGCCAGCCGAGCCACACCTTGACATCCCGTTTCTCACCCAGTAGCCCGCTTCCTTCCCCCCCGCGAGCCTCGTGGGTCAGGAAGTAGTTCAACCCGGCTATGATGGGCTTTTCTGTCAACCGGTCCGAGTTGAAGAACAGAAACTGCGCATCCATGTAGTCGGCCAGCGGACCAGGGATGAACGGTTCATTGGCCCAGGGCTGGCGGCGGACGCCCTTGGCCCCGACCTCCGTTGCGGTCGCCGCCGAGAGAACCGATGCGCCGATGACGACGCCGTGATCGGGATTTTGGGCCACCCAGACCGGGGGCATCGTGTCACTATCCCGTCCGCTGTAGGTAATGACGCTAACCTTTACCCCCTGGGGATCCTCGGCGGCCGTCTCGTTGTAATTCCCGATCGAGGTACAGACGACGGTGCAGCGTGAATTGGGATGAGAGAGGGGGATGGGAGTTCCATCCGGGCTCGTCTTGCCTGCCCACCACTCGCCCTGAAAGTTGACGCCCCTGTCGGGGAGCGGCTCCCCGTTTCCGACCCAGTAGGGCACGCCGTGTTCGTCAATCAAGACGTTCGTCCAGATGACCTCGGCCCCCTCCTCCCGCAGCGCGGTGATCAAGTACGGGTCACTCTCCTGGTTCACGTCCCGGACGATGCCAAAGATGCCCGCTTCGGGGTTGATGGCCCGCAGCGTCCCGTCGGCGGCGATCCAGAGTTGGGCCAGGTCATCCCCGACGAAATCGCTGCCGACCATGGCCGTCGTCGTCTTTCCACACCCCGAGGGAGCGGCTCCGGCAAAGAATGTCTTTCTGCCCCCTGGCCCGGTCAACCCTGTGATGAACATGTGCTCCGAAAGCTCCTCCTCCCGGCGGTAATAGGTCGCCAGGTCGACCGCGAATCGGTGGTTCCCTTTCTTGAGCAGCAGCGTATTGCCGGCATAGGTGCAGAACAACGAGAAGGTGGTCTGCCAGCTCCGATCCATGAACACCCGCGCGTTGGGCAAGTCCTCCGGCCGGTTGGGACCCTCGCTGTGGACGTTGGTAAAGAACAGCCCGGCCCGCTCCACCTCGGCGTCGAACTGTTCATAGACGTGACGGTACAGAATGTCGGCCGAGTGCATGACGTAGGTGGAGGTCGTGATCTCTAGCGCCGGGATGGCCGCCTTGGCGCCGACGGGTCCCCGGCTAAAGAACCCGATCAGCAGGGTCATGCCCCGGGCGATACCGGCCATGTGGGTGCGCAGATACTCGTTCGCCTCGTCGCGGAGGACGCTCTTGGCCAGCACGCTGGTTGGTTCATCCGGGTTCACGATGTAGAACGTGCGGTCAATGATGCGGGCCTGTTCTTGGGGTAGATCAAAGTGGAGGGTGTGATCCCGCATTGCGACGGGGCATTCCTCCCCTTTGGCGAGGCTCATGATCCTGACCCTCCGCTTGTCGGCCGCGGAGCCGGTGTTGACGAAAACCGCGTCCGGATCGGTCATCGAGATCGCATTAGCGATTTTCAGCAGCGCGTCTTGGTTGGTGATCCGGTTCAGCTTGGCCAGGGTTTCCTGGTCGCATCGGGCCTCCAACAGGGCTTGTGCTTGTTCCAGGGTCTCGATCCCGCCGATGTCGGCCAGGATGTCTTTCCCTTTTCTCAGTTCTAGCAGCATACGTCAGTTTCTCCTTTTGTTCGTTTCAAGATACTTGCTCAGATTGTTGCGGCTATGGAAAGCCGCCCTACAAGTAGGCCCGAAATGTGACATTGTCAAGTTACTCGGGCAGTGCTCTTACCAGTCCGTCATTCCCGCGGAAGCGGGAATCCACGCTCAAGACCGATAGATTCCCGCGAGTCCCCGCGAAGGCGGGGATTCGCGGGAATGACAGCCCATCAGAGAGGGAGGCTGAGCAGTTACAGCCTCTCTCTCTGTGCGACCCACTCTTGGAAAATATGATAAAACCCCAGACGCCGGGCATGCTCCTGGATTTCGTTTCACAACTCCGCAGGAAGCCGTGTGAACCCCGCCACGGAGAAATGATTATCGAAAGCAAAGGCTTCCAGGATACCCAAGTGTTCCATCACGGCCAAGCTCACCGCGTCGGTGTAACTAAAGGCCTGGTCATCGTAGCGGAGCAGGATGTCGCGCGCGTGCATCTCCAATGACCGATCTGACCAGACGCATTTGACCGACGTGGATCGCTCAACGATTCCCAGAAAAGAGATTGCTTTGTGATGTCCTAGTTTCCATAGGAGATGTGTATACGCTTCGGCCACGATAAAATTAGAGATCAACAAGTGTCTGTGTCGAGCCAGGAGATCAGCGTAGAAAGCTTTGGCCGCGGCGTGGTATTTGTCTTTCGGGCTGATGATCGCGATCCAGGCCGAAGTATCTATAAATATGGGCCTATTCATTGCGGGTTGCTTCTACCAGGTAACGATCATGATTGACAGACCAATCCTCGGGCAAATCAGCATCTTCTCCTGCAAGCCCAACGAGCTGCCAGGCGGGATTTTCCTCGATCGGCACAACCTCTCGCTCTAGCGATTCCAGCCCTTGCCGCAGCGCCTCCGCCTTGGAAATACCGAGCTTTTCCACCACTCTATCCAGGATACTCAGATGTTTCGGCCCCAGGTAGACCTGCACCGGCTTTTTCTCTAGCGTCGCCATCATCCTCTCCCTTCTTTGCACTCAACGGATTAAATGTAGTCTTGTGCATTTAATATACTGCATTTATGCCTGGCTGTCAAATCCGCCTCGTGCGTCCGGCAGCACCTTGCCGGGATTAAGGATGTTCAGCGGGTCCAGTGCCTGAGCCTCGTCCAGGCTGCCGATCCCACCCACTGGCCCAAAAGCCGCTGACATGCCCACGCGTCTTTCAGAATTGAACAACCCTGTTTCTCCCCCTTGGTGCCCTGTTAGGTGAGATGCTTGCTGCGCTTGCGGCTGCGGCTTCTCCGCACCTTGGGAGGGAGCGGCCTACCTCGCGCCCTGTTACTCTATGCCTGCTCTCAATCGAATATCTTGCCCGGATTGAGAATGTTATTCGGATCCCATGCCTGCTTGATCCGCTTTTGCATCTCCACCGCGACTGGCCCCAGCGCCAGCTCCAGGTAGGGCTTTTTGAGCACGCCCACGCCGTGCTCGCCAGAGAGGGAGCCGCCTACACCCACCGACGCTTGGAACAGATCGCCCACCGCGGCCTCTACCCGGTGTGATTCCTCAGGATCTCGCTTGTCAAAGAGGATATTGGGGTGCAGGTTGCCATCGCCAGCGTGGCCAAAGATGACGATGGGCAGGTTGTGCTTGATCGAGATTTCCTTGATCCTGGCGATCATCTCGGGGATGGCGCTGTGGGGCACGGTCACGTCCTCGCCCAGCTTGTTGGGCCGGATGCGCCCCAGCGACCCGGAGATGGAGCCGCGCGCCAGCCACATGTCCTTTCGCTCCTGCGCCGTGGTCGCCACCTGCACCTGGTTGGCCCCCTTCTGACGGCAGATCTCGGCGGCGATTTCAATGCCGCGCGTCGCGTCCGCTTCGTCACCGTCAGTTTGAATGAGCAGGATCGCTTCGATGTCGAGGGGCAGCCCCATGTGGAGAAATTCCTCCACGCTCTTGATGGCTGTCTCGTCCATGATCTCGATCATTGACGGATTGGCGCCGCTGGCCAGCACGGCGTTGATGGCCAGCCCGGCATCGGCCAACTTGGGGAAAAACGCCTGGGCCATGCGCTCCGTCTCCGGCGCGGCGATGAAGCGCACCGTCGCCTCGGTGACGACGGCCAGCGTGCCCTCCGAGCCAACGATCAGGTGCACCAGGTCGTAGCCAGTGACGTTCTTGGTCGCCTTGCCACCCAGGCGCATGATCCGCCCGTCGGCCAGCACCACTTCCAGGGCCATGACGTAATGGCCGGTGATGCCGTACTTGAGGCAGCGCGCGCCGCCGGCGTTACAGGCAATGTTGCCGCCGAGCGTCGAGTAACTGTCGCTGGTGGCGTCGGGAGGGTAAAGGTATCCCTCGCGGGCCACGGCCGCCGCCAGCTCCGAGGCAATGATTCCCGCCTCAGCCGTAGCCATCATGTTGTCGCGGTCGATCTCCAGCAGGCGGTCCATGCGGGTCAGGGCCATGACGATCCCCCCGCCGAAGGGAATCGAGCCAGCGGCCAGGCCGCTGCCCATCCCACGGGCCACCACTGGGATTACCTCGCGATTGGCTACCTTGAGCACTTCCGACACTTGCTGCGTGTTGCTGGGCAGCACGATCAAGTCGGGTTTGGCAGACGTGAACGTGGCGTCGTAGGAATAGGCGACCAGGTCCTCCGGTGTGGTCAGTGTGTACTGCTCGCCGACAATGGATTCCAGTTCAGCAACGATTTTCGGATCAAGCATGAGGCTCCTCCTCGATCTGTTCTGCCACGACCTCGGCCAGATCAATGACGCGGATGCGGATTTTCTCGCGGCGAGCAGCGCCGGCCAGGGTGCGTTTGCACTGCTGGCAGGAGACGACGATGGTACTGGCTCCCGCCTCCTCGGCCTGCCTCAGCCTGCGCAGGGGGAGCGCCTGGGCCAATTCCCGGTTGTAGGTCTCCAGATTGCCGCCGCCGCCACAGCACAGCGAATGCGCTCGGTGGTCGGCCATCTCGACCAGCTCGAGCTCGGGAATGGCCCGCAGGACCTCACGCGGGGCGTCAAAGATATCGCTCTTGCGGCCCAGGTCGCACGAATCGTGGTAGGTCACGGTGACGGGCCAGGGCTTGAAGCGCAACCTCCCTGCGCGGGCCAACCCGGCCAGCATCTCTGTCTCGTGCAATATCTCGAGTCCATCCAGCACATCGTCACCCAAGATCTCGGGGTAGGTGTGCTTCCACATGTGGTAACAGGAGGGGCAGCTCATCACGACCTGCGGCGCGCCGGTGACCCGCGCCGCCTCGACGTTGTGCTGGGCCATCTCCAGGGCAAGCTCGCTCTCCCCGTTGAGGAGCAAAGGATAGCCACAGCAGCGCTCCTCGCCGCCCATGAGGGCATAGCTCACGCCAGCCTTTTCCAGAATCCCAGCCAGCGACTGGGGAATGTGGTAGCTGGCCGGGAACAGAGACGACACGCAGCCCACAAAGTAGACCATCTCGACCTGCCCGTCATAGTCGAGCCCCACAGGTTTGGAGGCCATGTTCTCGGTCCAGCCCAGCCGCCGCGCGTTATCTTCGTCAGAGATGTTGCCCGCGCTGACGATGATATCGCTCAGTCGTTGCAGTGAGTCCGGCAGCAGGCCGCAGTGGGCCAGGTCGGCGCGGACCTGGTTCATAATTACATCCAACTCGACTCCGCTGGGACAGACTTCCCGGCAAGCCTCGCACATCAAGCAGGTATAGAATTTGCTGGCATAGACCGGGCTGATCTCGGGCAGGTCATCCTCGCCGACGGCGCGGTAGAGAGCGACTTTGCCACGCGGCGACATCGTCTCAATGCGCGTCTCCCGGTAGATTGGGCAGACCGATAGGCACTTGCCACAGCGGATACACTTGAGATACAACTCTTCAGCGACTTGGCTCACGATGTGTGCAGATGTTTCGACTTTGTCAGTACACATTCCAAGCTCCAGTTTCAGCGATTTGTTTCGGAAACCACCGGCAACGTCAACAGCGAATGAGGCACGATCAGCACGTCCAGCTCGTCGCCCAGTTCGCGGGTAGCCAGCGCCAGCGCATCTTCCATCGTCGCGGCGGGGGTCATCTTGCAGGCCTCGACCACCTCTGGAGTTTCGCTCCCCACGACCACCACCCGCGCCCCTTCCAGCACCTTGGCCATCACGAACGCCCGCTGCTGACCGGGCGGGTAGCCGTTCTTGCGCGCGTCATTGAGGATGAACTGCACATCGGGCGCGTCGCGCATGGCGGCCAAGAAGCGCTGCTCGCCCACCCCATCGCCAGCGCCCTCTTCGCAGCGGGCAGGTACGATGATGAACCCGCCCGCCCGCACGACCGGCGTGGGGGCGAAATAGAGGTACGACGGGCCGCGCGATGCCTGGTAGAGGTTGGTGTCTTTGGGATACCCTACTCCGGCAATGGCGACGTCGTACTGGTGCGGGATCGGCACCTCATAGATCGAGCGGGCGAATTCGACCAGTTGGCGATGTGTCTCGACCGGCTCGCCGGCCTTGACGCAGACGACGCGCTTGTCGCCGTCGAGCACCACGTTGAGGATAAAGCGCAGCCTCGCGCGCTCGGCCGCCTCGGTCACCGCCAGATGGAACGGATTCCCCTCGATCTGTCCCAGCCGTGTGCCGGGGTGATCGACGAACGCCGGTCCGTGGGTGTAGGCGATCAGCGGTTCGCCGGCTGCGCCGACCGCCAGCGTCTTGCGCCCGCCCGAATAACCGGCGTACTGGTGCGGTTCGACCAGCCCGGTCGCGATCAAGAGATCGGCCTCGACCGCCGCGCGGTGAGCGGACACGGGCACGCCGTTCGACGTCACGCCCAGATCGACGAGCGCGGCCGGGTTCTGCGGCTCGTTGTCAATCACCCGGTAGCGGTCCACCACAGCCTGGCCCAGCTTGGCGACCTTTTCCTCCGGGGTCGAGGGCCGGTGCATGCCGATGCCGCACAGCAGCGTGACATCCTCATCGTGGACGCCGGCGACCTCCAGCTCGGCCAGCAGGGCCGGGACCAGCAGTTGGTCCGGGCTGGCCCGGGTGATGTCTGTAAAGACGATGCAGACCCGATCCCCGGGGTGGGCCATCTCCCGCAGCGGCGGCGCGCCGATGGGGTGGGCCAGCGCGGCGGCGATGGCGGCCTCGACGTCGGGCAGTGGGGCGGTCGCTTTCGACTCGATCACGGTGGCTCGCATGCCGGGGGGCAGGTCAAATTGGAGCTCGGTCTTGCTGTAGGGGATCGTGTATGACATGTTACAGGTTGTACTCCACGTCCAATTCCTGGCCGATGGTTTTCAGGTCGGCCGCGACTTTGGGGTTGAGGGGGATGCCCACTTGGGCGCGGCGCTCCGTCTCCTCGTACTCCTTTTCGCCGTGGATGTAGATGCGCTCTTGCCCTTCGGCCTTGGGCGTGTTCCGCAGCCGGCGCTGTAGATCGTCCATAGCGGCCTTGAACTCGTCCACCGGTCGGAATCCGTCCACCCGCCACGCGCCAAAGAAATGGCCAATGTTGGAAGGCAGGGGTTTCCCGTCGGCGGTCTTGGGATAGACCAGGTTGGCATAGGCCGCGCCGGAGAGGACCGCGCAAAAAACGTCCACCCACAGCGCCAGCCCGTACCCCTTGTGACCGCTCAACAGCTCGCCTTCACCGCCCAACGGCAGGAGGCCGCCGCCGGCCCGCGTCTTGAAATTGTCCAACACCCGCGCGGCGTCCGTCGTTCCCGTGCCCCGCTCGTCGGTCGCCCAGCCCTGCGGCAGCGGCTTGTCCAGCCGATTATAGACCTCCAGTTTGCCGCGCGGCACGGTGCTGGTCGCCATATCCATCACGAACGGCCGCTCCTCCCCGGCCGGGGCGGCCACGGCGATGGGGTTGGTGCCGAGCATGGCGTCCCGTCCAAAGGTCGGTACGACCAGCACGGCGGCGTTGGTCATCGAGATGCCGATGCAGTCGTGTTCGAGAGCCATCATGGCATAGTAGCCGGCGATGCCGTAATGGTTCGAGTTGCGCACCGTCACAAAGCCACAGCCGTACTCTTGGGCCTTTTCGATCGCCTGCTCCATGGCCCGGTGGGAGACCGGCTGGCCCAGCCCGCCTCCGGCATCTATGAGGGCCGTGGTCGGGGTTTCTGTCACCGCGCGGGTCTCGGGGCGGGCGACCATCATGCCGTCTCGCAGGCCGTTGACGTAGCGGCGCAGACGGGCCACGCCGTGACTGTCGATGCCCCGCAGGTCGGCGTTGACCAATACGTCGGTCGTGATGCGCGCGTCCTCCTCCGGCACGTCCATCTTGAGAAACACTTGCACGCAAAAGTCCTTCAACGATTCCACCTGGACCAGTACTGGGGTCTCTTCCATCTCGTGTTCTCCTTGCTTGGTATTATTCTGATTGTTCCACAGCAGCGAATGAATTCATCGCCTGGTATGATTCTAGAGCATATTTCTTGACAATGTCAGATTAGAAAACAGGACACGGATTTTCACGGATGTACACAGATACCTGCGATTCTCGTCCGTGAAAATCTGTGTGAATCTGTGTTCGAAAAATTGTTTGCGTTGAATGTGACATTGTCAAGTTACGTATCATTGAATTGTACACCTACGAGATACACCATACAAGTGACTTCTGACACTTTTGACTATGCAACGGATAACAAGCTTGGTATCGTTGATACCCGTCACGGACGGGCCAGCGTCACATCCCCGGAGAGGAGACGGTGTCGCGCGCCGTTGGGGGTGCGGAGCAGCAAGGCCCCGTGTTCGTCCACGGCCTCGGCCACGCCGGTCAGGGATCCGGTGGCTGTGGTCGCTTCCACCGCGTGGCCTAGCGTTGCCAGGCGGGAGGCCCACTCGGCGTGGGGACTTGCTCCGGCCCGCAACCGGGCATACCGGGCTTCGACGCGCGCCAGCAGCGCCGCCAGCAGCTCCCCTCGTTCCACCGGCTGTCCGATCTCGGCCAGGAGGCTGGTCGCGTTGGGCGCCAGGTCGGCCAGGTGATGGGGGGCCACGTTGACGTTGCACCCCAGGCCGACGATCACGATATTGAGATGCTCTCCTGTCACTTCTGTTTCCGTCAATATGCCGGCCAGTTTTCTCCAGGATGGGGTTCGAGTTGAGGATGGGACAACGACGTCATTGGGCCATTTGAGCGCCACCTGTAGGCCGGTCGTTTGCTTCACCGCGTCGGCCAGCGCCAACGCACAGAGCATCGTCAGCCAGGGGGCCTGTTCGAGGGGCAGGGTGGGTCGAAAGAGGATCGAGCAGAGGAGACTGCTGCCCGGCGGAGCCGACCAGCGGCGTCCCAGGCGGCCTCGCCCGGTCGTCTGCGCGTCGGCCGCGACCACCGTCCCCTCCGGCGCGCCCTGGGCGGCCAGCTCTTTCGCCACGTCGTTGGTCGAGCCAGTGGAGGGCAGGAAGACCAGGGGGTGTCCCAAGTGTTGGGTGGTCAGAGCGACCTCGAGTCCAGCGAGGTTGAGACGATCCATGGCGACATTGTACCATTCCGATTTGTCCCTGTCAAGGCTTTTTGAGATTGGGCTATGTCGCCCGGTTCGGATCGACTCTGATCTGCATGGAGAAATGTCCTGCTCCTGTCAACATTGTCACTAACGGCGATTTGGTGTACAATCGAAAGGCAATGAGCCACTTATGGACCCCCTGGCGGATGGCATACCTTCGAGGTGAGGATCCTCTACCGGAAGAGTGTCTGTTTTGTGTCACACCCCAGTCGGAGGATGACCAGGCCCACATCCTTCATCGTGGGCGGTGGTGTTACGTGATCCTCAACCGGTTTCCCTATAACAATGGTCACTTGATGGTCGTTCCCTACTCTCACGTGGCGACGTTGGAGGAACTGGAAGCGGAGCCGGTGGCCGAATTGATGTTGCTCTCTCAGCTCAGCCTGTACGTGCTGCGGGAAGCCTACGCTCCGCAGGGGTTCAACCTGGGGATGAATATTGGCGAGGCCGCTGGGGCGGGGGTGGCTGGTCACATCCATTTCCACGTGGTGCCCCGCTGGGGTGGAGACACGAATTACATAACCACTTTGGGGGAGACGCGCGTCATTCCAGAGTGGTTGGATCAGACCTATGAGCGGCTGAGGCCGTTGTTTGAGCGGGTGAGTGCCGGGGAGAGAAGGGAGGATTTACTTTGAGAAAACAACTAGATAACAGGAGGAAATAGAATGTCCGATAATCATCGTGAAGCTGTCATTGTGTCGGCTGTCCGTACTCCCATTGGCCGGTTCGATGGCTCGCTGACGGGCTTTAGCGCCCCAGACTTGGGCGCTGTGGCTGTGCGCGCCGCTGTGGAGCGGGCCGGGGTGGATTCGACCTCGATTGATGAGGTGTTGATGGGGAATGTAGTGCAGGCCGGGCAGGGGCAGGCGCCCGCTCGCCAGGCCTCCATCAAGGCCGGGCTGCCCCCTTTCGTTGGCGCTACGACCGTCAACAAAATCTGCGGCTCCGGCCTCAAGACGGTGATGTTGGCCACGGCGATGATCTCGGCCGGCGATGGGGATATCTTTGTCGCCGGGGGGATGGAGAGCATGAACAACTGCCCGTACATGCTCCACCAGGCTCGCTTCGGCTACCGGTTGGGCGACGGGAAAATGGTGGATGGTCTGGTTCATGATGGGTTGTGGTGTGCCTTTGAGAATCAGCACATGGGCAACGCCGCCGAGTGGATCGCCCGCGAGTACGGGTTGACGCGGGAGGAGCTGGACGAATACGCCTACCACAGTCATATGAAGGCCATCGCGGCCATTGACGAGGGCCGCTTTGTGGACGAGATCGTGCCTGTCGAAATCCCACAGCGCAAGGGAGAGCCCCTCATCTTTGATACCGACGAGGTTCCCCGGCGGGATACCAGCATGGAAAAGCTGGCCCGGCTAAAGCCCGCTTTCGACCCGTCCGGAATCGTCACGGCTGGCAACTCGCCCGGCATCACCGACGGAGCCGCTGCTACCGTCGTGATGAGCCGGGCCAAGGCGCAGGAACTGGGCATCCGTCCTCTGGCCCGCGTCGTAGCCTACGATCAGGCCGCAGTCGAGCCGCTGCACATCTTTACCGCTCCCATCCTGGCGGTGCGCAAGTTGTGGGAAAAGACCGGCACAACGGTGGCGGACTATGATCTATACGAGGTCAATGAGGCCTTTGCTGCCCAGACTCTGGCCGACGGCCGGGATCTGAATCTGCCATGGGACAGGGTCAACGTCCATGGTGGCGCCATCGCCCTGGGGCATCCCATCGGCTGCTCCGGAGCACGGGTGTTGGTCACGCTCATTTACGCGCTCCAGCAGCGGGGATTGAAGCGCGGCCTGGCCGCCCTGTGCCTGGGCGGTGGTGAGGCAGTGGCGATGGCGATCGAGCTGGAAGTGTGAGGTATACGAGGAGGAAAGAGTGGATATCGAACAGATTGCAGTGATTGGCGCCGGCACGATGGGGAATGGGATCGCCCAGGTTTGTGCTGCCTACGGGTACCGCGTCACGTTGATTGACATCGTGCCTAAACAGCTGGAGCGAGCATCGGCCTCGATCCAGCGATCGGTGGAAAAGCTGCATAGCAAGGGCCGCCTCACCGATGAGCAGCGTGAAGCGGCAGCGACAAACATCAGCACCTCGACTGAAATCACCGCCGCCGCTGACGCCGACCTGGCCATCGAGGCCGTTCTGGAAAGCCTGACGATCAAGGAAAAGGTCTTTGCCGAACTGGATCAGATCACCCGGCCTGACGTGATCCTGGCCAGCAATACCTCTTCCATCTCGATCACCGAGTTGGGAGCGGTCACCAGGCGGCCCCAGCAGGTCATCGGCATGCATTTCATGAATCCGGTGCCGCTGATGCAGTTGGTCGAGGTGATTCGGGGATTGGAGACCTCGGACGAGACGACGGCCACCGTTGTGGCTCTGACGGAAAAGTTGGGCAAGACGCCGGTCGAGGCTCAGGATTATCCCGGCTTTATCTCTAATCGCATTCTATGCCCAATGATCAACGAGGCTGTCTACGCTTTGATGGAGGGCGTGGGGACCGTTGAGGCGATTGATACGGTGATCAAGCTGGGGATGAATCATCCCATGGGCCCCCTGACGTTGGCGGATCTGATCGGGCTGGATATTGTGCTCAACGTCATGAACGTGCTGCAGGAGGGGTTGGGGGACGACAAGTACCGCCCTTGTCCGCTGTTAAAGCGCATGGTCGCCGCCGGTCACCTGGGGCGCAAGTCCGGGCGGGGATTTTATACCTACGATTAGGGCGCTCCTGATTCACGTCATCTATCGAAAAGTGGCACGTCCCTGCGCGCTCCCGGTCAGCCTCTAGGACGGCGCGTGGACGTGCCCTGCCTTTGATGGTGCACAGTATGATCACGCGAATACTGGCTATCATGGTCTGGTCTCTGTTCTCTCTGGCTCACCTGTTGTTGCCCCGGAGGATATTTCTCCGCCGACCGATTGAAGGAGCCGAGGAGAACGAGAGAAGCGAGGGCAACGCACGGCAACTCGCGACCCTCTACGGCTCCCTGGCGATGGTGTGGGGCTTGAGCGGCGCGCTGGCGACCTCCGTTCTGCCCCCGCCGGCCCAAATTCCGGCCGAAACGGTGTTCCACGGATTGACCCCCGCTCTCATCGGGCTGATGGTGGCTCTCGAACACGCCTTCGTCCGGAGAGAGGG
>Ga0209614_1000483_pt1 | contig 34607 bp, 33 predicted proteins | sample BlaSprsedimmetaG_FD_185484 | JGI IMG/M metagenome (GOLD analysis project Ga0209614, IMG submission 185484) | Hot spring sediment bacterial and archeal communities from California, USA to study Microbial Dark Matter (Phase II) - Blank Spring... ...
CACCTGGCCGGTTCCGAAAATGTCGCCGTCGAAGACGAACTCCAACCCTTTCGCGTCCACCGGAACTTCGTAAGGCAAAACTCCGCTTGCTTTTGCACCCGGCGCAAGTTCGCCTTCGGGAAGCCTTTTTCCCGTGTCATACATAAAGTCTTGGTCGTAAGCATATCCATCCGCATCTTTAACCTGAAATTGGAGAAGACTGGATATTGCCTCAGGTTTATCGCTTACGTTTTCAAAGGTTATATCAATTCCGATAAACTTCTTGCCTTCCTCTGGTTCAACAAACTCCTTTGCGGGCAAATCTTTAACTTCCTTTACAATAACCGTCAAATCTCCAAGCTTTACCACATCTCCAACTTTATACTTCTTTGTCTCGACCTTTTCTTCCACAGAATCGTTTTGGGAGATTTTGCCGTGCCTATCGGCAGACAGGCTCGATTTTTGGGTTGCGGTCTCACCTTTCGATTCAACCTTTTCCGGGGTTTCTTCGGTGCAAGACGCAATGCAAAACATGAGGAAAATAATAGACAAAATAAGCGCGATGAACTTCTTTGAAAATAAAAAATTCTTTTGTTTTTCCATAAAAACAGTCTCCTTTCTAAAGATGTTTTTTTCAAATTTAGCAAAGGAGACTGACATCTAGTTTGTCAGTTTGTATAAAAATTTTTTGAAAATTTTTAATCGGTGGGTTTTTATTTTCTACCGTTATCGGAAAGACTCCAGCGTTACGTTGGAGGATAAAACAATTTCCCGAGATTGCTTCGCCCTGATGAAACGCCAGAACTCGCAATGACAGTGAGCTTTAGATTGCTCACTCCTTCTTACCTGAACTGAAGATAGGCACTGGCGGGCAGATTTCTCGCAATGACCAACTTGTCTTTGCTTGTGAGATCGCCACACCCTTCGCCGTTCGGCTGAGCTCAGGCTAAAGGCTCGCGATAACTGCGCTAGTTCCGTGGTTTCTTAGTGACGTGGTGACTTAGCACTAGTTAGGAATTGAGAGTTCACCCTCCCCTTAATCCCCTCCCATCAAGGGAGGGGATATTATTGCTGTTTCTCCAACTTTCAGCTACCAACCAATGCTACTTAACATACCGCTATATTTCCAACCTAGAGATTGTTTCGCCGTGTCTGTCGGCAGACAGTAACAACATTAGAGATCACCACGGGCTAAAGCCCTCGTGATGACAGATGCTGCGAGAAGGCTCGCAATGACCAGCTTGTCTTTGCTTATGAGATCACCACGGCTTCGCCTCGTGATGACTTTTTTCTGTTATTCAATGGCCTCAAAAAAACCAGCTATATTCTTTTCCAATAACTTTTCTTTCCTTTCCCTTCACATCTGATTTTGCCCTCTTTTTTTAAATCGTTTAGAATTCTGCGCAGGGTTACATCCGAAACGCCGTGCCTGACGCCAGGCGGGTGTGAAAAAGCTTCCCTTAACTCAGAGATGGCAAACTGCTCTGGCATCTCCTCTATCGCCTTTTTGACCTCATAATAAACTCCGCCCTTCCATGGTTTTTGGCTCGGCCCGCTCTTGTAATCCGCCACGGCTTCGGCCACCTTTGGCTGAGGAACGTCATCTTCGTGAGACTTCACGGCGGAAAAGAATCTTAATGTCCATTCATTGGCAAGTTTTCTGTTGCCGGCAAAAACAATACTTAAGTTTGGGTGCATTGCATGGAGCTCCCCAATGGCTTTGGCGGCAAAAGACGGAGAATAATATTTTAACTTATCTGCTTTTAGAAAATCGGCGTAGGCGGCTTCGATTACAAGCGCTTTATGGGGATAGGATTCAAGCTCGCCAAGGGTCTGATGAAAAGAGGACATTCTTCCAAATTCCGCTATAAGATTATCAAAAGTCTTTCTTTCAACCGCCGCCAGAAGACCGTCGTTTTCCGCGAGGGCGTAGTCGCCAGCGGGGAGACCCGCCTTTTTAACTTCGCAACCCGAAAACCTCCAGGGATATCTTTCATTGGCATCGATTAAAATTTGAAGAGACTCCGCGCCTTGCAGCGTAAGTTTTATCCTGGGCCTTCGTTCCCGAAGGGCCTGCTGAGTTCTCCAAAAAATTTGCTCATATTCGCCCTCTTTAGATTTATAAGATTTTTTTAAGAAAAGAAAATCGCATCTCTTGTTTTTTGACCTATCAAGAACAATGGCGAGACGTTTTCCATAACGACTCAGCGAAACGACGGGAACCCGCTCTATTTCCGCAATGGGCTGGGGCCACTCCCTGCCTTCCTCATTTAAGCAAAAGATTTGCCCTTTGGTTCCCGGCCATCTTTCTTGCACTCTCAAACAAATGATTTCCTTTTCGCCCTGAATGATGTTCAAGCGATAAGGAAATTTTGCGTCTTCTACTTGTTCCAAAATCCAGTAAGTTTTACTCATCCAAAATCCTGAAGTAGTTTAAGCCCTGGCTATTTTTGAAGCTGAGACCAACACATTATTTTATATCTTTTTTATAAACTGACCAAAATCATGCAAAAATCTTTCTAAATCTTTCGGCCCCTCTTGTAAAATTTCATAAAGCAACTCATCGTCTACGGCAAAGTAAAAATGAACCAGTCTTTTTCTAAATTTAGCCATTTCTATAAGTTTTGGCCAGGATTTTTATTTAAACTAAAACGATTGACTTCTAAAATGGCTTTTGCCGTTTCCGCTACCATCTCTCTTAGCTCTTTTGGTTCCAGAACTTCAACTTCTTTTCCAAAACCTAAAATCCAGGATATAACCTCAGAAAGACCGCCTACCTGAATGGTCATAATCACGGAACCATCTTTTAAAACTTCCAATATTTGAGAGCGATGCCACTTGTTTTCCAAAATTCTCTCGGCAATTGAAGATGAAAATCGCAATCTCACAAACTGAGACTTACCCCTTACAACCTGCCAAGCGTCTCCCATGTATTCTTCTAGAGAAAAACTGGAGGGAATCTCAAAGTTTTTCGATGTTTCTTTAAGTTCTTTTATCCTATCTATCCTAAACATCAAAATTTCTTTTCTCCAATGACAATAAGCGACGAGATACCAGGTACTCACCCTGTATATAAGCCCATATGGATTAATCAATCTCTTGGTTAGCTCGTGCCTTTCCATCGTATAATAATTAATCTCAACGCTTCTTTTGCTTCGGCGCGCTTCTTCCAGATTTGCGAATATTTTCTGACAAGCGGTGTAATCAACAATTGGAGCCGTATCGTAAAGAACGCTTTTGACCGATTTGCAAGCGGTGTTTTTTATGTTTGACGGGAGCGACGCGATAATTTTACTTACCGCCGTTTCTGATGCTCGATGATAAGGAGTGCCTTTATGTTTGGAAAAAGCTTCACACCCCAAAAGGATTGCTAGGGCTTCAACAAGCGAGAAACGCAATGGTGGGAGAAAAAATACGGGCATAATTTTATAGCCCTCTTCTTTTGCAAAATATATTGGAACTTTGGCTGCTTTAAGAGCTTTTATGTCACGGTATATTTGACGCTCGGAAACTTCACACTTTTCAGCAAGCTCTTTGGCTTTTAACCCGCCATCGGCTTCAAGCAAAGTAAGCAATCTCAAAAGTCGCCAAACCTGACTCGTTTTTTCCATATAAAGAAAGTTCTATTTATGAAAAAGAACTCCTCCTTCATAAGTTGCTAAGAGACTGCCGCGCTCCGCTCGCAGTGACAAATAAGGCGTCATTACGAGGACTCCGAGGTTAAATAGGAAGACGAAGTAATCTTGAGATTGCCACGTCGTGCCTGTTGGCAAACAGGGGGACAGGGCAAGCAGAGTCTTGGGTGAGAGACACAAAAAAAGGAGTTTTTGGGTAAACAAGAAAGTGAAGTAGGCAGATGATTAAGTAAGTTCATCTCACGATAAATTTACTCCCTAGCCCCTTCTAAATACCTCCTCAAATAATCCTTCGTCTTAGACTCCATCATTTTCATCTTTTCGACTGAAAAATCTTTGTCGGGGTTATATTTTCTCAATCCCCACCAAGGGCCGAGCCAGTGATACCCGAAGAAAGGCCACTTGCCATGAGAGATGAGATCCTGCACACTATGAAGACCTTCCCCCAGTTCCGCTAAGCTCTTCTTTTTAATCGCTTCTTTAAGATGTTTCTCGGCATGCCGCATTTGACTGGGCTCCCCCCTGCAAAATAGCCAACCTAACCAGTTTACGTTCAAATGCCTGGCACGCTCATATCGCTCGTCGGATTGAATGATATCAATCTGCCAGTTGGCATGAGCAATTTGTTTCGCTTCTTCCTCAGTAAAGCCAATTTCAAGCGCCCATTCATAAGTTTTATCGAAGTGAACTTCTTTTCCAGCCATAATAAACGCCCTTATAATTACCAGCACGCATTAAATTATTGTTTAAACTTAATTGTTTCATAACTAGGATGAGAAGGAAATGAAAAGACTCGGATGGTTTGCCCTGGTCTTTATAGATTTAATATGTGGAGCCGGCGATGGGATTCGAACCCGCAACCTGCTGCTTACAAGGCAGCTGCTCTGCCATTGAGCTACACCGGCCAAAATCTTCAAAAATAACAGACATAGTTTTTTTATGCCCCAACAAGAAGACCTAGGAGCCCAATACATCCCCGGACTTACGTCCGCGGAATTTCTGGTGATATTAATGGACAACTTGGTGTCTCAAATATAACTCTATTTTTCGCTTCACGCGTTGCAGAGCATTGTCAACCGACTTCACGTGCCTGTTCAAGCTTTCAGCTATCTCTTGATAGGGTCTTCCTTCAATATATAACTTAACAACCATGGCTTCGTAATCACTTAAAACCTCGTTGAAACTGTCGTGCATGCTTTTTATCTCTTCGCCACTTATTATTAAATCGATGGGATCCGAAACTTTGCTTCCCTGAATCGTATCTTCCAGAGTCCGCTCGGATTCTTCCTCATAATAAGCCGACCTGTTAAATGAGACATACGAATTCAAAGGAATATGCTTTTGCCTGGTGGCAGTTTTTATGGCGGTTATCATCTGCCTTGTTATGCAGAGTTCCGCAAAAGCTTTGAAGGAAGTTTGTTTGTCATCGCAATAATCCCTTATGGCTTTGTAGAGTCCAATCATTCCCTCTTGAATAAGGTCTTCTTTGTCGGCGCCGATTAAAAAATAAGAGCGAGCTTTAATTTTGACAAAAATTTTATACTTATCAAGAATAAATTCTAGCGCTTTCTTATCTCCGTTCTTTGCGGCCATTACCGCACCCGATTCTTCAAAAGATCCTAGAGGTAAATAGTCTTTTTTGCGAATCTGTCTGCCATCATATAATTTAGGTTCATCGGATGCCAATTCTTCAACAACTAGAGATGTAGTCAATCCAACGTTCGTATGCAATATTCATCGCCTCCAGAAATTATTAGAACGCCAATTTAAATGTTGAGGTTACCACCCCCAAAGAAAAAGATGAGCTAAAAGCTGCAAAAATTATATAAAATTTTGAGTGGCAGGTCAAGGATTTTAAATCAGACGCCTGAGAGATTCTCTTACCTTTTCGCTAAGACGATCTTCCAAAAACATCCTCTTTGATTTGACCTTTTTAGGCACGAGAGATTGATTTTTCGTCTCAATAATTTCATTGGCCATCTCTCCCGGTGTCTTTCGTAAAACACCTTCGCTAAAAACCGCCTTCTGTTGATCATAGTCGGCGGTTACCACAACCACCTTTTTAAATTTTTTCACTTCGTAAGCAAGTTTTTCTATCAAAGAATCAGCCGTTTGGCCCCGTTTTGTGAAATATACCTCCACGCCGTGAATATTTGTCTTTCTTTCAGAACCTCCTATGTTGGCTGAACCATCAAATACAACAGTTATATCACAGCCAACCAACGCACCGTAGTTCACCAAATCCTCTATCAATTTAACTCTAGCGGTTTCCAAATCATCTTTATGCTGATTATACCTTGATTCTCGATTGATGATATTGTAACCATCTATGATTATAAATTCCTTCATAAAATACCTCTTAAATCGGCAGTCTGGTGGCCGGAAGTGGGGAGCAGGTATAAATAAAAACTAAAAATGAAAAATGCCGTGCTCGTCGGTTAATTTCTTCATCAAGTTCCAACATACTTAACTTCCTTTGTGCTATCTTTTCTTTAGCGGTCATTTTTCCTCCTTTGGTAGATGTTTTTTTAGCAATCTCATCATACCAGAGAGGGAGGGAGCGCTAATTGCTTTTAACTATCAACTGTCCGATAAGCTCTTAACCTGTACAGCAGGTCCGATAAGCTCTTAACCTGTACAGCAGGTCCGATAAGCTCTTAACCTGTACATGGGGCTGAACCCCTCTACTCGTTCCCCTTTACCCTTTGTCTTTGTGTCTCGCACATCAAAACAGCCCCGGCTACGGCTACATTTAGGGAATTTACCTTTCCAAATACCGGTATCTTAATTAAAAAATCGCATTTCTCGAGCAAAAGATGCGAAATTCCCTTATCTTCTCCGCCAAGAACAATACACGATTTCCCAGTTAAATCCGTTTCAAAATAAGACTTTTTGGCCGAAGAGTCCGCACCAAATACCCAGAATCCTTTCTCTTTCATCTTTTCAACCGCGCTTACTAAATTGCTAACCTTAACTATAGGAATATGCTCAACTGCTCCAGCCGATGCTTTGAAAACGGCGGGAGTCACTTGTACCGAACGTCTCTTGGAAATGATTATTCCGCTTGCGCCGCACACTTCAGCGGAGCGGATTAGGGAACCAAAATTCTGTGGATCCGTAACCTCATCTAAGATAAAAACAACCAGTTCAGAAAGATCTTTGATGTCGTACAAAAAATCTTCAAGTTCCCTATAATTAAAGTCTTCGGCGTATGCAATAACACCTTGGTGAACTTCGATGCGAGAAACGGACTCAATTTTCTCCCGCGGAACTGTTTGAATTGGCACCCCTTTGGTTTCAGCAAGTTTTTTTATCTCTTTTATAACTTCGGTTTCCTTGATTCCTTGGGCAATCAACACCTTCTTAACTTCACGCTCTCCTCTCAGCAGCTCAAAAACCGGGTTACGACCCTCAACTATATTCACAAATCATTTCTCCTCATAAATTACCTGACACCCTCGAGGTGTATCTTTTAAAATAAAACCCAGTTTTCCCAGTTCTTTCCTAACAAGATCGGCCTTTGTCCAATCTTTTTCTCTTCGAGCTTTTTCCCGTGCATCAACCAAAGCGCCAAGCGCCGTCCCCTCTTTTTCGAAAGCTTGTCCGACGATGCTTTTCGCTAAATCCAACAGCTCACCGGGAAGTTTTTTGGCAACTTCTTTTCTTCCAAGCTTAATACCCAAAACCCCCATGAGTTTAATTAATTTATCTCGTGCCTCTTTCAACAAATATCTGCTTTTCTCACTCAAATTTTTCTGGCTTTCCTCCAAAAAGAGATTTATTTCTTTGATGAAATCAAAGATAGCCCCCAAAGCAGAAGCGGTGTTAAAATCATCATCCATAGCTTGGGCAAATTTTTCCTCAACACCCTTGATCATCTCTTCAAATCCTTCGATTCCCGACATAGCAGTTCCCGCAATTTCTTCCGATTTGTTGAGCAAATAATCAATGTTTTGAATCGCGTTTTCGATTCTTTCAAGCGCCGCAGCAGCTGAGTCCAGATTTTCTTCGGTGTAATTTATCGGGCTACGATAATGGGTTGAGACGAAGAACATCCTAAGAACGTTGGAGCCATATTTTTTCAAAATTTCCCTTACCAAAATCACATTTCCAAGTGATTTTGCCATCTTTTCATCTCTTATATTTACGAAACCATTGTGAAGCCAATATCTCACGAACGGCGCTTTGCCCGCACAGGCTTCTGCCTGAGCAATCTCGTTTTCGTGATGGGGAAATATTAAATCATGACCTCCTCCGTGGATGTCAAACCCCATACCAAGATATTTGGACGACATTGCCGAGCACTCTATGTGCCAGCCGGGCCGCCCTTTTCCCCAGGGACCATCCCAGTTTGGTTCGCCCGGTTTTGACGATTTCCAGAGGGCAAAATCCATCGGATGACGTTTTCTTTTATCGACATCCACCCTTTCGCCAGCTCTCATCTTTTCAAGCGTCCGACCAGAAAGCTCCCCGTAACCATTAAACCTCTGAACTTCAAAAAAAACATCACCGTCTATCTCATAGGCAAAACCCTTCTCAATCAAACACTTAATCACCTCGAGCATCTCGTCTATATGCTCGGTTGCCCTCGGTTCAATTTGAGGAGGTTTGTTGCCAAGATTCTCCATATCTTCATGAAACGCCTTGATATATTTCTCGGCAACCTCTTTAGTATCTAGTCCTTCTTCTTTTGCCCGATTTATTATCTTGTCATCAACATCTGTTAAATTGCGAACATAAGTAACACCATAACCCCTGTATTGCAAATAGCGATATATGACATCAAAAGCCACGTAACAACGTGCATTGCCGATGTGGATATAATTATATACGGTGGGCCCACAGACATACATTGAAACCCTTTCTTTTTCACGAGGAATAAACTCCTCCTTCTTTCTGGCCAGCGTGTTGTAAACCTTAAGGCTCATTCTTCTTCATCTCCTCAACCAGATGTTCGAGTTTATCGATTCGGCGGTGCAGAGAATTAAAAGTTTCTGCCACGGGATCAGGTAGATGCTCATGATGGAGATCAATTGTCGAAACGCGCTTGCCTTCTCTCTTTACAACTCTCCCAGGTATGCCAACGACGGTACTATTTGCAGAAACGGGGTTAACCACTACGGCCCCCCCGCCCACAATGGCATTATCGCTCACCGTGATCGCCCCAAGAATTGTGGCGCCAACACCGATAACAACGTTATCGCCGATTGTCGGGTGACGTTTACCTTTTTCCTTTCCGGTTCCCCCCAAAGTTACACCCTGATATAAAGTAACATTATCGTCTATTTCCGAAGTCTCTCCGATGACCACGCCCATCCCATGATCTATAAAAAAACCTTTTCCAATTTTTGCACCAGGATGAATTTCAACTCCAGTTAAAAATCGACTCAGATGTGAAATCAACCTGGCAATAAATTTCAAATCTTTCTCATATAACCAGTGAGCAATTCTGTGAAATCGAAGAGCATGAAACCCAGGATAGGTCAAAAGTATCTCCAGGATACTCCTTGCCGCCGGATCTCTCTCTTTTGCTGTATGAATGTCATTTCTTAAGGCGTCAAACAAATCCTCAATGCCTCCTCAACCCTCTTTAGACATTTATCTTTACCAAACACAAAAATCACATAAAATAGTTCGTGCCCGGAAAGTTTGCCCGTAAGAGCAGCGCGGATGGGATGATAAACCTCTTTCCCTTTAATTCCTTGAGACTTTAATTCAGCCGCAACTCCTTTGAGAAGCAACTTCGCCTTCTCAATATCGATTTCACCCTCTTTTGCCAAAGTTTCTTTAAATGTTTTAAGCACCATCGGCACTTGTTCACCTTTTAGCACCCCCAAAACATCTTCATCGTAATCAAGCTCTTCTTCAAAGAAAAGTTTGGCGCTCTCCGTCACATCAGAAAGAGTTACAAGATTCGTTTGCGCCGCTTCCACAACCTTCTCAATCCAAGCAATTTCTTCACTTGAGGGCTCAGACACAATATAACTTACCTCTTTAAGATAAGGCAAAACCAAAGAAGTTAGCTCACCAATAGATAACTGCCTTATGTGTTGCCCGTTTATCCACTTAAGTTTATCAATATCAAAGATAGCGGGGCTTTTTGATATCCTATCTATTGAAAAAGCCCGGATGAGTTCCTGGAGAGTAAAAATTTCTCTACCATCACCGGATGACCAACCAAGAAGAGCAAGATAATTGACGAGCGCGCTTGGAAGAAAGCCTTGTTTCCGATATTCTCCTATTGATGTCGCCCCATGCCTTTTGCTAAGCTTCGCGTGATCCGGTCCTAAAGCCATCGAATTGTGAGCAACTTTTGGAACCGGATAGCCCAATGCCTCAAAGAGAAGAATATGCCTCGCGGTATTCGCAAGGTGGTCTTCCCCTCTTATAACGTGAGTTATTTTCATAACCGCATCATCGACAACGACGGCGAAGTTAAAACCCGCCATTCCATCGGAGCGGATTAAAATAAAATCTCCGATAACATTGCTATCGAATTCGACGTCGCCTCTGATCAAATCGTGAACCACAATTTTTCTTTCTGGAACCCTAAAACGTATGGTGGGTTTGCGACCTTCCGAGATTAAATGCCGCTCGTCCTCAGGGGTTAAATTACTACAACGCCCATCGTATTTCGGCATAACTCCCCGCTTAAGCGCCTCTTTACGGCTCCTTTCAAGCTCATTCTCAGTGCAATAACATCGATAAGCAAGTCCTTTTTCCAAGAGTTTATCGGCCATCTCTTTATATAATTCCCTGCGCTCACTCTGATAATAAGGACCGTAATCTCCTCCGATCTCGGGTCCCTCATCCCAGTCGAGCCCCAACCACCTGATATCTTCAATGATGGAACGTTCAAACTCTATGGTCGAACGACTGCGGTCCGTATCCTCAATTCGTAATATAAAAACACCATTTTGACTTCTAGCAAAGAGCCAATTAAATAAGACTGTTCTGGATGCTCCTATATGTAGATGCCCCGTGGGGCTCGGAGCAAACCTTACCCGAATATTTTTCAAAAACACACACTCCTTATGCAGTCATCCGTTATAGGTTGGTAGTCGAGAGTTAGTTCAAATTAAGAATTAAAATGTAAAACTAGATAGAAAAATTTAAAATGGAAAAAATCCCAAAGACAGCATATAAAATCATTTTTATTTTTTCATTATCTTTTTTCACTTTTCATTTTTCATTTTACATTACCCCTTGCTCTCTTATTTTTTATCCGCTTCCTCCAACAAAATAACAGCTTGGGCAGCTATACCTTCTCTTCTGCCGGTAAAACCCATCTCTTCGGTGGTTGTCGCCTTTAAATTCACCTGCGCTTTATCAACCTTCAAAACCCCGGCAATCTTTTCTCTCATGCCCTCCCAATAAGGCGACAACCTGGGCTCTTGTAAAATCACCGTAACATCCAAATTTGCAACCTTATATCCCTTTGAAAACATAAGCTTTACAGCATTTGCTAGCAAATCCAAGCTATAAATGTTCTTATAATCACTGGAATTGTCCGGGAAATGCCTGCCTATATCGCCCTCAGCAATAGCGCCTAAAATTGCATCTATGGCCGCATGAGTTAAAACGTCAGCATCCGAATGACCCTCCAAACCCAAGTGATATGGCACTTCAACCCCACCTAAAATAAGAGGCCTGCCTTCCACAAACCTATGCGCATCGTATCCAATCCCGATTCTCAATTTATCTGTTCCCTTCTTCTCATGATTTCTTCGGCAATAATCAGATCTTCCTGTGTTGTAATCTTTATATTATCGTACGAACCCATAACCATTTTTATCCTATAGCCAAGCCGCTCAAGAAGCATTGAATCATCGGTTCCATAAAAATTATCCTCTCTGGCCCTTTTGTAAGCTTCCAACAGAATAGAAGAATTAAAAATTTGCGGCGTTTGAGCACACCAAAGTTTTTCTCTTGAAAAAGTCTTCTCGATATCGCCATTCTGAACAACCTTAACTGTATCCTTAACGGGGATGCCGACCACTACGCCATCGAAACCATCAAGCGATGATACTGCCTCGGATACAATTTCCGGTGTAATGAGCGGCCTTGCGCCATCATGAACCAGCGTGACGGTTGCCGTAGATGGAACTTTGCACAACCCGTTATAAACTGAATCCTGTCTCTCTTTACCGCCCTCAGCAACTTTTAAGACCTTCTTAAAACCGTATCTCTCAACTACCTCTTCTTGACAAAATTTTAAATCTCGCCGATTAACCACAAGGATTACGTTATTTACTGCGGGACAGCTCTCAAAAGCAGACAAAGTGTGAGCAAGAACTGGTTTACCCAATAAGGGAAGATACTGCTTGCTCCCTCCCGTCTTCATTCGACTGCTTTTTCCCGACGCAACAACGATGGCAACTACCATTCACCTATACCATGCTTTCTTCATCTTTAAATTTGGTAAAAATCATCCTTCCTGCCGCGGTCTGTAAAGCGCTTGTTACAAAGACTCTGACCTCTTCGCCCACGTGGTAACCACCTTTTTCTACAACAACCATCGTGCCATCCTCTAAATAACCTACACCTTGATCTAGCTCCTTGCCTTCTTTAACGATGTAGATACGCATCTCTTCTCCAGGAAGAACAACTGGTTTTAAAGCGTTTGCAAGTTCGTTTATGTTAAGAACCTTGACATACTGCAGCGCGGCAACTTTGTTTAAGTTAAAATCGTTGGTAATTATGGACATGTTAAGATCTTTTGCCATTTGAACCAGTTTTGCGTCAACTTCGCGGATCTTCGAATAATCCTTTTCCATTATACGCACTTTCACGATCTGCTCACCCTGTAATTCATGGAGAACATCGAGACCCCGACGGCCTCTGTTTCTTTTTAATGAATCCTCCGAGTCGGCTATAGCTTGAAGCTCTCTTAAAATAAAAATTGGAACGATTAATTCCCCGCTTATAAAACCCGTTCTACAAATATCGGTGATGCGTCCGTCGATAATCACACTGGTATCAAGCAATTTATTTTGTGAGATAAATCCCCGCACCTGTGTTTTAGAATGCCCAAATAACTTGAACACCGAACCAATATCTTCTCTTTTACGCGACGCAAGCCACATTCCAAAATAGCTCAACACAATGAAGACGAGAACCGCTATATATAACCCGAAGCGTGGAATCCTCCAAAGAGGCAAAGATATGAAAGTTGCTAAAATTAACCCAACAACTAAACCGCCTATCCCGACCAATATGTCCAATAGCGGTACTTTTTGGATGGTCTTTTCCATCCAATTTAATCCCTTGGCAACTTCGATACCGACTGTACCGCCTATAAGATACCCTAAACCAGCGCCGATAATAATATATAATATGATTCCAATAATAGATGACCCTGGTATAGGAAGTCTGTAGACGCTAGACAATTCGGCTCCACCAACCGCGCCAAGGAGAGCAAATAACAAACGAGAAATGTTAATTAACACAAGACTCTCCCCCTGTAAAAAATCGATTTTTAGTTCTTTCTTTCCCCCCCCCTCTTTATAAGTTTTTATAAAAAAAATGATAACATACCTCTAAAAAAACAGTCAAAAAAATCAATATTTAAGCAGGACATTTAATAAAGACTATCTTCTGAATTTATTCAGATTAAAAATATTTTTCGGAGCATAATGGAGCGCGTCGTCCACCCGAGCCAACTTACTTTTGATTTGTTATTTTTCCAAAACATCTTTATACTTGCCGATTTTACGCAAAATGATTGCCTCTTTGGAGATTTGAAACGTAAAACAATAATTTACGGTTATCACTTTATTATCAATAACTGATTAAATTTATACTAGTTATTTATTTCTTACGAGGATTTAAACTCTTACGCCCAGTTTAGGTTCATAGTGCCAAAATTAGCGTCGGGGCTATGTTCTGTCGGGTTGATTGACTTGTTATCTATCCAGAAAAATTAATATTTTATCCCAAGCGTTGATGATACGTCCTTAAGTCTCTTATCAAGTGTCCATAGAGGAATGTGAGTCAATATTGCAGACGCAAGCAAATGCATATCAATATATCCTAACCCTTTTCCCATAAATTGATAATTATCAATAAATCGTATGACTTCTTCATGATTTGCCTGGGTTGCCATAGGGAGCGCCTGTAAAAGAGAGAGTATTTCAGACCTGTTCTTGAGAGAGCCACAAGCGAGTTCCCCGATGATGAATGGATGACAAACAACGCTGCTATCATTCAGCAGTGTTTCAAGTCCTATGTTTCCGCTTCTCAAATGTGCAACCCATATCGAAGTGTCCACAAGAACCATTTTAATTGTCTGCCGCCCTTCTCCGAGGGATTGCTTCTAATTTATTTTCTGTTCCCCCAAGTTTTGCAAGTCTCTTGCTACTTTCTCTCGCTATAAGCGCTTCGAGCCCCAGTTTGACAAGAAAAGTTTTTTTCTTAATGCCGGTCAACTTTGCTGCGTTGTCAAGCAACTTGTCTTCTATGTTGAGAGTGGTTCTCATAAATTCCTCCTTCTGTCAATAATTTGTATGTATTAGTATGTATTAATTGTATGCATCTGTCAAGTCACGTTTAAGTTATTCCGACAGGTAACTTATTAATATACAGCACTTTATAAGCTGCAATTAATATTTACGTTAAGATAATTTTTTTCTTCAAAAACTTCTTAAAATTGTAGCAAAAGGTCTAAAAAAACCCATAAACATTCCATAATATACGCCATATTCGTAATATATAAAGTTCCATATAAAATTAAACTGTATCTATGAAGAAACCAGCATAAAAAGTGATAAATAAGATTCTTTACGATTATCTTATTGAATACAACTTTTACAGACCGCATAGAAGTCTAAAACTACTTACCCCAGTTGAGTTTGTGGAGCAGAAAATGATGTATAATAAAAGTCCTTCTATGTTGCATATGCCTGCCTGTCGACAAACGGGTATAGAACCCAATCAATATGTTGACAATTAAAGAAAACAAAAACTATAATATCCTCATCAAGTTAAACAAGAAAAGGGGATACGATTGTGGATAGGGCGTGTAAAGAATTTCAGAATACAGTTTCTGATTATTTGATAAGACATCGAAGCATCTTGGATGTAATGTCAAAACTACAAGAAGCAACCGCCCACGTAAACAGAGCAATCACCAAATCCGTAACGAGCTGTGGCTGTTTAAAAATTGAGGCCTCAAAGCAACCCATCCCAAAAGATGCCCACTTATCTGAAATGTCAGAGTATGTAAGAACCCACCTTGAAGGAAAACTTTGTCCAAATTGTCTTGAAACCGTCGAGGCCGAATTGGGAAACGCAATGTTTTACCTTGCGGCAACGTGTTCTCTTATGGATTTAGATCTAGAAAAAATCATTACTCACGAAAACAGCCGAATCGCAACTCTTGGAGTTTATAGTCTAACTTAGTAATCAGTCGGTAGTGCGAAGTTGGTAGTTTGTTCTTACTTTCCACTTTCAGCCTTTAAAAAAATCTATCAAAAACACTCTGTTCTCGGAGGCGCTTGAGCCCTTCCCAGATGGTTTTAGCCCTAATCTCTCCGACCCCTTCGGCCTCATCTAGATCCTCTGTGCTTGCCTTTAAAATGGTTTGCAAATCCCCAAACTTCTTAACAATTTTACCCACTACGGGGAATGGAAGACGAGGTATCTGCCTGAGTAATCGATATCCTCTGGGATGAACAATTACGTCAAGGATATTTACCGTATCGCCTTCATACCCGAGTATCCTACACATACTGGTCAAATCCAGTAGATCGTCTGAATCAAGTTCACCAAGTTCTCTTTCAGCTTTCTCAGCACGTCGGCTATCTTTGCAATAGTCTTTTAAAACCATCATATTGTTCTCTTCAACTTGGGCCACGAGTTCATCCAGTTGCATTCGTATCAAACGTCCCTCCGAACCAAGCTCACTAATATACTTCTCAATCTCATCGGCAACTCTTTTGACCATCTCAAATCTCTGAATGACCGTCGCAACATCCGAAAGTGTCACAAAATCCTGAAATTCAAGAGAATTCAGGTTTGAAGAGACTTGATTTAACCGAAGTTTATACTTCTCAAGTGTCTGCAACGCCTGATTGGCTTTAGCTAAAAGCGACCTAATATCTTCAAGCACATATTTATGGTTGTCCCAGTATAAAGAGATGATGTCGCGACGTTGTGAAATCGAAATTACCAAGGCATCGGTTTGTTTTGCCACACGTTCTGCGGTCCTGTGCCGCATACCCGTCTCGCTCGTCGGAAGAGATGAGTTTGGCACTAAATGAATATTTGCCCCCAAAATCTTATTGAAATCCTGATCTAAAATTATAGCCCCGTCCATCTTTGCCAACTCAAGAAGTTTTTGAGGGTGGAACTCAACATTTAAACTAACCCCTCCATCACAAAGCCCCTTCACCACCTCCAGGTCACCAACGACTATTAGCGCACCCGTCTTGGCGCTTATGATTTGCTCTAAGGAATCACGAATCGGTGTGCCCGGAGCCACTTTTGTTAAGATGTCTATTAAAGTTGTCTTGTTTTTACCCGCCAACTAATTAATCCCCCTATTAATTTACATATTCTAATGCTTCTTTAATGCTTTTTATACGTAAAATTTCAATATCGAGATCTTTTTCATTTATATCGACATCTTGAGCCGGCAAGATTACCCTTTTGAATCCAAGCCGTGCTGCCTCAGTTATGCGCCTTTCCGCCTGGCTTACGAATCTAACCTCACCGGCCAAACCAATTTCTCCAAAAACGACCGTATCGGCAGGCACCTTCTTGTCTCTAAAAGACGATGCCACAACAAGCGCAACACCCAAATCAGCAGCGGGTTCCACAACCCTTATGCCCCCCGTAACATTGACATAAACATCGTATCTTTCAAGATGCAATCCTATCTTTTTCTCCAATACTGCCAAAACGAGAGAAACTCTATTAAAGTCCAACCCCGAGCATAAACGGCGAGGAATATTCAAATAAGAAGTTGAAGTCAAACTCTGTAATTCCACAAGGAGGGGTCGGCTTCCCTCCATCGTAACAACCACCGCTGAGCCTGGTTCGTCAACGGGTCTTTCTGCTAAAAAAAGCGCCGAAGGATTCTCAACTTCTTTAAGACCGTTTGAGGCCATTTCAAATATACCTATCTCGTTGGTCGAACCAAAACGATTTTTTACCGCCCGAATTATTCTATAATTACAGTGTGTATCCCCTTCGAAATATAAGACTGTATCGACAATATGCTCCAATATTTTAGGTCCAGCTATAGAACCATCTTTTGTTACGTGACCGACGATGAAGGTTGAAAGCCCCCTTTTCTTTGCCATCCTGAGCAACCGTCCAGTAAACTCTCTAACCTGACTTACGCTCCCCGGAGCCGAAGAAATGTCGGGACAAAACATTGTCTGAATTGAATCTATGATCAATATTCGCGGGTTTATCTCGTTGACCTGGTTCTCAATATATTCAAAATCGGTTTCACATAAGATAAATTGTTCGGACGATAATTTTCCTAGCCGGTTGGCTCTCATCTTAATCTGCGTGGCTGATTCTTCGCCAGAAACAATGAGAACTTTGCCTTCTGAAGAGGCAATATTGTTGGAAACTTGCAAAAGAAGCGTTGACTTACCTATCCCTGGAACACCGCCAAGCAATACTAAAGAACCCTCTACAATTCCACCGCCCAATACTCCGTCTAGCTCGGGGATAGATGTCAGCAAACGCTTTTCTCCCGCATTTTTAACACTGCCAATATCTTGGGCTGCGATAAAATCTTTTGAAGCGCCGCCTTTCTTGATTTCCATAACGGGTTCTTCCGCTATAGTGTTCCATCCCCCACAGTCGGGACACCGCCCCAACCATTTTGTAGTGGTATAACCACATTCTTGGCAACGCATTATGGACTGAACTTTTCTCATATTAAATTCTTTCTAGCTTATTTCAACCTTTTCCTTTTCGGGAAAGAATACTATCTTATTTTCTTGGACATCAACTTTAATTTTCCTATTTTTTGTAAATTTGCCGCGCAGTATCGCCTCCGAAAGAGGGTCTTCGACCAGTCGTTGTATCGCTCGTCTAAGCGGTCTCGCCCCAAGAGCATCATCATATCCTTCCTTCGACAACAAAGTTTTTGCTTTATCCGTCAAGGTAATGGTTATATCTTTTTCTTTAAGTTGCTTTTTTACCCTTTCAATCATCAAATCAACAATGGCTTTAATATCTTCTTCTTTTAGCTTATGAAAAACAATCGTATCGTCCACCCTATTTAAAAATTCCGGCCTGAACACGCGCTTGAGTTCTTCCATGACCTTTTCTTTCATTTCCTTATATGACAAAGATTCTTTAGATTTTGCAGAGAAACCGATGTGCGTCGCCTTTTGTATCATTCGAGCACCAAGATTGGAGGTCATAATCAAAATCGTGTTCCTGAAGTCAACGGAGCGGCCCTGGGCATCGGTTAATTTGCCTTCCTCAAGTATCTGCAAAAGAATGTTAAAAACATCGGCATGGGCTTTCTCGATCTCATCAAACAAGACTACCGAATAGGGTTTTCGCCTCACCGCTTCAGTAAGCTGACCTCCTTCTTCGTAACCAATATAACCGGGCGGAGAACCAACCAATCTAGACACGGTATGTTTCTCCATATACTCGGACATATCCAGCTGTATAAGTGCCCTCTCGTCTCCAAAAAGAACCTCGGCTAGAGTGCGAGCCAATTCCGTCTTACCAACCCCCGAAGGACCGAGAAAAATAAATGAACCGGTTGGCCTCTTTGGATCTTTTAATCCCGCCCTCGTTCTCCGAATGGCTCTCGAAACAGCTCTAACTGCTTCAACCTGTCCAACCACTCTTTTATGAAGGTCTTGTTCCATGCGAAGAAGTTTAGCGGATTCCTCCTCGGTGAGTTTAATCACGGGAATTCCAGTCCACGAGGAAACTATCTCTGCTACTTCCTTTTCTTCAACTCTTGCGGTCTTACTGCACTTTGGCTTCTTCCAGTTCTTTTCAACTTCTTTCATCTTCTTGACAAGGGTTCGTTCCGCGTCTCTCAAGTCGGCCGCTTTCTCAAAATCTTGAGATTCCACCACGGCCTCTTTCTCTTTTCTAATCCGCAACAATTCGTTCTCGATTTCCTTCAAATCTGGAGGTATAACCATCGATTTCAAACGAACTTTCGATGCCGCTTCATCTACCAAGTCGATGGCCTTATCGGGCAAAAACCTATCCGATATATATCTATCTCCTAAGTAGGCGGCAGCAAAAATCGCTTCATCAGAAATACTTACTCGATGATGCGCCTCATATTTATCCCTCAAGCCCTTTAAAATATCTATAGTCTCAGTAACGCTGGGCTCACCAACCATTATTGGTTGAAACCTGCGCTCTAAGGCCGAATCTTTCTCTACATGCTTCCTGTATTCATTCAGGGTTGTAGCTCCGATAGTTTGTACTTCGCCACGGGCAAGAGACGGTTTTAGAATACTAGCCGCATCGATGGCGCCTTCAGCGGCGCCAGCCCCCACAAGATTGTGTATCTCATCGATAAATATGATGATATCGCCCTTATTGCGAATCTCTTTAATAATCTTCTTCAATCTTTCTTCAAACTCTCCGCGATATTTAGAACCAGCGACTAAAGACCCTAAATCCAAAGTGTATATCTGCTTACCTCTGAGTGTCTCTGGAACTTCGTTTTTGGCAACAAGTTGGGCTAAACCTTCCACTATCGCCGTCTTACCCACACCAGGATCTCCTATCAAAACAGGGTTGTTTTTGGTTCTCCTTGATAAGATTTGCATAACTCGCTCTATCTCTTTCTCCCTGCCCACCACCGGATCAAGTTTATTTTCTTCAGCATATTGGGTAAGATTTCTTCCAAAGTCGTCGAGAATGCTTTTCTTCTTAGCAAATTGCGATTCGGCCGTTTTTTCATCGTGATACCCGCTAAGAAGTTGGAGAATTTGTTCTTTTACATTTTCAAAATTTATCCCCATTTCGCTGAGAGTTCTAGCGGCCATGCCTTCTTTCTCTTTTATTAAGCCAAGCAGAATGTGCTCGGTACCTATGTAATTATGACCAAGTTTTAATGCCTCTCTCAAAGAAAGCTCTAAAACTTTTTTCGCGCGGGGCGTAAAAGGTATATGACCACTCTGCTCGGCTGTTCCTATTTCAGCTCCCTCTTCAATTCGCAGTCTTACATCCTCGAGGTCGACGTCCAAATTTTCCAATGCCCTGGCGGCAATTCCTTCCTTCTCGTGAATTATCCCCAACAAAATATGCTCGGTTCCCACATGATTTTGTTTGAGCGCCTTGGCTTCTTCTTGAGCTATAACGATGGCCATTCTGGCTCTTTCAGTAAATCTATCGAACATTTTTATACTGCCCCTTCCCGCAATTTATACAGCTCACGTTTTATTAACTCGGCGCGAGCTATATCTTCAGAGTCGTCATCAAAATCCTCTCCCATCAGATTACGCAAATGAGCAGGCCCCGTGAGTGTCATCAATTCGGTTATCTGACTGCGACTTAAATCAGACAAAAGATTTAAGTCAACTCCAAGGCAAAGCATCGATAAGTGATCTACTGCTTCTTCGAAAGAGATAAGCTTTGCGTGAGTCAGGATCCCCCACGATCTTGAGATTTCATCCAGCAATCTAATTTTATCCTCTTTTAATAAAATTTCTCTAGCAGCCCTTTCTCTCTCTATTATCTTTTTCAACAAAACTTCCAAATTATTGATTATTTCATCCTCAGACTTACCCAAAGTTGATTGGTTAGATATCTGAAAAAAGTCCCCGGCCACATTGATGTCTTCTCCAAAAAGACCTCTTACCTCTACGTTTGAGTCCGATAAGTTTGAAAATAATGATTCGATTTCATCATTAATTACAAGAGCAGGCAATTGCATCACCACCGAAGCCTTCATGGCATTACCAGCGTTTGCGGGGCACTCCGTTAAATATCCCCACTGCTTTGAAAACGCATAAGGCAGATGAGAACTCAGACGATCATCTGTTTCATCGGCTATTTTCCAAGCTTCCCGAAGTTTAAGCCCTGTTGAAAAAACTTGGATGCGAAGATGATCTTCTTCATTAACCATAATGCACAAGTTGGGAATTTTTTCGCTTATGATAAATGCCTGGCCTTTTCCCTCTCTACTAAAAGCGGGACTTATCAGGTGATTTTCAACAAGCATATCTTTTTCTTGAGGAACGAGCTTCTCTGAAAAAATTAAGACGAGGTCTTTTAAGCTATCGCTTTGACTTATTATTCCTGAGATAAAGTCACGAACCTCATTTAGTTGAGTTTCATTTGCCCAATGAGGAAAGACAAAATTGCTTATATTTCTAGCCAACCTAATCCGACTGCTAATAACAATATCCGAATCGAGGTCACCAAAATTTATCCAATTGCCGAAATCGCACTTGAGCATGGCCAAATTAAACTACCTCCAACGAAATTTGCTTTTCTAAATCCTTAATCTCATCTCTTAAATTCGCCGCCTTTTCATATTCCTCATCTTTAACATAAAACTTCAATTGACGACGCAACTCTATGACCTTCAGTTCCAACTTAACCCGTTCATCCAAAAGTTTTGGAATCTTACCCACGTACTTTCCATCACCGCAAATCCTTTTTAAAATCAGCGAAACTTTGCTCTTAAGTGATTCATAGCAATCACTACAGCCGAGTCTTCCGCTTTTACGAAAATCGCTCAGTTTTATGCCGCAGGTGGGACAGACCTCGTCGCTTTCCAATAAATTACTCGGGCCATAATGCCCCTCTTCAATATCGAAACCCTCGCCCAAAAGCTGTGAAACCTTAGAAAACTCATCTAAAGACAAGATGCCATCCCAGAATTTCTTCGCACATTCTTCGCACAAATACTTTTTATAAACTTTCCCATTAACAACTTTTACTAAATATACAACCGATATGTTTTTGTGGCATTCATCACAGAACATGATTTTCATCACCCAAAGAGAAAAAATTAACTAACATTATTCTATCACCCGTTACATTTTTTAGCCATGCAGCCCATACTCGAAAATTTTTCAACGACTTTAAAACTAATCGGTTAGACTCTATTTTCCGGTCTCATTTGAGGAAAGAAGATTACTTCCTGAATGGAGTGAGAATTGGTAAGCAACATAACTAATCTGTCGATTCCAATGCCCAGCCCCCCGGTCGGAGGCATTCCATATTCTAACGCACGAAGAAAATCTTCATCGATACGCTGAGCTTCTTCGTCATCTTCGTCCAATTGCTGCTCAAAACGCTCCCTTTGTTCAAGAGGATTAATTAATTCTGAAAAAGCATTGGCTATTTCTCTGCCCGCGACAATTAATTCGAACCTTTCAGTAAGATTGGGATTATCGCGATGCTGTTTTGCCAGAGGGGTTATTTCTATCGGATAATCCTTTATGAAGGTTGGCTGAACAAGTTTCCCCTCGACAAGTTTCTCAAAAACCTCGGCAATTATCTTGCCCTTACCGAAACCATTTTCGACCTCTACGTGATGTTGCTCAGCCACTTTTTTTAACTCTTCGAGCTTCATCTCAAAAGAAAGCTTCAAACCCGCAAACTCTTCAATCGCTTCAAGCATGGTATATTCCTGCCAACCGTTTTCAAAATCGAGTTTTTTACCTTCATATTCAATGATTGCAGAACCACAGGCTTCTTTTGCGGCCGAGCTGATAAGTTGGCGGGTAAGCTCCATCATATCCTCGTAATCAGCATAGGCCTGATACACTTCGAGCATGGTAAACTCGGGATTATGTCTTGCAGACATTCCCTCGTTGCGAAAATTCCTATTAAGCTCATATACCCTTTCAAGCCCCCCCACGATTAATCGCTTCAAATAAAGTTCGGGCGCTATGCGGAGATATAAGTCTATATCCAAAGTATTGTGGTGCGTAACAAAGGGTCTCGCGGTAGCTCCTCCGGGGATCAATTGGAGCATGGGTGTCTCCACCTCCAAAAAACCTTTTTCATCCAGAAAGCGCCGTATAAACACCATTATTCGATTTCTCGTAAGGAACAATTCTTTTACTTCGGGATTGACTATTAAGTCAATATATCGCTGTCGGTGTCTTGTCTCAACATCCTTTAAACCATGCCATTTCTCGGGAAGAGGCCTAAGAGACTTCGACAGCAGTTCAAAGTCCTCAATAGCAATAGATAACTCGCCCCGGCGAGTTTTAAATACCGATCCCGAGACACCAACCCAATCGCCTATATCTAAATCTGTAAAAAAGCCGTATCTTTTCTCACCTAGTTTATCAACAGCCAAATAAAGTTGTATTTTTTCTGAAACATCATTAATTGTGGCGAAACTGGCTTTGCCATGCTTGCGAAGAGCGGTGATTCTACCGGCTATGGTAACCTTCTCGTTAGTATTTTCGCTTGGTTGGATATCCTTGTGAGCCAAAATAATTTCTGAAATACAGTGTGTGCGCTCAAATTTGCTTTTATAAGGATTTATCCCTGATAAACTAAGCTTCTTCAGCTTATTTTGCCTTTGAAGCATAAGTTCATTAAGTTCTCTTTCTTCCATAACTGCTCCCAAAAACTAATTAACAAAGATTACTTGATATCTAATATCAAATATTCCAGTTCTCCGACGGGAACCTGAACTTTTAACTTATCGCCCGGTTTCTTGCCAATGATCGCCATGCCCACAGGAGACTCATTTGATATTCTGCACTCGCTTGGATCGGCCTCGGCCGAACCAACCAACATGTATTCAATTACTTCGTCGGATTCCAAATCTCGCAAAACCACAACCGATCCCAAATCAACCTTATCTGTTCTGCCGCTATTTTCTATGAGTTTAGCATTTCTTATAATGTTTGTTATTTGGTTAATCCTGCCCTCAACAAAGGCTTGCTCGTTCTTGGCATCATCGTATTCGGAATTCTCGCTAATATCTCCAAACTCAATCGCTTCTTTTATTCGTCGTCCAACTTCTCTGCGTTTCTTATTAATTAAATAATCCAACTCTTCTTTAAGTTTTTGATGACCTGCTTTTGTTAAAGCAACTTCTTTCTCTGCCAAAATAACCTCCTTTGGGAATGATAACAGAAATGGCATCACGTAGCAGTACATGAGACTGTTGATTTTTGTCGTTGCGAGAATTCCAACGTTACATCGGATGACGAAGCAATCTCTGTTTACCAGGAGCTTCAAGATCGCCGCGCTCTGTTTCACTTCGCTCCCCGCCCGCCAGATATCTGATACAGACCAGTATCTGGCTGGCCCGTATCGGGCATCGGGGGCACGGCGATGACATTTTATGTATTATTCAACAGTCTCTTCATATAAGTTAATGTTGTATTATAAAAAAATACTGGGTGGCTGTCAAAATTAATTTAATGAATCATGGGTAATTTAAAATGAAAACTTAACCAAGCTCCGAGTATTCTAACATACGGCGCACTCGATAAAACCATTTTTTATTGCTTTTTAGGGCAGCGTTCCTTCTTATCTCTTTAATTTTATCCCGCGTAATCTTCTCCCCAAAACTTCTGAAACCTGCCAACTTAAAACCGTGTTTGGCTGCCAGCTTAGAGATTTTCTCCGCGCTTGAAACCTTGACGCTTCCCAAATCAAAATTCTCATTGACGCCTTCCAAACACAAAATCATCGTCTCGGCCATGCAGGCGTAAGCGTATTTGTCCGGCTTCAGCTTGAAATCATAGTCAAATTTGGATTTTCTTCTTATCCTTATACCAGGTATTTTTATAATACCTCCATCGAAAACCAAGATATCGTTTCTCTCCTTTAAAACCGACTTAGATACATCTGGCGGTTGAGCAACATCACAAACCACCATCCCTGGCTCAAGGTCGTTAGCATCAATTATGGCGTTGGCGTCACTGCTTGCGGAAATAACCACATCCGCATCTTTCAACGCTTTTTTAATATCCATGGAAATACTTACGTTGGTAAATTTTTTTAACTTGTCCGCCTGCAATTGCAAAACTTCAGGCCGTCTGCCTACTAAAATAATCTCCGATACCTGCGGAGCAAGAATTTCGCTACAGGCCCTTCCAATTGAACCAGTAGCTCCAACGATTGCCAATTTAGCTTTAGATAGTCGTATCCCCATAAGCCGAGCCGCTTTTCTTGTCCCCTCAACCGCCGCAACTACCGTATAGCTATTTCCCGTTGTAATTGGAAGAGGAGCTTCCTTTGCTATCGCCAATCCACTATTGGTTGCGATCGAAGTAAAGCCCCCTAAACCTACGATACTTGCTCCAAGTTCTTTTGCAAAACTTACAGCCTCAAGAATCTTTTCTTTTGCAAGCTCGGGGTGTTCTTTCATTTGCTCGGGCAACAAGGGTACGTTTATGAACCACCCCTCTGCCTTCCTGCCCGTGTTTGAATTAATACCGGTAATGTGCGAGCCAATAAAAGGGGGTCTTTCACACAACCAAAGAAGTAGTTTTTTAATTAAGGCAACCGGTTTGCCTGCGGATTTCTTCTCAAAACTAACCACATCGTCCAGGTCTAAGGGGTGGACGAGAAACGCAAATTTTCTCATTGCTTATCTCCTTAAGAACTTTCCATCTTTTTCTTCATTCCCTCGAGCATCATCTCTGAATTTTCCCTTACCTTCAACTCTAAAACCGGCCCAAGAAGTTCTTCCATGCTTGGCATTCCGAAATCAAAATCCACCGTTAAAGTAACCTTGGTGCCATTGGGAGCATCCTCAAATCTCCACTCTCCTTCAAATTTATCCAAGTCGCCCTCAATCAGCTTATATTTGATAAGACATTTTTCATCATCAAAATTTTCCTCTTCGGTCCAGCTTATCATGATATCATCAATATCGGTTATCCATTCAGTGACGGTTTTATCTTCCTCTTTTTTGATAAGATTTACTTCCTTTACGTCCCTCATAAACTCCGGAAACTTTTCCATATCCTTCGTTACTTTGTAGATTTCCTCTTTTAAAGCTTTGATATTTATAAAACTTTCCACATACGGCACATTAACTTCCTCCTTCAAGCTTAAATAATTGATTATACATGGATTTTGCCTTGTTGAACGCCCTCTTGACTATTTCTAAAACCATCTCTATCTGATCTTCCGTTATAACTAGGGGTGGCTCAAAACGAATAACTTTTGAATTATTCAAAGTATAAACGGCGGTTACTCCCTCTTTGGCCATCTCGGGAATGACGATGCCCCCCAAACCCTCTTTTGTAAGTTCGAGCCCGATCATCAATCCTTTGCCCCTTACCTCTGAGATAATGTCAGGATAACTTAACTGTAAATCTCTTAAGCCCGCCATCAAATACTTGCCAAGCTGCACAGCTCGTTCGCATAGGTTTTCTTCCAGCACAACTTCAATTGCAGTTTTAGCTGCAACACAAGCTAAAGGATTCCCACCAAAAGTTGAGGTTATAATGAGCGGATTAGAGCGAAAAGCCTCCCAAACTTTAGGGGTGCCAACAAATGCTCCAATAGGGATAACCCCACCACTTAGGGCCTTCGCAAGAGTTATTATATCAGGAACCACACCGTAATGGTCAACTGCAAACATCTTGCCTGTCCGCCCAAGCCCCGTTTGTATCTCATCGACAATTAAAAGGGCTCCGGACTTATCGCAAATACTCCTCAAATTAGACAAATAGTCGTCTGGTGGAATAATAATCCCACCTTCTCCCTGAATCGGCTCAACGATAACAGCCGCGGTGTTTTCGCAGATAACTTTCTTAACCGCCATTGCGTCCCCAAAAGGAACGTGGATAAAATCGCCAACCAATGGCTTAAATGGATCGCGGTAGATATCTCTGCCTGTCGCCGACAAGGCGCCAAATGTTTTTCCGTGAAAGGCGTTGTGCGTTGAAATTATCTTGGTCCTACCCGTGGCCAATCGGGCCAGTTTCAGGGCTCCTTCCACAGCTTCGGCCCCGCTGTTGCAAAAAAAGGAATATTGGAGATCGCCCGGTGTAACTTTGGACACAAGCTCTGCTAAATCGCCCAACGGCTTATTCAAAAAAACTTTGGAAGCTAATGACATTTTTTTTAGCTGCTCTCGAACGGCCTTTATCACCTTCGGATGACTGTGCCCGATGTTAAAAACTCCATAGCCGCCGGCGCAATCGATATATTCTTTGCCGAAAATATCGGTAATCACCGCCCCGTGTGCTTCATGCTCAACGATATCGTAACCCGTCATTTTGAGAAGCCGAACAAGAGATGGATTATGATAATCCTTCATCTTTTGAAGAGTATCCTGATTTATTTTTTTAGCCAATTCGTTATCCATCATGTTTACTTCACACCTAATTAAACTTAATTATCCTGGGTTTAAAATTAAGTTTGTTTAAAAGCTCCAAATAATCCTCTGACCTAATTTCCTCCACCCGTTTTCCCAAGATGGCAACCATGGTAGCTTCCATCACGTTGGTTCCAAAAGAGCGCCCCTGAAATTCAGGAGTCGTTGTAACTAACAACTTTACCCTGCGGGACTTTAAATCTTCAACATCTTCACTCGTTATCGTGTTGGTCAATATCAATTTTCCTTCCATATTTTGCGGCATATATTTTCGGATAAAAAGATAATCCCCAGCTATTATGTCTGCCTCATCATAATATTTAACATATTTAACATTGGGTTCTTTCTCCTGTTTTTCCCCCGTCGGATAAAGCATCTTAAAAGGCATCCTAACTACAATAGGTAAAAGCATTGAAGCCACAACGCTAAAAGCTGAAAGAGATCTTATGGGAAGTGGAAGATTTAAACCGAAGATTAAATCACCAAATGTTATCTTGCAACCCGCCGCATCAAGGGCCTCGGCCATTCCAAAACGGTCAACAGCGCTTGTCATTAAAACCTTCTTATCTTTTAGAGATAAACCAACTTTTTCAGTAAGATAACGGACCGTCTCCCTTTCAAGGGTATCCTTTAAGCCGCTCCCATCCACAATCGGCGTCTTTTTGAGGGCTCCTCTTAGCTTCTTTGCATCTCGTATTTCATACCTTTTTCCGTTGGCAAATAGATATAGGTCTATCCCGCCCAAACCAATGGCATCCACGTTGCCATCAAGCTCCTTAAGCATCTCAATAGCTTTGTTAAAATCTCCGTCCGTCCCTATTCTTTCTATTTCAAACTCTTGCCCGAAGAATTTTGCCCTTGCTTGATGGTTTCTTTTTGAAGATCCAAGACTTACGCTTACGACCTTTTTCAACCCGCACACCTTCCTTAACACCAATAATGTTTCTCAAAAGATCCCCTAGCTCTTCAACATCAACTTTTTTATCGATCTTTATCGGCGATTTGCCCAAGGGAATTCCTATTACTTCACCATTTAAAATTTCTCCCAAAGACTTAACCCTTTTATCAGATGCCAAAAATATAACTATATCGAATTTTTGAAGCTTGGCAAGAATGTCTAAAACTTCATTGAAGACAAATACCCCACCCTTATCAGCAAAAAAAACCCGTTCCTTTTCGCTCAAAAGGTAAACATAATCTACGCCACACTCTTTAGCAACCTTCTTAACCTCTCTCTTGTTTTTTACGGGAAATCCAATCAGGGCAATGTGATTGCCCCTTCTAACCTCTCCCAAACTTTCAAGATGAGAAACAAAAGAACGCTCAACTCCTACGTTAGAAGCTACTTCCGCTTGGGTTGCTCCATTTGAACGTTTTTTTAGAATATCCGCCACCAATTCGGTGAGTCTTTTGCGGCTTATTACCTTGCTGCCAATGCGAATTAAATCCAAATCAATTTTCTCCTAAATGTGTACAAATTTGTATACATTTTAACATAGCAAAAAATGCCCTACAAGAAGCAAATCACGAGTTGTTTTCTAAGAAGTTAAAGTGAGTTGCTACTACCTATAAAGCCGACAAATTGTAATATCAATTAATCAAGAGCAAACAACCACTGAAAAATTTCAAGAAATCATATTGGAAGTTCATTGAGGGAAAAATCAGCAATTTATCTCGTAAATTTTCTTTAGCCCAAGAAGGGTTAAATCGGAACTTACTTCATCTATGATTTTACATTCGCCGGCAATTAAGCTGGCTAGACCTCCGGTGGCAACAACGGTTGGACTGCCTTTAAGCTCATTCTTGATGGAGGTAACAATCTTATCAACCTGACCCACAACGCCAAACATTATTCCAGACTGCAAACTTTCTGTTGTATTTTTCCCGATGGTTTTGGAGGGCACCTTTAAATCAACCCTAGAAAGTTTTGCCGCCATTCCAAAAAGCGCCTCGGCAGATATTTCGATGCCAGGAGCAATCGCGCCACCAAGATATTCACCTTTGCTTGAAATGGCATCAAACGTTGTGGCGGTTCCAAAATCAACAACTATTACAGGTCCACCGTAAAATTCATAAGCCGCCACAGCATTTACAATTCTATCGGCGCCAACTTCATGAGGATTATCGTAAAGGATAGGAATCCCTGTTTTTGTTCCAGGGCCAACTATTATTGCTTCCAATTTGAAAATACTCTTGGCCATTTCGTTTAGAGAAGCTGTGCAGTGGGGAACAACAGAGGAAATTATAATCGCATCGATATCTTTTAATTTTAAACCATGCAAATTTAATAGATTGGCTATAGTTACAGTAAGTTCATCAGCAGTTTCTTCTTTATTTGTTGAAATACGCCAGTTACAATTAAGCTCATCCCCATCAAATACACCAAAAACCGTCTGGGTATTTCCTACATCAACCGCCAGCAACATTTAAGTCTCCTTTTAGTTTAAATGCACTTTAAAATATATTATAGCAAATAAGGTTTTTTAAAAAGAAACTTTTTCGGATGAAAGCAACCGCTTCAATCCTTCTTCACAACTGCCCAACGATTTCCATTCACAATCTTTGCACATGTTCCTCATAAAGTTCAAATCGACGCGCTCCTTGATTAAGCTCATCGCCTCACTTATTCGGATAATGGCTCCTGATACTATTTCCAGCCGTTCCAGCAGTTTTAAATCCATGATGGTGGGTGAATTTTTGGCAGAGCTGTTTTTCTTTTGGCATCTCCCCCCAATATTATGGGGGCAATATTTGCATACATCATCACACTGATGAATGAGCCCAACCTCACTACTCCCGTCCGCACGGAAAACTTCTATTATATTTTCCATGTTTACGATAAATTTTTTACTGTAACCCACGCCTTGAAATCCTAAAATGCAGAGAAGATGATGAGCACGAAATTTTATAACCACTTTTTTATCCTTTGAGGACATGGGGTTTTACCCTTTGGATTAAAAATGAAACCAAGACGGCCTTAATTAAATCAACTCCAATGAAGGGAAGAACCCCGACAAAGAATGCTTTGGAAAAGTTCAATTTTGCAACCATCATAAGTTGTAAAACTCCAGCTAAATATATAATTAAAACACCTACTATCAAAGCCGCAAGTATCCCGAAATAATATAATCTGGGTTTCTTTTCCGTTAATTTCCCTATCACGTATGCGGCCAAGATGAAGCCAAATATATAGCCCCCGGTCGGGCCAATTAAAACTCCAAAACCGGAGGTTCCTCCCGCAAAAACAGGAAGTCCCAAGCAACCGAGAAAAACGTAAACTATCTGGCTTACAGCCCCCAGTTTACTACCCAAAAGAGCGCCTGCGAAAAGCACAAAGAAAACCTGGAGGGTCACCGGCACAGGACTAAATGGAAGCGGAATCACCATAAGAGCTCCAACGGCCGTCAATGCCGCAAACAAAGCGGTCAAGATCATACTTCTTACATCCAGTTTCATCAAATCTCTCCTTTGTTAACCTAATTTTCATATAGGTTAACAAAGGTCTTCTATGAAGTCAACACTTTAGCTGTGTAGGCCGTAAGGAGGCTCCTAACCCCGTTCATAGTATTTCTTGTCCCTCAGTAGCTTTAGCCTTGCGTTCTCTTACCAAATTCACAACAAGTATTTCGGCTAGGATAAAGCCTGGCACTAAATACCATAAAATCATCCAAAGGAACCCCTCCAGATCTTCACCAGGGAAGATATAACCCCACAACCCAGATTTCTGTAATGCTACGAACCCACCTACTATACAAGCTCCAAAAGTAAACATTGACACCTTTTTGGGTTCCCAAGTTTATCGTAATCGTAAACTGCCTTCTTCCCGTCGGGATAAGTAACTTTTGTAAGCCGATTTAATTTATCGTAGGTATAGATTGTTGTCCCCTGCCAATCGGTCATCTTGACGCGATTCCCAACGGCATCATAAGCATAAGAGGCCTTTCCCCCATCGGGATAATCAATCTTTATCAATTGATCGTTTTTATCATAAACATAAGTGGTAATTTTACCGTTGGCGTCCACCCTTTTAACCATATTTCCAACGGCATCATAAGCATAGTTCCAGATCGACCCCTTTGGGTCTTTAAACTTATTTAAGTTGGAAAGCGAATCGTGCTCGTAACTTGTCTTATTTCCTTTGGCATCGGTCATCTGTGTAAGATTATCTTCCGCGTCGTAAGCGTAGGTGGTTTTATGATTCAAAACATCGGTAACCTTGATAAGTCTGTCCAGCTCATCGTAGGAATAGCTCGTCTTTTTCCCGTTGGCATCAGTTATCCTCGTCAAGTTATCGTTCAAATCATAGGCAAAGGATGTGATGTTGCCCAGAGAATCTTTGCGAGATGTCAAATTATCCGCTTTGTCGTAATTGAATGTTGTTAACTTGCCTTTTGAATCGGTAGAAGAAAGCATCCTTCCCCCGGCATCATGGGCAAAAGAGTGCGAATTTTGATAAGGGTCAGTGATTTTAATAAGATTATTGTAGTTATCATAGACAAATTGTGTTTTGTTGCCGTTGGCATCCGTCATCTGAGTCAAAGCGCCAGATGAGTTGTAAACAAACTGGGTCTTGTTCCCCATAGCATCGGTTAACAGGGTGAGATTCCCTTTAGAATCGTATGCCATTTTGGTTTCTCTTCCAAGAGCATCTATTTCTTTTATTAAATTATCGTGGGAATCGTATGTGAATCCGATCTCTTTGCCCAACGGGTCAATTATTTTAGTTAAATTACCCAGCGAGTCATATGCAAATCGGGAGATGTGTCCCTCCTTATCAACCATCTTAATCTTGTTGCCGTTTGAGTCATAAGCATAGGTTTCACTTTTTCCTTTATGATCAGTCATCTTGACCAGATTATGTTTGCTATCATAAAAGTAAGTGGTCTTAAATCCTCTTCTGTCCTTGAAAACGGTCTTTTTGTTCTTAACATCATAAGTGAAGCTAAACAACTTTCCTTTTGCATCTTTTTGCTCAATTATTCTTCCTTCAGAATCATAGGTGTTCGTTACAAACTTATCTCCCCCGGGAGTCCAAAAACTTATCATCCTGTGGTTGCCGCCATACGAATACTTTGTTTCTCCTCCTCTTGGATCGGTGACTTTTATCAGGTTGTTTTTATTGTCATAGGAGAGCGACCAAGCCCTTCCCGTGGAATCGATTATCTTCTCAATAAGCCGTGTTCCGCCCTTATAAGTAAACTTGAGCGCTCTTGCCGAAGGATCAACAACTTTTGTCAAAAGGCCGCTCGAACTATAAGAAAAGGTTGTTTTGTTGGCGTTTTTATCTTCACTCTTTGTAAGTTTGCCGGTGGAGTTAAAATAGTATTTGATTTTATCCTTTTTTGTTAGTGTATACGTTCCATTCCCATTTTTAGTCAAGTCATCAAAGATCCCATACGGCGCGCAATAAACGCCATTTTTGAGAGTGTAGTAATCTCTTCTTCCATCAGCATTTATTAAGGCAACCGTACCATCGGGATAGAAAGATAACTGTTGGTTGTAGGAAAAATTCCAGCCAAAGCCCATCGGTCCAAAGTATGAATCACGAGAATTATAGGTCCTTACAATTTCCAAAGAAAATCCTTTTCCGGAGATAGAAATATCTTCGGCTTGATAGACAAAATTGCCTGTTATCGGATCAACCGGCTCAGCGCAATAAGTTCTCTTGGGCTCATTCCCAACAACCGCGAGAATGTCTTTTCTGGTCTTTTCATAACTCGACCTGAGCCCGGATACAAGCGGATCGGGAATCAATATGTGCCAGCTTGCAGAAGGCGTGCCTTGAGAAGTGTTATTGAAATTCTTAATTTTATTAACCGCACTGGCGCTTGAGCTACTGTAATAGTACTGGGCAATGTCTTGCCACGATTCACCCTCGGCAACTTGATAGTGAAGGACCTTTACCGTCGAAGAGAACTGAACAAGATAACCATTGGCATCTTTTGCCTCGGCCCGGATATTGCGTACAGCCCCTAAAGGCAATGAGAAGTTAACAGAGTACTTACCGGAACTGTTTGAGCGAGACGTCCCAACCGCGCTATTATCGGCATATACTTTAACATCCACATTGGGTTTCGCTTTACCGCTTGCGGTTACGGTCCCCGTTGATTTGTTAATCGATAAAGATAAGGTCATATCTCCCGTCGGCTCGGGAATCTCCGTCCACGCCACCGATAAGTAAAGCGGGCAGCTTCCCGTCGATTGATAAAAAATCTGACACAACGCACTCTCGGGATTCATCCATAAAGTCATGCCGTTATTCGTTTTCTTTCTTTTAACCCAATCATCAACCAAGCTCTTAATCTCCCAACTATACCAGCCATCAGTAGGTTTAACGGTTGTTGAGCCGCGAAGAGCGCCTTTGCCGGGTTGATGGTACCAATCCGTAGTTGCTCCATTCCAGGCGGAAGTAACCTCATAAAGGTTGATTTGCTTTTGCTTGCTCGAGCCCGTATAGCGATACATTTTAAGATAAGCGCTATCAACTTGTGCTGAAGAGGGAATCGTGTTCGTTAAACTCCTGAACTGAACGTAGCCACGAGTATTTCCCTTTGGATACCTTTTGCCCCCCGCAATTGCCCATGAACCGTCCTCGTAGCCGATATACATATTGGTATGCGGCCAGCACTTGACGCTACGATAGTTCTTTATGACACCGGTTTGAACATACGTGTCGTCATAGGTGCTGTTCACATACTTCGTTATGCTGGGGTCTATCTTTATAGGGAAAGTTAAACCATCCGTATTAGCTTTTATCGTCAGATAGTATTTATTTCCTTTCTGAGTAAAATCCTGTTCGCAATAGCGGAACTTGTCCTCAGCATCTATGAGATAAGGGCATGGAGTTGCAGCAATAGGTTCCCCATCCTTTAAATAGAGCAGATAACCCGTCCCATCAACGTTTTCATGCTTCACTTCAAGGTCGGTTTTAATCTCTTCGGTAAATTCCGTTGGGGATTTGGATGATTTTAAGATAATTGTATCTTTTATACCCGCATATGTAGTTTCCCTCTCAATATTTGTATCTTGAAAAGCATTCTGATAAATAACTTTGTTCCCGGCCACTTCTACCTTAGCGGCTTTCGATTGTAGAAATTTAAAGCGGATTTCTTCTCCATCAATCTCAAATATGGTCGGCTTGTTTAGGTTCTTAAAGATGGCAACCTCATAAGGCGTTTTCTTTCCTTTATAACAATCTTCTTCCCCTATGGAATCATCCTTACTTTCTATTAAATTTAAATTTACATCCTGCCATTCGCCTTTGGAATTTTTGCTGTGTACAGGAACAGCAGCAATAACGGTGCGATGTTTCCCGTTTTTCTTCTTGAAAGTCTTCGAATTCTGCGTTCTCTTCTCAATTACTTCAACTTCGCCCTTCTTTGGTTTTAACTCCTTAGCAAATTCATTTGAGGAAGAGGTATCTTCAACGTCTGAAATATTTGACGAATCCGGGCCGCTTGATGAACTGCCAATAAAACCGTTGTTATCTAAAAAACTATCAACCGAGTAAAACATCTCCTTAAAAAACTCCACAACTGAGGAAACCAGGTTTTTAAGAAATTGGAACACTTCGGAAGGTAAGTTTTTAAGAAATTCTTTAAATGAATCACCCCGCAGCAGAGCTGCGAGGCATCAAAAATCAAAACTTAGTTGTTCTTGATGTTGATATTTGATATATCTACGAATTACTTCTGCCGTCACTTTATCTCCCACTGACCTTACAAAGT
>Ga0209614_1000484_pt1 | contig 34554 bp, 39 predicted proteins | sample BlaSprsedimmetaG_FD_185484 | JGI IMG/M metagenome (GOLD analysis project Ga0209614, IMG submission 185484) | Hot spring sediment bacterial and archeal communities from California, USA to study Microbial Dark Matter (Phase II) - Blank Spring... ...
CCCCTCCCCCCGACGTCGGTTTGGCAAGGCCCGCTGCATCCCCCACGAACAGGGTACGCTGACCGTAGGATCGCGGCATCTGTCCGAGGGGGATCGTGCCGGTCACAAGGTGCATGCATGACCCCCCGAATCGGGCGGAAAACGACGCAAACCGGGCAGATACGTCACTTTGACCGCAGAGACCTACCCGTGCCCGCCCCTCCTCCACCGGGATGGCGTAGCCAAAGAAATCAGGGGACGCATCGGGATAGATCTGCACGTGCCTCCCATCCATCGCATACGGCACCTCCGCCTGAATGCCGGAAAGAAACACGGGCGGGCGCTTCATCCCCAGCAGCCGCGAGAGGGGGCTTCTCGGCCCGTCCGCCGCAATGAGCAGACGGTACCGGACGTCTTCTGTGCCCCGCACCCCTTTGGTACGAAGAACACCATCCCCGACGCCGTACGCATAGGTCTTGAGGCGGATCTCCGCCCCCTCATCAGCAGCCCGCTGTGCCATCTCACGGTCAAGGATCCCCCGGTTGACGACCAGGGCCTTGGTCACCCCTGCATCGAAATCCAGGACCGAACCGGCGGATGAGATCACCGAGGCGCTGCTTACCTCCCGTACTATCGCAGCAGGAGAAACGCCGCATTCCTGAACCGCCGCCCTGCTCAGGAGCCCGGCGCACTGGACGGGATACCCGACGGCGGCGTGCTCCTCCACGAGAAGGGTGTTGAGCCCGTACCCGGCACAGCGGCGTGCGGCAGCGGTGCCTGCGGGCCCCGCACCGACGATCACGACATCATACATCTCTTGTGCATGAATAGGACCCGGAAAAACAAAGAATCTCGCATGCGGGAGGGGCATGCACCGGTCCCGCTCCGGGAACGAACATCAACTATTTTTCCCTGTCCATGCAACATCTGAGTGCAATGTCGCCCGAACCCGATTTTAAATATAAACAATGTCTCATCATCCGCAACGATATCAGGATGACCTGCGGAAAAAAATGTGCACAACTTGCGCACGCGGCCGTAGGCGCCTACGAAAAAACCGATAAAATCACCCGGAAGAAGTGGTTCGACGAGGGGATGAAGAAGGTGACCCTCAAAGCAGGTTCACTCAGGGAGCTCTACGAACTCAAATCGATAGCAGAAGCGGCAGGCATCGCCACCTCCCTCATCACCGACGCGGGCATGACGGAAATTCCCCCCGGCACCGTGACGGCGCTAGGCCTCGGGCCCGCCCCGTCGGAGGACCTCGATAGAATCACGGGAGACCTCTCGCTATTATGAGACCGTCCCCCTACCCACTGGAAATCGAACTGGGAATGGACTATTACGGAACAGAGACCCCGGGAACCGGAGGGAAACTCCGGACACTGCCGGAAGACTTCATGGTCCATGAAATGCCGTCGGCATTCCCGGAGGATGGCAAATACCTGATCTGCCGCCTGACCAAGCGAAAATGGGAACACCAGCGGGCGATAAAAGAGATCGCAAAATCACTCGGCATCAGTCACCGGAGAATATCCTGGGCGGGAACAAAGGACCGAAACGCCGTCACCGACCAGCTCATTGCCATCTATGACATCAGTGAAGAAGACCTCTCCCGCATCCACCTGAAGGACATCCGGCTTGAATACCTGGGAAAGTCATCCCGGCAGCTGGCACTGGGGGATCTCCAGGGGAACGAATTTGCGATAACCATACGGCAGACCGTACCTTCAGGCGACGCCCTGCGTGAATGTGTCAACACGACGACGAACGAGCTGGAATCAGGCGTTCCCAACTACTTCGGCCTCCAGCGATTCGGGGTCCAGCGCCCGGTGACCCACGTGGTCGGCAGACATATCCTCCAGGCGGATTACCCGGGAGCCGTTGAGGCATATGTTTCCCTCGCATACGAAAGCGAATCAGCCGATGCAGCAGCGGCACGGCGGATCTATGCAGAGAGCGGCAGTGCTGCAGACACCCTTCGCGCAATGCCCGTTCCTCTCAGTTTTGAACGGACGCTCCTCCATCATCTCATCGAACGCCCGGACGACTGTCAGGGGGCACTGAAAAAGATCCCCCCGAAACTCCTCTCTATGTTCATTTCCGCCTACCAGTCATGGCTGTTTAACAAGGCCCTGTCCTTCAGGCTTGCCTCCGGCATTTCCCTCCATGAGCCGGTCGCCGGGGACCGGATCATCTTTGCAAACGGCAAGGAGGACATGGTCAGCGCCCGTACGGAGGCCGCCGCGGCAATGCACCTCCGGCGGGGGCGAGCGGCCATCGCCATTCATATGCCCGGTGCCGAAGAGAGCCACACGAGCGGGTATATCGGGGACTACATGGACAGCCTGCTCGACGAAGACCATATCAATCCGGAATCCTTTGCCCGTGCCTCAAGGTTCGTTGAAACCCGGTTCTCCGGGGCGTCCAGGGTAATCTCCCTCGACCCTGAGATCACATGGCAGACACCGGGGGAAAACGAGGTGCTCCTCACCTTCAGCCTCGGTCCGGGGCAGTATGCGACCACCGTATGCCGCGAGTACATGAAGGCAAGGCCGGAAGATATGGTCTAAAAAAGGGACCTCAGGAAGGAGCGAAACTTCCTGCGGCACTGACCGTCTCGAAGAGATTGCCGATCTCATCGACGAGACCGATGCGAAGGGCCTCTTCCCCCCGCAGGGGGCGTGCATCGTCGATGAGCGAACGGTCGATGCCCCGCTCGGCCACGATGTCCTCGATGAACAGTTCCGAACTTTCGTCCACTATTGCCTGCAGATACTCGCGTTCCTCGTCGGTAAGGGTCCGGTACGACGAGGCAATATCCTTCAGATCACCGGATTTCACCACCTCCACCTCAATCCCCTCCTCATCGAGGGCACGGGAATAGTCATAGACCAGCCAAATTGTCCCGATACTGCCGGTCATGGTGTCGGGATTGGCATAAATCCTGTCCGCATGGGCACTGATATGATACGCGGCCGAGGTTGCAATGTCTCCCATCGAGACGAACACGGGTTTTTTCTCCTTTGCATATTCGATATCCGTGATGATCTCCTGGGCCGCCGCCGGGGAACCGCCGGCGCTGTTCACCCGCAGTACAATCGCCCGGACCAGCGGGTCGTCTGCGGCACTGCGGATCTGCCTGCCGACATATTCGCTCCCCACATAGCCTCCCCCATGGCCGTCACCGGCAACGATCGTACCCTCGACACGAATGACCGACGTCCGAATCTCCCCCATGGTGACATACCAGACCCCGGCAATGGCGAAGATAAGGATGGCCACAAGAAAACCCAAAACAAAATACCTGCGGCACGCTTTGCGTTCCTTTCTGCGTTCCTTCCTTAGCTCAATGTTTTGGCATTCCCGTTCAAGCCATCTCATACATCCGACCTGTGATTCAGCACATCGTATTCGGTAACCAGGTTGCTCCCACAGGTATAATGATTCTTCAAAACCAGCCGGAACATCTCGTCTTCGGAGTCGATATGCATCCCGCCGACAAGCGAAGGAGTATCGGCGCCGCCGACGATGAACGGCAGATGAATGAGCCGGACCTCATCAACCAGATTGTTCTTGAGCATATAGTAGTTCAGGGTCGGCCCGCCTTCAACCATCAGTCGTTCGACATCATACTCCGTCCTGAGGATATGCATGAGAAGCGGGTAGTCGACATGGCGCTCTCCTGCAACGACCACGTCCACCCCCTTTTCGGCAATCCTCCTGACGTTCTCCGGAGGCGCCGCTTTGGTAACGGCGATTACCGTCGGGGCATCGCCCTTCAGCACATTTGCATCAGGAGGAAGATCCGCACGGCTGTTCGGGATCACCCGGATGGGATTGTCTCCTTCGACGAGCCGTACGGTAAGCATTGAATTGTCAATTTTGATCGTGGTGCTCCCTACCATTATCGCATCATATTCAGCCCGGGTCCGGTGAAGCAGAATCTCCGTCTTCGGATCCATATATTTCATGAGTATCTTGCTTGATGCCCCACGTTTCAGTGTCAGTTTCCCGTCGACGGTAATCTCCGACATCACCAGAACATGAGGCCTGGATAACGAACCAGACATAAAAACCCTAATGAGATACTATGCGATGCGAGGCTTAAAACCTTATTCGGTCAGGATGCGGGAAACGACAGGGGACGGTGCCGCACCTCCTCCCCCAACCTCCAAAAATCCTTAAAAGATCACCATAAACAACAGTTATACCTTCATCCGGGTACACTATAGCTGAGAATGAATATTACCGCACTCAGGCCGAAATTCATTAAAAAATTAGAACCGGTTGCCCGGTTTTTTGCAAAGACCGGCATCACCCCGAACCAGCTGACCGTCCTCTCACTCCTGTGCGGGATGCTCTGTGCCGTTCTGTATGCCGACCGGCTATTTCTTGTCGGGAGTGCGGTGCTTATGCTGTCGGCCGTTCTGGACCTGGTCGACGGTGGTGTGGCACGCATCAATAAAAAGGAAACAAATTTTGGCGCGGTCTTCGACTGGATTGCCGATAAATACGTCGACACCATCGTCCTCCTGGGAATCGGCGTCTCAGGCATCCCCATCCTCTCGCGTCTGGGCATCATTCCGGTGCAGTGGGCGCCGACAGCTGATTTTGCCATCGTTACCCTGGCCATCATCGGCTCGATGATGAACACCTTCATCAAACCCGTCGTCTATGCGGAGATAGGGTTTGACGGGAGAAAAGACGGAAAGATTTTTGATCCCCTCGAAGGAATCGGCTTCTTCGGACGACCGGAAACGCTGATTGTTCTGATTATCGGGGGCCTTACCGGTCTGATATGGCTCTCGGTACTCGTGGTGGCGGTCTGCACAAATCTCTCGGCTATCCAGAGAATCCTTTACCTTTACCGAACCATCCCCTGATTTCGCGGATGAAGAGGTCGAGAACGTCCGCCATCACATCCCCGAGTTTCGGATTGATGCAGTAGAGAAGCCATGCTATGGCGATGAAGACGAACAGGGCGCCTATCTCCGCAAAAACATTATGCGCCCAGAAGAAACTTTCCGACCCGACATTGCCGTTTGATGCAATCTCCGGGAAATAGGGGAACCACTGCCCGGTGTATGCCATGATAACAAAACTGTTGCGTATGGTATTGAGAATGTAGATGACCGGTGCGACGGCAAAAAACGATAATGCCTTATGCCGGCGGGTCGATGGCACGGCCCACGCCACCCCGAGCATAATCGCAATCCCCTGAATACCCGTGCATGCAAGGATGATCTCGACCCTATAGATATCCGCGAGGAACATATTCCAGTCCACCAGCAGATAGGAATATCCGAGTGCCTGAAAGACCGCTTCAAGCTGGGCGACATTGACGGCGATAAGCCAGCCCCCCAGGGCCGGGATGAAGGCAAAGGGAGCAAAGATCAGGTATGCGATAGCCGCCATCCTGCTCAGGATAAACCCCTGATCATTCTCTTCAAGGAGTTTGGGGATGAGAATGAACAGGAACGGTATCCCGAGAAAAGCGGCTATGGGATACATGAAGTTATTTGAAGCAATATACTCAGGAAATTTCGCAAAGAGAATCATGACGGCGCTGATCCATCCGGCCACCGCGAAATATTTGCGGTGCCCTGTCGGAACAAGGAACGCCAGGAATGCAATGAACGAGATCAGAACGAAGATTTCCTGCATCATAACGAATTGAGCGCGTCAGGTAAAAAGGGTTGTTGAGATGGTACAATTCAGTGATGTGTTCATTGCAGCACAAGAGTATCTTCCATATCTTAATCATACGTCACCGCAAATTTTTAACCGATGATGTTTTGTCCAGAATGCCAGGGAATGCTTGTTCCCGTAGGTGGAAAACTCAAGTGTCGTAGATGTGGTTATGTTGACGAATCCACCGCTGACAAACCAGGCCTCAAAAAAACGATAAAACGCGATGAGAAAGAGATTGTAATCATAGAAGATGCCGATATGATGACCACCCTTCCGACCATATCCGTCAGGTGCCCCGAATGCGGGCATGACATTGCCGAATGGTGGCTCAGGCAGCTTAGATCAGCAGATGAATCCGAAGTCCGGTTCTTTAGATGTGTCAAATGCCGGCACACCTGGCGTGAATACGACTGAAAAATAATCATACTTTTTCTCTCTTCAAAACCCGGCAGGATAACGCCATTTCACCTGCATCCTGCAAAAAAATAGATTAGTTGAACAGTCCCGGTGCCCGTACCCTGAACTGCTGCCAGAGAACACGGCCCATCACGCGGAAGGTGAAGTCCAGTTCCTCAAAGCTCGGGATTGAATGCTGGCGAAGGATCTTGCGACCGCGGTTCATGGAATCGCCGCCGAGGAGCGAACAGATGACACGTTTTTCCGTGCTCTCGGAGAGCTTGAGGATCTGGTTTGCCATCTGTTCAGAGTTGAGAATATTGTTCGGGAACCCGACGACAAAGCACATGTCCCAGAGGTCATCGTGGCTGGCGAGAACTTCGAAGGTCTGTTCGAACCTGCGCTCCGAAGCATCGCCGAGCAGATCGATGGGATTGCCCTTGTTCCAGAAGTCCGGCAAAAACGAGTTCAGCTCATCGATGACGTCCTGCGGCAGGGTTATGAGATCAATACCATACCTCTCGGCATAATCCGACGAAAGAACGGCGAAACCACCGGCATTGGTGACGACGACCGCACGTGTCCCGACCGGGTACCGCTTGGGGTGAGAGAGCATCTCCGCAGCGAGGAAGGCCCCGGTCAGGGTGTGGACGGAGACAACACCGGAGCGGCGGAATGCCTCCATGTAGACATCATAGGAACCCGAAAGAGACCCCGTGTGGGAGGCAGCGGCCAGTGAACCGCGTTCCGAGGACCCCGACTTGATGGCGATGACCGGCTTTGTCTTCGCCACTTCGCTGACGACCTCCATGAATGCCTGCCCGTCATTGATCTCCTCGATGTACATGATGATCGCCGAGGTGTGCGGATCACGCTCGACCCAGCGGAGGTAGTCGAAGAAGTTCAGGTCGGACTGGTTGCCGACGGAAACGACCGCAGAAAATCCGATATCCTCTGCAAGACTCCAGTCAACGACGGTATTGACGATGGCACCGCTCTGCGACAGGAAGGCAATATTGCCGGCCTTGGGGGACTGGTGCACATAGGTGGTATCCAGGCCGCGTGGCGGAACGATGAGCCCCAGGCAGTTGGGACCGACGATTCTTGTGCCGTATTTGGCCGCGATTGCAACGATACGCTCCTCAAGGGCTTTCCCGTTCTCACCCATCTCCTTGAAGCCGGCGGTGATGACGACGACGATGGATACGCCTTTCTGGCCGCATTCCTCGACCACCTTCGGGACATGCATTGCAGGAACCGTGATGACCGCAAGGTCGACAGGGGCATTGATGTCCTTAATGGAGGCAAAGGCCTTCAGGCCCTGGATAGTGTCACGCTTATTGTTGACCGGATAGAGCTGGCCGGGGAAATGGAGAAGATTGTGCATCACGGCATATCCCATCTTCGTCGGCTCATCGGATGCACCAATGACGGCCACCGAGCGTGGATTGAAGTATTCGAGAGGGATATCCGGCCGGGTAACCCTCTCGACCTTCTTCTTCTCATCGGTCATGATGATACGCGAGTCGACGGCACACGCCCCGGTTTCGTATAACCGCAGCGGGTTGATATCGAACTCCTTTACCAGCTCGTTTTCTCCGAAGAAGCGGCAGACATCGAGGATCGCTTTCACAAGGGTCTCCTCGTCCTTCGGTTTTGATCCCCGGTACCCTGAAATGAGAGGATAGGACTTGATCTCGCGTACCATTTGACGGGCGTCCTCTTCGGTGATCGGAAGAATGCGGAGCGTCACATCCTTCAGCAGTTCGACAAGGGTGCCGCCGATACCGAAGGTGATGACCTTGCCGAACGAGGGATCGGTTTTGCCGCCGATGATGAGCTCAAGGCCGGGGTCAGCCTGCTCTTCAATGATGACCCCGTCTATCTTTGCATCCGGATTATATTCCTTCGCACTGCTGACGATCCGGTTGAATGCCGCCTGTGCCCCTTCCTTGGTACCGATACTGGTGACCACACCCCCGGCGTCACTCTTGTGCACAATCTGGGGGGAGACGATCTTCATTACAACCGGAAATCCTATGCCCTCTGCAACATCGCCCGCCTCTTCAGCGCTTTTTACGATCTTGAACTTGGGAACCGGTATATCATATTTCGCAAGAATTTCATATCCTTCTGCTTCACTTAACATCCATTCTTTCATGTGCTTCATCCTCTCATACGAGTGATTGTCAGGGCCCTGAACAGGCCTTTCAACAAATGACGAAATATACTTCGTCACAATAACATGCCAAAATATTGAACTGGCACATACATATATTTTTGTAATTGTTAATCATGTAGAATCCTTTCGTTTTTACCGCAAATCATAACCTATTCAACAACAGATGATCTGTACTGGAGAACACGTATCATGAATAATGCTGAGTCCGGCATCCGCACCGAACAGTCGATCTATCTGCCTCCTCCCGAATACCGGGAGTATGCCCCGTTCAGGGACTATGAAAGTGCCTATCGAAACTTTCTGAAGGATCCTGACGGTTTCTGGAGAGATATCGCTTCGGATCTTCTCTGGTTCAGACAATGGGACAAAGTGAAGGAATGGGAGTATCCCTATGCAAAGTGGTTTGTCAACGCCCGCCTGAATATCACCTACAACTGCCTTGAACGTCATCTCAAAAACAACCGCAGAAACAAGGTGGCCCTCTTCTGGCACGGAGAAGACGGAACGAAGAAGAGCTATACCTATGACCACCTGCACCGTGCGGTGATGCAGTTTGGCAATGCCCTCAAAAATCTCGGCGTGGAGAAAGGCGACGTTGTCTGTATCTATATGCCGACGGTCCCCGAGCAGGTGATTGCCATGCTTGCCTGTGCCCGCATAGGGGCAGTCCATACGGTGGTGTTTGCCGGATACGGTGCAAGCGCGCTGAACCAGCGGATTGTCGGCGCAAAGGCAAAGGTCGTCATTACCGCAGATGCATCAATGCGCCGCGGGAAGAGCATCCCCCTCAAGCCAATCGTCGAGGAGGCCCTCATTCATGCGCCCAGCGTCGAACGGGTCGTTGTCCTGAGAAACCAGGACCCGCCCACCTGCCTCCTCGACGATTTTGAAGTCGATTTCTATGAAATCATGCATGCTGCAGAGAAGCGGTGCCCCCCTGAAGACATGGATGCCGAGGACCGCCTCTTTATCCTGTACACGTCGGGAACCACCGGCGCACCCAAAGGAATCGTGCATACCTGCGGAGGATATATGGTCGGTGCCTATTACACGACCAAGTATGTCCTGAATGTCAAGGATAATGACGTCTACTGGTGCACGGCCGACCCCGGGTGGATCACCGGGCACACCTATGCCATATACGGCCCCCTGCTCCTCGGGGCGACCATCTTCATGACCGAGAATACCCCGGATTATCCCGATGTGGGCATCTGGTGGAAACTCATCGAGGAATACGGCATCAATGTCTTCTACACCGCACCGACGGCCATCCGGATGTTCATGCGATACGGCCAGCAGTGGCCGGACAACTACGACCTGAGCTCCCTGAGAATCCTTGCATCGGTGGGTGAACCGCTCAACCCCGAGGCGTTCGAGTGGTTCTACAATGTCATCGGCAAGGGCAACTGCCCGCTCACCGACACATGGTGGCAGACGGAAACAGGCAGCCACATGATCACCACCCTCGTGGGAGAACCGATGAAACCGGGATTTGCCGGCAGACCCATCCCGGGGGTTGTAGCCGACGTAGTCGACGGCAAGGGAAATCCGGTCGGGCCATTCCAGACCGGATATCTTGCAATAAAAGAACCATGGCCTTCGATGATGCGGTCGGTAAACGATGACGACGAAAAATACCGCTCCTACTGGGAGTCACCCCATCACCGGTACTACAGCACCAACGACCTTGCCATCAGGGATGATGACGGGTACATCATGATCCTCGGGCGTTCGGATGATCTGATCATCGTCTCGGGCCACAACATCGGTACTGCAGAGGTGGAGAGCGCTCTCGTCTCGCATCATGCTGTTGCCGAAGCGGCAGCGATTGGAAAACCGGACGCTGTCAAAGGAAACATCGTCAAGGTGTTTGTCATCCTCATCGAGGGTGTTGAACGGACACCGAAACTCGACCATGATCTCAAGTATCACGTCCGCCAGACACTGGGCCCCATTGCCGTCCCCTCCGAGATAGAATATGTCGACAGCCTGCCGAAGACCAGGAGCGGCAAAATCATGCGCAGGGTCCTGAAGGCCAAAGAAATGGGTCTGGATCCGGGAGATATCTCCACGCTTGATGAGTAACCACCCAACTATTTAAATACTTTATATATCCTTTTATATACTACATGATGCACAATCCAGAGGATTCTTTAAAAATTGAAAATATCGTTGCGTCTGCCAAAGTGGCCGATTCGCTGGATCTGCAGGTAATCTCTTCGAAGATTAAAGATGCAGAATACAATAAGAAGCGTTTTCCCGGTGTTGTTCTGCGCATGCAGAACCCGAAGATCGCCGCCCTCGTCTTTGGGTCCGGAAAAGTGGTCCTGACCGGTGCAAAGAGCATTGACTCCCTCTCCCAGGGCCTGGAGATCCTCGGCGAAAAACTCCGTGACCTTGGGATTGACATCCCCAATGAACTTGAGTATAAAGTCCAGAACATCGTCACCTCGGCCGATCTCGGGACGCCGATCAATCTCAACAAAATTGCCGTCGGGTTCAACCTCGACCGCATAGAATACGAGCCCGAGCAGTTTCCGGGACTGGTCTACCGCCTTGAAGAACCAAAGGTGGTCGTTCTCCTCTTCGGGTCCGGCAAATTGATCATCACCGGCGGAAAACAACCGGAAGATGCAAAGAAGGCGGTAAATAAAATACTGTCAGATCTCTCGAATCTCGGATTGGTTTAATACCACTCCCCGAATATTCTCTTTTCTCCTCTGAACCGGCGAATTATTACGTATCATAAGGTTTCCTCTCATATATAGACATGCCTGCATACACTAATCTATTTATAGTATATTGAATAATTAAAGTTGTATTTACGGTGTAAAATATGAGGATGGAAAAAGTGATGATCTTCACCGACGAAGATGAGGAGTTCTCCGATCTTCTGACGGAAATTGGTCTTAAACGCAATGTTGCCAAGGTACTGGTCTACCTTGCAAGTTCTCCTGAAGCAACATCGCGGGACATCGAGCGGGGGACGGACCTCAGGCAGCCCGAAGTCAGCATCGCGATGCGGACGCTCAAGGAGAGCGGATGGATACAGAGCCGCGAATCCAAGGCAGAGAGCAAGGGACGCCCGGTCAAGATCTATTCCCTCTCAAAACAGATCAACGAGATCATGGACACGATCGAAGAAAACAAGAGAAAAGAAGTGGAGAATCAACTCAGGCTTATCCGTGAGGTCCGGGAACATCTCTCCCATATCCAGCAGCAGCCACTAGAGTGAGAGATATTCCACTCCTTCGGGAGTGCCCACCACAATACTTGTTTTGCCGGTAAATTCGGTGAAGATGCCACAACTCAGGACGCCAGGGAGGGTATTGATCGCATCTTCCAGCCGTTCGGGCTCATCAATGCGCGGGAACCTGCAATCGATGATCCAGTTCCCGTTATCGGTGATGACCGGGCCGTCCTTCTTGACGCCTTCACGAATAACCGGCGTGCCGCCAAGCGCTGCCAGCCGGTTCATCACTACCGGCACGGCAAATGAAAGGACTTCCACGGGCACCGGGGCGGTGAGCGCGTCGGTCAGTTTTCCCTTGTCGGCAACGACAACAAATGCATCGGCCGCTTCGGCCACGCACCGTTCCCTCGTCTGTGCCGCCCCCCGGCCCTTGATCAGGCGAAAGGCCGGGTCTATCTGGTCGGCACCGTCAATGGCGATATCGATGACATCATATTCATGCAGCGTCGAGAGGGGGATGCGGTATTCATAGGCACGTCGCTCCGTCTGAAACGAGGTTGCGATGCCGGTTGCCCGAAGGCCTTCACGCATCCGTCCGGCAAGGCGGTCCATCATATAAAACACCGTCGAACCGGTCCCGAGGCCGACAATCGCATCGTCCTCAATCAAATCAGCGGCATAATACCCGGCATTCCTCTTGGCACGGGCCTGTTCATCCATGGGGCCGGATGTATCACTCATACATACACATCGGTCTGTCGCATCTTTATGCTTTCACCGTTGTGCGGCAGGGTGATTAAAAAAAAAGGGATTCAGATGAAATAGGTGACCGATACCGTCGCGGTAACATCAATGGTGCCTGCCTCGATGGGCGTCGGTACGCCGTACGCGGCTGAGTCCATGCTCCTGTAGACGGCTTCCTCTGCATAGACGACCGGGGTATAACTGCCGCCCACACTGACCTCCTTTATCCCAAGAATCCGTACTCCCAGTGCATCAGCCACGGCATCGGCATCCCCGCGTGCCTGGGTGACTGCCGCATGCAGTGCATCGGAACGGAGCTGCTGGGATTTCTCATCGCTGAGGGTAAACCGGACCGAGTTTATCTGGTTTGCACCGTCCATCACGGCGGTATCGATTACCTCTCCTGCCCGGGTCACGTCATCCAGGGTGACGACGACGTTGTTGTGGACCACATACACCCTCTGCTGCTTTGCGCCGAAGGGGGAACCGTCATCCGTCGTCTTCGAATACATCGAGTAGCCGGAGGTCTGGATGGAACGTTCCGGAATACCCAGTCCCTTGAGCGAGGAGATGACGGCGCTCATTCGTGCCGCATTCTCCTGCTGTGCGACCTTTGCATCAGGATGTTCGGTTTCCACGCCCACCGTTATCAGGACCCGGTCCGGAGACGTGGTGACTTTTCCCGTCCCGGAGACGTGGATGACGCGGTCATCTGCACTGTCCGGTGCAGCTGTCACCGTTCCTCCGAGAACCAGTGCCCCTATGAGGGCTGCGGCAACAATGCCGAGAATCAATTTTGCGTTCATTGTAACCTTTCATTGCATTTTTATCGTAATCAACGTATGCTAGACTTCGAATTTTTCCGCAGTCACGTCCCCGCCCTCTCTCCATTCCTGATACCGGCGGGCAGTCCGCTGCAGGCATTCTAATTTTTGCGTCACCTGCGCCTGCAGCAATGCCGGGCCACTCCCGGATAATCCAGGCAAAAAAGGAAGACCACATCGACAGGGATGCCTGATTATCACCACTGCAGCGGCCTGTGCACGGTGGAGTCCGTGCATCATCGCCTCGCTACCGGTACCAGTGCCCGAAAGACACTTCCCCGTTCCCTCGCTCCCTTCCCTCATCCGCCTGTTGCGGCCGTAGCAATTTTTTGTGAGAAGGTGCCGGCCTCCGGGCGGTGGTGCCCGGCTCCGGTCCCTGTGCAACAAAGATCAGAGGTCCAGCGTCCCCGCGACCCTCAGGCGCCCGCCGTCAAGATAATGAATGACTGCGCTCGTTCCCGGTATGTACGCAAGCTCTCTCTCGAGTTCTATGGTAAGTGTCGGCGTGTGCCAGTCGCCATCCGTCGCGACCGAGGAGATACGGCCGTTGATGTACTGCATCCAGTAGCCGATATGCACGACCATGCCCTCCTTCAGGGGCTCCGGCCAGTACTTCACGATATGTGCCGGACCTTCGAGGCGGGCGCTCACCCTGATGCCCGGCCCGTTGGTGAGCACCATTCCCCGTTCAAGAACTTCTGCAGAGATATTTTTCAGTGCCAGACCTACCCGGTCAGTTTCATGGGCTTCCATGACATCGTCATCATGTTTCTGGATGGACCGCACCTGTGCGCTCAGCTCGCCGGGATACACGGTCAGGGTGTCATGCTGGCGCAAGGTACCGGCCTCGACACCCCCCAGCACCACCGTTCCTATCCCCTTCACATTGAAGGCATGATCGACGGAGACCACGCCGGGAGTGCCGGGTTTGGGTGAATACGCAAGTGCATGGGCATCCGCCAGCAGTTGTTCCCGGATGGCAATCGGATTGTCCTCGATGACCGAATATCCCTCGAGCACCGTTCCCTTGAGGAGTGGTGTAATCTGTGAGATATCAAGGTAATTGCGAAGAACGATATAGCCCTTTTTGATCTTCCGGGCATCGAGCATCACCACCATCTCACCGAATTCAGCGGTGATCGCATCGACAATGAGAAGAGCCGCCGTCGACATGGCGACGGCATAATAGAGGGGGGCAAGACGCTCGGGATACCGGGTCGGTTCGATGATGGTGACCGTATCCTCCCCTTTTTTCAGATTATAGAAGGTGATGTCCGAACTCGTCCCCGCCTTTCCGATATCTTTTGCATATCCATTGGCACCGAGGACGGCTATGGTCAGGTTTGGCATAATGCTCTCCCTATACGCCGCCCATGAAGAAATTGATTTCCAAAAATGAAGGGGTTAGCGGTGGGCAAAGTATGCGGAGACGTGATGCTCCGTCACCTCGTCCACGCGGGCAAAGCCGATACGTTCGAACTGGACGACCTTCCCCTGTTCACCGCATACTCCCGGTTCACACAGCCCGCTGACCGGCCCGTCCGGCGTATGAAGAGTGCACTGCACGGCTGCATCCTTCGGGAGCCACTGGATGATGGGCGCATGCTCCCTGCGGGCCTCCTCCAGCGAACTTCCCGCATAGGTGAACACCGGGGTCGCCCCATCGTAGTCGATACGCACGTTGAAGAGATCCTTGAAGCGCACCATCCGTGCCGTTGTTATCTCTTCTCCCGGAGCGTAGAGCGTGCCCGTAAACGGCAGATGCCGGCAGCCGGCAGCCGGATCATTCGGGTTGAGACAGGGCGTCGCCACCATCCCGGGAGCCCCGCCGATGGTGCATGACACCGGATCGCCGACAAAGAAATATCGTGGTGCGATCGGATCGACAAGTGCCTTGTTCGCCGCAAACAGGTTCTCCCAGGAGAAGGAGATGTCCGTCTGCCCGATCCCGATATCGATCATGGCGTTCCTGACGGCCTCCGCCGAAAACCCGCGGCGGGCTATCGCCTTCAGGGTACCCAGGTGGACATCATCCCAGCCGGTATATGCCCCCTGCGAAATCCCCTCCTTCATCGCCGATGTCGAAAGGACAACCCCTTCGATGGACATGCGCCCGTAATGGAAATATTCCGGCATCGGCCACCCGAAGTACTCATAGATGAACTGCTGGCGCCGGGTGTTTGCGATATGGTCCTTGCCGCGGATCACATGCGTCATACCGAGCAGGTGATCATCCACCGCCACGGAGAAGTTCATCAGCGGATAGACGCGGGCGTCGCACCGGGGATGCGGGGGGGCATCGACGATGCGAAATATTGAAAAGTCGCGCATCGCAGGGTCGGGGTGCGTAATATCGGTCTTCACCCGGACCGTGATCGTCCCTTCGGCATAGTCCCCGGCACGCATTGCCCGCCACAGGCGAAGGTTCTCCTCCGGCTCATGGTCCCTGCAGGGGCATGCCACCTTTGCATTCTTCTTCTCCCGAAATACCTCGGCATCGCAGGTGCAGACATAGGCTCCGCCGATGCCGATCAGTTTTTCGCAGTACTCGTAGTAGATGTCGAGGCGGTCGCTCTGGTAGACGATATCGGAGATCTCAAGACCGAGCCATTCGATGTCCTCGAGGAGCATCCGGTAGTTCTCCTCCCGGACCCGTTTGGGATCGGTATCCTCAATTCTCAGGATGTACTTGCCGCCGTATTCCCGGACATAGTAGTCATTCAAAAATGAGGCCCGCGCATGCCCGATATGGAGAGGGCCCGAAGGATTCGGGGCAAAGCGCATCACCACGCCTTCGGGACCGACATGTGCCAGCGGACGAAGACCGGCCTCCCTTTTCTTCTTCTCCTTTTTTTCGAGAAGCTCCGGGGCGAGCTCTTCGAGTCTGCCGCGCCGCTCATCCGGCGTCATCCCCTCGATCTCCCTGAGGACCGCCTGCAGTATGCCGGAGAGTTCCTTTGCCTGCGGCCGGCATTCGGGATGCGCACCCATGAGGGCACCGAGAACCGGACCCGCCCGGGGAACATCGTTGTGCTCGACGGCGTTTCGCAGTGCGTGAAGATAAAAGAAGTCTTTGGGGTCTACTGCCATTCAGAATCCCCGGGAGACGAAGTAATCGGTAATCTGGATCAGATAGTCTTTCTCAGCGCAGTCCGGGAAGATGTTGAGCATGCTCTTTGCCCGTTCGACCCTCTCCTGCGCAATGGTCTGCACTTCCTCGAGGACCCCGGCATTTTTCAGCAGGGCAATTGCCTCGTCGATCTCTTCATTGGTGAGATCCGGTCTCCGGTACACGGAGAGATCAATGCCCTTGTGCCGGGCAAGGATGGCAACGAGCGTCTGTTTTCCCTGCCTGAGATCCGACGCCCGGTCTTTCCCGCTCTGTTCTGCGTCGGCGACGAGGTCGATGTAATCATCCTGGATCTGGAAGGCAATGCCACTGGAAAGCCCCCATTCATAGAGGGCCTGCGCCTGCTGGGCACTGCAGCCGGCAAGGGTTGCACCGATTGCGGCAGCCGCGGCATACAGGACACCGGTCTTTTTGGAGACCATCTCGATGTACTCCCATTCATCGACGTCTTCGCACGTCTCAAATGACATATCCATGTGCTGCCCTTCACAGAGCTCGGCACATGCCCGCGCAAGGGTCGTCACCGACCGGACCTTCGCCGCGTCGTCGGCAATCGCGGTGCAGATGAGTTTGAAGGCATGGGCGTAGAGCACATCTCCCGCAAGAATACCGGTCGGTTCGTTCCAGACCGTGTGCACGGTCGCAACACCGCGGCGCACCGCATCCCCGTCCATGATATCATCATGGATCAGGGTGAACGTGTGCGTAAGCTCCAGCGCAAGGGCGGCAGGAAATATCTCCTGCGCCCGGCCTTTTTTGATCATGTCGGCGGCAAGGAGCACCACCGCCGGACGGAGCCGTTTTCCTCCCGCCAGCAGCAGGTGGGCGCTTGCCTTGTTCAGCTCCCCCGGAAGACCGCCGAATTCCCTCTCCAGTACCGTATCAACCTCTTCTGCAACCTTCTCCAGATAAGTAACCAGATCCATTTTCATCACCAGGGTGTATCAACGGATTTTCAGCCGCTGACCGTTTCTCATGACATGCACATCATTATTTATCGTGTACCCGCACTCTTCGGCAAGTTTCAGGTAGCCGCCGGTCATATCAATATCGCCGTGGGACGGAATTATGTGTTGTGGGTTGAAGTAGTGCAGAATTTCATAGTGCTCCTCGCGCTGCGCGTGGCCGCTCACGTGGAGGTCGGTGAAGATGCGTGCCCCCTTCATCCGGAGAAGCACCTCCTGCGTGTGCCGCTGCCCGTAATTCATCGGGTTCGGGATGACTTTTGCACTGTATAAAATCCGGTCTCCTTTTTCAATCGTGAACGGTGTCTGGCCGAAGGCAAGCCGGGTAAGAATCGCCCCGGGTTCACCCTGGCTTCCGGTGATGATCGGCACATAATTCTCACGCCCTTCCTTCATGATCGTACGGAACATCTTGTCAACGGTGCGCCGGTTGCCACGCATCGTCATCCCGCGGGGGAACCCGACGAGCTTCATCTGCTCAGCAGTGGAGGAGTACCGCTCCATCGACCTGCCGAGGAGAACGGGTTTTCTCCCGATCTCGTGCGCACATTCCGCGATCATCTTCACCCGTGCAACATTTGATGAAAAGCACCCGACCATCATGGCATTCTTCTCATCCTCGTAGCAGGTCATCACATCACGGACCAGCCGTTGTGCAATCCGTTCACTCGGGCAGCGCCCGGGGATGTTTACGTTCAGGCTCTCGACGATGAGGGCAAGCACGCCTTCCTTGCCCACTTCACGCATTCGCGCAAAGTTGGGGGGTTCCCCGAGTACCGGGGTGCGGTCCAGCTTGAAATCATTCGCATAGACAATGGCACCCTCCGGTGTATGCAGGACGGCCATTGCGCTATCCAGGATCGAATGCTGCACCGAGATGAACTCCAGGGACAGGTGCTTGGATATTTCGTACCGGTATTTCTTGCCGGCCTGCAGCTCGAAGACCTTATTGTTCACGACAAACCGCTTCTCACCCTCGATCTGCTGGCGGATCAGCGCCGCCGTATACGGCGTTGCAATGATCGGTGCATCGTAGCGGTGCGCAAGTTTCGGGATGGCCCCGATGTGATCCAGGTGGCCGTGGGTACAGACAATCGCCTTGACGGTCCCTTCCACCGCATTCATGACGGTGTCGTCGGGAATCGCCTTGAGCGCTATCAGGTCCAGAGAATGCATATTCTCTACTTCGGCATCCTCATGGATCATGATCTGGTCCAGACGAAGCCCCATGTCAAAGATAACTATTTCCTTTCCGCAGCGGACGGCAGTCATATTTCTGCCTACTTCGTTAAATCCGCCCACGGCTATTACTTCTACTTCCATTGTTTATTCCTCATTTCGTAGCATTTCGGCTGTAGTGCCGGTAATGTATGTCCGTATTGTCTTCAGTTGGTTCACCGTAGCCGAACCGGTAAGGTACATCGCAACAGAGAGTTCACGATGAATCCTCTCTATTTCACTTTTTAGTGGTTCATCGCCCGCAAGGGCCGGTTTGAGAAGCGTAAGAGCCATGCCGCCAAGGTCGGCGCCGAGGGCAATGGCTTTTGCAATATCCGTGCCGCTTCTCAGCCCGCCGGTGGCAATGACCGGCCCCCCCGCCCGTCTGGTCTCGACGACGCTGACCGCGGTCGGAATGCCCCAGTCGGCAAAATGACCGCCGAGTGAGGCGAGTTCGGGAGTATCGGCCCGCACCCTCTCGACCGCAGCCCAGGACGTCCCGCCGATACCGCCGACATCAATGGCCGACGCACCCGCAGCAAACAGCATGCGGGCCACTTCGCAGGAGATCCCGGAACCGGTCTCTTTCACGATGACCGGGTACCGCACAGAGGAGCAGAGGCTGCACAGGCTCTCAAGGCACCCTGAAGTATCATGATCCCCTTCGGGCTGGATAGCCTCCTGCAGGGGGTTCAGGTGAATGCAGAGCGCCTGCGCATCGATCATCTCAACTGCACGGTCCGCCCATTCTGCGCCGTGATCCCTGAGCTGGATTATCCCCAGGTTTGCGCAGAGAAAGGCTGTCGGTGCTTCTTCCCGGACAATGGAAAAACTCTCCTCCATCGCCGGGTTTTCAAGGGCCGCCCTCTGGGAGCCGACCCCCATGCCAATACCAAATTCTTCTGCCGCTCTCGCAAGAGTTGCATTGACTGCCGTCGTGTCTGGATGACCCCCGGTCATCGCGGCAATAAAGAGAGGTGATTGCAGGTGATGCCCAAGAAACCGCTGACTCAGGTCAACGGCGTCCATCGAGCATTCCGGAAGAGCGGTATGAACCAGACGCACGTCCTCAAACCCGGTCGAACCGGCTTCAACAGCCTCGTTCGCACAGATCATGAGGTGCTCTTTCTTCCGTGATGATGTAATCCTATCATTCATTATGCTATTTCCCCCATGATGACTGCCGGGGTGTATACTACGAAAACCGCTCGTATCGTCAGTTCCCGGTAGTTACTGCTATATCAGGTATGCAACGGAGCTCTCTTTCCGTCCTGTGTGCGGGAACTGCTCACGACCGTTCCGCCGTGATCACGCCCGTCCAGAAAATCACCGAGCCGGGATACATGAAAGATGGATGATTCCGTCCCCTGCTCGGCCAGAGCAAGGAGTTCGGAAATCTTCCCTTTCATTCCGCCGGTAACATCGGTGTTTTCTGATTGTCGGATATCCAGGATGTCAGCCGTATCCGGGGTGATCAGCGGCACCACTTCCCCGTATTTGAGAACGCCCGGTACATCGGTTGCAAGACCGATGCGGTCGATTCGTATCTTTGACGGGAGAACAGCGATCAACTGGTCCCCGGACACTATGCATGCACCCCGTTCCCTGTCCATGACCACATCCCCGTGGAGGACCGGAACAATCCCATGGTGCATGAGCAGTTCTACAGGTCCGCTGTCGAATGATGTGAGACGTCCGTTGTGTGCGACACATGCATCAAGAGGGTGAATGCCAACGGCCTCCACCCCCGTTGCACGCAGCGCCTTTACCACCGCATCGTTCAGGTTCCGAACGGCATTGTGGGTGATAAATATACCTGCTTTATTATTCTGATTTAAACCTTTATCAAGGTGATGGCGCTGCGCCTCCGGATGGCCGCAGGAACCGGCCCCATGGACAACAATAAACCGCATATCCGGCCGGGAGGCGAGTTCGGCTGCGATCAGCGCAATACGTGCCTCGTCGACCCTGCATTCACCGGATTTGTCGGTAACAACGCTACCGCCCAGCTTTACCATTATGTTTTCTGTCATCTTCCGACTCCTCCCGTACTCCTTCGGTATCGATGGTGGTGATGATTGCCCTTCCGTCACATCCCTCTATTGCGCCCGCAACCTTGGATTTGGATCGTTTCGGGCAGAGTGCCACCATGGAGCCACCACCGCCGGCGCCCGTGATCTTTGCGCCGTGCGCCCCGGCCGAACGTGCTGCCATCACCAGCCTCGTAAGTGACGGATGGCCGACACCGAGTGCCTCCAGCAGTTCATGATTGATATCCATATACCTGCCAAGCGCCCGGTGGTCATTGAAGACGTGCATGGATTTGAGGGTCACCGCCTCGATGGCATCGAGAATGGGATTGACAATGTCCGGGTCCTGGGCCCGGAAATTCGAGACCTGCTCGACCATCCTCGCGGTCGAATGGGAGACCATCGTATTGCCGATGACCAGATGAAAATCCTCGGGAGGCAGCCGCCGCTTGGTGTCGCCCATTATCAGCACGATGCCGCCGAATGTGGAGACATAGGTATCCGTGGGGCTTGCCCTGCCCATCTGGACCTCTTTTTCCACCTGGAAGGCGATATGGGCGATATCCTCGTTCCGGTGGCCAAGAGAAAATTCATCATTGATTGCCGCAAGGGTTGCAACCGTCACCGCGGCCGACGACCCGAGGCCCGATGAACTCGGCAGTTGCGAGTGGATGTACACGCTCCCGTTGACACCCATCTTCTCAAAACACATCTCCAGATAGGGAGATCTGACCCGCGGGGGATGACGGGTTTTTCTCACGGTCACGTAGACCCGCGGTTTGATCGCCATCGCTATACCGGGCTTTCCGTATACCACCGCATGCTCACCAAAAAGAAATACCTTGCCGGGTGCACTCCATACTGCCAAATCTATACCGCCGCTATTGATGCATATCCAACTACCTGATCGAAGTCACCGGTGACGTCGCCGCTTGTCGCATATTCTATCAGACGCCCCTCTGTTGCTCCGAGATGGCGGCATGACTCGGCAAGCACCGCTATGGGCCCGTACCCGCATGCCGTCAATTTTTTCTCTGCCAATCTTTTATAAAACTCTTCAGTATTTAAATTATGAAGTGCGTCGATCACGTACTGGTCGTCGGCACGTGCAACGGCGTCCGGAATGTAATGGGAAAAATCACTTGAGGCGATTATTCGAATATCACCGGCATACGCATCAAGCGCCTCAATCACTCGTTCTGCAAGGTCCATCGCACTTCCAAAATCCTGGTATCCCATCAGAACGGGCGCAACCTTCGCACCGGGAAAACGGTACCGGATAAACGGCATCTGGACTTCCAATGAATTTTCCCGCGCGATCATCGCCTCATCACTGACAGGTATGCCGAGTAACCGGCAGAGATCCTTATCAGATTCGATTACCCCGAGAGGGGTTCCCCAGTCCACGGTGGAAGTGCAGATCGGATATCCCGCATGGCTCGGGCCAATCACCAGAAACGTCCCGCTAAATGCAGGCGGAATACAGGCATAGGATGAACCCTGGACCTTTCCGGAATAGGGATACCCGGCATGGGGAGCGACAACGCCATAGCAGTCGTCCACACCGCGGGACCGGGAAAGAAAAAATTCCATCAGGGAAGATAATTCATGGGGGTCATCCGGGTAAAACATCCCGGCAAATGACGGACGACGAACAACCATCCTTGCTCCCTGATAGTATGACTGGTCGTACAACGACTCAGAGATCGCTTTCGAAGTCTTCCTGAACGAGCGAGGTGACAATACCGCGCTCTTTCAGAACTTCGCGCGTCAGGAGATAGTAGACCATGGAGAGGGCTTTTCGACCTTTGTTATTCGTGGGAATGACGAGATCGACGTATTTTGTGGAATTGTTCGTGTCGCACAGCGCAACAACGGGAATACCGCTCTGTACTGCCTCTTTGATCGCCTGCGCATCTCCGGTCGGGTCCGTGACAATGACCAGACGCGGTTCGAGAAATCCATCCATATTCGGGTTGGTCAGGGTTCCGGGAATGAAACGTCCGACTTTGTGCATGCCGCCGATAGCCTGGGAAAACTTCCTGGCAGGGTACTGCCCGTACTGGCGGGAGGTGACGACAAGAATTTCTGCAGGTTTGTATTTGGCAATAAACTGCGCAGCCGTCTTAATCCTGTTGTCCGTTTCCCTGATGTCCAGAATGTACAGTCCATCACCGCGCACGCGGTAGATGAATTTCATCATTTCATCGTTTTTCTGCTGCGTTCCGATGTGGACGCCTGCGGCCAGGTATTCCTCGACCGGAACAAGTGACTCAGTCAGCTCAATTTCCATTTCATTTGAGTTCACGATATCAACTCCTCAATTCGTATTAATTCATTCAGTTTTGCGATTCGTTCTCCGCCAACGACACCGGTCTTCAGATAAATACATCCGAATGCCGTTGCGAGATGCGCTATGGTTTCATCGGTGGTTTCGCCGGAGCGATGACTCATAACGGTGTCCATACCATATGAATGTGCCATCCTTATAGCCTCATAGGTATCCGTAAGGGTTCCGATCTGATTTGGTTTGATGAGAACGCAATTGGACGCATCCGCCTCGATACCGAGTTCTATGCGTTCAACATTCGTAACATAAAGGTCGTCTCCACAGATAAGGCAGCGGTCTCCCACATGCGCGGTCAGTGACGAAAACCCATCAAAATCCTCTTCATGGAGGGGATCTTCCACATAGGCAAGCTCATAGCGATCCACAAGACCGGCGAGATAGTCCACCTGATCCTCCGTCGACCGCCGGGCATCCCGGTAGAGATACGCGCCGTCCTTCCAGAGTTCGCTCGCCGCCACATCAATGCCCATGCGGATCTCTATCAGCATCTCATCGGATACGATATCGACCGCTTCCCGGACGAGATCAAAGGCTTCAATATCCTGGATGCGGGGCGCCCAGGCGCCTTCATCGCCCTTGCCGCATCCTTTTCCCCGGGAGATGAGCAGGTCCTTTATCGTCCGGTGAACGGCTGCGTTTGCAAAGACCCCTTCTTCGGCATTCATCGCGCCGGTCGGCACAACGAGGAATTCCTGTATATCGGTTGCATTCTCCGCATGTGCCCCTCCGCCGATGACATTGCCCAGCGGGTACGGGGTCTCATCGGCAAATGTACCGCCAAGATACCGGAATAACGGCAGACCGAGAGACGATGCCGCGGCCTTCGCTGATGCGAGGGAGAGTGCAACCGCGACATTTGCTCCGATAGCGGAGAAGTCGGCGGTCCCGTCGATCTCCCTCAGGATTGCATCTACGCCGGGCTGATCCGTAACCTCCGCCCCCATAAGGGCAGGAATTATCGTTATTTCTGCATCGGCAATAGCCTCCCGCGGAGGGCGGACTTTTGCCTCATACATCCCTGTACTTGCACCTGATGGTGCCGCAGCACGTCCGGAAGCTCCCTCTGCCACAACCTCTGCTTCAACCGTCGGATTGCCACGGCTGTCAAGAATAGTCCTTAAATTGATCTGCTGAATTTGTGCCATTCAATCACTTCGCTCTTTTTACCGTGATGGGAATTACCCCTTTACGAAATTCTTCGTCGGCAATCTCAAGAGGATCAATCGCATCGGTCTGGATCAGAAGAGGAGCTCCCATCGAAATCTGCAAAGAGCGTGCACCCACGATTCTTGCTCTTTCATAACGGGTAAATGATTCCATTATCTCTCCAAAATTTGAAAATGGGGTCGCTGAGATTTGAACTCAGGTTACAGCATCCCGAACGCCATAGGATGGCCAGGCTACCCCACGACCCCTTTGTAAACATACATCTTTACTGGAACGGATTGAGATCATCGATAATCTCTTTGTGTGCTAGCAGCATACGCCTGCAGCAGTAGCGCGAAAGTCCGAGGTCGTCGAGGATCTCTTTGGGATCCTCGCCTGCATCTCTCCTCTGCCTGAACTCTTCCCAGGAGGAGGAGATTACTTTCCCGCAAGTGAAACATCGGACTGGAATCATGTAAACGACTCTCTATATGTTCTTCCTATCTAACGATAAGACTTTTGGAATTTCGCACGTGCACCACGACCATGCGGCTTCTTTGCTTCCTTCTGACGCGAGTCATTTACCAGGAGCGTACGGTCATATGCCAGATATGCATCCTTGATCTTCGGGTCATTGTGCCACTGTACAATTCCACGCGCAAGCGCGGTCCGCACTGCTTCTGCCTGGCCCATGAAACCGCCGCCATTGACGTCGATATGAACATCAATACCATTGATTACATCGGGCATCAGGATGAGCGGTTCGGAGATTTTCATCCGGATCAGTTCGGTGCCGAAGATTTCCAGCGGAACTGAATTGATCCTGACGCGGCCCTTGCCTTCACTGAGCGTTGCACGCGCAATAGCAGTCTTCCTTTTGCCGCTTGTGTTAACTACTTTCGTCATATCTTCTCACCGCCATTAAAACTTTGCTCCAAGCCGGGTGCTGACCTCGCCGAGCGTGATAAACTTTGGCGTGGAGAGGCCGTCGATGTGCGCCTGTTCGAGCACTTCACGTTCCGCGTCCTTAAACTCCATGGGAACGCCCACATAGACCTTCACATTCTTCAGGGCTTCGGAACCACGCTTGCGCTTGTACGGGACCATTCCCCTGATAGTGCGCTTGAGGATGTGGTCAGGTCTGCGCGGGAAGAAGGGACCTCCTTCACGTGAACCACGCTTGCGTTTGTGATCATAATCAGCGATGATGCTGGCCCGGCTGCCGGACACGACACAAAGTTCGGCGTTGACAATGGCAATCTCTTCACCTTCAAGCGTGCGTTTTGCAACAATGCTTGCAAGCCTGCCAAGGCGAAGACCTTCTGCGTCAATTACTGTCACCATTCCTCTCACCTCAGAATCCTTACCTGCGAACCCTTGGGGTTGTTTGCGACAAGCTCTTCGATTGTCATGCACGTACCATTCGCACCGGTGATCTTATCCACAGCAGCCGCACTGAAACTGAGTGCTGCAACAGAGACGCTCTGATCAATCTGCCCGCTGCCAAGCACTTTGCCGGGAACTATAATGACGTCCCCGTCGCGTGCATAGCGGTTGATCTTGCTGATATTTACTTCAGCATAATTATTGCTTGGCGCTTCCAGCCGTTTTGCAATCTCGCGCCAAACTCCGGCCCCGTTATTCCGGGAAGCCTCCTTGAGCACAAAGATGAGGGCAGAGTAGCGCGGGTTCGTCTTTGAACTAGATTTCATCATTTCCATTTCCTCCAGAAATGTCGCTTAAAACATCCACCAGGCTTTCAGATTTTGACCGTATTTCCCGAAGCGCCCGCTCGACTATCTCCTTTACCGAAAGAGAACCGTCGCTTTCCACGACGAAGATGAACCGGGTCGCGTCCTGAGTAATGTGTATTGCCGGTTCGTCCCAGGTTCCTTCCGATTTACAGATCCTCTCACAGAGGCGACAGAGCGAACAGTCTTCGAGTTTTCCTTCGACGACCCGCACCGAGTCTTTCACCACTTCAAGAACACCACGCGGACATTCATCGACGCACATCGCGCATCCGTCACATTTTTTATCAACGGTGATGATCGGGTATTCCTTATAGCCGCACGCCAGGGTCGGCTGCCATTTCGCATGCGAGATTCCCTTTCCAAGGACAGCACGCGCCTCAAGAACAACCTTCTGCTCCTTTTCGAGCTTGACAAGGGGAATGTTGTCCACCACAGGGGCGGCCTGCGGATCCTGCGGAATGAGATCACTGGAATAGACCATTTTGGGCCCTTCCACGCTGAGCGTATAGATAGCTGTGCAACCGGAACATCCTTCGCCACCGCAGGAGCAGGTATCCCTCATGACATATTCGTCAAGATCCGTCCTGAGAGGAACCAGGCCAAGGCGGTGGGCCACTATTTCGTCAAAGAGTGCGCTGTTGTTGTCGTAGATGAATACATCATCTATGGCAAGCGTCGGGACTTCCCCGATCATTGTTCTCCTGAGGGTATTGGCAAATGCCGGGGTGGCCCCCCTGAGAACAAAGCGGGCGATGGTGTCATCAAGCCTGCTGAATGAAATCTGCATTAATCAGACTCTCCTGCCCCTTCTCCCACCTTTGGCACGAATGCTGTCGTGGGGTACGGGTGTTACGTCTTCAATACGTCCGATACGCATACCTGCCCGGGCAAGTGCACGTATTGCTGCCTGCGCGCCGGGACCGGGGCTTCTCTGCTTCCCGCGTCCGGGGGCGCGAACCTTGACGTGCAGTCCGACAATGCCTTTTTCCATTGCCTGGTGTGCCACATTCGTTGCCATCTGCATTGCTGCATACGGTGAGCTTTCGTTTCTCGCCTGCTTTACGACCATTCCGCCGGAAGACTTGGTGACGGTCTCGGCACCGGATAGATCGGTTACGGTGATGACGGTATTGTTAAATGAAGCATAGATGTGTGCTATCCCCCATTTTTCTCCCTTCTCAGCCATTAACTGCGACCTCCTTTCATGATCCTCTCCCTTTCAGGGTGGATGTCGTTGGTAAGCGGAGACGGGCCATAATATCCAATCCGGGCCTCTTCATCCCGTTTCACACGATAGCCGGGGATGGTCAGTTTTCGTCCGGAAATGGCGATATGGCCATGAGTGATAAACTGGCGTGCCTGTTTCGGTGAACGGGCAAGACCCCTGCGGTAAACCAGTGTCTGGAGACGGCGATCGAGCTCGTTTTCGGTCTTGAGTGCGAGCACATCACTGATGCCGGCATGTTCACCCAGAAGCCCGTACCGGTGAAGGTGGCCGAGCAGTTCATCCTGCTTTCTCACAATCAGTGCCTCATTGGTGGATGAAGACTTCAGAGCAAGAAGTTCACGGGCGAGACGACGGTATTTACGAAGCGTACTCTGTGCTTTCCAGAGTTCCCTCTTGTTTCTCAGACCAAATTCAATAACAAGACGGGTCTCATCTTCAATACGGGACTTTTCGAAGCGGCGTTTCGGCGTTTCGTATGTCTTGTGGTTCTGTCCTGGATATCCCATGTACGCCACCTAGGCTTTCTTTCTCCGCACACCGACGGTGGACCCGGTTCTTCCGGTCGACTTCGTGCGCTGTCCACGGACCTTCTGACCGGTCTCATGGCGAATTCCACGATAGCTGCGGATCTTTCTCATCCGATTGATATCGTCCTCGATCGCCATACGCAGGTCAGTGCCGAGAAGCTGCTTCGCTTCACCGGTGTAGACATCCTTCTGGCGGTTCAGCATCCACGTCGGAACGTGGCTTGTATAATTCGCTACGATATCGCGAATCCGGTTGACGGGCTCTTCATCCAGAAGGCCAAGGGTTGCGCGCGGGTCGACATCAGCAAGCTGTGCGATGACCCTCGAGGTGTGCATCCCGATTCCCGGAAGTCCGGTCAGCGCAATCTGGACTGCTTTGGTCCCGTCAAGGTCCGTATTCTCGATACGAACGAAATAATTGATCTCCTGTTCTTCCATTCGGTTAGCCTCACAATGAGATCTACTCTAAAGCGTTGAGAGAGGGATTTGAACCCTCGAGTCCCGCAAGGGACACGGGGTTAGCAACCCCGCGCCATGCCAGGCTTGGCTATCTCAACAGAGATAATCTCGCATCGTTACGACACTCGCAACACATTTCTGCGCTGCTGCATGAATGTTACCTTATCTTTTGTGCTGAGAATGATATTAAGGATTGTGGTTCTCCACAGCACTGGCCACGTTCATGCCCTGCATGATGCAAAAAAACAAAGATGGAGGAATATTCAGAGGGCAACCAGAAGTGCCTGTTTGGTAATGATTCCGGCGACTTTGCCGTCCCTGGTCACAGGAATCGAGCTGATGTTCTTATTGACGATAAGATCGATGAATGTTGAAACATCGGCTGAATACTCCAGCGAAAGCGCAGGCGATGTCATGATATCGCCGACCAGGATGGTCCTGATCTGGTTGTCCTGGTGCCTGTCCTCGACCCGTAACCTGAAGTCACGCATTGCCCGCGCGACATCGGTCTCGGTCACAATGCCGAGGATCTCCCCTTCTTCCGTGACGATAAACTTCGTGGCTTCTTCGTCAATCATGCGCCTTCGTAAGTGGATGACGCGTTGTTCCGGCCCGATAACGGGGGCATTCTGGAGGAGATTGTACGTGGTCGTCTCCGGTTTCATAACTTTCAGGATGTCCGTTGCGTCGACTTTCCCGATAAGGCGGTGCTCCTCATCGAGAACCACCACGACCTTATACTCCTGCAGGAGCGGAATGAGAATCTCGGCTTCTTCATCAGGATAGACCGAGGTGAAATCCTCGTCCGTTTTATTGGCCACGTGTATCTTTGTTGGTGACAGTGTTGACGTTTTCTTGCTCCCAAGCGTCTCTGCGATTGCCACACGTGAGATAGTCCCCATGACGCCGCCATTGTTGGTCACAATTAACGGGTCAAGACCATCGGCAAGCATTTTATCCAATGCCTCCGTAATGGGCGCGGATTTCGCAATAGTAACTGGCTTGGACATAACGTCTTTTACAAATAGTTCGTCACTCATTTTTGCCACTTCCTGGGTTATTCTACACTTTTGGCCTCAATGGCAGCGTATACTGCCAGAAAGGCGATATCCTTTCGGCGTTGCTTCAGGCACCGTCCATGTCCCACAGCGGGACAGTGCCGGACAAATTACGCAAATTCATACTACCTTCCGGCATTTGTACATTTTGGTACTATCATGACCGGAGAGGGAGGGTCCTCCCGGTCACATCTGCACACCCGCGGCCCTACATCTCCCGATTGAGCGCCCGGACCATGTCAAATTCGGTGACTATGCCAACAAGACGGCTGTCCTCGATCACCGGGAATGCCCCGATGCCGCGTGAGATCATCATTCGCGCCGTCTCCCCGATATTGGTATCCGGTGTTGTCGTATACAGCTCCCCGCTGATAAGTTCACGAATCGGAAGCTGCATGATCTCTTCGGCATTTCCGGTCTCCATACCCGAAAAGGCGTCGCCATCACCCAGAAACCTCATGACATCCATCGCCGTTACAATGCCGAACAACACTTCCCCGCTGACAACCGGCAGGCGCCTGATTTTTCGTTTCACCATCTCGCGGGTGACATCGGATATCTTCGCGTCGGGCGATGTCACATACGGGGAGACCGTCATCACCTCCTCAACCGTAAGACTGCTCCTGTAGGCGGACAGGACATTGAGGGCATCGCGCTCGGTAAAGATGCCGCACAGAACCATCTCCTTGTCCACAATGGGCAGGCCTCCATACCCGGTCCTGAGAATGCATTCGACGGCATCGCTGAGATCGGCCGAGGGAGACAGTGTCGTAACCGCAGTCGACATAATCTTGCGGACCGGTTCATTGACGGCGGCAATAAGATTGCCATGATGCCGCCCCCGGACCAGGTTATACTTCTGTCCGCCGCCCATGAAATCGATGATATCCCCTGCCGTTACCAGCCCCTTGAGCTGCTGGGTGCCGGGATCGGTCACCGGAAGCCGCCGGAAGCCGCGATGCACCATCTCTTCTGCAGACCCGATGATGCTCATGGTCGAAGGAACGGTATAGACATCCTTCGTTCCCAGGGAGAGAAGCTCGTTGTGCCTCCCTGACCGGTGAGACGCCAGTTCCACCGCACCTCCCGGATTTTTCCCTGGACTCAGTATCCGCTTGTCATTCACCCTGTTCTGTTTATTATTCCTGTTCATTCATCTTCACCCGGTAAGTAGAGAGCACGCAGGACGTCCTGTCTTGAGAGTATGCCGATTACGCTTCCATCGGGTTCGATCACCGGAAGGCGGCCGATATCATGTTTTATCATCGCCCTGGCAGCATCAGCGACCGTATCCCCCCTGAACCCAATGATGGGGGGCGTGACCATGATCAACTGCACCGGTGTCTTATGCCTGGCAAGGATGGAATTTCTCAGATGCCCCTGTAACAGTTCACGGCGTGAGACGATGCCGACGATCTCATTTCCTTCTCCTCTGACAACCGGCAGGGCATCATACCCGCTCTCCGTTATCATTGCATACACCCGGTACAGGTATTCATCCTCCCGGCAGGTAACGACCCGTCTGGTCATATAGTCCTCAATCAGCCCGGAGGGGTTCTGGCGGGTGATTGCCACCGGAAAGAGATCCGAGAGGCGGATCACGCCACGTAACTCACCGGTTTTCCGGATGACGCCGGCACTGTCCGTCCGGGCATCCCTTATCACCCTCAGCGTCTCTTCAACCGATGTATCCTCGTACACCGCGGGGGCCTCCCTCATCAGTGAAGAAAGAGTGAGATTTGACCTCGTGTCGGTCACCATAAGGACATCCGAGATGTCAATGATGCCGACAAGACGCCCTCCGGCATCCTGAATATATAATTCCCTGAAGTCGTCATCACGGAGAAGCTGCCGCGCCTTTGTGATCGGGTCATCGGATTTCAGGAGGGGTAATGTCTGCATCAGGTCTGAAACGACCTTCATAGGGGCTCTTCCTCCGCCCGGCACCCCCCGCACAGCATCCTGCCGTCCACGGACCTGAGGTCGTCCGACATGCATTCACATTCATCGCATATGCCGGTGATGATGTCGTCATAACGGTTGATCTCTATAAGATTTGACATAATCTCGTTCATCTCTTGGGAAACGGCAAGAATATCGCGGACCGTCACGATGCCGGTGACAAATCCGTTCTCGACAATCGGTACGCGCCGCACCTTGTGCTTCACCATGATGTCGACAACATCCCCGACCGTCCTGTCCGCATCGGCGGTAATAAGGGGGGTACTCATCACCTCACGAACCAGCACCTCCCCGGGTTTTCTGTCTTTTGCGACGACCTTGCAGTTAATATCCTGCTCGGTGATGATACCGGCCGGTTTGCTGTTATGGAGGGCGATACAGCTCCCGACCTCCTCCTGACACATTTTTTGGGCTGCCAGCGCAACGGTCGCATCGACAGGGATGGTCGCAGGCCTGAACTTCATTACTTCCCGGATGGGAATACGTGTCTCAAAACGCATTGCGTTCACATTGTTGTCGCTCACACAGATCACCAGATATCCACCAATTTCAAGGGAAATCGAGATCGTTTGGATACAAATGGGGTATTATGCAGAGCATCTATAAAATAATACTGAAGGTGTACCTGACCGCGGAAATCCTTGAAAATCGGATTATAAAGGTATATTAGATAGGAATGAGATACCACTAATCACGATACATCTGTCTTTCAGGAGGAGTTCATGAATCTCTTTATACGGACCAAAAAACGATTATCCAGGTTCTTAAGTGCCTTTTTAAAGAAGCGCCAGTCGAGAATTGGCATCTACGGCCCGCCGAACGCAGGCAAGACCACGCTCTCCAACCGGATCGTACGCGACTGGACCGGCGATGCCCTTGGCCCGGTGAGTGAAATCCCCCACGAAACGCGACGTGCACGCCGGAAAGAAGGCATCACCATTTCAAACCAGAACGGTAATTCACTCACCCTCGATATTGTGGATACGCCCGGGGTAACGACAAAGATCGACTACCAGGAATTTGTTGAATACGGCATTGAGAAAGAAGAGGCAATAAAACGTGCCCGGGAGGCAACCGAAGGCGTGGCCGAGGCAATGCACTGGCTCAGGGAGGACATCGACGGCGTTATCTACATGCTCGATGCAACGCTCGATCCCTTCACCCAGGTCAATATCATGCTCGTGGGTATTATCGAAAGCAGAGATCTGCCGGTCCTTATTGTCGCCAACAAGATCGATCTGCCTGACGCGGCACCCCAGCGCATCATGAAGGCCTTCCCGCAACACCCGGTCATTGCTATCTCCGGTCTTGAAGGTGACAACATGGAAGAGCTCTACGAGCATATGCTCAAGGTCTTCGGGTGAGACAATGATTCAGGGAGTGCAAATTGATCTGATTTCGGCTGAACGGCTGGACAGGATGACCTCGATGGAAAAGATACGGCTCATTCTCGATGATGTCATGGAGGGTAACATCGTTGTTCTGGAGAAAGGCCTCTCCCCCGAGGAGCAGAGCAGGCTTATCGAGATGACCATGATGGAGATCTCACCGGACGGGTTCTCCGGCATTGAGATGGAGACCTATAGCGCACGGGAAGGGCAGTCCTCTCCCGGATTTTTTGGTAAGCTCCTGGGAAAGAAAGGGCCGGGCGCCCGTATGACCGTGATCGGCCCTGCCAACCAGATGAAAACCATTAAGAAGGACAAAGACCTCATCAGTGCCTGGGTCTCGTCAAGGTGAGGAGGTAAATGCCGCACAAATGCACACAATGCGGACGGGAATTTACGGACGGTTCCACCGTCATTCTCAAGGGATGCCCAAGTTGCGGGGGGAAGAAATTCCTCTACGTCAAGGTTCAGGATATCCACAAGGATGTACTGGAAGAGAAGACGATTGGCCAGATTGCCGAGGAGACCAAACAGCAGTTTCTGGAGATCAGGGAAGAAAAATCCCGGAATGGTTCCGGCAAGGAGCAGCCACGGCCCCGGAGCATCGAGATGTATGACAGGATTGAGAGTATAACCGTGCTCAATCCCGGCACTTATGAACTCAATATCGAAAAACTTGCCGAATCCGATGAACTTGTCGTTCGCATGGGTTCCGATGACAAATACCTGGTTGACATCCATTCGATGGGGATGTCGGGGAAGAAGAAGAAAGACCGTTCAAGGAAATAATATTTTTTTTCATTTTTTTTCGGATTCCACCGGTCCGGTGCCGAACGATCTCCTGAGACAGGCGCCCGGACACAACGGGTTTTGCCCCCCTGTCATCAGATTCGGAGGTGCCATCCTCTCGTGCGCAAAGGCGGGGACCGGAAAGGCCCATCCGGACATATGCGTGCCCCCCATGCGCCATCGCCCGGCATTGCCACCGTATCATCACCCGACACGTATCCTGCGATTTTTGCGACCCATGAGATGCTCCCGGCATTTCAGGGATACGAAGCCCGCGCCCTTACCTATATATTGTTAATCTAAGAAGTCCAAATTATAACCCGATGCAACAGCAAGCCGGCAATGCCAACGGAAAGATCCACTGGGCGGATGTCTGTGCAGCCGAGGTGGACAGGAATACCCCCCATCGGATTGCAACAGGCATCACCCCATCAGGTCCGATACACATCGGGAATATGCGGGAAGTACTGACAGGAGACCTCGTATTCAAGGCGATGAAAGAGAGCGGTCTCGATGCAGAACTGATATACATCGCCGATGATTTTGACCCCCTCAGAAAAGTCTATCCGTTCCTCCCTGAAGAATATAGCCAGTACATTGGCCGCCCCCTCTGTGACATCCCCTGTCCCTGCGGTGCTCATGAAAGTTATGCCGAACATTTTCTGGAACCGTTCCTGGACGCCCTTACCGAGATGGATGTCCGGCCCACCGTCATCAAATCAAGTGAACAGTACCGCAGCGGGAAATATACCGGGCAGATTGCCGCCGTCCTCGAACACAGCCAGGAAATAAAAGAGATCCTCGAGAGAGTCTCTCGCAGGACCCTCCCCGACGACTGGGTCCCGTACTACCCCGTATGTGCAGGCTGCAAAACGATCTCAAACGCAGAAATCCTCGGGCACGACCCGGAGGCCCACACGGTCACCTACCGCTGCGGATGCGGACATGTCGGGGTATCCGATTACGCAAAGGGGGAAGGGAAACTTGTGTGGAGAGTTGACTGGCCGATGCGCTGGGCAGCCCTCGGCATCACCGTCGAACCGTTCGGAAAAGACCATGCGGCTGCAGGAGGTTCATATGACACCGGAAAGGAGATCGTCCGGCGCATCTTCCACGGAAATGAGCCGCACCCGGTACAGTACGAGTGGATCAGCCTGAAGGGAAAGGGCGCCATGGCATCCTCGACGGGTGTTGCCATCACCATCAATTCAATGCTCGATATCGTTCCACCGGACGTTCTCAGGTATTTGATCGTCCGTACTAAGCCGGAAAAGGCGATCACCTTCGATCCCGGCATGGGGCTGGTAAGCCTGATTGAGGAGTATGCCCGTGTGGCGGAGGACGGGAGCAGCAGGGAGTACGAGCTCTCCGCCATCTCGTCTGTTGCAACCGACATCCCCTTCCGCCACCTGGTTACGGTTGTCCAGATTGCACAGGATGAGGACGCGATATTCGACATCCTCACCAGAAGCGGCTATGATGTCACCAACCGGGATGCCGTCCTCGCCCGGGCAAAGCGGGCGAAGATCTGGATTGAG
>Ga0209614_1000485_pt1 | contig 34500 bp, 15 predicted proteins | sample BlaSprsedimmetaG_FD_185484 | JGI IMG/M metagenome (GOLD analysis project Ga0209614, IMG submission 185484) | Hot spring sediment bacterial and archeal communities from California, USA to study Microbial Dark Matter (Phase II) - Blank Spring... ...
ATAAACCTGTCAATCATGTCCTGGGAGGCGCTGCCGTTCTTTTTCGGTCCGTTTACACGAAGCATGCCTGCAAGGTCATCCGGAAAGAATTCCTGACCGTATCCCCCAAGCCCTTCCCAGGCCATCAGCGCCAGATCACGCGCCGATGAGATCTCATTCTGAGCAATCTTGACCCGGGCCATCTCTGCCCTTGTTTTTGCCAGTTCTATGGGGTCTCCTGTAATGAGGAGATCTGCCTCGCTCATCTCGAGAAGAGACAATCTCACACCGAGATCTTCTCCCCTGTTCCTGGCCTGCAGCGCCTTCAGTCTCAGTGAAACACCCCTGAGGTGCATGTTGGGGCCCGCAAGCACACGCTCGATCTCTTTTTCAAGATTGAAGGAAGGTATGGGAGGAAATCCTTTAAGGTCAAAGGCATACAGCATTTCAAGGCTCACAGGCCAGTTGTACTGAGGGCCGATAGTCTCGGTGAATGTTATATCTTTTGTTATGCGGTAGGCCTCCTTGAGATCCCCCTCAAAATAACTGTAATAGGCAAGCCCCTTCATGACCACATGCAGGGCAGCTGCATTACCGATATTTCCGGCCTCCTCCCTGGCTGATACAAGGTGTTCATAGGCATCTTTTCTGCGTCCCATGATAATAAGCACGATGCCGAGAAGCGCTTCGAAAAAACAGCTGTTGCGGTCTCCTCTTGTCATGCTTGCCCGTCGCCAGAGCGTATCCAGTATCCCGACGGAGCGGTGATAACGGCCAAGCAGGGCGCTGCAGTAGCCGAGCGCAGAAGGCCATGCAAGATGTTCGGGAAGAAAAGTCTCCAAGTGCTGTCCTGATTCAAGACTGCTCTGGCGCAGTATCGCCTCACAGATATCCACAGTATCTTTGTATTTCCCCTGGAGGTAGTAGTAAACACTCCGAAATTCTGCGGAAATGCTCATGATGTCATCATCGCCGAGGGCATCGGCCTGCTTCAGTCCGGAATCCAGAAGCTGGAATCCCTCTTTTGTCCTGCCCATAAAATAGCTGTACAAACCGTTTACAAGATCGCACCTGGTAAGGGTCCGAAGATCTCCAAGACGTTCTGCAACACGAGAGGCATGGGCAATCAGGCCTGGTATTCCATCGATATCCCTGATCAGGTTAAACCTGAGTCTCAATACCTCATTGACTGTCTCCAGAAAAACAGGCCCCCACTGCAAAACATCAATGTGTGGCAAACACAGCTTCAAGGCGATTTCCAGGAGGTCCAGACCCTTGGGACTGTTGTTGGAACGGATGGCTTTCCGGGCAGCCCCCACGGCGAACAGGACGGCATCATACTCGCGCTCCGCCTTCACGAGCAGTGAAACACGTACATTATCTCCAAGCGAATCCTGCACAGAGAGCATCTGCATCTTTTTCACCAGCTCAGAGATATGGTCTTTCGTATTTATCCGGTCCAGCCGATGTGAGAAACCATCAGGCAGGTCTGCCACCAGCGAGATATCGCCGTCAGTGTGTATTGCTATAAAGCCGGCATCAATCCCCTTGCGGAGAAACTCCTGCAGCTCTGAAGAGTTCAAAGGGGTCAGGGAGGTAAGCAGATCGATGCTTACCGGCTCTTCAAGGGCCCTGAGAATCGCAAGGGTGAGTTGTTGAGAACTGTTGAATCTGTGCAACATACACCTCGTTAATCGTCTGTTTCCATTTATCGCAACCCGGCGAATTTCTCAAGCCCATATTTGGGCAGATTATGCCCTGATATGGGCACATCTTCCAGGGTTGATTCAATATCACTTTTGTTAACAATATATTAACAATGGTTCTTCTATGGCACAACATCTGCTTTACATAAAGGAGCGATCATACACATCTGCGAACAAGGAGGAACCACTATGGCAGATCCGAAAGGATGGAAAGAAGAATACAGGAGCAAGCTGGTCTCTGAAAAGGAGGCTGCCGCTCAGATCAAATCGGGCGATACGATCATTGTCCCATCGGTCAACAGTGCACCCATTGACATACTCAACGCGCTGGCAGAACGCAAGGATGAGCTTCAAAATGTCAGATTGGCAAGCAATCTCATGACCTACCCTTATGCATTCCTTCAGGGGGATTATGTCGGGCACATCACCTATTTCAGTGGCTATCTTGGCCCCGTGGAAAGGATGTTCTTCTCTCAGGGCAATATAGTGGCGAATCCCATGCACCTCTCCAAGGCGCAGATTGCCCTTGAATTGCAAGGTGCCGATGATGCCTACGTCTGTGAGGTTACCCCACCGGATGATAGAGGTTACATGAACCATGGTCCGTGCGGCGTAGCCTACGGGAGATACGCTACAAATAAATGCAGAAAGATCATAGCACAGGTAAACAGCAAGACCCCGTGGATACACGGGATAGAGAATACAATCCATGTCAGTGAGGTCGATTTCATCGTCGAGAAGGATCACGACCTTGTGCCGGTGCCGGAGATACCCATAACGGATGTGGAGAAGAAGATCGGAGAGCATATTGCCGAGATGATTCCCAATGGCTCGACCATACAGCTCGGCATCGGGGGCATCCCCAATGCCGTTGCCTACTTCCTGCATGAAAAGAAAGACCTGGGCGTGCATGCTGAGATCCTCAGCGATGCAGTGGCTGAACTCGCGGAACTGGGCGTGATCACAGGTAAGTACAAGACACTGTACAAGGACAAAATCAGCGTTGGCGGACTTATTATAGGGACCCAGAGACTCTTTGATTTTGTCGACAACAACCCCACTATCATGGCCATGCCCATTGCAATGGCGAATCACTATGATGTAATCAGGCTAAACGATAATCTCTGCTCTATCAATTCCGCTCTTACCGTGGATCTCACCGGCCAGATCGCCTCCGAAACCATCGGCCACACCCCCTACAGCGCCACCGGAGGCCAGGCGGATTTCGTCAGGGGCGCTATAGCGGCGAAAAACGGCAAGTCTTTCATTGCACTCAATTCCACGTACCAGAAAAAAGACGGGTCCCTCGGTTCAAGAATAGTGCTTGACTTTGCACCCGGTACAATTGTGACAACCCCGAGATCCGACGCCATGTACATTGTTACCGAGTATGGTGTAGCAGACCTCTTTATGAGATCCATCCCGGAAAGGGTCAAGGCAATGATATCCGTAGCTCACCCTGATTTCAGAGAGGACCTGGAAAGGCAGGCATTTGAAAAAGGGCTTTTGATCCCCGCAACAATGCCTGCAAATATGAAAATTTAGGAAAGCGAGAGGCGGTTATTTTTAGAATTAACTAAGCTGCATGCAACACAATAATTTAAAGGAGACAATAGAATGAATTTTTTGATCCAGCCAAAAAAGTACAAGACACTCATGGCCGACGAGGGTTCGAAGGCCATAATGGAAAAGACCATCGCGTTTTTTGAAAACATGGGGAAAGAGCGGCTTTTAGACGACTACAACAAGAAGGTCTGGTACCGTGAATTTGTCGATTTCCTCGGCAAAGAGCAGATCTTTGCCAAGCTGCTCACCCCGAAGAAGTACGCTGACGGCGACCCGGACTGCAGATGGGATACGGCCCGCAACAGCGAGTACAGCGAACTGCTCGCCTTCTACGGACTCGGCTACTGGTACTGCTTCCAGGTGACAATCCTGGGGCTCGGACCCATCTGGATGAGCCCGAATGAGACAGCCAAGAAAAAGGCTGCAAAACTTCTCAAGGAAGGTGCAATCTTTGCCTTCGGGCTTTCCGAAAGGACACATGGGGCTGACATATATTCAACCGAGACGGCTCTCACGCCCAAGGAAGACGGGACGTTCGTTGCCAACGGCGAGAAATACTACATCGGAAACGGCAACGAGGCAGAGATGGTATCCACCCTGGGCAAGGTCAAGGACGGCACCGACGACTACACCTTCTTTGTCACCAACTATCATCACAAGGCCTATGAACTGAAGAAAAATGTCATCTCGCACCAGGAATACGTCTCCAACTTCGCACTGCACGACTACCCCATCACGGAGGACGACATCCTCTCCCGCGGGCCGCATGCCTGGGACTCTGCACTGAACACCGTCAACATCGGCAAATTCAATATCGGCCCGGCCTCCATCGGTATCTCGGAGCACTGCTTCTATGAGGCCATAACACATGCATCCAACCGCATCCTCTACGGCATGAAGGTCACTGACATGCCGCACGTGAAGAAAAACTTCATGGATGCATGGCTGCGTCTCGTGGCAATGAAGATGTACCAGCGCAGATCGACCGACTATTTCCGCGGAGCAAACGAGAACGACCGGCGCTACCTCCTCTACAACCCGACAAGCAAGATGAAGGTCACCCTGCAGTCCGAAGAGGTTATCAACCTGCTCTGGGATGTCATCGCGGCCAGGGGCTTTGAGAAGGACACCGTCTTCCACATGGCCGCAGCAGATGTGCGCGGCCCGTCCAAGCTCGAAGGCACAGTGCATGTCAACGTGCAGCTCATCCGCAAGTTCATGAAGAACTACTTCTTCAGCCCGGCAGACTACACACCGAAAGCACCGGACTTCTCTGACAAAGACGACCTCTTCCTCTTTGATCAGGGCCCCACAAAGGGTCTGGGCAAGGTCCAGTTCCACGACTACAAACCGGTGTTCGAAGCATTCAAGGACCTGCCGAATGTGGCGACCTTCATTGACCAGATCAATATCTTCAAGGAGCTTCTGGAAAAGGCCGGGCCGGACAAGATGCAGGACATGGATCCTTCATGGTCACTGCCTGTCGGCGAGATGTTCTCCATCGTGGTCTACGGCCAGCTAATCCTGGAGCAGGCTCAGTTCGAGAACACCGACAAAGACGTCCTGAACCAGATCTTCGATTTCATGGTGCGCGACTTTGCCGGCTTCGCCCTGCAGATCTACGGCAATCACAGCTCCAAGGACGAGCAGCGTCAATACTGCACAAAGATCATGCTCATCAAGGCTGTCCCGAACCCCGATCAGTACAACAAGGTCTGGGAAAACTACGTATCCACCCTCAACGGTGAATACGCAATGAACGAGTAGAAAATCATCAGCCCCTTTAAGCAAGTTTAAAACCATGGGGGTGGGCACATGCCCTCCCCCTTTTTCACCTTTCAGATCCCGTATTCCGTCCTCTCGATAAGTTCGATCTGCATGTCTGTGTTCAGGGTTACGAAGTAGGCATTGTATCCTGATATACGCACAAGCAGGTTCCTGTAGTTCTCCGGGTTTGCCATGGCATCTTTCAGGGTCTCGGATTTTACTACGTTGAACTGCATCTGCATGCCTCCCTGGTCAAAGTAGGTTCTTACATAGGAATGCATGACATTGACTATATCCTCACTCGCGTCTCTCGGAGAAGGTGTGAGCTTTACGTTGAACGCCATGTTGTTGTCCATATTGACCGGGTCGAGCCTTGCCACATCTCGTATATTGTCCAGGAAACTCTTTGATGCACCCGGATGCGGCGTGAGCCCCGGGGTAAAGGCCTTTGAGCTGAGCCTGCCAGAGGGAAGTGCACCGGAGAGAGAGCCATATGCCACATGCTGGGACATGGACCAGAACCCGGAGGTATACCTGCCTCCCCTGAAGTTTCTGCGGGAACTGTAGAGATCGTGTATGAGCTTCGTGAGTGCGTTTGCCATGTTCAAGGCATCCTCGCTGCCTGACCCGAAACGGGGGACCTTTTTCTGTACCAGGGCATGAAGACCGGGATTGCTGGAAAAGTTGTCGTCCAGGGCGTCTTTCAGGGCGCCAAACGGCACTCGTGCCTCGTCGAAAACCAGCTTCTTGATCACCATCATGGAAATAGGGCTGCAGCCACTGGTCGAGCCTGCCCAGAGACAGCCCGGTATTGGTGTTCTCCATGTGCAGTCCGACCCACATGATCCACACGGCATTGACGGCCTCATCCAGGGTTTCAAAGGGATGAACCGGCACCTTCTCGCATATCTGTTTCAGCCGTATAAGCTCTTCTTTTCTCGCAGGGTCCTTCTTTTTCCCAGAGAGCCTTTGCGCCTGAGCTGCAAGATTCTTTGCATAGGCTTCTACCCCTTCGAGGGCGATGATCATCGCATTGAGCGTATCCTTTTCATCCAGGTCAGAAGCGCACTCGCGACGCTTTACAATCCCCGAGGTGATACCTTTTATCCCTTTTTCGAGCACGCTTGGAAAATCCGGTATGGTATGCGAGACAGCAACCGACTTCCACACAAAGTATGCAACAAACCGTTCGTCAATCTTCTCTCCGAGAGGATTGTTGTATTCCTTTCTGGCAGCCTCCCTGAAGTTTCTCTCTGCCCAGAACGGAAACACCTCGTGATGGAGAATGCTTCTGTCTTCCCCGGATATGCCGTACGGGTTGAGAACTCGCTTTTCCACAGAATCGAACTCGCCCCAGATCATGGTGCCCTGGGCATCCGGATAGATGACTACCCCGATTTCTTTTGCCGTTGTTGTGCCCGCGATGAGATCGTTTCTGCGAATCACGGGCTTTCTGTTTTCCATGAGATAACGAACATGCAAGGGCCTGGCGAAATGATTTCACAAATCTATTGCAAGTAATTATTATACGTTAGCTTGACACGGACATATCGGGGCTTATTAATTATACTATGTTCCTTCATTAAATATTCTTATTGAGAAGGTAACCCCTATGGACATGAAGCGAAACTATTATGAAGACATCGAGGTTTTCGGCAGCATAGCGGTTACCGTATGGTCCATAGCCTTTCTTGTCTTTACCTTCACCCTGCCCCTGTATACCCCCAACTATTATATCTACCTATTAAATATCGTCCTGGTGAATGTGATCCTTGCGGTGGGGCTCAATATCCTGGTGGGCTACACAGGCCAGATATCGCTCGGGCACGCCGGCTTCTTCGCTATCGGGGCCTACGCTACAGCCCTTCTGATGACACACTTTCCTGTTCCTTTTCTCCCGGCGCTGATCATCGCAGGCCTTATCGCGGCCTTTTTCGGATTCATCATCGGTCTGCCCGCCCTGCGGCTTGAAGGCCCCTACCTGGCTATCGCAACCCTGGGATTCGGGCTCACCATCATGCATATCATCGGCACCTGGGATGTATTCGGCGGACGCATGGGTATCCATGCTCCACCCCTGGTCCTGGGCATCCCTGCCCTGGGCATGAGCGTTGTGCTGAACTCGGACATCAAGATGTACTATCTGATCCTTGTTATAACCGTCTTGATGGTTCTCGCCGCCAGAAACCTCATGAAAACACGCATAGGCAGGGCCTTCGTAGCTATCCGGGACGACGATATCGCGGCAGAGGTCATGGGGGTGAACCTCACCAGGTACAAGACGCTCTCTTTTGCAATCAGCGCCTTTTACGCCGGCGTTGCCGGGGGTCTCTACGGCTTCATAGTGGGCTTTTTCGATCCTTTCTCCTTTAACCTCATCCTGTCCATCGTTTTTCTTGTCATGGTTGTGGTGGGAGGACTGGGAAGCATCCTGGGCGCGGTAATGGGTGCCGTTCTCATCACATACCTGCAATATGACTTCCTGAAAAACATGGGCGAACTGCCCGTATTCGGCGATCTCCTGATAAGCTTTTCCCGGAAATGGTTTACGGTCATCGGGCTAGATAATTTCGGCGGACTGTTGTTGGGGCTCATTATGGTTCTCATTGTGATATTCGAGCCTCTCGGAATGTTCGGCATATGGATCAGGATAAAGAAGTACTGGAAGACATGGCCATTCTAATGACTGACAGAGGAAGGATAAAGCGATCATGATCGGACAACTTATCATAGAAGGATTGGCGATAGGGGCCTGCTACGGCCTCTTCGGGGTTGCAGTCGCGATCATATACAAGACCTCCGACGTGATCAACTTCGGACAGGGGGAGATGGGTATGATAGCCACCTTTGTCGCCTATCACATCCTTGTGCAGTACAACCTCCCGTTCTGGATGGCATTTATCATCACCATGATCTTTGCAATCATCCTCGGCATGGTGATAGAATTTCTATTTCTGCGTCCTGCTAAAGACCCTACAGTGCTCGGGCTTATCATTATAACCCTTGGTGCGGAGATGATGCTCATGAGCCTTGCAGGATGGAAATGGGGGGCTGAGCAGAAGAACTTTGCGTTCCCGCTTTCAGTGAGCCAGAACCATGAGGTCTTTCCGGGCCTGGTACTCAACGAATGGTCCATGGGGGTCTTTGTACTGACAATCCTTATCATGCTTTTTCTGTTCTTGTTTTTCAGATACTCGAAGCTTGGTATTGCCATGCGCGCCACCCAGCAGAATCAGAACGCAGCCAAGATAATGGGTATCAAGGTCGAGAGGGTCTTTTCCTTTACGTGGGCCATCAGCTCACTCATAGGCGCCATAGCCGCCATGTTCTTCGCTGCCCGTTCCGTTCTGGACCCCACTTATATGATGGAACCCTTTATGAGGGCCTTTGCCGCGGCAGTCCTCGGGGGGCTTACCAGCATCCCGGGCGTGGTCCTGGGAGGAATATGCCTGGGGCTCATTGAGAATTTCTTCGGCTATGCATGGCCCCACTGGAAACCCATCGTGGCCTTCGTGGTCATTATCCTGGTTTTAACCATCAAACCCAGCGGACTCTTCTCCAAACACTATGTGAAAAAGGTTTAATAAGACATGAATGTGAAGATACGTCCTAAACTCATCATCATTTCAACGGCAGCGGTCATGGTCCTTGTTTCCGCCACATTGCTATTCTTTGATAAACCCAGGTATGCACTCGAGATGCTCTACGAGCGTCCCCGCATTGAAAAAGCACTCAGGGCATACTTTGCCGCAGAGATGAACCGGGATTATGAAAAGGTCTTCAAGTGTCTCGCTCCTTCGTCCCAGTACCGCATGACCCATGACTATGATGAATTCCTTGCGGACATGGAAAACGGCACCGTGAAGATCGTGAAATACGAGGTTATGGAAATCTACGGGCTCAGGCCGAACCACGACTTGACCACCTATCCCGACGTACAACGTTTTGCCCAGGCAGAGGTGGATATTACCCTGGAGGACACACAAACAAAAACAACAGGCCTGTACAACTATTCATTTACCTTCCTGCGGGAAGGCGGAACTTGGTTCAAAGGATAAGGGCGATTTCTCAAGAAATAGCAGCAGAAAATGTAACCCGGGCCTGATTATAACGTGGTTCGGCAAAAACCCCTGTTTCAAGGGGGGAGGCAGGAGGAAAGGATCGATGAAGAGATATCTGTTCGTAGTGGTTATTCTCATGTGTTCGCTGCTTGCGCTGTCAATGACAGTTTCTGCAGCGGAAAAAGGCTTCGATAAAAAAGAAATCAGGATCGGGCAGTGGGGTCCCCAGACAGGGCCTGCCGCGCCATGGGGATCTGTGGCCAGGGGAAGCGGGCTCCTTTTCGATGTGGTCAATGAAGAAGGCGGTATCCATGGAAGAAAGATCAAGTACTTCATCAGGGATGACCAGTACAATCCGGCACAGACCGTTGCCGGGGTAAAAGACCTTGTAGAACGCCGGGGGGTCTTTGCCTTCGTAGGCGGTGTAGGTGGTGCCTGCGGCCTGGCGGTCATGGATTATCTCAAGGAAAAAAAGGTCATCTGGGTAGGGCCGTCTGCCGCCATCCGAGAGTTCGTCTTCCCCACAAATCCGTATCTCTACGCGGTATATCCCCTGTATGAAGACGAGGGAAGCATCCTGACAAAATACGTGGTAGAGGAACTCAAGCCGAAGAAGATAGGATTTTTCTTCCAGAACGACCAGTACGGCAAAGACGGGCTTTCAGGGGCCAAGAAGCGTCTTGCCACGTATAACAGAGCTCTCGACATAGAAATACCTGTGGAACCGGGGGAAAAGGATCTCTCATCTCAGATGCTGAAGTTCAAGAACTCGGGTGCGGAAGTGGTCATCATGTTCGTCAACCCGACAGTTGCGACGATCGCGCTGAAGACCTGTGCCACTATCGACTATAAACCCCAGTGGGTATCTTCCGACACCCTTTCGGACTTCGGCCTGATGTACGCGATCACCGGAGGGCTATGGGAAGGGGTCATCACCGGGGCCTTCGGGATGCCGCCGGATACCGACCACCCTCTACTGAACAAGTACCGCGACTATGCGAAGAAGACACATCCCGATGAGCGTTGGGGGACCTTCTATCTTGCAGGAATCGTCTTTGCCGATCCTCTGGTTGAAGCGCTCCAGCGCGTGGGCCCGAAGCTGAGTACCCAGGCATGCCTGGATCAGCTCAATTCCATTACAGACCACCAGACCATCGGGCCGAAGGTCACCTGGACCAAGGATATTCACCAGGGAACGGATTCTGTCCAGATACAGAAATGCGGGCCCGGAGGCTCATACATCCTGCTGCAGGACTGGACCCCCAACGAACTGGCGGCCTGGAAAAAATAGCAGGAAGAATATGTTGATCCGCAATCAAGAAGATCCATATTAACTGCAGCAATTACAGTTACAGACAGTATCTGGGACAAGGGGCGCTGAGCGATGGCATATTTTAAAGTAGAGGATCTGAGCATCAGCTTCGGTGGGATACGCGCGGTGGACGGGGCAATGTTCGAGGTGGAGCCCAACTCGATCTTTTCCATCATCGGCCCCAACGGGAGCGGAAAGACAACCATATTTAACATGATCAGCGGTATATACAAGCCTGATTCCGGGCGAGTATTGCTGGACAACGAAAGCCTTACCGGTCTCTCCCCGGACAAGATTGCACGCAAAGGAATAGCCCGGACCTTTCAGAACATCCAGCTCTTCGGCAATGCCTCTGTCATGGACAACATCATGCTGGGCCGCCATATCAGGATGAAGAGCGGGATTTTGAGCTCTGTGTTCATGTGGGGGCCAGGATCAAGATGCGCAAGGGAGGAAATACAGCACAGGGAGGTGGTTGAACATATCATTGATTTTCTCGACCTGCAGTCGGTGCGTGACCAGTTTGTCTCCAGCCTCCCCTATGGAAAGCGCAAGCTTGTGGAGCTGGCACGGGCCCTTGCGCTCGAACCAAAGATCCTGCTGCTCGATGAGCCTTCCGCCGGGATGAACACCGAGGAAAAAGATGACCTGAGGTTATGGATCAAGGATATCCAGGCAGACTACAAGGTATCGATCCTTCTTATCGAGCACGACATGAACATGGTCATGGGCATATCCGACCGGATCCTTGCAGTGAACCAGGGAAAGAAGATCACCGAGGGCACGCCCCTTGAGGTCCAGAAGCACCCGGATGTAATCGCGGCATATCTCGGGGAGGATAACGACTGATGCTCACAATCAAGAACTGCGAGACATGGTATGACCTGATCAGGGCATTGCACGGAATATCGTTCGAGGTCAGGCAGGGTGATATCGTGGCCTTGCTGGGCAGCAACGGGGCCGGCAAGAGCACAACACTCAAGACCATCATGCGCCTTCTCGACGATGATCAGCCTGAAAAAGGCACGATAGAGTTCATGGGCAAAAGGATAGACAGGCTCGACACTGAAGAGATCGTGAGGATGGGCATCAGCTATGTTCCCGAGGGCCGGGAGGTATTTCCTGAGCTCAGCGTCATGGAAAACATCCTCATGGGGGCCTACACCAGAAGAGATACAAAAGGGATCAAAGATGACATAGAGGCGCATTTCAGACAGTTCCCCATCCTGAGCCAGAGGAGAAACCAGCAGGCCGGACACCTCAGCGGGGGCGAACAGCAGATGCTCGCCATAGCCCGCTCCCTGATGAGCAGGCCCAAACTGCTCATGCTCGATGAACCCTCTCTGGGTCTGTCGCCGCTGTTGACCAAGGAGATCTTCTCGATCATCAAGCAGATCAATGCAGACGGGGTGACAATACTTTTAGTCGAGCAGAACGTGAACATGGCGCTCAAATATTCACACTATGCATACCTGATGGAAAACGGGCGTATCGTACGGGCGGACAAGCCCGAGGTGCTTAAGGAAGATGAGGACGTAAAGGAGTTCTACCTCGGAATATCAACAGAGGAATCGGTTAAGGGCTACAAACGTTACCGGCGCAAGGTCAGGTTTCGGTAAGAGAGGCGGCCGAACATGCAGCAAAGCACGGAAATGATCGAACGGGCAACCGATAAAACGCAAACCCTGCCTCAGGCTTTGCGGGTAATCGCATCGCTGCAGCCCAAGCGGGTGGCCATGCGCAAGAAGGATTTTGGAATCTGGCATGACATCACCTGGAGCGAGTATGCACAAAACGTCAGGCATGTCGCACTGGGTCTCCACGCACTTGGGGTAAGACGGGGCGACCATGTCGCCATCATCGGGGAGAACAAGCCCGAATGGCTATTTTGCGCGTTGGGCACCATGTCGCTGGGGGGAATCTTTGTAGGGATCTACACTACCAATCCGATAGCCGAATGCGAGTACGTGGTCGGGCACTCAGGCGCAGTGATATATATATGCGAAGATGAGGAGCAGTGCGACAAGGCACTTGCTTTCCGGGAAAGGACCCCTGACCTTAGAAAGATAGTAGTATGGGACATGGAGGGACTCAGAGACTTCGAGGACGAGATGGTCATGAGCTTTGCCGACCTCCTTTCCATCGGACGCGACTCAGAGGCAGAAAGTCCGGCGCTCTTTGATTCTCTGGTAGATGAGGGCACATCCGACGAGACAGCATCGATCATCTACACCTCGGGCACGACAGGGCCTCCCAAAGGGGCCATGATCGCACACCGGAACTATCAGTGGATCGCAAGGCAGACCCAGAAGATCACGCAGACCATGATGGATGACGAGACAATCTCGTTTCTCCCCCTGAACCACGTCTACGAACAGATCTTCGACCTGATGATGCATCTCAGGGTGGGCCACATAGTAAACTTTACCGAGAATACCGACACGGTCATGAACGACCTGAAGGAAATCTCTCCTACCCTCTTTCACTCAGTGCCCAGGATATGGGAAAAGTATCACTCCGGGATCGTACTCAAGATGATGGACGCCACCTGGCTCAAACGAACGATCTACTCACTGGCTTTCAAGATAGGCACCCGTTACAATGATTGCCTGCTGGCAAAGAAGAATCCGTCCGTACTGCTGAGCCTGGCACATCATCTGGCATATTTCTGCGTGTTCTGGAAGCTCAAGGAGCGCCTGGGCTTTGACCGGGTACGGTTGGGCTTTTCCGGTGCAGCCCCCATCTCTCACGATGTGCTCAAGTTCTTCCAGAGCATCGGCATCCCGATCAGAGAGGGTTACGGCCTCACCGAGACCACGGGCATCACACATATCTCTGATGCAAGCCACTTCAAGCTGGGCACCGTGGGCAGGAGCCTGCCGGGGTCCGAGGTAAAGATTGCACCCGACGGAGAGATCCTGATCCGTCACGGCGGGGTGTTCAAAGGATATTTCAAGGACGAAGAAAAGACAAATAATATGATCATTGACGGTTGGCTGCACACCGGAGACGTGGGAGAAATCGATGATGAAGGCTACCTTAAGATCACAGACCGCAAGAAAGACCTGATCGTTACTGCAGGGGGCAAAAACGTGGCTCCACAGTATATAGAGAACATGCTGAAATTCTCACCCTATATCAATGATGCCGTGGTTATCGGAGACCGCAGAAAGTTTATCTCCGCCATAATCGTTATCGACGAGGAAAACGTGGTCAAGTTTGCCCAGGACAACAAGGTTCAGTACACAACCTTTTCAAGCCTTACCAAAACCCCGGAGGTCATCAGTCTCATCGAGAATGAGGTTGGCAAGGTGAACAAGCAGCTTGCCAGGGTGGAAAATATCCGCAAGTTCAGGCTTCTGGACAAGAAACTCTATACCGAAGACGGCGAAGTGACCCCCACCATGAAGGTAAAGAGAAAATCCATCCATGAACAGTACAAAGACCTCATCGAGTCCATGTACAAAGACAATGCCGAGTAGGGAACAGGACCCTTACCCGTTCTGTTCTCGGACCTCCCGGTGTTACAGGATCCGCTTCCCGGACGGCATGAATCTCCTTTCCTGCCTGCATCTTCCGAGGAAGATCATGCTGTTTTTTTGTCTGTCCTGTCCTGATCCTTTCCTCTTTCTGAAAAGAGGAGATGGCCCCGGTTCAGGACAGTATCAGGTGTACTTGTCCTCGTGCAGATGGGAGAAATCCCCGCCTGCATGAATGTGGGTGTGGGTGTGCGGGACAATGTGATCCGCCTTTGCCATGCGCCCTCCTGCAAAGGCATAGAAAGTCTGGGCGGCGCCGGACATGAAATCCACCTCATGAGAGGCAAGAACGAGGGTCAGATCGAGACCGTTGATGATGTCCATGAGCCGTTTTTTTGTTTCATTGTCAAGCCCTGCAGTAGGTTCATCGAGAATCAGCACCTCAGGGCCCATGGCCAGTACACTTGCCATGGCCACCAGTTTCTTCTCCCCGTGAGAAAGCTTATGGCTTATCCTGTTTCCAAAATCAGGGATACCGAGGGCATTGAGGGTCTTGACGGCAATCTCACGGGCCTCGGCCGGCGTCCTGCCCAGGTTGATCGGACCGAAGGCTACATCTTCCATCACTGTGGGACAGAAAAGCTGGTCTTCGGAGTTCTGGAAGACATACCCTATTCTTCTGCGTACTCCGATAAAGTCTTCTTCTTTATGCACCGCTTTGCCGAAGATGGTAATGCAGCCGGACTGCCGGGGGATAAGACCCATGATGAGATGAAAGAGCGTGGTCTTCCCGCAACCGTTGGGACCGATGATGCCGATCCTGTCGTGTCTGTTCACCACGAGATCTGTCCCTTCCAGGACCGTGCGACCTCCGGGGTATGAATAGGAGACATCGGCTATCTCAATAATCTTCTCACACATCGACATAAATGATACCTGCAAGGACCAGCATTAGCACAACCAGGCAGAAGATATCCAGCCGGGAGATCCTCATTTCCTTCAGACTGGGGAATCTGCCGTTGAATCCTCTGCAGATCATGGCGGAACGTACCCGCTGGGCACGCTCATAACTGTTCACCAGGAGCATACCCACAAGATATGCCTGGCTTCTGTAGGTGTGAAAGTTTGAAGCAGGCCTGAAGCACCGCACCTTCATGGCATTGACCAGCCTTGTATATTCGCTGTAGATATCGCCGATATAGCGGTATGTCAGAAAGAAAAGGCAGGTTATCTTGTCAGGCACCTTGAGTGCTGACATGGCGTGGGTCATTGCTGTGATGCTGGTCGAGGCCATAAAGGCTGCAAGGGCAAGCATGATGGCGTTGGAACGCAGGGTAAGGGCAACCATGTATTCTATCCCCTGCCTGCTCACAGTTAAAGATCCTATCTCGAAGATCTTTTCCCCTGGAATGCCCCATGGGATAAAAAACCAGAGAAAGGCTATGAAAAGATTAACGATAAACATGCGGGCAAAAAGGATCATGGGACGTATCTGTGAGAGTATGACAAAGACCACTGAGAGTCCAAGCGAGAACAACAGTGCATCTGATGTCCGGACAAAGGCTACCACCACGGAAAATATTACGACACCCAGCAGCCTGGTACGCGGATCCAGTGAATACAAAGGGGAACTGCTTGCGGTTGCCTGGTCTATGTTCATCAGGTATCGCTTCCGCGGCGCGTCTTGAAGTACAGGACAAGGCCCATGATGCCGGCTATATACCCGATGCCGCCGATGACATCTGTCAAAGATGCTCCTTTCCGGCTCAATTGCGCCATCTCACGTATCAGAGGGACAAGCTTCCTGTCAAGTTCCTCACAGACAATTGCACGTATCCGTTCTTCCTCCACTGCAGCCTTACCCGCATTCTCATCCTGTTGCAAGGCCCCCTCAAACGCACCGGGCAGGGCGTCCTTGGATCTTTCATGCCCGGCATCATCACTGCCGCCTTTGACGACACACTCCGCCCGATGTCCCATGGAGCCGGAAAGCACTATTTTCATCTCCGGGACATCCGGCATGGGGAAGGAGTATAAACCCTTATCGTCTGTCTTTCCTTCCAGAAGTTTAACGCCATCTTCCCCGAACACCTCCACCAGTGAATCCTGGGCCTGTTTCCCGTCGGCAAAATAGCCCTCCAGATAAATACTGCCCCCCTCCGGATAGGCAAAGACCATGATCTTGTGCCCGTATGCGGGAATGCTGACCATAGAGGTAACCAGCAGGCAGACTAACATCTCCAGGAAGAATCTCGGCGGTCTTTTCATTATCATGTACTCACCTCCATCATCTCTGGCTTGACCTTCCTGATGAATACCAGAGCAAAAGCAGTGATGATCCCCTCTATGACCATCACAGGCACATGGGCTGCCATCACCACCTGCACTGTCACAAGGAAAGCCTTCTGGGTGAGAAGCAGCGTGAGAGACACGGCAGCTATGCTGAGTGTCAGAGAGATGAACCCGCAGGCAAACCCGGCAAAGGCTACCTTCTTGAGATCATCGGATCTGAGCAGACCTCTGAAAAGAAAGTAACAGATTACCGCGGGAAGGGCCATGTTCACGGTGTTGACACCCAATGAAGTCAATCCGCCGTACTGGAACAGTAACCCCTGCAGCAAAAGCGCGATCATGATGGCAGGAAATGCCGCCCACCCGAGCAGCAGGCCCATAAGGCCGTTCAGCACAAGGTGAACACTGGTGGGCCCGATGGGCACGTGAATGAGTGAGGCCACAAAGAATGCTGAAGAGAGCAGCCCCACCTTGGGGATACACTGCGCGTCTGTTTTTCTCAGGCCATAGGCCACTCCGGCGGCAGCAAGAACCATGCCTGCGGCCAGAACCGGCGGAGAACAGATCCCTTCGGAGATATGCATGGGCTACTTCATATCGTGGAACATTACCCAGAGCACGGCACCGAGTTCAACATCCTTGTCCCTGATCTTCTCATCAGAGGTGTTCAGGGCTGCAAAACCCCACCACCCGGCCCTTGGCGCGGCATAGGTGAAAACCCCTCCTGCATCGGTTTTCACGACCTGGGTGATGAACGAGTCGTGAGGGGCCTTAAATTTGCTGTCCTGGTTAAAATATTCCACTTCCACCCAGGTTTCGGGCACAGGTTTTCCATCGAGCTTCACCACGCCTTGAAACACATTGCCGGCATACAGGCCGAACGGCCTGGTCAGAGGCACGATCTCCGTCTTGAGACCCAGTTCGGCATCCCATCCTTGCTCAAGGCCGAAGGCGCTGACAACGACCCTGGTATAGTGGATTATGTAACAGTCTTCAGCAGGCTCCCAGTATGGTTTCGGCTCCATGACAAAACTGTAGACCCCGGGACGTTTGAATGTATACGAAGCTTCCCAGGCCTTCTGGCCGAGAAACCCTGTCTCTTTGAGACGCCCGGACAGGTCGGTCTTTTCCTGACCCATTACAACGCTGAATGCTTCAGGCTTTTCCAGCGGCATCCCACGCATCTCAAACGGATGAACAAACATCAGTCTCAAAGAAATCTGCCGGGGATCATCCTGGGAGACAATATCGTCCGACGGTATGACCATGCCGAAATGCGCATGAACACCCGGGACGAAAAATACCGAGGCAACCAATGCAACGAGCACCTTTCTGACATTCATGAAGCACCTCCCCAAGATTCAATCACTCATTGTGTATACTACACGGGCACACCTCAAAACAAGACACAAATGTTACCTATTTCTTTTTCGTGTTATTATAGGCATCAACAGGCATACCGATCGCAACGGACATCATCAGGAATGAAGCACCTCGCCGCAAGCTTTTGAGACATCAAAGGCTCTATTTACTGTTCCCCTCTCACTTTTGTCCTCTCCCTTAAGGGGCGAGAATAATTTGTGAGCGCTTACAGGCTCACGGGGTATCAGCTAATGAAGGTATCTCATCAGATGATATATGAAAATCGGGTTATCTGACGGATACCAGACAACACACAGTTCTGCACCAGAGTTCTTAGCCAGAGAAGGAATAGATTCTGCAGGAGCTGATTCGGCCACGATCACGGGAAATCCCTGACGAAAACCGATCGCTGATGAAGACGCGCCCGCAGTATTCGCTGATGCCCCGGGAGCGTCCCTGTCAATAGGCCATCATCAGGAGCAGCACCTCTGGATAGCCGAGACCCTCGTCGGTCCAGAGCAGATAGAGCTTGCCGTTGGACTCGGCCAGGGCGGGTCTGCAATCCTCATATCCGGTGTAGCTTACTGTCGGATCGTCCGTCAGGCGCCTCTGTATGGAAAATAGCGACCCGTCTGAACCAACAGCCCGGTAGAACAGATCATAGGGAGGGGATCTCCACTGGCTGTATGCATAATAGCTCACGTGGGCAGTGCCGATGTCGTCAACGACAACATTGGGGGCAATCGCAGTCAACAAAGAATCCTGTGGCGAGATGCGGACAGGTTCTAAGACGGTGATCTCCTGTTCATCAGCCGCACCACCATCCTGGGAATCGAGCGACGGATCGATCCTCATCAGTGCGACCCCGCCTGCTGCCTCATCTTCAAAGACAATGGTCATTTGGTCTCCAGGCCCACAAACCATGGAAACATAGCCGTATCCGTTCTCACCCGCAGGGGTGAGTTGTGTAGCATCGATCCTCCTTGAACCATCATCGCCATCTACCATCGCATAGTAGATCTGGGACGACCAGAAAGTCTGGTCGTATCTGGTCCAGACGACATGCACATTACCCTGAGAGTCCACATCCATTGCAGACTCATAATTGATGTTACCAATACTCTGCTCAGCAAGCGAGACAACTCCAGACACGTCGTATCTTGCATAGACGATATCGTAGTCTGCCTCACCCGACATCACGCTCCAGATTACATGGAGGCGGTCAAGACCGTCAATCGCAAGGTGCGGCTGTTTACTTGTATTCGATCCGGATGAGATCGTGTGGTCATCCACAATAACCATGGAAGCATCGTCGCCAACCGACCCGTCCCTGGCATGGAGGTGCGGGTCGAGGCATTCGTGCACGATCTGCGACGACCAGTAGGACGAAGCATTGTCCTGCCACACGACGTGTACACGGTCCTGGCTGTCGATGGCGATGGAAGGCAAAGACCGATCATAGGCTTCACCGTTACTGATCTGCGTGTCGTCTATGAGCGTCTGCCCTGTCGGAGAGAGCATGGTGTAGTATATGTGGGGCGCAGGGGAGCCAATATCGCCTTTCCAGACAATGTGCACATTGCCCTGACTGTCGATGGCGATATCCGCCTGGTCCGACGGGAGAATGCTGTTCGAAATAAACCTGGGCACAAGGTCGTCATCCGGATCGAGGGGGTCAGTGCCGTCGTTCAGGATTTCCCGCCCATCTGAGCGCCCTCCCCCATCCGTATCTGATTCGACAGGATCGGTTCCATAGACATTCACCTCATCGCCATCACTCAGCCCGTCACCATCCGTATCAGGTTCGAGGGGGTCTGTTCCGTAAAGATTCACTTCTTCTGCGTCCAGCAGGCCATCTCCGTCCGTGTCAGCACTGTGCGGGTCTGTTCCGTAAAGCTGTTCCTCGAGATTGGTCAGTGAGTCGTCATCCGGATCCTGATCCTGCTCTCCCGGCACAAGAGGATCGAAGCCATGCATCACCTCAAAGCCATCTGTAAGTCCGTCTCTGTCAGTGTCGGCGTCAAGGGGGTCTGTTCCGTATGACTGTTCCTCGAGATTGCTCAACCCGTCATGGTCAAAATCCAGATCCTGTCCCCACGCTTCATGGGGATCAAAGCCGTATCTCACCTCCCAGCCGTCCAGCAAGCCGTCTCCATCCGTATCAGGGTCGAGCGGATCGGTCCCGCAGATGTTCACCTCTTCCCCGTCTGTGAGACCATCACCGTCCGTGTCAGCATTGAGAGGGTCGGTACCGTAGAGCTGCTCTTCGAGGTTGGTCAGGCCATCATAATCTGTATCCACATCCTGTTCTCCGGCCACGAGCGGATCAAAGCCATACCTCACCTCAAAGCCGTCTGTGAGCCAGTCACCGTCCGTATCAGGGTCGAGCGGATCGGTCCCGCAGATGTTCACCTCTTCCCCGTCCGGAACGCCGTCTCTATCCGTATCCGGGTCGAGCGGATCGGTACTATAAATATTGATTTCCTCCCCGTCTGTCAGCCCGTCACCGTCCGTGTCAGCATTGAGAGGGGCGGTACCGTAGAGCTGCTCTTCGAGGTTGGTCAGTGAGTCGTCATCCGGATCCTGATCCTGCTCTCCCGGCACAAGAGGATCGAAGCCGTACTTCACCTCAAAGCCATCTGTGAGGCCGTCTCCATCGGTATCAGGATTGAACGGGTCTGTGCCTGCCAGGGCCTCATCCATATCCGACAGACCATCACGGTCGGCATCGGGGTCGATCGTCCATAACAGCACTTCATAGCCACCGAATTGCGTGTCTGTCCAGGTGACATAAGAGGTGATGCCGTCTATGGCCACCCAGGGCAGGGTCCAGTCGGTCAGCGTGTTTGCCGTTTCCCCAAAGGTCAGCGTAGTCTCTTTGATGAGGACTCCGCCTGAGTCAACCACCCGGAAGATCACCTTCGCCGGATAATTGTTCCATCTCTCGCTGGTATCATAGTAGGCGATGCGCACGTTTCCACTGCTGTCAACGGCTGCCATAGGCACGGCCGAATTCACTCCGTCGTCTGGGCTGACTTGCGTTTCAGGCAGTATGACGATCTCGGAAGGATCGGCTGAACCGCCGTCTTTGTCGTCCAGGCTTGGATCGAGCCTCAGCATGAAGATCTCATAAGAGTTCTCGCGCCATTTCTGGAACACCACGGCAATCTCGTCTCCAGGCCCCATCCCGATGGATGGATACTGGGCATCATCACCGCTATACGCAGTCACGATGGTCTCATCGATGAGCGTAGCTGCTGTTTCCTTCTCGAGCATCTCATAATAAAGCTCAACTGTCCAGGTGTCACGGTGATCCATCCAGACCACGTGTACATTCTCCTGAGAATCCAGGGCAAGGACCGGACAGGTGGCGTACCAGCGATACCCTCCTCCGGAGAAGATGCTGCGTGACACCTGAACTTCAACAGCGTTGTCCCCGTTGTCCAGGGCCATCCTCACGTATTGTATCTCTCCGCTGTCGGCCTCTGACCAGACCATGTGGATGCGGTCCGTGCTGTCTATGACGAGGCGCGGTATGCTGCTCCGGTTGCCGTCATCAAAAGAGAGCAGCAGATCGTCCACAACGGTTATGACCGCCTCGTCTCCGGGTGACCCGTCGAGATTGCCCAGTGACGGGTCTATGAGTGTGTAGAAGACCTCGGGTGTACCCGTGCGCCTGTCATGCCAGGCGATGTGGGCCCTGTTCAGGCTGTCCACGGCAATAGCGGGCCTCTTTGACTGAGCAGTATCATGGGTGAGCCGCGTATCGTCGACAAGCACCATGCCTGCCGGAGACATCAGGGTGTAGAAGATCTCGTCGTTGCCGGCACGGTTGTCTACCCAGACAACATGGAGTCTGCCCTGGCTGTCAACGGCTGACACCGCCTGATCCGATCTGGCGCTTCCGTCAGTCAAACGAAGGGCTAGCATGTCGTCGCTCGGATCCAGCGGATCTGTACCGTCCTCCAGCACTTCTGCTCCATCGGAACGTCCGCCGCCATCCGTATCCGGGTTGGCAGGATCCGTGCCGTAGGTATTGATCTCCTCTCCGTCTGTGAGCCCGTCGCCGTCCGTGTCCCGATTGTTCGGGTCTGTTGCGTAGAGCTGCTCTTCCAGGTTGGTCAATCCGTCGTCATCCGGATCCTGGTCCTGCTCTCCCGGCACGAGAGGATCGAAGCCATGCGTCACCTCCCAGCCGTCACTCAGACCGTCACTGTCCGTGTCCAATTCGAGCGGGTCGGTGCCATGGGAATAGACTTCAACCCCATCCGAGAGTCCATCTCCATCTGTATCTGCATTGTACGGGTCTGTCCCGTAGAGCTGCTCTTCCAGGTTGGTCAGACCATCGCCGTCCGGATCCTGGCTCTGCTGACCGGGAACAAGGGGATTGAACCCATACCTCACCTCCCAGCCGTCACTCAGGCCGTCACCGTCAGTGTCAGGGTTCAACGGATTTGTCCCGTAGAACTGTTCTTCCAGGTTGGTCAGTCCATCGTCATCCGGATCCTGATCCTGTTCTCCTGGCACGAGAGGATTGAAGCCATATCTCACCTCCCAGCCGTCGAGCAGGCCGTCACCATCCGTATCCGGGTTATCAGGGTCTGTCCCGTAAAGTGCTTCCTGATCGTCTGGCAGGCCGTCACCATCACGGTCTATGTATGCTGCGAAGTTAACGATGTCTGCCTGCTCATCCGGGCTCAGACCGGAAAGGGCACTGCCGGACAGGGAGAGAAGGTTCTCTGCACTGTCAAGGGCATCGGCCTGCAAAGCATTCTGCGAGGCGAAATGCATGATGATGACCCGCCCGCCTGCAGGCACCGTGACATCGAAGGTATAGCGCAGATAGTCGGCATAGGTATATGACCCCACCCGGCAGGGGCTGCATGCCATGGACGGCTCTATTTCCGCATTAGGCCCTGAGAAGACGTGGGCCATTGCAGGCGTGCCGCCGCCATCGGTTGCATCGTCGGTAACGATATAATCGTCAAAGGTGTCAAAGTTGCCATCGTCAAGCGATGTGGCGATAATCTGCGTGGAAGTGGAAGACCCCAGCCTGTTATGGATCATTACCTGGGCGTTTACCTCCACGGTCCCGGTGTTCTCAAGGATATCGAGATACCTGGCAAAGGAATCGTCATCCGGGACAAAGACCTTTCGCTTCACCTGGATCGGATCCAGGGTGCTGTTTGTATACGGACCGATCAGGACCTCTCTCCCGTTGTCCTCGGTTATGGCATTGGAGAACGAGGAGAATCCGTAGAGGTAAGTGGAAGCGTCCAGATTGGCAACGCTCAGATCCAGTCCGTTATACGTATAATAGGCATTGTCGGTGCCGTGCGCTATATTTCCGTCACCCCGGATATCCCAGGTATACCCGCCAAGATCATAGAGCGTTATCGGCAGTGTAGTGAAAGACGGCATCGGGAAGTCAATAATCGTGGTCTGATTCTCATCGACCGTTGCCGTGAAGGTAATCGTGCCGTTGGTTGCAGGATCGTATGCGGTAACCGTATAGGTTCCCACCGGCACATCGGTCAGTTCGAAATATCCTCCGGTATCTGTCCTGTCCTCCCTGGTGAAGTAGTCGCCATCGATATTCCTCAGTAACACCCTCACATTGTTCATCGGGCTGCCGTCAGGTCCTGTTACCACGCCCGAGATGATTCCCAGGGGCGGCAGTGTGATATCGACGGTAGTAACCCGGCCTTCTTCAATGGTGCCTGACGACTCGGCCCTGATGGGGTAGCCCTGATCCGGTACGCCTTCTGCAGCCACTTCGATAGAGTAGCTTCCAGGGGCCAGGAATGCCGCACGGTACGAGCCGTCCTGAGCGGTTTCCACATCCACAGAGTACGGGGACATGTCTATGCTTACATCCGCACCTGAGACAACAGTCCCTGTTGCCCTTCTCACTGACCCCTCCATGATACCGGTATTGCTGAATACGATATCCACATCAGCGGCGCCCTGCTCTTTCGAGAGCATCCCGGTCACATCTTCACAGACTACGTAGTACTGGGGGTACGAAGCATACGAACAGTAGGATCCGCGGCACACCCTGGCAGACAGCGTAAATCCGTCAAGCGGAATCCCGAGCACGTCAGAGTAGCCGGGTGTCCCGGTGAGGTCTGATTCGTACAGGAAATACCCTGTGGTATCCGGATGCGTTATGTAGGTCCTGCCATAGTAGATGCTGTCACTCTTGATAAGGATATCCGTGATATAGCCGCTTGGAGCGGGGGTAATCCCGTCACTTGCAAACACCTGGCCGGACACCATACCGGTGAGCGTTGGCAGCGGTGACAAGGCCGAACTGCCGTCAGCGGGGATGCTGAAGTTCTGCACCATTTCCATCTCGGCCAGGCTCATGCCCGCCAGAAGCTCGGGCGGCAGCGCTGCGAGACGCTCGGCAGATGCCTGGGCAGCCTCACGACTGATCTGCTGCACGACGCAGTGCATGAATGCCTTTGTTTCTCCGGGGTTCAGGGTCACCTGGCTCCACCGGGCTGTTACGTGTGCAGGATCATAGTTGCCCATTCTCTGGCCAAATTCCACGGTGTCAGGAGGCAGACCGGCATCTTCACCGGTCCAGACAAAGGCGAGAGGCGGACGGTTATAGCTCGTCACGACAAAAGGATCATTGGCATTGTTGTCATCAATGACCACCCAGGTATCCGCTGTATCCACACCCTGGAGCTGGATCGCATCGTCCCCGTTCGTTGTGGTTATTATGTGAAATTCGCTCAAAGAGTAGTTCAGGTTCGAGGTCACCACAATATCCGCAGTGACGGGCTGGTCAGTCGGGTTACCGACGATCTCCAGGTAACGGGCAAAGTAGCCTTCCTGGGAAACATACACTTTTCTGGTCACATTCAGCCCGGCAAGGCCGTTTTGCCTGACCACGATCTCTCTGCCCATGCTTTCCTGGACAGGCACCTCGCCGCCATCGAAAGGATAGACAGTGCCGTCGGAGACGACCTCGAGCACTCCACCGCCCTTGACCGTGCCGTAGTAGTACTGGTTGAAGACGGAATTCTGTCCCTGAGCGATGGTGCCGTCCGCCTGAAGGTCGAACCGTACCACGTTGCCGTCGTACAGGGTCTGCGGCAGGGTAATGGCATTGTTCTGCAGGATGATGTCGACCCCTACGGTCTCTCCGTCATAGGCTATACTGCTCTGCTCTTCTCCATACACCCCCTGTTGGATATCGCCGCTGCTCACGATGAAGTCTCCGACAGGGACACGATCAACCGAGTAGAAGCCTCCCCCATCAGTGTCTAATGACCAGGTCTTGCCGTAGTCAGGGGTAAGACTGCGCAGTGTCACGGGCATATCCGGTGCCGTGGCGATGCCGCCGGGCATGAATACCTGGCCTGTAACCGTGCCAAGACCAACCAGTGTCACATCCACGGCGACAACATCGTTCGGGGCATCCAGAGGGATATCCCGTATCCTGGCACGGAGCTGTCCGCCCAGATAGTTACCCAAGGCATCGATGGTGCCGCCTTCATATGCCTCGAGCAGATAGGTGCCCAGAGGTCGGTTCTCGAACATATAGGTTCCGTCGGCGTCGGTTATGCATGATCTCCAACCGGTGCCCCCACCAACCACCTGTACCTTGACATTCTCCAGCGGAGTTACGCCGTCAGGTGCATAGACCGTTCCGGTCAGGGTTGCCGTGGGCTCCAGGGTAAGGGTAAGGTTGACGACCTCTCCTTCAGCGATCTCGCCGTAGGTCAACTGACTGGAATAGATGTCGGACTCTGCCATGATCCTGAACTGACCTTCCAGCACATGGTCGATCACGGCAATGCCGCTTTCATTGCTGAGAGCATAATATGTCCTTGCGAATCTGCCGTCTTCGATCTTTTCCCGGAGGCTTATCTCCGCACCTTCAACAAGACCGCCGGTGTAGTCTTCCACCGTTACGATCAGCGTCCCCTGGCCCAGCAGCTCTATATCGAGGATTGCCGTCTGACCATTGGTGTCCAGAGTTGTCTCGCCCCAGCCGACGCCGCGGGTTGCTTCGTCGGTTGTCTTTACCCAGTGGGTTCCGAGCGGCATGATATCAAACCGGTACTGTCCGTTTTCGTCTGCCGTTGTCCCGGCATAGCCGGTGCTGAACAGACGTGCCCACGGCACCGGGGTGGTCCCGTCGGCACGCAAGACCGTCCCCTCGATGGATCCCCACTGTCCGGTCTGCATGATAAGCTCGATTTCCTGACCATCACTCGATACGGTCCCGGACGCACGGGCGCCCATATCGGTGACCGGGTGGAGCGCTGTAATGGAGAATTCGCCGACGAAGACATCGGTGAACTCGAAGGTGCCGTCAAGGGCTGCGGTCTCTACCCGGTAGTCGTTTCCGAATATGGAGTGGCCGTTGAAGGTAAGCGCTGCATTGGCAACCGCAATTCCTGAACCGTCTATCACGCTCACACTCACATACCCCCTGCCGAGGAAGGCAACCACGATATCACGATCCTCACCGCTTGCACCGATGGCAACCTCTGTCCGGCCACGGTTTCCGCTGATGTCCGAGGCATCCACCCGGTATTCGCCTATGGCGACAAGCGGGAACTCGAAGGAGCTGTCCTCGTCGGTAAACACGCTCTGGACAGGATCGGCTGCGTAACGTTCAAATAGATCCACACGCACACCTGGACCTGCAAGGGTCAGAAGATCGGGCAGATAGACCGTCCCGGTTACAATACCGGCTGGGATAAGGACAACCGCAACGTCGTGCAGATAGCCTCCTGAAAAATTCATAAAGCCCTTTACATAGCCCCTGAATCCGGTATCGGGATCGAATGCCCTGATCACAACATCAATACCGGGAACCCCTTCTACAAAGAAGGTGCCGTCAGGTTCTGATGTAAGAGCTATGCCGTTTATGGTCAGATCTGCGCCGCTTATCGGATTCAGATCCTGGTCGAGCACAATGCCTGTCACCACGCCTCCGCGGACCGTTACGGTCATGCTTGCACGCAGTGCCCCCTGGATGGATGCGTTGATGATGGTCGTGCCGCCACGTACCGGGCTTACCTCGAAAGTTCCTGAAGTCTGGCCCTCAGGTATGGTGACTGACGGCTGAACCTGTGCTGTTGCCGAATCTTCGCTTGCAAAGGTGATGATCACGCCGCCCGCAGGCGCAGGAGCGCTGAGTTGTGCTGTAAAGTCCTCATTCTCACCCGCGATCATGATGATCGAAGACGGCATGGTCACATCGAACGAGGCCTGAACGGTCAGGGTCAGAATCGATACCTGGCTGACATTGCCCGAGGTGTCACGGGCCGTGGCCTCGAAGGTGATGGTGTCTCCCTGGCTTGCATTCTGAGGGATCGTTACGCTGAACAGGGCCTGGGTATCCGATGAAGGCGGCGATATCTGCTGCGCATCAAAGTAGGTGATCGCACCGCTTGCAGAAAGTTCTATCATCTCGACACCCACTTCATCGCTGGCATCGGCAACAATGGTCACGATCTGACCCGGGGAGGCCTCATGAAAGCCTGTAGCGGTTTCGATTGAGACAACAGGCGGTATCAGGTCAGCTATGGGCAGGACCACCTGAGCCCTGGTGGAGCTGTTTCCTGCAGCATCATAGGCAATTGCCTCCAGGGTAATATTCTGAGTCGGCGAGGCCGCCTGGGAAACCGTGAAGGTAAACGTGGATGCAACGGAGGCTCGCGCAGGCGATATCACCCGGGTATCCGAGTAAACGGTTGCGCCGCTCGCCTCAAATGTAACTGAGGCAATCCCGCCGATGTCCATTGCCTCGACCACGGAGGTAATCACCTCGCCCGGTTCCACCCGCTCCCCGGTCGTGAGTCCGGCAAAACGCACCACCGGACTGGTCGCATCGAGTACGGTTATCTGGGCCGGGGAGGCCTGGCCTGCCTGCCCCCTTGTGTCGATCGCAGACGCATGCACCATGATCGTTGAGCCCGGTACGGCATCAAGGGGGACGTAAAACGCGTAATCAGCCTGAGCCGATACTGCAGCAGGATCTACCGCAACCGTGCTAAACGCTGGGAACTGACCGCCTGAGGCCTGATAGGCAATGGCAGTGATGCCCAAATCGTCTGAGGCTTCAACCGTGAGCTCGATCCTCTGGCCGGTTTGTGCCTGGCCGGACGGACTGATCGAAACAATGGACACGCTCGGAACGGCATCGGCAACGATGGTGAAGGTCCCATCGATTGCCTCCCCCCGATTGCCCGAGGTATCGGTTGCAACAGCAGAGACGGTTATTGTGTCTCCAGGGCTTCCGTATCCACTCACTGCCTCGAAGCTCATTTCAAAATCCGCCTGTCTGTCGGTGTAGATGAGGACGCCGTTTATGTAGAAGTCTACAAATGCCACATCGTAGGCAGTGCCGACATCTACGGTAGCTGTGCCTGTTCCGCCCTCGATGACAAAGCCGCCTTCAGACAGATTTATTGCCGCAAGGACAGGGGCTGTCCTGTCTGTGGTGGTGAAATCATACTCAAGACCCTGCGCCTGGACATTGCCAGAGAGGTCGGTGGCCGGGAGGATGGAGACACGATAGGTCGTATCCTCAGCCAGCGGCAATGTGGGCGTGAAGACCATGCCGGTGTTGCCCAGGATCATGTCCAGCCGTCCGGCGACAGCGCCCTCATCAGAGCTGAGGAGGATTGCCGGGCCGGCAAATGCCGAGGGGTTGACGGGTTCACAGAACATCACGCGGATCACGCTGCCGAGGGCCACTCCGCCCGTTGAGGGCACCGGGCTCGCATCCCTCACCTCCGGAGCCGTGATGTCCACTGTGGTGAACGACGACACGAACTCCCGCTCCATGACGTGACCAAACCGGTCCTCGATACCCCCTGAGTACTCATCCCGGCTGAGAACCCCGTTGGCATTGAGATCATACTCATCGAAGCGTGCAAGGACGGCAAAAAACCTGGCAGCCTCAATCCTGCTGATCGAACCACTGGAATCCCTGTCGAGCGTTGCAAAAGACGGGTTCGCACTCAGCCTGAGGGTGTAGCGGGTCTCGTCAGCGAGCGGGGCCAGAGGGGTAAAGGTGACTACCGTGTCGCCGTCGGTGAGCGTAAGGTACCCGTGAACCTTCTGTCCGTCATCACGGGTGAGAGTGACGCTGTCCAGGGTGATGGTCCCAGCGTTAATCTGCTCGGAGAACGTTATCCGGACGAGCTGATCCATGGACACATTCACTGCCCCGGGTGTCGGGGTGACAGACAGCAAGGCCGGGGGCGTGTCGTCCAGGATGATGGTGCCGAGATCGATGGACTCGAGAACGATACGTGTCCTTTGTGCATGGCCTATGCCTATCGGGTCTTCGAAGGTGATTACACACTGTCCGGGGGGAACCGCGCCGAAGGTGAAGTTGCCGTCTGCGTGTGTCTCTGCATACAGGTGCATATTATCGAACATGTTGTTCGGGTCTGTATGATCCAGGTGCTCGAGGGTGACAAAGACGCCGCGGACAGGATCAGAGCTCGAAGAGACCACGGTGCCGGTGATGGAAAAGGTCGGTTCTATAACCACTCGGATCTGTTCGTCCCGACCGAGCGCCAGCAAGACAGAGCTTGAGCCGGACAGCCCGGTTATCGAGTCGGATGCCACGACAGTATAGCGGTTCGATCTCAATTCGATGAATTCAAACTCACCGTTCGCATCCGCATACACGGTCCTCTCGGGTATGGCTCCGCCCAGGTAAAGTTCAACCTGTGCGCCGGCAACCGGCAGCCCTGCCTGGTCTTCCACAATGCCCGATATGGTGCCGAGCCCGTCGAGGACCAGAGTTGTAATGGCGGTGCGGCCTGCGAAGTCGACATCCACCAGTGCCGTGCCATAGTCAACAGAGACCTGCGAGGACACCCTGATCTCGTGCCTGCCGAGCGGCACATCCGCGAAACTGAACGTACCGTGTTCATCGGTTGTCGTTCCCCTGCCCAAGGGCGGGCACACATCGAGGCACACCTCTGCGTTGGCCGCAGGAGTGCCGTCTGGATTGAAGACCATCCCCTCGATGGTCCCCATCGGGTGCTGGGCAACGCTCACCACTACCGGTATCTCCACGATCTCGCCTTCGTACGTGATGCGGCTCTCGATCCTCACGGAGTTTTCGCCCTGACGGGCAACAATCTCAAAGGTGCCCAGCGTGATGCCAGAGAACATGAAGAAGCCGTCCGGGCCCGAGGTGGCCCTCCAGGTTACCCATTCTCCTCGGTCGTTCATCTGGCGCAGCTTAAGATCCCAGCCGGAAAGAGGCGTTAGATCACCGCTTCTCATGACCGTACCTGTGATGAAACCGATGGGCCTTTCAACGATTACAACCACGGTCTCCTGCCCCGCATAATCGATGCTGGCAGTTTCGAAGCCTCTCCTGCCGGTTGCGGGTTCGAACACCGTTATCTCGAAATCACCCAGCGGGATGATGTCGAATGTATACGCACCGTTTTCATCGGTCACAAAGAAACCGAGATCGTATCCGTCGACTTTCCGGCTGATGATCACCTCGGCATTGGCCACAGGCGTTATGCCGTCGGGTTCGTACACGATCCCTGAAACGCTCCCTGTTGCATCGTAGAGATAGACATTGATCGCCACCTGCTCACCGTCAACATTGACTTTACCCGAAGCCCTGCCCGCAAACCCGTTCGAGGGGTCCCTGGCCACGACCACGAACTGGCCTTCGGGAATCGCATCGCCGCCGCTGAATGTAATGATTCCGTCTGCATCTGCACTGCCGTGGCGTTCTATGGTAGAGAACCCGAAGTTCTCGCGCGTTGAGAGTGTCTCTTCGAAGATGAATGCATGTGTGAGGTCCACAAGGGCGTTGGGGATAGAGGTGTGGCCGTCACTGGCATACACGTTCACCGTCACGTCTCCGAGCCCGAAGAGGCGTATCGGCACATCCGCTGTCTGGCCCGGCATCGTCGTTCCCCAGACCTTGCCCACCTTACCGGTGGCCGTGTCGCTGGCGACAAGCTCGAACTTCCAAGGGGTCACGATGGGCAGCCAGTACCGCCCGTTTACGTCCGTCACCACGGTTTCTTCCTGGATACCGTGGGGCAGTTCGACACAGATACCTGTGGAAGGGTCACACCAGACCCTGAAGCCCCTGAAGGTTACCTGAACGCCTTCTCCCACCGGGGTGACGCCGTCGGAGCTGTAGACCGTGCCTGTGATCTGGCTCGTGGCCTGGAGCTGGAGGGTCACATCCACAACTGCGCCGTCATGGGGCATGATCCCGGTATAGGTGATGGGATCAAGGACATCAGAGGGCAGACCGCCGATATCGACAGTCCTGCACATGAGGTTGAAGGCGCCGCCCGTGGCCACGGTGATGGGCCCCACGAAGACATTATTAAAAGAGAACTCCCCGGTAGTGAAACTGTTTTCCACCATCCGGGAATGCTGCACGTACTCGAAACGCACGCCCACAGGGCCAGCACGGACGAGCCGCATCTCCGAGAGCGACACCTGGGCCTCAAGCGGGGTCTGGCCGTCATCGTCAAAGACGACACCTTCAATACTGCCTTGGCCTATGCATGTGATGTCCACCCTCTTTACCTGGCCGTTGATTTTCAGCTGGACAGGCTCGATGTTGCCTTTCGACATGTCGGGCAGAAATGCGCAGAGAAAGTAGTCATCTCGGAGTTTTACATTGTCGATTCGATAATGTCCGTCCCCATCGGTTGTCGCTGTTCCGACAACAAGAATCGTTTTGTTCTCCGAGGGATGCCAGAGATAGACTGTCATGTTCGCCACAGGCGTCGTTCCGTCCGGCTCGTACACCGTGCCCGTGACTCCGGCGAGTCCTGCGAGCACCACGGTCGCGTAGACCTCTTCTCCTTCGGCAACCAGATTGATGGTTGCGCTTCCCTGGGAACCTGCGGCCTGTGACACCGCCACAATATGCCGCTCGCCAACAGGCACGTCGCTCAGGGAGAAACGCCCTTCGTTGTCCGTGGTCGTCAGGCTCATGCCCCCGCCCACCTGGGCACCTGCCACCGGGTTGCCATCCGCATCGAGCACGATACCGCTTACCGTGCCGATCCCGCCGGAAAGCAGGATGTTCACCTGCTCGTCAGTATCCGGGAGCAGCTGTATCCGTGCTTGGCCCTCTATGTAACGTGACTGCTCGAAGATGTTGACCCGGAGCTCCCCTGCCGGGATGTCCTCGAAAAAGAATGCACCGGCATCATCAGTTGTTGCAAATGCAACCGGACAGTCAAAGTCCGGTGGACCGCACGACGGGCATGCCACCCCTTCCTGGCTGCCGGACCGGTAGTGGACGACAACCGGAACACCCGCAACTCCCGATGCACCGTCGGATTCGAGCACATATCCGCTCAGGTTGCCATAGTGGACTGTAATCTGCTGGGTCTGTACGGTCACCAGGACAATGTCCATCTCCAAGACCTCACCTGCCGCTGAGATATAATCGTTGAGGGTCCTCCTGGAATTGGTTCCAGCATGGACTGCCTCGATAATGATGCTCCCCACCGGCACATCCGGGATCGCGAACCTTCCGTCCTTATCCGAGGCGGCGCCGTACTGGCTATAGTCGGTAAGGCTCGTCACCTTGATCTGTGCCTTTTCAAGCAGGGTGAAGCCGTCTTCGGCCAAGACACGCCCGCTCACGGTAGAGCGACCGAGCAACACGATGTTCATGTTTAGCCACTGCCCGTCACGGCCTGCCTTGAACTCCACGGCGCGGAATTCCCTGGTACCGGGGTCGATGGCGACCACCTTGCCTTTGCGATTCTTGAGCACAAAGTCCCAAGCATACCTGCCCTCTGCATCTGCGTTCTTGGCACTCACACCGTGCCACCCGCAGTTTCCATTCTCAAAATACAGTCTCACCTCTGCGGAGGATACCGGGGTGCCGTCCGCATGGAGGACCTGGCCTGAGATGACCGCACCTTCTTCATCTATGGTGGGCTCCATGACCCCAGTCCATTCCCCCATGACATGACCGCGCAGGTCGGTGATATTCGAGATGGTAATCTGCCTTTCGATAAACGGCCCCAAAGAATCTCTCAGGGCCAGGAATACGATCCTTGCACCGGGCTGCAGGGCAACGGCCACCACGGCGTTCTCCTCAGGCGCATAGTTGGTGATATCGATCCTTTTAAACTGATCCTGCACGCTCTCGGGGGTAACCTCTTCGCTGAACAGAATACCGACCACCCTGCCGAGCTGTGGACCACCGGTTCCGCCGCAGCTCACCCGGTCGGCCTCTGCGCGCTGAACCACTCCAAGCACACAAGGAGCTGGATCAGGTATTATCTGCTCCAGGGATGGATACACAGACGGGGCAGAGCTCTGCTGAGAGTCTTCATACAGCTCTATTGCAAGCGCATAGGGATCTCCGGGCGCCTGATCCACAACGGGCAGACGCACACCTGTTATGTCCGCGAACACCGTCTGCCTGAGCCCGCTTTGTGTATCTGCAGGAAGCACGACACTCAGGCTGAAGGGGGTACCTTCCGGGGCATCCGGATTCCGGATGAGCCTGATCGTATACCCGCTCCCCTGCGGCACCGACACCAGGGCCATCTGTGAGGATATATCCCCCTGGGCATCCTTGAACTCCAGAAAATCACTGTACGGGATCTGTTTTACGATCTTGTCCGAATCCTGCTCACAGCCGCCCAGGACATTGCCCTGGTCATCCACAAGGGTCAGGAAGAACGGCAGAACCGTGCTGTCGGTCGAAACCAGCACAGAGAGGTGCTGCGGCCGGTACGAGACCTTCTCGGCAAAATCCTGGTGGAATGAAACAGCTCCCAGGCCTGCGACATCCTCCGACAGGATCATCGCGACAGCTCCGGCAAAGACATCGCCACGCACGGACCTTCGTCTCAGGTCATCGAACCCTGCAACGTCTTTCTGCGCGGCAGCGAGTTGATTTGCCTGGTTCTCGTCAGGGTACTGTTCATCGAGCCTTGTATAGTTGCCCCCCATGAAGTCCATCAGGAGGTGCTTTGCGGTATCCACAAGCGGCTCGTGCAGGCTCAGGCGCAGCCCTGCTCCGGCAACTTCGACAGCCCTGTTCCACACCATCTTTTTGGAGAAACGCTTCACGCCTGCAGGTAGTGAACTTGCAGGGGCCGTTGCCGTGGCATAGGCCTTGCCCAGAAGGCCGAGGCACGCCTTCCTGAGGTCAGCCGGGAGCGTTCCGGCCTCCTTTGGAAGTACGAGCGAATCCGGGGACAAAGGTATACCCAATTCTCCTACTGAGGTCTTGAGCTCGAACCGGCCCGCGACTTTTTCATCGCTGTCCAGGGTGGCAGCATAGACCGTACCCGTTACCTTGGAGCGCAGACGGAAGCTCACCGATTCAGAGTCTCCGGGCAGGATCGTGTCGAACTCCCGTGTCGGCTCACCGATGAGCGCGGCGCCTGAGATGTTTCGTTCATAAAGATTTATGCTGACAAAATTGGCTATTGATTCGGACGTGTTGGTAACCGTGATATCCAGGTCGTACTCCTCGCCGTCGTTTACGATGTCCGGGTGGGTAAAGGTGAGCGTGAAGTTGGGGTTGCGCACCAGCACCGCGCCTGCGGCACGGCCCCTTATTGCCACAGGCCCGATGGGCAGGCCGGTCAAAGTCCCTGTGATATCCATCTCCACTGTGTGAGATCCCTCGCGGCGGCCTTCCACGAGGAATTCCGCATTGCCGGTGTCTCCCGGAGCAAGATAGTTTCGGTCATCTGCAGTGCCGAGATTCCCGTCTGTTCCCGGGTTCATCACCGGCTGTATCCTTGGCGATTCACCTTGGGCGGTCATGGCCATCGCAAGCGGATCATCGCCTGAGCCCACCACGGTGTCATTGCCTGCCGGCAGGCTGATCTCGGCAAAAAGATCTTCGACCACAAGGCCCGATCCCTCGGGCGCGACATTGCCCACCATGAGCATGACGCTGAAGTACTGGTTCAGAAACCCGATATCGCCGGGTATGACGATCACGCCGGGAA
>Ga0209614_1000486_pt1 | contig 34482 bp, 25 predicted proteins | sample BlaSprsedimmetaG_FD_185484 | JGI IMG/M metagenome (GOLD analysis project Ga0209614, IMG submission 185484) | Hot spring sediment bacterial and archeal communities from California, USA to study Microbial Dark Matter (Phase II) - Blank Spring... ...
GCATTATGTATGGTTGTCACGGCTGTGGCCACCACTGCATGATTGTACCGTGCTCCAAGCGCGCCAAGCCAATCCCGGGTTGCGCGCCGCGCGTCCATTGTGCGATGAGCAGTTCGTTCTCCCCTTTGCGCTGTAAGATGCCTTCCGGCAGCCAGAAGCGGTGTTGCGGTCCGCGCCTGTCCCAGTAACGCCCGATTAACTGCCCGTTGAGGAACAGATACGCCCGGCTCGGTGTTTGCTCCAGGAAGAGGAAGAGCGGCGTTTCTACGTCGTCCGGCAAAGTTAACGGGAAAGCCGCGCGGTGCCAGATGATGTGCGCCGCGCCGTCGTCGGGCACGAGCGTCCAATCTGCGTAACCGGGGAAGCCCTGCACGGCACGTTCCCCACTCAATCCCCAGCGCGACCGCCAAATGATGGGCGCGCGATTGTCTAGCGTACAGGCTACCAATCCTCCTACGCATGTCGTGGCCGCCCAATTGTACCCCTTCCCGCTGTTCTCCACGAGAATGGCGAGGACGTTGTGTTCGCGCTGTAGCGGTGCAGGCAGCGGCAGCGTCTTGGGCGCGCCGGGTGTGGCGTGTGGCGGCGTGTTGAGCGCCGCGATGAGCGTCCCGTTGAGGAAGACGTCGCACGCTTGATCGCAGTATAGCGTGATCTCGTTCGCCGCGCCGTCGAAGCGCCCGCGATACCACGTGAACCCATCGGCGGTGGTGAGATGCTCGTCAACGGGGTGCGGTGGAATGGCGATAGGCGTCCACGCGCGGTCGTCGCAGTCCGGCGCGGTTTCGTGGGCAGCGGCGCGGGATTCCCAGGAAAGTGGCGGCAGCCCGACAGACGGTGTATCGCGCCAGGTGACGGGGGCAAGCCACGTGTGCGGGTCGCTGCCGTGCCACGGCCCCCAGCGATAGCCGGTTCCCTTTTCTCCGGCGAGGTAGCTATAACTGCCGTCGGCGTGCGGCTGTACCAACTCCGGGCCGATGACGAGGCCGCGCGCCGGGTCCTCCGGGGCGGGCTGCCACGCGGCGGGATAGGCCGGCGTCGTGCGCCAGGCGTCGTCCAAGGGCCATACGCGCGCTGCGAGACGTGCTTCCAGCGCCAGGCATTGCAGCACGCCCTCCGGCCCGTCGAGTAGCAGCGAAATCCAGCGCGCCCCCTCAAAGTGTACGCTCAGGCCCTCCGCCGTGCGTTGTGTGCGCACCGGTCCGCGCGCGTGACGGGGACGAAAATCGCCGGAGAGCAGCACGTCGCCGCCCTGTTCGTTCGCCAGCACGAGCAGATGCCGGCCTGCGACGGTCATCTGCAACACCGGCTCCAGCGTCGTCGTCAGCACGGTGCCACCGGGGATGGGCCAATGCAGCGGTAGAACGCGCGCGGCCTCTTCGGGCAGGGCGATGGGCGTGGTGTTGAGCAGCGCGTCGCCGCGGGCCAGTGATAGGTGTGTTTCCGTGGCGCTGGCGTTGGCCGTGTCGAGGAAGGCGATGGTGTCGTTGTTCACGGCGCGGGTCGCGTGCAGGGCCCGGCTTGTGGAGGCGTAGACCGCGGGGGTGGATTGTGCGGTGGTCAAAACGCTCCCCATCGTCTCAACGGTGAGCGCCAACCGTCGTGCGTGGAAGTAAGCCGGGGTGAGTGCTGCGCTTTCTTCCAGTGGTGCGCCGGTGCCGTGAGCTGTGCAGGCTTCTGCTGTACCCCAATACCCCCAGTTGACGCCGCTATGCGCGGGCGCGAGCGCGTAACTCAACGCGCCCGCGCCCAGGATGCGGCTCATAAGGAGACGCGGGTGTTCCGGGCCAAGTCGCTGTCGCAGCCTTTCACGACCCTTGCTTTCGTGAGCGAACAATGGCGCGATTTCTAGGACATGGAAGCCTTCTGGTTCGCCGTCCCATTGGGTTTCGTCGAGAAGTGTATCGCGGTGCCACCGGTATAGCGGCAGGATGGGCGCTCCGGCGATGGGGAGCGCTTTGCCGTCCAGCTTAAGGTGTTGTGCAGGTGCGGCGAAGGGTCCAGGCGCACCGAGTTCTCGCGCCAGTTCGGTCAATGCGTGCAGGTAACGGGGCAGGGATTGCTCATTTCTACACGAGCCGGGATCCATGGTGAGGAGCAGCAGATTGGGGCGCTCGACAAGGAAAGGAAACAGGCGTTCCCACCACTCCCGCACATAGCGCAGAAACGCAAAGGATGGCCCAGGGGGGACGCTGCTGGCGCAATCGGGATGCACGCCGGGTGTGTTGATGAACCACGCCGGCAGGCCGCCCGCGTTGAGGTCTGCTTCGACCCACGGCCCCACATCAGCGACCAGCCATAGCCCCGCCGCCTCGATCTCGTCCAGCAAGCGCGCTATGTCACGTGGGCCTGTGAAGTCGTAGAGGTTGGCGGGGCCAATCCCGCCCGCCGCCGGGCTGTGATAAGCCCACGGGAAGGGGATAACCGCCGCGTTCAAGCCGCCCGCCCGCATCCGCTGTAGCACCGGCGCCCACAGCGTGGGGTGGGGCAGCCGGAAGTAGTGCAGTACCCCGGCCTGGATTAGCGCCGGGACACCGTTAATCTGTACGTGACTTTGCAAAGTTACCTGTGATTGTGTTTTCACCGTTTGCTTAAAAATGTACCAACGTCAGGGGAAATATTTTACCACGAATTTGCACGAATCTAATATTCTTATTCGTGAGAATTCGTGTAGATTCGTGGTTTATTTCGCGAGCAATTTTTGCAGCGCGTTTAGACCGCTAGAGGACAGCCAGTCCACGGCCTCTGGGTCGCCATCGAGCAGGGCTTTGCCCAGGCCGGAACTGCGGAACTCCTTGAGGTCTTCCTCGAAGGGATGGCCGACCCGGTGATCGTCGGCGATTTGGCCGTCGCGCATCACCAGCACGCGATCGGTCTGCCGGGCCACCGCCGGGTCGTGGGTAACGACGATGATGGTTGTCCCTAGATCGCGGTTGAGCTGGCGCAGCAGCGCGATGACGTCCGCGCCGCTTTGCGAGTCGAGGTTGCCGGTGGGTTCGTCGGCGAGCACGAGCGCGGGTTCGTTCGCCAGCGCGCGGGCGATGGCGACGCGTTGCCGTTCGCCGCCGGAGAGTTGGTTGGGCAGATGCGTTACCCGTTTTGCCAGGCCGACCCGCGCGAGCAGCTCTTCGGCGCGTTTGCGGCGCTTGCCGCCCCCGGATATTTGGCCCATCATTGGCGTTTCGACGTTTTCGCGCGCGTTCAACGTGGGGATGAGGTTGTGCATTTGGAAGACGAAGCCTACCGTTCGCGCGCGGAAGGTATCCAAGTTTTTGACTTTCACCAAATCCTGCCCGTCGATGAACACCTGACCGTTCGTGGGCCGGTCAAGTGCGCCGAGCATGTTCAGCAGCGTGGACTTCCCGGAGCCGGACGGCCCCATCACGGTGAGGAATTCGCTGCGCGTGACCTGGATGCTCACGCCATCCAGCGCTCGCACCTGCGCCCCGTCGCCGTAGACTTTCGTCAGTTCGCGGGTTTCGATGATGTTTTCTTCTGCCATACTTACCTCTTTTAGTTGTCAGCCGTCAGCTATTGGTCGAAAGGCGGTTTTGCTGACCGCTGATTGTTTTTATCCATAATATGACTTGTGCTGCCGTTTCTGCCGGCGGCGTGCCGGTTGTGTCGAGAAGGGTGATAGGCGGATCGAGGGTGGGGCCGGTTTCTCTAAACCACCGGTTGAAGTCGATTTGGGTCTGGAGAAAGGCGTCGCTCGCGCTGGTACGCCATTGCGGACGCGCGCGCAGCCGTTCGACCAGTACGGCGTCTTCACAGATGAGCGCCAGGTAATGGACGGCGGAGAAGTAACGACGCTCGATGCACGGCTCGATGTTGTCCGGTACGCCCATCCCCGCGCCGAACAAGACAACCGGTCGCCCTGACTGCCCGATGTTCTTGCTCATCCGCAGCCAGATCTCGAAGAAGTCGCGGTAGTTGTCCTCCGGTGTGTCGAACGCCGGACGCCACAGGATGTCGCTGTCCAATAACACCGCATCGGTACACTGCCCCAGAAGCGCATTGCAGACCGTAGACTTCCCCGCGCTGCTCGCGCCGGAGATGATCATCAGCGGCAACGCGCGGAACGGATGTGCGTGCTGGCACTCCGGGCAGATCGCATACGGCCCCGCCGGATCGATGATTTTGTCCGCTCGATATAGCCCACACTGCTGACAAACGTTGAACATCTCTTTTTCCCAGACCTGACAGGTCTTCTGAGACCTGTCAGGTCTAAAACTTTCACTCGTACCGTAGCGCCTCCACCGGCTGCAAGTTCGATGCGCGCCAGGCGGGATAGAGGCCGCCGATGATGCCCAATACCAGCGCGACGCCGAACGCTTGCGCGAAAAGGCCAATACTGTATTCCATGCGGAAAAAAGCCTTGCATCATCGGATGCAGGTTGAGCGCATATCCCGCCAGTACACCGATCGCCGTACCCGCGACCCCGCCAATCAGGCTCAATGCCACCGATTCGCGGACGATCATCCCCAACACGCGGCGTTTGCGCCAGCCGAGCGCCCGCAGCACACCGATTTCGCGTGTCCGTTCGATGACGCTCATCACCATCGTGTTCATCATCCCCAAACCGCCTACGATGATGGCGAGCAGGGCAATCCCCCACGTGCTCGCTTTCATCATTTGAATATCCACCAGGTTTTCGGTGAAACGGCTGGCCTGTCCGACCGACACTTCAGGGAAACGCTGCTCGATGTCGCGGACGACGGCTTCAGCTTGTTCTGGATTGTGCAACCAAACACCCAGGAAGCTGACTTTGCGCGTTTGTCCGAAGAGTTTTTGCGCGTCGCGCAGCGTGACCACGCCGCCGCCATCCTGGAAGGCCACGCCGGTTTCATAAATGCCCACGATTTTGAAGGTGCTGTCGAAAATGCGCACCGTCTGCCCGACCTCTCTGCGTAGATTTGTTGCTGCTACGCGACCGAGGATGATTTGCCGGTTGGTGGTCAACGGCTCACCTTCGACGATGGGGAAGGTGCGGATGGAGAGGCCGCGCGGCTGGTAGCCAAAAACGATGAAGAACGGCAGGTCGCCCAGAGTAGTGTAGCCGGTGAGAAAGCCCTCGGCGGCCTGCACGCCGGGCAAAGTGGCGATGCGCCGCACGACGTTTTCGTCGATCTTGCTCAAGTCTACCGAGGCATCGGCTTCGATGCCGATGAGGTGTGCGCCGCCTCCGGTCATCATCCCGCCCATAGCGTCGATTAGCCCATCGCCCATCGCGCCCATAAAGACGATGGCCATAATCGCTGCGCCGATGCCGACGACCGTGAGCAGCGTGCGGACGGGCTGGCGCAGGATGTTGCGCAGGGCGGCCCAGCGCACGTGCCGCCCACCGCGCGCCGAAGCGCCTTCGGTACGCATGGCCTCCGCGGGCGCGAGCCGCGACGCGCGCCACGCGGGCAGCGCCCCGCCCACGAGACCCAAGCTGAGCGCAACCACGATCCCCTGCACGATGAGGTCCGTGGAGAACTGCGGAGGCATAAGGCTGCTGATGGCAGGTACGTTTTGTACAGCTCGCACGGTTGCCAGGCCGAGCAGTAGGCCGACGCCGCCACCCAATAGACTCAGGGCCAGGGATTCACCCAGGATCATCGCCAGCACCCGGCGGGGTCGCCAGCCGATGGCGCGCAGCACGCCCAGCTCCTTCGTGCGCTCGAAGACGCTCATCAGCATCGTGTTCATTACGCCGACCCCGCCGATGAAAATCGCCATCAGCGAGACCGACCAGGTGAAGACGTAGATGTACTGGAGCATTTCCTGTTGGTCGGCGAAGTCGGCTGATTTTGTAGCGGTGAGTTTGTCGAAGCGCCGCTCAATGCGGGCGCACAGGGCGTCGAGGTCGGTTCCCTCGCGTACCTTGAGCAATAGCGCGTTTACCTGGCGCGGTTTTCCGTTGATGATTTGCGCGTCTTCCAGGTGTACCACCGCCGCGCCATCCTCGAACGGCTCGCCGGTCTCGTAGATGCCGACGATGCGATAGGTGCTTTCGTAGAGGCGGAACGTGTCGCCAACCTGCTTCTTCAGGTTGTCCGCCGCTGCCCGGCCCAAAAGCAAGGGTTTCCCGGCCCGGCTCTCGGTTTGGTCGGACAGGGGGACGCCATCCACAATCTTGAACCGCTGGATGGCGAACCCGCCAGGATCGTAGCCATAGACGATGAAGTAAGGTGCGCCATCGGTCGCGGCGAAGGTGTAGACCATCTCTGAGACATCCGTGACACCGGGCATACTGGCCAGAATCGTCCCGACCTCCTGATCGACGGTGCTGAACATAATGTCGAGCGCGTTATCTTGCACGACCAGCACGTCGGCCCCGCTGCCGCCGGACATGGCGCTGTAGCCCTGGATGAAACCGTCGGCCAGTGCGCCGAGTGCGACCACGGCGGCGACGCCCACCGCGATGCCGAACACGGTGAGCAGCGTGCGCATTTTACGTCCGAACAGGTTTTTGAGAATCATACGCCTACCCTTGCGAAGGTTGGGAGTATCTGCGCACTCCACGTCCCTTCGCTACTTACTGAGCCGCTCGTAACAACGTGTAGACGGAACCTTCGCAAGGGTTCCTTGCTATTGGTTCACGTCGATGTCGATAAAGACCGTCATGCCCCACCGGATTTGCGGTGGGAGGTCCTCTGGATCGAGGATGACGGTGTAGTTGACGCCGCCCCCGCCAGGTGCGGCCATCGGCGCGATGCGCGTGACGTGGCCCGCAATCGTGAGGTCGGGCAGCGCGTCGAAGGTGAGGGTAGCGATCTGTCCCTCTGTAACCCGCGCCACATCGATCTCGTCGAGGTCGGTGGTTTCGATGCGTAGCGTTGTCAGATCGCCCAGAGTGATCAACGGTTGTCCTGGCGCGATGAACTCGCCGCGCCGCACATCGATGCGGGTGACGGTCCCGGCAAAGGGCGCGGTGATCTCCGTGCGCGCCAGCGCGACTTGTGCTGTGTCAACGGCTACTTGCGCTTGTGCGACGGCAGCTTCCGCGATGGCAATGTCCTGCGGCAGAACGCCCGCCTTGAGCAGCTCAAGCTGTGCCACAGCGACTTCGTATTGCGCGGTCACGGCGTCGACCCCGGCGTCGGCTGCGCGGCGCTGCGCCCACGTCCCGGATTTGGCGGCTGCGAGACGCGCTTCGGCTGCTGCCAGGGCCTCGTTCGCGGCGTGGAGCGCGTAACGGGCTTGTTCTTCTATCGGGCCGAGCGTCGGACATACCTGCTGCGTGCTGCCGTCGGGCTGCGGGACGTCGTAGCACTTCATCGTCTCGTCGTGCTGCTGGCGGGCGACCAGTTGTTCGGCCTGGGCAGCGGCAACGGCGGCTTCTGCTGCGGCGATCTCGGCTTCGCTGGTCCCGGCCCACAGTTGGGCGCGTTGTGCCAACGTTTCGGAGATCAGCGTTTGTGCTGCGAGGGCCTGCGCCTCGGCCACGGCGATTTCTTTGGGACGTGCGCCGACTTTGGCTCGCGCGACTTGTGTTTCCGCGGCTGCCAGTGCCGCCTCGGCCTGCTGAAGCGCCAACTGCGCGTCGGTGTCATCCAGCCGCACGAGTATGTCTCCGGCGGCGACCTGCGCGCCCTCTTCGACGAGAACCTCGACGACCATGCCACCGGTTTGCGCGCCAACCGTCGTCCAGACGGCGGGCGCGACCTTACCGGTGACAGAGACGAGCGCCTCGAAATTGTCCACGAATACGGGCGGCGCTTCCGGGGTGGTTGCCGTCATCTCACATGCGGAGAGGAGTAATAGGGCCAACACGAGGCCGCAAAGCGCAAGGTGACGGCGGTGGTTCGCCGTGATGCTTGGTAGTATACGTTTCAACTGTGTCATCGTTCACTTCCTCATTGATTAACGTGTTATGCTCAACTGTCTGCTTGCAATCCCTTCAGCAGCGTCTCGATGAACGCCTTGCTGATCTTGTCTATGTCCATATCCGGAATCATCATATTGTAAATGGCCAGGCCGTCGTAGGCGGCCATCATCATCCATGCCAGCGCATCGGCATCGACCGTGTGGAATTCGCCGGTCTGGATGCCTTCCTCGAAAATAGCAACAACCATTTGCTGGTAGGGGGGCAACAGTTCTGCCCAGAATTGCATTTCCTCGTCGTTTCGTTCACTTTGGGACCAGAATTCGAGGAGTAGGCTGAAGTACTGCGCGATCTCCCGGCAAAAGTCGACCATAATCTGTGTCGCGGTGTGTAGCTTTGCGGTGGCCGTTTCTGTGGTTTCCAAAAGATTCATCGGTTCGCCGATAATGCTCGCGGTAATGACGATCATCGCTGCTTTGAAGATTTCGTCCTTACTCTTGAAGTACCAATAGATACTGCCTTTGCTCAGCCCGCTTTCGGCGGCGATGTCATCCATCGTCGTGTGGACGTATCCCTTGCGGGTAAAGCACGCCAGTGCGGCTTCGATGATCTGCGTGCGTCGTTCGGTAGATAAATCAGGTCGGGGTGACATTGTACTCTCCTCGAAAATGGTCAAGTGTTCAATAGACTGACCGGTCAGTCTATATAAATTTTACCATTGATTTTCTCGCTATCAAGAGAAATACCGGTTGACGGCGTTCTGGTTTAAGGTAAACTGCAATCCGGTGGTCGAAAATCCGGGTGTCAAGAGGTGTTTTATGAGAAGTGAGAAGCTCTTCAAACGCATTGTGCCGTTGCTTTTGTTGATTGCCGGCTTCTGGCAGGTTATGCCGGGACGTGCGGCGATGCTCGTTCAAGCGCTGCCGGACGTCCCGATTTACTTCTTCTGGGGGGATGGGTGTCCCCACTGCACGGATGAGAAACCGTTTTTGGAGAAGCTGGCGCGCAACAATCCGCGCATCACCTTGTACGAATATGAGGTCTGGTACGTTCCCGAGAATATGACGCTGTTCACGCAGTTGGCTGCTGTTCTTGGCTTCGAACCGCGCGGCGTGCCAACCACGTTTATCGGCGATCGCTATTGGGTTGGCTACAGTCCGCAGATCGGAGCTGAGATCGACGGCTACGTTAAGGCTTGTTTGGAGCGTGGCTGCCGGGATATAGGCATCGGTATTGTGCCGGGCCGCGAGGCACGGATGGAAAATCCGGTAGATGACCCAAAGATTGATACGCCGGCCTCAAGCGTTATCAACATCCCGTTGATCGGGGCGGTCAATCTGGAATCGCAATCGCTTTTTGTCAGCACGGCTCTGATCGCTTTTGTGGATGGCTTCAATCCCTGTTCATTGTGGGTGTTGTCGATTTTGCTGTCGCTGACGCTAAACACCGGTTCGCGCAAAAAGGTGTTCATCATCGGTGCGGTTTTCATCACCGTGACGGCCGCCGTGTATATGCTCTTTATCGCCGGACTGTTTACGGTCTTGACCGTCGTGCGCTTTCTGGGATGGATTCAAGTGCTGATCGCGCTGCTGGCGCTGTTCTTTGCGTTGATCAACGTCAAGGACTATTTCTGGTATAAAGAGGGCCTCTCCCTCACCATCGCCGATGAGAAGAAGCCCGGCATCTACAAAGGTATCCGCAAGGTCATGCAAGCCGGCGACTCGCTCTGGGGACTGGTTAGCGCGACGTTCGTGATGGCAGTGGGCGTCTCCGTGGTAGAATTCTCCTGCACGGCGGGATTCCCGGTGTTGTGGACGAACCTCCTGACGGCGCAACAGGTCCAAACGACGACGTTTGTGTTGCTATTGCTACTCTACATGCTGATTTACCAGATCGATGAGGCGGTCATTTTCCTCGTGGCCGTGTTCACGCTCAAGGCCAGCCGTTTGGAGGAAAAGCACGGGCGTGTACTCAAGCTTGTCGGCGGGATGTTGATGTTGACGTTGGCCGGGGTGATGCTCATCAACCCGGACCTGATGGACAAGTTGAGCAGCTCGTTGCTTATTTTTGGCTTTGCGTTTATGGCGGCGATGGCGGTTTTGCTGGTGCATCGCAAGGTGCTGCCTCGCTATGGCATTTACATTGGCACGGAAGTCAGGCCAAAACGCAGGCGGCACGGATCGCGCTCATCTGCCAAGCATAGGAAGAGGAGGAAGTGATGCCGTTGCCTAGCGATTACGTTGAACGTGTCTATGCCGGGGTGCTCGGCAAGATTATCGGCGTGTACCTGGGACGTCCTTTCGAGGGTTGGCCTTACGCGCGGATTATGGAGGAATTGGGCGAGATCAATTACTATGTCCACGAGCAGTGTGGTGTGCCGCTTATCGTGACCGACGACGACATCACCGGCACGTTTACCTTCTTGCGCGCGATGCCCGACTACGGCAACGCGCTGGCGTTGACCCCCGCACAGATCGGCCAGACCTGGCTCAACTACCTGATCGAAGGCCGCACGATTCTGTGGTGGGGTGGGTTGGGCAATTCGACGGAACATACGGCCTACCTGCGCCTCAAGCACGGGATCGAAGCGCCGCGCAGCGGTTCGATGGCGCTCAATGGCAAGGTCGTCGCCGAGCAAATCGGCGCGCAAATCTTCGTCGATGGGTGGGCGATGATCGCGCCGGGCGATCCGGCGTTGGCCGCGGACCTGGCGCGCCGCGCAGCGAGTGTCAGTCATGACGGGGAGGCGATCTACGGCGCGCAGGTCGTCGCAGCGATGGAATCGCTGGCGTTTGTCGAGCCGGATATGAACAAGCTGCTGGATACCGCTGTGACCTTCATCCCTTGTGACTCGGTCATCTACCGGATGATTGGCGATATCCGCGAATGGCGCGCGACGACGACGGACTGGCGCGAGGCGTTCGGCCTGCTCGCGGAGCATTACGGCTACGACAAGTACGGCGGCAACTGCCATATGGTGCCCAATCACGGGTTGATCGTGTTGAGCCTGCTGTGGGGCGACGACGATTTCCAGAAGACGCTGATGATCGTCAATACCTGCGGGTGGGACACCGACTGCAACTCTGGCAACGTGGGCTGTCTGATGGGGATCAAGAACGGGTTAAAAGGAATCGAGGCCGGCCCGGATTATCGCGGCCCCGTCGCCGACCGGATGTATTTGCCCGCAGCGGATGGCGGGCGCGCGATTACCGACGCGCTGACGGAGGCGTATCATATCGTCAACATCGGGCGTGCGCTGGCGGGGGAAGCCCCGCTCTTTCCAAAAGGCGGCGCGGCGCACGCAGACGTGGCGCACGCAGACGTGCGCTTCCATTTCGACTTGCCAGGCGCGGTGCAGGGGTGGATGCCGGAGGACAGCGTTGAATCGCGGGGGACGCTGGCGGTGGAAAACGTCGCCGGGCACAGCCTGCTCGGCGCGCGCAGCCTGGCCCTGCGTTATCGCGGCGTCGCTGTGGGGCGCCCAGCGCGTGCGGCGACGGCGACGTTCACGCCGCCAGAAGCGGCGAGTATGCCCGGTTATGGATTGTTGGCCTCGCCGACGCTGTTCTCGGGGCAGACGGTGCGTGCGCGGCTTTCCGCCGATGCCGCCAACGCGACACCGGTGATGTGCGGGCTTTATCTGCGTTTTTACGGAGCCGGGGATTGTCTGGAGCGTATGCCTGGACCGTGTGTCATATTTGCACCTGGAGATACACACGAATTCACGTGGCGCATCCCCGATACGGGTGGCGCGCCAATTGCCGAAATCGGCATCGAGGTGAGCAGCGACCGCCGCGCCGATGGCGCCGTCTATCTGGACTATCTCACGTGGGACGGCGCGCCAGACGTTACACTCACGCGCCCCGCTCATACGGGGACGATGTGGCAGCGCGCGTGGGTGAACGGCGTGGATCAAGTGCAGCACGGGGCCGAATCGTATCGCCTGATTCAGAACGAGGGCACCGGTTTGTTGATGCAAGGCACGCGCGAATGGATCGATTATCGCGTCACCGCCGACGTGACGCCGCATCTGGTCAAATCCGCCGGTATCGCCGTGCGCGTGCAGGGGATGCGGCGTTATTACGCCCTGCTGCTGTACCGCGATGGCGTTGAAGCGCCGCCGCAAGTCCGCCTGGTCAAGATGCTCGACGCGCCTGAAGTGCTCGCCGAGGTTGATTTCCCCTGGGAATTTGGTGAAACGCACGAGTTGAGTCTGGAAGTCGTCGAGGCGACATTGCGTGCGTGGGTCGATGGCGCGCTGCTCCTGACAGCGACGGACGCGCGGTCGTTTGTAGGTGGCGCTGTGGCGCTTATCTGCGAGGAGGGGCGCACCGCGACGAATGTGGTGCGCGTGCAACCGGTGGGGCGAAGATGTTGTTGAAAAAACCGGGGTTTCGAGAAAACTCCCGGTTTTTGGTTAAGGCGCGCTGGCGCGGATGACGAGTTCGGGATGTAGGATGATCTGTTGACATTCCGTGGTGCAGCCGTTGATCCGTTCCAGTAGCAGGTGCATCGCCTGAACGCCCATTTCGTAGCGCGAGACGTGGCACGTTGTCAGGGCAGGTGTGACCAGCGCAGCTAACGGGATATCGTCGAAGCCGACGATGGCAAGGTCATCGGGGATGGCCAGCGCCAGGTCGTGGCATGCCTGGAAAGCGCCGATGGCGACCAGGTCATTGTAACAAAAGAGCGCGGTGATTTCTGGATGATCGCCGAGAAGCGCGTTGGCAATGCCGTGCCCTCCTTCTACGGTTGGCGGGCAAAGCCGTATCCAACCTTGATTGTAGGCCATACCGGCCTCTGCCATTGCTGCGCGATACCCCTCCACACGTTTTTGTCCGCTGCGTGAGGCCGATGGCCCGGCCAAAAATCCGATGGCCCGGTGCCCGGTGTTGAGAAGATGCCGGGTAATGGCCTGTCCGCCTTGGGCGTCGTCAATGAGGACACAGCCAAACTCGTAGCCGTTGAGTCGCCGGTTGACGAGAACGACGCTGGCGTGACGGCTCAGCGACTTGTAGAGTGTATCGTCATCGAGGCGTGAGCTGCACAGCATCACGCCATCGACGCGCTTCTCCTCCAGCGAGCGCAACACCGCGATTTCGCGTTGTGGGTCTTCATCCGTATTACACAGGAAGACGTTGTACCCCGCCGCATACGCCTCGTGTTCTGCGCCGCGCGCGACCTCGGCGAAGAAGGGATTGGCGACATCGGGCACGATCAAACCTAGCGTGCTGGTGCGCTGGGTTGCCAGTCCACGGGCGATACTGCTAGGGCGGTAGTTCATTTCTTCGGCGATGCGCAGAATCTCGGCGCGTGTTTCTGGTCTGATTTCGCCCCGATTGTTGATGGCGCGCGAGACGGTTTGTCGAGAGACTCCGGCGGCGGCGGCTACGTCCTGGATGGTGACCCTTTTGCTATTCACAGTTCACCTGCTATAATAGAGATAACGTGAGCGGTAACGTGAGCGTTCACAGTCATAATAGCACAGTTTTTCCATAAGGTCAAGGGGTGTTGCCAAAAGCAGCATTTTGGTTCATTTTCAACCTGGTATAGACTCTGTTTCATTCACTCACACTGTAGGAGGTCATTATGATGGAATTCCCCGAATCTGCGCGAGCATTGGTAGAATTACAACCCCGTTATGATTTCTTTATCGGCATCGACTCGGACGGTTGCGCCTTCGATACGATGGAGATTAAGCACAAAGAGTGCTTTACCCCCAACATTATCAAACACTGGGAATTACAGGGGGTCTCAAAATACGCCCGCGAGGCCGCCGAGTTCGTCAATCTCTACTCATTCTGGCGCGGCGTGAATCGTTGGCCTGCGCTCATCAAGGTCTTCGATCTCTTGCGCGTGCGCCCGGAGGTTATCAAGCGTCACGTCGCCATCCCCGAAGCGCCGCACGTGCGCGCCTTTATGAACGACGAGAACTTCCCGCAAAGCAATGCCGGTCTTCAGGCGTATATGGCCGAGTATCCCGATCCCGAACTGGAGCGTGCGCTAACGTGGAGTGAGGCGGTCAACGCGACAATTGCGGACATGGTGTACGGCATTCCACCGTTTCCCTTTGTGCGTGAGAGTCTGGAGTTTCTGTTCGATAAGGCCGATATGATTGTCGTGTCGCAGACGCCTGACGAGGCATTACACCGCGAGTGGGCCGAGCATGGCATCGACCGGTACGTGCGCGAAATCGCTGGGCAGGAGAAGGGCACGAAGACGCAGCACATCACGTTTGCGGCCGACGGCAAGTACCAGCCCAATCACATGTTGATGATCGGCGACGCGCCGGGCGATATGAAGGCGGCGCGCGGTAATAACGCGCTTTTCTTCCCCATCAATCCCGGTCACGAGGACGAAAGCTGGCAGCGCTTCTTCGAAGAGGGTCTGCACAAGTTCCTCAACGAAACGTTCGAGGGTGAGTATGAAGCTGGCCTCATCGCCGAATTCGAGAAGTTTATGCCTGAAGTTCCTCCGTGGGAGAAGTAGCGGAACTGCATTTTTCACCACGAATCTTCACGAATCTACACTAATTTCAACTTGCATTCGTGAAAATCCGTGTAGATTCGTGGTTTCACTTCTGGAGGTAGAGAATGGAAGTAATCGGTAATGGGTATACAGATCGCACATTGACTGAGGCTGAAGTGCAGCGAATTGTGGCGGCAGCTTTTGCCGAACACGACATGACCGGCAAGCGTGTGTTGTTCATTACGCCGGACGCCACCCGTTCGGCGCCGATGGACGTGATGTTCCGCGTGTTCCACGACGTGCTAGGCGAGAAGGTTGCCGTGCTGGATTATCTTATTGCGCTTGGCACACACATGCCGATGGACGAGGCGGCGCTCAACAAGCTGTTTGGCCTCACGGTGGAGGAGCGCGCCGGGAAATACGCGAAGGTCAACATCTTCAACCACGAATGGGAGAAGCCGGAGACGTTCAAGCAGATTGGCGTGATTACGGTGGACGAGATCGAGGCCATCACGGGCGGCTTGATGCGTATGGAAGTGCCCGTCACGATCAACAAGAAGCTGTGGGAGTACGATCAGGTCGTCATCTGCGGGCCGACGTTTCCGCACGAGGTGGTGGGCTTCTCCGGTGGGAACAAGTACTTTTTCCCCGGCGTCGCCGGTCCGGAAGTCATCAATTTCTCGCACTGGCTCGGCGCGGTCATCACCAGTTGGAGGGTGATTGGGACGAAATCCACACCGGTGCGCGCCGTCATCAACAAAGCGGCCTCCTTTATTGACGTTCCGAAACTTTGCTTTAGCATGGTAGTTGCCGGAGGAAAGCACTCCGGTGGGCATCATGACTTGGTAGGGCTGTACTTCGGGACGCCGGAAGACGCCTACAGCGCGGCGGCGGACTTGTCGGCGCAACATCACGTCATCTACGTGGAGAAACCTTTCAAGCGCGTGCTCTCCGTGATGCCGGAGCTGTACGACGACATCTGGACGGCGGCCAAAGGGATGTACAAGATGGAGCCGGCGATTGCCGACGGCGGCGAGGTCATCATCTACGCGCCGCACATCGACGAGATTTCGTACACGCACGGTAAAGTGCTCGACGAAGTCGGCTATCACTGCCGCGACTACTTTCTCAAGCAGTGGGAGCGCTTCAAGGATTATCCGTGGGGCGTGCTGGCGCACTCCACGCACGTCAGCGGCATGGGTGAGTATGACGCCGAGACCTGCATCGAGACGCGGCGCATCAAAGTGACGTTGGCGACGCGCGTCCCGCCGGAACGGTGCGCGCAAGTCAATCTGGGTTATCTTGATCCGGACAGCATCAATCTGGACGAATGGAGGGGCCGTGAAGATGAGGGTGTTTTGCTTGTGCCCCGCGCGGGAGAGATGCTATATCGCCTGAAAGAAGACTAATTGCGCGCGTTAGTTTCTGTGCGCATCCACGCCTGACTCGCCAAGCGATTTTGGCAGCAATTGCCTTTGCTACGGAATTTTAATGAAGTGTGCGAATCCGTCCACGTGTAATTTGACTAAACGATCAGAAGGAGATAATCATGGACAAAGTACGACTCGCCGTTATCGGCATCGGCAACATTGGCAATTTGCACCTGGGCAACATCGAAAATCAGCCCAAAGTGCAGCTTACCGCCGTCTGCGACATTGTACCTGAAAAGGCGGATGCGGCGGCGGCAAAATATGGCGTCAAAGCCTACTACGACTCGGACGCGCTGCTGGCCGACAAGGTCTGCGATGCGATCATCATCGGCACGCCGCACTACTTCCACACGACGATTGGTATTGCGGCGCTCGATGCGGGGCATCACGTTCTCGTCGAGAAGCCCATCTCGGTTCACAAGGCAGATTGCGAACGACTCATTGCGGCGCACAAGCGCAACTCTCAGATGGTCTTCGCCGCGATGTTCAACCAGCGCACGGACCCGTTCTACCAGAAGATTCGGGAGATGGTGCAATCCGGCGAGCTGGGCGACCTGCTGCGTGTGAATTGGATCATCACCAATTGGTTCCGCACGCAGAGCTACTACGATTCCGGCGGCTGGCGGGCGACCTGGGGCGGCGAGGGCGGCGGCGTGCTGCTCAACCAATGCCCGCACAACCTCGACCTGCTGCAATGGATCACGGGGATGCCGGAAAAAGTCCACGGCTTCTGCGACATCGGCAAGCGTCACACCATCGAGGTGGAAGATGAGGTCACGGCTTTCCTGGAATATCCCGGCGGCTGCACGGGCCTGTTCGTCACCTCCACAGGCGAAGCGCCGGGTACCAACCGGCTGGAAATCGCGGCGGACAACGGCAAGCTGGTCTATGAGGGCAATCAGATTGTGTTCACGCGTAACCTGGTTCCGGCAGCAGAGTTTTTGCGCACGTCGGAGGAATCTTTTGCGCGCCCGCCCTACGAAGTGGAGACCTTCACCTTCGAGCATCACGGCGGGCAGCATATGGAAATCCTTGAAAACTTCGCCGATGCAATACTGACCGGCGCGCCGCTTATCGCACCCGCCGAAGAGGGTATCCACTCCGTCGAACTGGCGAACGCGATGTTGTACTCGACGTTTGTAGGCCAGCCGGTGGAAGTTCCACTCGATGCTGACGCCTACGAAGCCAAACTCCAGGAACTTATCGCCACCTCGACTTTTCAGAAAGAAGTGAAGGAAAGCACGGCGGAAGATATGGGAAAGTCGTTCAGTTCGCGAATTACGAATAGCGATGAACTGAACTCAACAAGAAACGTCGGGCACCCGCGTAATTCGTCATTCGTAATTCACAATGGAGATGCTATGCAAAAAACAGATATAGGTATTGTGGGTCTGGGCGTGATGGGCCGCATGCTCGCGCTGAACATGGCGCGCAACGGCTTCCGGGTGGCCGGCTACGACCTGGATGCCGACAAGGTCATGGCCCTGAACACGGCCGGCGATGGCAAGGCCGTGGGATACCAGATCTTGGGGGACTTCTTCGGTTTGCTGGAACGTCCCCGTAAAATCTTGATGATGGTGCCGGCGGGCAAGCCGGTGGATGCGGTCATCGCCGGGTTGCGGCCGGCACTGGATCGCGGCGATTTGTTGATCGATGGCGGCAACTCGCACTTCCGCGATACGGAACGCCGTCTGGCGATGTTGGAGGCCGACGGCATCCGCTACATCGGGACGGGCGTGAGTGGCGGTGAATACGGCGCGCTGTGGGGGCCTTCGATTATGCCCGGCGGCGACCCGAAGGCCTGGTCGCTGATCCGGCCAATCTTCGAGGCGATTGCCGCCAAAGTGCCTGAACCGGACGGGACGCTGAGTCCGTGTGTCGCTTATATCGGGCCGCAAGGGGCGGGGCATTTCGTCAAGATGGTGCACAACGGCATCGAATACGGCGACATGCAACTCATCGCCGAAACCTACGATGTGCTACATCGCGGTCTGGGTCTGTCGGCGCTGCAACTGCACGACATCTTCGCGCGTTGGAACGAGGGTGACTTGCAATCGTACCTGATCGAAATCACCCGTGACATCTTCGCCACCCTGGATGAGGAGACGGGCGAGCCGCTGGTGGATATGATCCTCGACGAAGCACAGCACAAAGGCACCGGCAAGTGGACGTCGCAGAGCGCGCTCGACCTGGGAGCGGCAGCGCCGATGATCAGCGCGGCGGTGGAAGCGCGGATGCTCTCGGCCTACAAGGATGAGCGCGTGCGGGCGTCGAAATTCCTCACTGGGCCAACGCCGGCCTTTGAGGGTGATGCCGATGTTTTCGTGGATACGATGGAGCGCGCGATGTACGCCGCCAAGATTTGCTTGTATGCACAGGGCTTCGGCGTGCTGCGCGCCGCCAGCGAGGAATACGACTACGACCTGCATCACGGCGAAATTGCCAAAATCTGGCGTGGTGGCTGCATTATCCGCGCGCAGTTCCTCAATAAGATCACCACGGCCTTCGCGCGTGATGCCAACCTGCCGAATCTGCTACTCGATCCCGACCTGGGCAAGGCCGTGGAAGCGCGCCAGGATGCGCTGCGCCAGGTGATCTGTTACGCGACCGCTAACGGCGTCCCTGTGCCGGCCTTCAGCTCTGCGCTGGCCTACTTCGACGCCTACCGCAGCGCGCGGCTGCCCGCCAACCTGCTCCAATCCCAACGCGATTACTTCGGCGCGCACACCTACCGTCGCATCGACCGTGCGGGCACGTTCCATACGGATTGGGCGAAGATAGGGCAGAAATTAGAAATGAGAAATGAGAAATGAGAAATGAGGAGCGAGCAGTTCGTTTTGTTACTCTTTACTCATTTCCCATTACTCGTTACCCACTTAATTCAAGGAGGTTTCTAAAATGACCGAGAAATGTGACATCGGCCTCATCGGCCTGGCCGTGATGGGGCAAAATCTGGTGTTGAATATGAGCGATCACGGCTTCAAGGTGGCCGTGTTCAACCGCACCGTGTCCAAAGTGGACGATTTTATCAACGGCAGCGCGGCCGGACGCGAGATTTACGGTGCGCACTCCATCGAGGAGTTGGTGGGGATGCTGGAATCCCCGCGCCGGGTGATGCTGTTGGTCAAGGCGGGCAAACCGGTGGATGATTTCATCGAGTTGCTCATCCCGCACCTGGACCCGGGCGACATCATCATCGACGGCGGCAACTCCAACTACAACGATACGATCCGCCGCACGGCCTACGTCGAATCGAAGGGCTTGCTCTACATTGGCACGGGCGTCTCCGCCGGTGAGGAAGGCGCGCGTCATGGGCCTTCGATTATGCCGGGCGGTTCGCCGGAAGCGTGGCCGCACGTCAAGCCGATTTTCCAGGCGGTGGCCGCAAAAGTGGAGGACGGCGCGGCTGGCGGCCCAGCCGTTCCCTGCTGCGACTGGGTCGGCGAGAACGGCGCGGGCCACTACGTCAAGATGACGCACAACGGCATCGAGTACGGCGACATGCAGCTCATCTGTGAGGCCTATCACCTGATGAAAGAGGGCCTGGGGATGAGCAACGAGGCCATGCACCGGGTCTTCGCCGAGTGGAATGAAGGCAAGCTGGACTCGTACCTCATCGAGATCACCCGTGACATCCTGGCGTTCAAGGACGAGGACGGTAACTACGTCGTAGATCAAATCCTCGATACCGCCGGGCAGAAGGGCACCGGCAAGTGGACGGGCATCTCGGCGCTGGATATGGGCATCCCGCTGACGTTGATCGTCGAAGCGGTCTTTGCGCGCTGCCTCTCGGCGTTGATCGACGAGCGCAAGGCGGCTGAGAAGGTGCTCAGCGGCCCAGTGCCGACCTTCGATGGTGATAAAATGGCTTTCATCAAAGATTTGCACGACGCGCTCTACGCCTCTAAGATCATGTCCTATACGCAGGGCTATATGCTGATGCGCGCGGCAGCGGCGGAATACGGCTGGCACCTCAACTACGACGGCATCGCGTTGATGTGGCGCGGCGGCTGCATCATCCGCTCCGTCTTCCTGGGCAAGATCAAGGAGGCGTTCGACAAGCATCCCGATTTGACCAACCTGCTGCTCGACGACTACTTCAAGGGCGAGGTCGAGGCCGCACAGGCCGCGTGGCGGCGCGTCATCGCCAAAGCGGTCGAACTGGGTATCCCCGTCCCGGCGATGTCGAGCGCGCTGGCGTTCTTCGACGGCTACCGCCGCGGGCGCTTGCCGCAAAACCTGCTCCAGGCGCAGCGTGACTACTTCGGCGCACACACCTACGAGCGCGTGGACAAACCGCGCGGCGAATTCTTCCACACCGACTGGATCGGCTCCGGCGCGGCGGCGACGGCATCGACGTATATGGCGTAGGAAGGAGATACCTATGTCGAACCCCAAAGCTGCTTCTCCAGCCAACGTCATCGTCGCCCAATCCGGCGGGCCGACGCCCGTCATCAACGCCTCGTTGCGTGGCGTCATCGAAGCGTGCCAGGCGTATCCCGGTACGTTTGGCACGGTCTACGCCGGTTTTCACGGCATCGAGGGTGTGCTGAAAGAAGAGTTGCTCAATCTTTCGGCCCAATCTGCCGAAGAGATCGCGCTGTTGAGCACTACGCCCGCTGCCGGGGCCATTGGCACGTGCCGCTACAAGCTCAAGGCCGGCCAAAAGGCGGATTTCGAGCGCATCATCGCCGTGTTCAAGGCGCACGGCGTCGGCTACTTCTTCTACAACGGCGGCAACGACTCGATGGATACCGCGCACAAGGTCGCGCAACTGGCCCACGAACGCGGCCTGGACCTGGTTGCTACGGGCGTCCCCAAGACCATCGACAACGATGTGGGCGGCGGTCTCTCGGCGGACGGGCAGACCTTCGAGGTGATCGACCACACGCCGGGCTTCGGCAGTACGGCGCGCTACTGGGCGCTCAACGTGCAGAATGCCAACGAGGAGAACGCCGGTTCCTGTCCCTCCGACCCGGTGCTCGTCTTGCAGGCGATGGGCCGCAAGATCGGCTACATCCCGGCGGCGGCGCGGCTGGCCGACCCGCACCGTCAGATGCCGCTCCTCATCTTCACCCGCGAGGCCGGTCTGTCGCTGGAGGCGCTGGCCGACGCGGTGAACGACATGCTCCGGGCGCGCGGGCGGGCCCTCGTCGTCGTCAGCGAGGGCTTCGACGTGGGCAGCATCGGCGAGCGCAAGGACAGCTTCGGCCACACGATGTTCTCCGCCAGCGAGACCACGGTGGCGCAGGTTGTCGTCAACTACCTGAACGAAGTCGGGCTGGCGGCGCGTGGTTCTGCGCGTGGCAACGTCCCCGGCACGGACCAGCGCCACGCGATGATCTACGCCTCGACGGTGGACCTCGAGGAGGCGTACCGTGTGGGGCAGAAGGCCGTGCAGATCGCGGCGGAAGTCGGCGGCGGCTACATGTCCACCATTCTGCGGCAACCGGGCGAGCTGTACCAGGTCACGTATGACAAAGTCCCGCTGGAAATGGTCGCCAACTCCGAGCGCACCTTCCCGGAAGCGTGGCTCGCCCCTTCGCGCACCGACGTCACCGATGACTTCGTGCGTTACGCGCGCCCGCTCACCGGCGACAGTTGGCCGACGATCCCGTTGGTGAATGGGTTGCAACGCTTCGCGCGCTTCGCGCCGGTGTTCGCGGAACAAAAACTGCCCGCGTACACGCCGCAGGCGTATTGAACAGTTCCCGATTTTGGAGGAACCTATGCCACGACCCAACTTCGTTCTCATTATGACCGACACGCAGGCGACCAACGTGATCGGCGCTTACGGGCATCCTGAATTGCGCACGCCCAACATCGACCGGCTGGCCGAGACGGGCATCAAGTTCGAGCGGGCGTATACGACGTGCCCGGTGTGTACGCCCGCGCGGGCGGGGCTGTTCACCGGCATCTACCCGCACACGGCCGGCGCGTGGACCAACAATATCGCGCTGGGCGACAACATCAAGACGCTCGGCCAGCGCTTCCGCGACGCCGGCTATGCTACAACCTACGTGGGCAAGTGGCACCTCGATGGGCACGACTACTTCGGCACGGGCATCTGCCCCGATGGCTGGGACCCCGCCTACTGGTATGACGGCGCCAACTATCTGGCCGAACTCACCGAAGCAGAAATCGCTCTCTGGCGGAACGGCCTCAACTCGCTGGAAGCCTTGCAGGCGCACGACATCCAACCCGAATTCACCTGGGCGCATCGGGTGAGTGACCGGGCGATAGCGTTTTTGAAGAATCAAGAATCAGCGAATGAGCGAATGGGCGAATCCGCGAATGGTGCATCGCGTAGCACACCTCACGCATCAGAAACGCCGTTTGTGTTGGTGGCGTCTTATGATGAGCCACACCACCCGTTTACGTGCCCGCCGGAGTATGCGGAGCCATTTGCGGAGTACGAGTATCCGCTTGGGCCGGCGGCGTTCGACACATTGGCGGGCAAACCGGCGCATCAGCGGGAGTGGGCGGCGGCATCGAACGTGCCGCAGCGTGTGCGGGAGACCGGGCTGGCACGCCAGCCGCTCTACTTCGGCTGCAACAGTTTCGTGGATGCCGAAATTGGGCGGGTGATCGACGCGGTGCGCGCTTATGCGCCCGACAACACGTGGATCATCTTTACGTCCGATCACGGCGAGTTTATGGGGGCGCACCAGCTCACGGGCAAAGGTCCGGCGATGTACGAGGAAATTGCACACATCCCGTTCATCGTATCGCCACCATCAGGTGGCGCGCTGCCCGGCGGTGTCGAGGGTGGGGCGGTCAACCACACACTGGTCAGCCACATCGACGTGCTGCCCACGCTGCTCGACCTGGCCGGGTTGGACGTTCCGCCGATTCTGGAAGGCGAAAGTCTGTTGCCACAGTTGGCGGGCGTGGAAGACCCGGAGAAAGACGTGTTTATAGAATTCAACCGCTACGAGATCGAGCACGACTCGTGGGGTGGCTTCCAACCGGTGCGCTGTGTGATCCGTGGGCAGTACAAACTGGTGCTCAACCTGCATTACACGGACGAATTGTACGATATGCACGCCGACCCGGCAGAAGTCCGCAACCGGATCGACGATCCGGCTTATGCGGCCATCCGCGACGCGCTGCACGACCGGTTGCTCGAATGGATGTACGCCAAGCGCGATCCGTTCCGGGGAGCAGTGTGGGAGCGGCGGCCATGGCGCAGCACACGACGCTTGCAGTGGAAAGGCGAGTTCCGCCCGCGTCCGGCAGATGGCTACGCACCGCAGGTGCGCGACTACGATACGGGTTTGCCCACGCGCGGCGTCAGTGTGGAGTTTGGGATCGAGAAGAAGTAAGCACGTGAAACCTAAAATGTGAGGCGTGATGCGTGAATAGCTCGACGGGTTTTAGCGGATAGTGCTTCCGTTGTATCCGTTCAATCCGTTGAGGCTACCGGCAGCGTGAACCAGAAGGTTGCTCCTTCTCCTGGGGAACTTTTGACCTCAATGTGTTCCCCGTGCGCTTCGATAGCGAGTTTGCAGAACGCCAATCCTAGCCCGTGACCGCGCTCTTTGTGCTTGCCGGCGACAAATTTGCCAAATAGCCGTGGTAGGAGTTCCGGGGCGATACCCGGACCGGAGTCACTAACTTCAACACGAACTCTGGTGGGGTCATTGGCTACCTGCTGGGCAGTGATGCGGACCGTGCCGTTTTCCGGCGTAAATTTGATGGCGTTGCCGATGAGGTTTTCCAGTACGCGGGTGATGATCGTCGCATCGGCCTGGACCGGCGCTAGATCGGTGCTGTCATCGTCGAGCAGCTTTAGCCCTTTCTGTTCCGCCAGCGGCGCGAGCGCGGCGAGCAACTCGCCGATCAGGTCATGAATTTGCAACGCCACCGGGTGTAGGACGAGGTTGCCGCTCTCCAGTTGGTTGACTTCCAGGATCGCATTGATGAACTTGAACATCCTCTCGGAGTTGTTAAGTGCAATCTCGATGATGGTTTGCTGATCCTTATTCAGCTTCGTCGCTTCCATTTCCAGGACTTGCAGACCGGTGCGAATGGTGCTGAGCGGATTGCGCAAATCGTGGACCAGCGTGTGAATCATTGTCTCGCGGAGTTGTTCGGCTTCGCGCTGCTGAGTGACGTCGATGATGAACGCCACAGACAGCATGCCTTGTGGTGTTTCAATGAATCCCAGGCTGATCTCCGCCGGGAAAATGCTGCCGTCTTTGTGTCGGGCGCTGAGGTTCAGCCCACTTCCCATTGGGCGAACGTGCGGATCGCGTGTGTACTCCGCGCACTGCCGCAGGTGGATTTCGCGCGATTCCTCGGGGATCAGTATCGTCAACGGCTGGCCAATCAGTTCTGTTTCGTTGTAGCCGAAGAGGTGTTTCGCGTTCCGATTGACCCGGACGATACACCCTGTCGCGTCGACGGCAACGATGCCGATGGGTGCGGCTTCCAGGATCATGGGTGTGCTATCTTCATTGAATGACGTAATGGCGCAATCATCAGCCGTCGCTTCTGGAGCACGTTCTGGTTCCATAGTTAACGGCCTCAGTGTATTGAAACTTGAGTAAGCAGGGGCTGGGCCGTCCGTGCTGCCTGTTCGGCCTCGTAGACCTCGTCGGGCGGCAGGTTCTGCTGCGCGGCGGCTTGCTTGGCGAGGACGTCGCAACGCTCGTTGTCCGGATTGCCCACGTGACCGCGTACCCAGACGAAGGTGACATCGTGTTTCTCGAGCAACGGCAGCAATTGCTGCCACAGATCGACGTTGAGCGCCCGCTCCTTTTTGTTGCGCATCCAGTCTTGGGCTTGCCAGCGCTTCGTCCAGCCTTTGTTGATCGCATCGACCAGGTATTGGGAGTCACTGTGTAACGTGACCGCACACGGCTCTTTGAGCGCCTGTAGCGCTTTAATCGCGGCCAGAATCTCCATACGATTGTTTGTTGTCCGCCGAAAACCCCCGGAAAGCTCACGGACGTGTTCCCCGTAGCGCAGGACAACGCCATAACCGCCCGGCCCGGGATTGCCAATGGCACTGCCATCGGTGTAGATGGTGATGTGTTTTTGTGTCATGCTGATATTATAGTCGAAAGTTGAAAGTTGAAAGTTGGATGGTCGCTTGACGTTTGTTGTGGATTGGTTATAGTGGCGGACGGAGGTTATGGATAATGCGATCAAACCGTACATGGGTTTGTTTGGTGTTGAGTGTTTTGTGGTTGAGTGCGTGTGCGCCGGTTGTGGTGGGTGTTGCGCCGGAGTCCACGCCGTCGGCAACGCCGCCGTTGCCCGTGCCGCACATAATAGTGGCGACGTTCACGCCTGCGCCTGTCGCCGGGGGCGACGTGGAGGCAGCGTTGGTCGCTGCATCAGACGAAGCTGAGGCTGTGGAGGCATCCGCGCTGGCCGGAGCGCCCGCACTGACCGATGCGCCTGTGGACGTGTTGCCCTTCACCTATCACACCGTCGTGCCGGGCGATACCATCTTGGGCCTGGCGTTGAAATATGGCGTGCCGATTGCTGTCATCCAGTTACAGAACGACCTGGGTAACTCGATTATGCTGTGGGCGGGGCAGGTGTTGGAGATTCCTCCAGCAGTGGGGTGGGAAGGCGCATCGCCGTTTTGGGCGGTGTACGAAGTGCAGAGCGGGGACGTGCTGAGCGCCATTGCCGCCAATTTTGGGTTTGATGTGACGACGCTGCAAAACGTCAACGGGCTGGCGGATGCGGACCTGTTGGGCATCGGGCAGGCGTTAGTTCTGCCCCTGACCGGGCCGGCTGACATTGCCCTGGCGTCCCACGGCACTCCGCCCACCGCGGTTCCGCTGCCTACCCCCACTTCCATCCCGCAGGCGGTGGCTGCTGCCGCGCCGGTTGTTCCGGCAGATACGCCATCTGCTCCAACGGATGCGCCGTCTCCCACCGATGTTCCTGTTGTCGCCACGGTGGCGCCGCCGGTTCTGCCCGCCGACGTCGCCGGTTTCCCTGCCGAAATCTTCCGCCTCGTCAACGCGGAGCGCGCCGCCTTTGGTCTGGCGCCGTTGGCGTGGAATGCGATCCTGGCGCGCGCCGCGCAATTGCACGCCGACGATTGTTATGCGCGCGGCTGGTGCGGTCATACCGGCTCGGACGGTTCGACGATGAAGGAGCGCATCATCCGGCAGGGGTACGATCCGGTACGTTGGTCCGAGTGTTGGGCGTGGTACGGCACGCCGGAAATGGCCGTAGCCATGTGGATGGACGAAGTGCCGCCGAACGACCCCCACCGCCGCACGATCCTCAGCACGTGGCTGACTGAAGTGGGGGTGGGAGTGGTGCCTGCCCCTAACGGGCGTGGTTACTACTTCATCGCGGATTTTGGGACGCCGCGTTAGGCGTATAGACCTGACAGGTTGTGCAAACCTTTGATTTGCCTTAAACCTGTCAGGTCTGTTGTGGTTAGTTCCCGTTGAGGATACCGTATCTTCGCTTGAGGAACTCGTCAGCGGGTTGTTTGAGCATCAAGTGCAGCAGTAGATCGCGGAAGGTCTTGATGAACGGCAGATCGTACTCGTCCTCCAACACGGGCATAAGGTACGACGCCGGACGGTAGTGCAACGGACTTTCATCCGGGCCGAGCACCTGACGCACCACCTCCGGATTGGCCGGCGCGGGCAGATGCCCGAACTCACCCCGCAACAGCATCTTGAACTCGTTAGACACCATCTGATAGCGCCCCATCATCACGTTGAACGTGGCCTGTGATCCGACGATCTGGCTTGTGGGCGTGACCAGCGGCACATAGCCGACGTCGGCGCGCACGTGCGGGATTTCCTGCGTGATGGCATCCAGCATGTCGAGTTTCCCCATCTGCTTCAACTGATTTTGCAGATTGGAAAGCATCCCGCCGGGAATTTGCGCCTTGAAGATCGTGTCGTCATAGGCGGGATAGTGGAGATCGCGCAGCAGGTTGCGCATCAGCGTGATCGCCGCTTCAATGTCATCTTCTCTACCGCGCTGGACGTGTGTGAGGATTTGCTGGACGACGGCGCGGTTGATGTCGTCATAGCTGACGGGGCGGTAATACTTCCCATAGAGGTGGATAGTGTCGCGCAATTCTTCAAAAATGTCGAAGAGCATCTGCTGGATGCGCAGAATCAGGGCTTTGTCCAGCCCGTGCTCGACGCCCATTTCCTCGGCGAAGACGATGAGCACTTCAACCGGCGGGTGCGAGGGTCCACCGGCGAAGGGTGTGATGGCGGTGTCGAGGGCGTCGATACCGGCGTACATTGCGATGACGGCGTTGAGGGTAGCGACGCCGGTGGTGGTGTGGCTGTGGAACGTGATGGGAACGCGCAGCTGGTGCTTGAGTTCATCGAAGAGATTGAACGCCTCGGTGGGGTAGAGCAGCCCGGCCATGTCCTTGATGGCGATCTGGTCTGCCCCCTCTTGTTCAAGCGTGCGCGCCAGATGGACGAAGTAATCCGTCGTGTGGACGGGGCTGGTCGTGTACGAGAGCGCAGCTTCGACTTTGCTGCCGTAGGCTTTCGTCGCCAGCAGCGCCAGTTGCAGGTTGCGCCAGTCGTTGAGGGCGTCGAAGATGCGCACGATCCCCACGCCGGAGCGCACCGCTTCCTGGATAAATGCGATGACCAAGTCATCGGGAAAAGGTTGGTAAGCGAAGAGGTTTTGCCCACGCAACAAAATACGGGTTTTGTGCGCGGTTCCAAGCGTAGCATAAAAGCGATCAAGACGCTCCCACGGGTCTTCGTCGAGGAAGCGGACGGCGCTATCGAGTGTCGCACCGCCCCATAGTTCGAACGCGGCATAGCCCGCATCATTGAGCATCGGCAGCACGCGCAGCGCCTGCTCGGTCGTCATCCGTGTCGCGGCGAGGCTTTGCTGCCCGTCGCGCAAGGTCAGGTCGATGAAATCTACACGGTGTGTCACAGTATTTTACTCCTTTGGATAGTCGAGTCGTCGTTAGTCCGGTCGTCGTCAGTCAAATAGTCGTTAGTCGAATGGTCCTGGATAAGGGTAGTGTACTCAAATCTCTGTGTTGTGACAATGGCATTATTCATCTTTGTGCTACGCCATTCAACACTTAACAAAAGAGTACAAAAGTCTCAGCCCAAGTTAACTGGTGCAAGTCTCGTGTTTGGCGCAGGTTTTTGTCGAATCAGACAACTCGTGAGACTTTTGTAGTTTGACTCCGGCTCGCGCTTGCACATTCGGCGAATTGGGTTAAAGTTTGGTTGTTTTGACGTTGGAACAAGCCATCCGCCGCGAAGCTTTGGATGCTAGATGCTCGATGCTTGATAGGATGGTGTTTTTGGGTCGCTGATTCTTGATTTGCTGATTCATTTTACTACGGGGAGTACAATGCAGTTCTATTTCATTCGTCATGGACAATCGGAGAATAATCATTTGTGGGAGCGCATAGGCTCCAGCGACGGGCGCAGTGAAGACCCGGAGTTGACGCCCGTGGGGCGACAGCAGGCCGCGTTGGTGGCAGATTTCTTGCGACAGGGCGATCCACATAGTGTCGCAGACAAACCGCTCGATCTGCAAAACGTCGCCGGCTTTGACATCACGCACCTCTATTGCAGCTTGATGGTGCGCGCCGTCGCTACCGGTACCGAGATCGCGCGTGCACTGGGACTGCCACTCGTAGGATTGCGAGACGCGCACGAGACCGGCGGTATTTATTTGTCCGATCCCGAGACCGGCGCACGTGTGGGACAGCCGGGCAAGACCAGGAGCTATTTCGAGGCGCATTATCCGAACCTGGTTTTGCCAGAGGAGATCGATGACAATGGGTGGTGGAACCGCCCGTTTGAGGAACGGTCAGAGCGCCAGGCGCGCGCGGACCGGCTTGTGGCCCTGTTGCTGGCCCGTCACAAGGACACTGATGACCGGGTGGCGCTGGTGGGGCACGGCGGCTTCTACAACCACGTCCTGGCAGCGATTTTGAACCTGCCCGAGGAGCGCGATTACTGGTTCTCACTGAATAACACCGGCATTACGCGCATCGATTTTGGGGAAGACTGCACCTGGGTGAGTTATATGAACCGCGTGGATTTCTTGCCGCGAGAGCTTATCACCTAGAGGCAGGATGCAAGCGGTAAGATGTCCATCGTCCGGCGGGAAACCTATCTTATCTCTCATTTCTCATTTCTCATTTCTCATTTCTCATTTCTCATTTCTGATTTCTGATCTCTAATCCCTAGGAGCACAATGACAACATCCGAAACTGTTACTTATCCATCCGCCATTTCCTCACGCCGGACGCGCATTTACGTCACCGTCGGCTACTGCGCGGCCTTCATCGCCTTAGGGCTGGCGACCGCTGCGTTGGGGCCGACCCTCACCGACCTGGCGAACAACACGCGTGCAACCCTATCCCAGATCAGCTATGGTTTTACCGCCACTGCGTTAGGCTATCTGCTCGGCTCATTCCTCGGCGGGCGCTTATATGATCGCCGGTCCGGCAACCCGGTGATGGGGACGATGTTGCTGTTGATCGCCCTGAGTATGGCCCTCATCCCCCTCGTGCGCGTTCTCTGGCTGTTGATCGGGCTGTTGTTGTTGTTGGGCATGTTCGAGGGTGCGTTAGACGTGGGCGGCAACACGCTGTTGGTCTGGCTGCACGGCGAGAAGGTCGGCCCCTATATGAACGCGCTCCACTTTTTCTTCGGGATCGGCGCCTTTCTATCGCCGGTCGTCGTCGCGTGGACGCTGGCTGCCAGTGGCGGCATTGCTCGGGCCTACTGGATTCTCGCCTTGCTGATCGTTCCTGTTGCCGTGGCGATGTTGCGCCTGCCCAGTCCATCTTCGTCTGCAGAGACGCCTGCTGTCCCATATGCGCCCCCGGCGCCCGCCGTGCGCCGCACTTCCGCCCTGCTGGTGGTGCTGATTGCCATCTTCTTCTTTCTGTACGTGGGTTCGGAGACCAGCTTCGGCGGGTGGATTGCGACTTACGCCAAGGCGGCCGACCTCGGTGACGCCACGACGGCGGCCTATCTGACCTCGGTGTTCTGGGGCGCGCTGACGCTGGGGCGGCTGCTCTCGATCCCGTTGGCGGCACGGTTGCGCCCGCGCACGTTGCTGTTGGGTGATCTACTGGGATGCTTGTTGAGTGTACTCGTCGTCATCGCCTGGCCTGATGTCCTTGCGGCACTGTGGATCGGCACGTTTGGCGCTGGCTTTTCGATGGCATCCATCTTCCCGACGATGATCTCCTTCGCCGGGCGTCACATGGCGACGACCGGCAAGACCACCGCCTGGTTCTTCGTTGGCGGGAGCAGCGGCGGGATGCTGATCCCCTGGTTGATCGGGCAGTGGTTCGAGTCCACCGGTCCACAGGTGACGGTGTTTATAGTTCTGGCAAGCTTGCTGCTCAATTTGGCGATGTTTAGCGTGATCATTCGCTTTGTGCAGAAACCCGTAGCGGCGAACTGAAGCTGTAACGCGAGTTGCCAACTTGCCCTATAAAAGTTGAGGAGGTGATATGGCGCAATTGATTACGACACTCGGTCCAAAATCTGTGGCTGAGTTAGGAATGATTCTGCCCCACGAACACATCTTCGTGGACGTGCGCCCGCCTGAGCAAGTTGATGAAGTGCAGGTGGAGGCCGCCGACGTGGTCGCGTTGATGGGGCCGGAGATCGAGAAAGCGCACGCGGTGGGCGTGACGGCGCTTGTGGAGTGCAGCCCCGTCGGGGTAGGACGGCGCGTCGATCTGGTGCGGGCGTTGTCGGAGGCCACAGCGTTCCCCATCGTCGTGCCGACCGGCATTTACCGTGAACCGTGGATTCCGGCGTGGGCGCACGCCGCCAGCGAGGCGAAGCTGCGCGACTGGATGCTGGCGGAATTGCAGGATCAGATTGAGGATACCGGCGTGCAGGCCGCGTGGATCAAGCTAAGCGCGGGTGATGAGGGTATCACCGATTGCGAGGCGAAGATTCTTCGCGCGGCATCGGTAGCCGGTGCGGCGACAAACGCCATCATTGGCAGCCACACCATCCGGGGACGCGTCGTGCGCGACCAGCTCGACATCATCGAGGCCGCCGGGTACACGCCCGAACGCTTTATCTGGATTCACACGCAAGCTGAACCGGACTTCGACCTGCACCTCGAAATGGCGCAGCGCGGCGCGTGGCTGGAGTACGACGGTATCGGCGATCCTGCTGAAGACGAAACCTACATCGAGCGCATCCTGCGTGTGCTGGCCGCCGGATTTGGCGATAAGTTGATGCTGAGTCACGACCGGGGCTGGTACGATCCGGCGCAGCCCGGCGGTGGGATGCCGCGCCCATTCACCTACATCAGCGAGCATTTCCTGCCCAAACTGCGCGCGCGCGGCGTAGACGAGCCGACCATCCGCCAAATCACGTGTATCAACCCATTCACTGCGTTCGCCCGTTGAAGTAACGAGTAACGAGTAACGAGTGACGAGTAACCAGTAACCAGTAACCAGTAACCAGTAACCAGTAACCATTTCTAGGAGGTAAACGATGATCGCAAAAGCAACTTTTGGTCGGACTGGGCACGAAAGCACCCGGACATTGTTCGGAGCAGCGGCGCTTGGCCGCGTCACGCAGGCTGAGGCTGATGCAACGCTCGACGTGCTGTTGAAGTATGGCGTCAATCACATCGATGTCGCAGCATCCTATGGGGATGCCGAACTGCGCATTGGCCCGTGGATGCCGGCGCACCGCAAAGGCTTCTTCCTGGCGACGAAGACGGAGAAGCGCACTTATCAGGAAGCGTGGGACGAACTCCAGCGCTCGCTGGAGCGGATGCGCGTGGATTCGGTCGATCTGTGGCAGATGCATGTGCTGGTCGATCCGGAGCAGTGGGAGGTAGCGATGGGGCCGGGCGGCGCGCTGGAAGCCTTTATCGAGGCGCGCGCGCAAGGGTTGGTGCGCTTCCTCGGCGTTACAGGACACGGCCTTACCGTTGCGCAAATGCACATGCGCAGCCTGGAACGTTTCGATTTCGATTCGGTTTTGCTGCCCTACAATTACCCTCTCAAGCAAAACCCGCAGTATGCGGCGGATTTCGAAGCCCTCGTCGCGCTATGCCGCGAGCGCAACGTGGCCGTGCAGATCATCAAATCCCTGTGCCGCCGTCCCTGGGGCGACCGTCCGCGCACGCGGGCAACCTGGTACGAGCCGCTTGAGGATCAAGACGCCATCGACACGGCCACGCATTGGGTGCTCGGCCATTCCGACTTTTTCTTGAACACCGCGGGCGACATCCACATACTGCCGAAAGTCCTCGACGCTGCCAGCCGCTTTACGCAGCGTCCCACCGATGCGGAGATGGACGCGCTCGTCGCCGTACAGGAGATGGAACCGCTTTTTGTGTAAGCGTGGTTGTATGACGTGATGCGTGATACGTGATGCGTGATGCGTAATGTGTACACTTGACACTTTACGCATCATGCGTCACGCATTAAACTTTATACGCAAGTAGCAGATATTTTTAAGATCAAAGGAGCTAAAGCAATGAGTATCCGTGTCACAGTTTGGAACGAGTTCCGTCACGAGAAGACCCATCAGGCCGTCAAGGATGTGTATCCCGATGGGATTCATCAAGCCATCGCTGCTTTTCTGAAAGAAGCGGGCTACGAAGTCGGTACTGCTACGCTCGACGAGCCGGAGCACGGCTTGACCGATGAGGTGCTGGCGAACACCGACGTTCTCATTTGGTGGGGCCACATGGCGCACGGCGAGGTCAAGGATGAGATCGTGGACAAGGTGCAGCAACGCGTCCTCGGTGGGATGGGGCTGATCGTCCTGCATTCCGGCCACTTCTCCAAGATTTTCCGCCGTATGATGGGCACGAACTGCTCACTCACGTGGCGCGAGGTCGGCGAGCGCCATCGCCTCTGGGTAACGTCGCCGGGACATCCCATCGTCGAGGGTCTGGGCGAGTACTTCGAGATTCCACACACCGAGATGTACGGAGAATTCTTCGACATCCCGCAGCCCGATGAGCTGATCTTCATCAGTTGGTTCCAGGGTGGCGAGGTGTTCCGCAGCGGTGCGTGCTGGTATCGTGGGCGTGGCAAGGTCTTCTACTTCCAGCCTGGTCACGAGACCTTCCCCATCTATTACCAGAAGGAAGTGCAGCAAGTCCTCACCAATGCCGTCCGCTGGTGTGCCCCGGTTAACGTCGTAGGCTTCCGCGACCTGACGAAGGCTCCGCATCATCCAGAAGCGTTGGAGCAGTTCGAGATCGAAGCGTAAAACGTGAGACGTGATACGTGATTGCCCTCTTACGCATCATGTATCACGTATCCATTTGACCGCTTGACTACTCGACTAAAGACTACCTGACTATTTGACTCAAGGAGAATATTACCCTATGTCTGACACCTTCGACACACTGCGCGTAGGCATCGTCGGCCTGGGCATTGGACGGCATCACCTGCGCGCTTACCAGCAGATCCCCGGCATCGAAATCGTCGCCGTGGCCGATACCGACCCGGCGCGGCTCGAGGAATTCGGCGCGGCGAATAACATCCCTAACCTCTACGACGATTACAAACCACTCGTCGCCCGCGACGACCTGGACATCGTCAACGTTTGCACGCCCAATTTCCTGCACGCACCTGTCGCTATCGCGGCGATGGAGAGCGGTAAGCACGTGCTCTGCGAGAAGCCGCTCGCCAGCACGCTCGCCGACGCCGAAGCGATGGTCGCTACAGCGGCGCGTACCGGGCGCGCGCTCGACGTCACTTTCAACCACCGGCAGCGTGGCGACGTGCAGGCGCTCAAGGCCTACATCGACCAGGGCGGTCTGGGGAGAATCTACCACGCCAAAGCCTGGTGGCTGCGCCGCAATGGTATCCCCGGTCTGGGCAGTTGGTTTACCAAGAAGGCGATGGCGGGCGGCGGCCCGTTGATCGACCTGGGCGTGCACATGCTCGACATGGCGCTTTACTTGATGGGCGAGCCGCAGGCGTTGGCTGTCAGTGGCGCGGTCTACGCTGAGCTTGGCCCGCGCGGGCGCGGTGGCGGTAGAATGCAGAAGCAGTTGGTCGGCGACGGCTACGAGGTCGAAGACCTGGCGAGCGCTTTCATCCGGCTGGAAGGCAACGCGGCGTTGCTCCTAGAAACGAGCTGGGCCACCTACCGCGCCAACAACGACGAGTTCGGCGTGACGCTCTACGGGACCGAGGGTGGCGCGGAGATTCGCGTCGTCAACTACGTGCAGGGCGACACGTTGATGCTGTACACCGACGTGGCGGGCCTGCCCAGTGATATCCAACCGCATCTCAGCAAGGGTGAGGGCCACCTGGCCGCTATTCGCCAATTTGTGGATACCCTCCGCAGCGGCGACTGGCGCAGCCTGAACGGGCGCGAAGGCCTGGCTCGCACCTGCATCATCGACGCCTGCTATCGCTCGGCGGTGGAAGGGCGCGAGATTGTTTTGTAATGGAGTAAGGAGTATGGGGGAAATCGAGCATTTTCAGCAGCTTCACGCCTGGCAGGAAGCGCACCGCCTTGTGCTTGCGATTTATAAGGTTACGCAAGGCTTTCCACCTGAAGAGAAATTTGGGCTGGTTTCACAAATGCGGCGCGCAGCGGTTTCCATTCCGGCTAATATCGCCGAAGGGTTCAAGCGACGCGGAATTCAAGACAAGCTCCGTTTTTATAATATCGCAGAAGGTTCTTTGGAAGAGGTCAAGTATTTTCTCATCCTCACAAAAGACCTCAATTACATCACTGCTAATGAAGAACTAACCCTTCAGGCTGAGACTGTGGGCCGACTCCTTAATGGCTTGCTCGCCAGCACCGAACGCC
>Ga0209614_1000487_pt1 | contig 34431 bp, 37 predicted proteins | sample BlaSprsedimmetaG_FD_185484 | JGI IMG/M metagenome (GOLD analysis project Ga0209614, IMG submission 185484) | Hot spring sediment bacterial and archeal communities from California, USA to study Microbial Dark Matter (Phase II) - Blank Spring... ...
TCCGATGCTGAAGCGGCGCTCTCCCTGGCGCGGACGCCGCTGCACCTGCCGGTCTCCCTCCCCGAATGGCTCTCGCCCTTCACGGCCATCGTGCCGGGGCAGCTGTTGGCGCACGGCATCACGCTCGTCAAGGGGTACGCGCCCGACCATCCGCGCGGCTTGCGCAAGATCACGCAGACCCTCTAGCAGAAACGCCTACAAAAAACCGTTGCCAGGCATACGCACCTGGCAACGGCAAGATTTATGATCCCCAAAACGCGCGCCAAGCCCCATCTCAGGGGCTAGAGCAATTTTCGGATAGGCGCTACAGCCCGCCGCGCTTGACGGCGGCCTCCTGCGTCTGCGCCAGCAACGACTCGGCGCGGGTGATGATCTGCCCGACCTCCTTTAGCCAGCCCTGCTTCTTCTCGATGTCGTCAATGGAGGTGGCGTTGATGCGCACATTGAGCGCAGCCCCCTGGATCGCGGCCATCGCCATCCACGCGGCGGTGGCCGCGTCGGAGACGGCGTTGGGATTGCCGCGTTGCGCGGCGGCGAGCGCGAGTTCCATCGCGGCGAGGGCGTCGCGGGCGGTGGCGAGCGGAACTTCGGAGGCGCGGCACGTGGTCGCCTGGATCGTCGCGTGGCGCGCGGCCTGCTCCTCCTCAGTCTCCTTGGGCAGCTTGAAGGCGTCCATCACGGCGTTGAAGGCGGCGGTGTCCTCGTCCATGCGAGCGGTGAGCGCGGTGCGCAGTTGCTCGGCCTTGACGATGAGTAGCTGCATCTCATCGCGGACATTGGCGAAACGCGACTTGCCCGCCGTGAGCCGCCCCACCATCGCGGCCAGGGCTGCGCTCAGCGCGCCGGCCAGCGCCGCGACCGATCCGCCGCCCGGCGCCGGGGCCTTCGAGGCCACCGATTCCAGGTAGCCGATGGGCGCACCCTCGTCCATCGCGGCGAGCTTCTGCTCCAGGATTTGATCGGCATCGAAGAGGTCCAGCTGCATGTACCACTGCGCCGCCTCGATAAGAGCGCGTTGGGGAACCAGCCCCACGAGTTCGGTGTGGGTGACGGTGCAGCCATAGCGCACCGCTTCGCGTTTGACGGTCTCGAGCACCAGGTGCATCGGCGTGTAGCGGAAGTCGGTGAGGTTCATGGAGACCTGCGCCTGCCCGGCGACCATCACGCCCATCCCCTTAACGTAGCGGAAGCCGCCGCTGGAATGGCGCACGGCCTTGGCGATCTGGTTGGCAATATCCACATTGTCGGTGTTGAGATAGGCATTGAAGGCGATGAGGAAGGGACGCGCGCCGATGATCGTCGCGCCGGCCTTACCCAGCTCGTGCGGCCCCAGGTCGGGCGCACGCTCCGGCTTCACGCCGATTTCCTTCTTGAGCCGTTCGTACTCGCCCCGGCGAACATCCTCCAAATTGGTGCGCTCCGGCGTCTTGGCGGCGAGTTCGTAGAAGTAGACGGGAATGTTGAGCTCCTCGGCCACGCGCGCGCCCAGGTCGTGGGCCAGGCCGATGCACTCGTGGGTGAGCACCCCCTCGATGGGGATGAAGGGCACGACATCGGTAGCGCCCAGGCGCGGGTGCTCGCCCTGGTGCGCGTCCATGTCAATGAGCTCGGCGGCCTTGGCGATCCCCCGGAACGCAGCCTCCTGCACGGCGGCGGGCGGCCCGACGAGTGTCACCACGGAGCGATTGTGGTCGGGGTCGGATTCGACATCCAGCACGCTGACCTGGGGAACAGCGCGCATCGCCGCCACAATGGCCTCGATGACCTCTGGACGACGGCCTTCACTAAAATTTGGGACACATTCGACTAATGGTTTCAAGATTTTACCTCCTCAGAGCTTGAATTTTCCGGTTCTACATCTACTACAATTCCCTCAGCGGGTTTCCAGGTGGTCTCTTTTGATTTGTGCAACGCGGCGAGATGTTCTTCGACAATTTCGGCAGGCGCAAGTTCGATGAAGAATTTCACGCCGAGGAAGAGGACACCGAGATCATCCAGCTGCCCCAGTATTGGAATGACCCCGGGAACAAAATCGAGTGGGGAGAGGATGTAGATCATCGCGGCGACAGGGATGGTTTTGTAGCCCCAATGGACACGGGGATCCATGAAGAGTTGCCAGGCCAGCCGCAGCTGGTCAATGGCATCTTTGATCCACACCAGGGGCGTAAAGGGTGATGAATTATCAGAACGGTTAAGCGACATGACAGCCTCCTATCTCTTGGGTCATGGTGTACGGCTGATTATAACCCGACGCATTGAAGTGGCAACTTCGATTTGGAGCCGGGGCGGTTTTGTGGTAAAGTGGGGTCACGATGCCTTATCTGATTGACGGACACAATTTGATCGGCGTGTTGCCGCAGATTGACCTGGACGATCCGCACGACGAGGCCCGGCTGGTGCTCCTGTTGCGCGCCTGGGCGGGCCAGAAACGCCGCCGCAAAGCGGTAGTGGTCTTTGATGGCGGATTGCCAGGCGGTTATTCGCGCACGCTTTCGACGCCCAGCGTGGAGGTGCGCTTTGCCGCGCGGCAGCACTCCAACGCCGACCGCGTCATCCGAGCTTACTTGCGCCAGCTGCCCGATCCCGGCAACTGGACGGTCGTCTCCGCCGATCACGAGGTACAGGCTGCGGCGCGCCAGCAGGGGGCGCGGGTCGTGACGCCCGGCACGTTCGCAGAGCAGCTCGCACGCGATCCACGGGTAGAGCGAGAGAAGCCGGAGCGCATCTCCCCAGCGGAGGTGCAGGCGTGGTTGGAGGTCTTCGCGGAGCCTGAAGAAGCGCCAGATGCACCTGCCCCCAAGCGCGGACGCACGGCACGGAGCATCGGCGCGCAGTTGGGGCGCGCTGTGCCAGCGGCCCCTGTCCCGCCCGGTGAAAAGCCCGCCGAGGTCTCCTCCGCAGAGGTAGAAGCGTGGCTGGCGCACTTCCCAGAGACAAACGAGGAACCGCGTCCGTATCAGCCACCGCCACGCCCAACCCCGCCCAAACAGGAGCCAACGCTGACGGTGGATAAGAAGCGCGCCGACGGCCTTTCCGAAGACGAGGTCGCAGCCTGGCTGGAGATCTTCCCGGAGGTCGAGGAGACGCCGCCATCCGAGTCCACACCCACAGGCGCGGATAACGAGGAGGTTGACGAGGAGCTCGCCCTATGGCGGCGGCTGTACGGCGAGAAGCCTTCGTTGAAACGCGGCAAACGCAAACGTTAACGGCGGGGAAAATCCCCGCCGTTTGCGTTCGTTATTCTTCCCAAAGCTCCTGGAACTGCTTATCCAGCGCGTCCAACAGATCGTTATCCAGCAGACCGCTTTCCATGAGCTGATCCAGCGAGTAGAGGGTATCATCGCCGGCGGTCTCTGTATCCAGGGGAGGCGCCGGGGCCTCCGTGGCAGGCGTCGCTGCGGCTGAAGCCGATGGCGCGGGTGTTGGCGCTGCCGCTGGCGGCGTAGCAGCAGCGGCGCGCTCCAGGATGGCCTGGGCATCGAGCAAGACCTGGCGCGTGTAGTACATCACCGCGCCCAGCTTGATCTCCTGGCTGAAGATAATCAGCAGGTAGACGCCCGCCACAATCTGCGCCGAGTAGACGTTGTAGGTCTCGCCCTCATGATAGTTGAGGCGGAAGGCATCCTCCTCGCCGATCAAGGCGGCGATGCCCGCCGTCGCTGCAAAGTCGCCGGCGACCAGAGCCGCCAGCGCCCCCACGTTGATCTCTTGCAGCGCCCCCTTGCTCGCGATGACCGAGCCGTTGCCCTCGATGAGCAGGATGCTGCGCGCGTTGATCTCAGCGCGCAGTTCCGCCAGCAGCCGGTCGAGCCAATCCAGCTGGTCGGCGCTGAGCTGGATGCCAAGCGCCTCGGTCGCCCCCGGCGGCAGGCTCTTGCGGTAGCGAGCGATCTCCCGCTCCACGACCTGGAGCAGCTCTTCGGGGCGGTAGGGCTTGGTGAGGAAGTCGTTGACGCCGTGACGGAGCGCCTGCACCACCGTCTCCATTGTGCCGTGGCCGGTGAGCATCACCACCGGGAGCTGCGCCCCGCGCTGCTTGAGCGCCTGCAAGAGCTCGAAGCCATCCATGCCGGGCATTTGCAGATCGGTGATGACCAGGTCGAAGCGCTGCTGGCGCAGAAGATCCAACGCCTCCGGCGCGGTCGGGGCCTCAGTCACAGCGTAGCCCGCCCGGCTCAGGATGCGCTGCAACCCCGTGCGGGTGACGGCCTCGTCATCTACTATCAGGATGTGCGCTTGTGTGGTCATAGTCCTCTATTTGGGCAAACGATAGATATCTTCCAGCAGATCCAGTCCACAGGCCAGCCCTTGCACCCACTGGATAAAACGCTGCACATTCTCTTTGCCCGCGATGATCGCGCCATGCTGCGGCGCGATGATCTCGATATCCAGCGGGGCCACCATCTGCGCCCAAAGTTTCAGCACCTTGTTGGAAGCGATGTAGCGGCGATGGAAGCCTTCCATGTACTGGATGTGATCATCGAAGTTGGTGACGGTGACGTAGGTCTGCCCCAACGAAGCGCCCAGATCGCCGGTGTAGAGGATTTTAGCGAGAGGATCGTAGAGTTGGAAGTTGCCCGCCGAATGTAAGAAGTGCGCAGGCAACAGGGGGAGCCTCGCGCCCGCCAGATCAATGACCAACCCACCATCGGGGATGGGCACGATGTTTTCCATCACCAGCTCGTCCACGCCGAAGTGGGTGATGAAGCGGATCCACAGCTGCGGCAGGAACCCCTTGGCGTTCGTGACCATCAGCCAGCCGTTGGCGGCGGCGATGATGTCGGGGTCCTGATGGGAGAAGAGAATGTAGTCCAATGCGCCCAACGGCAACACCGTGGAGAGCTCGTCCAGCGCCTTGGAGTAGACCTTGTGTCCGCCAGGGTCGAGGAGGATACCCCGTCCCTTGTGGATGATGACGTGCTGGTTGGCCTGCACCATCTGCCCCGAAGTAAAATCCTCCAGCAAGATGTTTCTGTGCTCGGCATTCTCGAACAAAACCTGTGTCGGCATGTTTGTACTCCTCAAGCGAATAGCGAATTATGAATGGCGAATGGCGAATGGCGAATGGCGAATGGCGAATTACCGTTGTCTGCTGAGACCATTCCCAATCCAAAATCTAAAATCACAAATCCAAAATCGTACTACCCCAACCCCGCCATAAGATTATCGAACAGTTCACGGCTGAATCCGGTGACTTCGAGGAATTGGGCGATGCGGTGGTCGTCGTAGGATTGCAACATGATGTTGAGATCCAGATCCATCACACGGTTAAGCGCCTGGGCGCGTTGCGCCTTCTGCGCATCGTCAGCATAAGCGGTCTCGACAATCATCTGGGCGGCATGCGCGCGACAGTAAGCCATCGCACCCATCACGTAGCGCGGCTCCAGCCCCACCTCGACGTGGCGCTTGCCGATACGGTAGCGCCGCTCGTAGTAGGCATCGCCATACGTGCCATCGGCCAGGGTGATGAGCCAGTTCTTGAGGTGCCCCTTGAGCCGTTCGACGCGGCCCGGTTCGGCGTTCAAGATGGCATCAAGATGCGGGAAGGTTTGCAGATGCGCGTAGAACCGCTCCACAATCTCTGGAGCCTGCTCTTCGATAGCCGACCTCATCTCGGCCAACAGCGCGCGATCTTCTTCGGTGAGTTCGCCCAATTGCTTGATTTCATCAATAAACGTAGTCATAGGACAACCTCACTAGCCCAGAATATCGGCGACGGCCTGGGCCGACTCACGCACTTCCAGGAAAACCATGCCCAGGTTGACATCCTTGCCGGTGAGGGCAACAAAGACTGCGTTCTTGCCCGCATCGGTGATGATGATGTTGCCATCTGTCCCCTGGATCAAGGTCTGCTCAAAGTCGCCGCGCTCCAGCTGCCCCACCGACCGCCCCGAAAGGCTGAGGATGGCGGCGGCGACCGCGCCCACGCGGGCCTGTTCCATCTGAGAGGGTAATTGCGCCGCGATGATCAGGCCATCACGCCCTACAACGCCCGCGCCCCGAATATCTCCAGAGGTCTCCACCAGCTGGCTGAGTACACTAGCCAGACGTTCACGACGGGTTTCTCCTGCCATAGTTGTTTGCTCCTTTGCTGTATCTGTGATAGTTTGGGCCTGCCGCTGCTCGTCGGCGCGCCGCAGCCCCTCCATTAACAAAGCCGACCAGGGAATCTCGATGGTGCGGGCCGGCGCGGCAGCGTCTTGCGCGACTTCAAAGGTTCCCTCTTCCCAGGTCAGCAGCTCGTACACCGCCTCTGGCCCGTGAAGCGCCCCGAATTCGGCATGGACGACCTCGCCGCCCGCGAAGTAGAGCGTGATGCGCAGCTCCTCTGCTTCATTTTGCACCGTCAACTGCGCCGTGTTGCCCGATTGACAGTGCAACTGAATCAAATCCGCAATGCTCAGATCACCTAACGTGCCTTTGAGTGCCATAGTTCCTCGCTTTCCGGGCTATTTCCACAGCAGTTGTTGTATCTGCTGGATGATCTGGCTGGTGGCCTGCCAATAGGCGTGGTTGGGTTGGATGACCATCGCCAATACCAGATGGCGCTCGCCGGCCTGGAACTGCCGGTAGAGCACACCGCGTTGCGCATCCTGCGAGAGCAACATGATCTCCGTCAGGTCGGTCATATCCAGGCGCTCCCCGGCGCGTTGCGCCACGCGCAGCACCTCGGCGACGATGGCGGCCAAAGCCTGCGCCGCCTCGAAATCCTCGGAGGTCGCCATCGGCAGCCCGGAGGCGTCGGTGAGCACCACGGTGCTGAAACCCTCCGAGGCGCCCAACTCGCGGATGATACGCTGAACTTCTTTCATACAGCAACTCCTTGGGGGGATTGAGATGCGGCCAGCTTACGCTGCACATCAATCAGCAAGGCGCGCATGGCCGCGTGAAGCGTCTGTGAGACGCCCTGGTTCTGGATGGCGACGGCCTCGATACAGGGACGCACGCCCAATGCCAGCGCCGCTCGCAGCTCCGCTGTCGGCAGCGCGTCGGGTAGATCGCGCTTGTTGAGCTGCACAATCACCGGCAAGGAATCCAACGGGCGATGCATCCGTCCCAGCTGCGCCTCCATGTCGCCCCACGCGGTCTGATTGTCCTCCAGGCGCGCCGCCTGCGAATCCACCACGAACACAACAGCATCGGCGCGGCGCAACACCGCCTCGCGGGTGGCGGCATAGTAGACCTGACCCGGCACGGTGTAGAGGCCGAACTTGGGCTTGAGGCCGCCAATTTGCCCCACCTCCAGCTGCAAGAAGTCGAAGAAGATTGTGCGATCCTCGTGGGTGTTGAGCGTGAAGAGCTCGCTGCGCGCCCCCGGCTTGAGCCGCGCGTGGATCTGCTCCAGGTTGGTGGTCTTGCCGCTCAATGCCGGGCCATAATAGACGATGTTCAGGTTGAGCTCCCGGCTCTTCCAATTAATGAACATGCGAAGTCGCTCCTTCGGGGACGTCCATGGCCTGCGCCAGCGGCAACCGGACGGTGAATGTCGTACCCTCGCCGGGCACGCTTTCGACAGCAATATCGCCAGCGTGTTCCTGCACGATGCGATAGCAGATCGCCAATCCCAAACCGGTCCCCTGCTCGCCCTTGGTGGTGAAGAAAGGCTCGAAGAGGCGCTCCTGCACCTCCGGCGGGATGCCCATCCCGGTATCGCGCACCTGCACGGCGAGCCAGTCGTCCTCCGGGAGGAGCTGCACCGTCAGGGTCCCCCCTTCCGGCATCGCGTCGCGTGCGTTGAGCACCAAGTTCATGAAGACCTCGCCCAACTGGTCGGCAGAGGCCAGCACAGGGGGCAAATCGGGGGGGCTGGTGTAGGCAAACCTGATTTTGCGATGCTCCAGGTCTTTGCGGGACAGAGCGAGCACATCCTCCCAAATCTTGTTGAGATCAACAGGCCGACGCGCCTGCTGCGGGGGCTTGGAAAAGTGTTGTAATTGTTTGACCAGGTCGGCAATAGCGTTGACCTGGCGCTCGATGAGACTCAAATCCTCACTGAGGCGCAACTCCGCCGGCAGCTCGTATTTGATCAAGTAGATGTAGCTCAGAATGCCCGAAAGCGGGTTGTTGATCTCGTGGGCCACCGATGCGGCCAGCCGTCCCATCGCCGAGAGCTTTTCGTTGTGGCGAAGCGCGGCGTGCGCCTGCTCCAGGGCCGCTGTGCGCTCGATGACCTTCTCCTCCAGGGTGGCGTTGAGCATGTGCAGCTCGTCGGTGATCGCTTTAAGGCGCAGCATCGAGCGGACGCGGACGAGAAGCTCGGTGTTGGAGATGGGCTTGTCGAGCACCTCATCGGCCCCGGCGTTGATCGCCTGGGCGAAATCCGCATCATCGGTGTGCTCCGCCAGTATGATGACGGGGATGAAGCGCGGTTCGGCCTCCGCCTTGAACTCGCGCACAAGGGCCATGCTCTCCGTATCGGGCAAGGCCGCATCGAGCAGGACAAGCTGCGGCGGGGAGAGGCGCAACGCCTCCAAGAGACCCGCACCATTCTTGACCACCCGCACGGTGTAGCCGGCATTCTGCAACACAACCCGCAACTCACGCGCCAGCGACTCCTCGCCGGTAGCGAGCAGGATATTGGCAAACAGGAAATACAAAGGTCGTGTCATTTTCCCTTCGGCGACAGAGAGATCATCACGGTCAAATCGTAATCATTATAGCGATTTCCTAACTCGCGTCAAACTGAAGCTAATCCCCCGTTGCACTTTTGAGCAGCGGCAGCAGCGCCTCCGTGGATGGTAAGACGAGATGCGCCCCTGCGCGGCGCAATTCGCGCTCCTCGCCGAAGCCGCAGAGGACGCCCACGGCCCAGGCCCCCGCCCGCCGCGCGGAGAGGATGTCCATCGTGGTGTCGCCGACCATCGCGCACTGCTTCGGGGCCAGCCCCAGCTGCTCGGCGGCGAACAACACCGGTTCGGGATGGGGCTTGAGGCGGCGGGTGCTCTCCACGGTGACGAGCAGCTGGAAATAGTCGGCGAGCTGGTGTTGCGCGAGGAAGGCTTCGGCATCGGCGCGACTGCGCGTAGAGACGACCGCCAACGGCGCGCGTGCAGCCAGGTGCGCGAGCAAGGGCGCGACGCCGGCCATGAGCCGGAAAGTCGGCGGCGTAGGGCCGTGCAGCCGCCCCCGAATCGTGAAGAGCAGGCCATCCAGCCCGACGAGGTCCAACATCGTGATGACGCTGTTCATGGGCGTCTCGCTGAACATCACGGCATGGCGCGCCAGGCGAAGCGCGCGCGGCGCGCCCAAGAAGCGCAACCGCCGGGCCAGAGATTCCACGGCCTGATCGTCGGTGTCCATCAGCGTGCCGTCGAGATCGAAAAACCAGGCGCGGATGTCAAACAAAGGAAGAGATTCCATCAACCAGTTACCTCCAATCAACATGACCGGATTCTTGAGCGCCAACATTCGAATTATACGCGCAAAGCGCCACCTAACCACTTGACAGCTTGGCCCTTTATGTTACAATCACCGCCGATGCCCCCATCGTCTAGTCTGGTCTAGGACACAGGCCTTTCAAGCCTGCGACAAGGGTTCGAATCCCTTTGGGGGCATGATGCCTTCGCTCAAGCGGCGAAGGCGTTTTTTTATGTCGCAACCAGGGCCGCGCGGATGCGCGCCACCAGCGCCAGAGCGCGCGCCGGGGCATCCCCCACGTACCCTTGCGCATCGGCGGCCTGCCGGATCGCCTCGGCGGATAGATAGGCTTGCAAGCGCGCATCGTTGGCGAGCAGCGTTACGAGCGGATTGGGTTGGCCCGCTTCCACCTCGGCCCAGGCTTGGAGCGACAGCTCCCGCAGCGCCTCGTGCATGGCCTGCCGATCGGCCCCGCTCTGGACAAGGCGCATCAGCAGCGGCTCGATGCCCGCGAAAGGGCCGTAGGTCGCCAGGGTGCGTTGCACCGCCATCTCGTTGATGCGCAGCCCGCGCACCAAGCCGATGACGACGCGCAGGAGCTCATCCGCAGTGAGGAAGGCGTTCGGCAGAATGATGCGCCGATTGGCGGAATCATCGAGCGTGCGCTCCAGGAGCGAGTGGGCAGCATCGTCCCACGCAACGCGGGGCAGCTGCGCGAGATAACGCGCCAGACTGTCCACCTTCTCCGCGCGGATAGGATTGCGCTTGAAGGGCATCGCCGAGGAGCCAACCTGATGCTGGCCGAACGGCTCGGCCCACTCGCCGATGGGCGGGCTTTGGAGCACACGCAAGTCGAAGGCGAAGCGGTAGAGGGTGCTGCCCATCCCGGAGAGGGCGCTGAGCACGGCCCACTCCTGGCGGCGGGGGTAGACCTGGTTGGCGACGGGCCACGCAGGCAGATTGAGCTCCGCCATGAGTGCGGCCTCGAACTCGGCGGGGGTGGCGCGCTCGCCAAGCAGCAGCGCGTAGGAGGCGGAGGTCCCCACCGCGCCCTTGAAACCCTTGCCGCGCCACTCGTGGCGCAACCGGCGCAGATCGTCCAGGTCCACGAGCAGGTCTTGGGCGTAGGTCGCCAGCCGGTAGCCGATGGTGGTCGGTTCGGCGGGCTGGAGGTGGGTGAAGCCGAGGCAAGGGGTCTCCGCCCACCGCTCGATCTGGTCGGCGAAAGCGGCAAGCAAGTCCACGAGCTGCCGCTCGATGTGGACGAGCGCCTCGCGGACTTGTAACGCGGTGGCGTTATCGCGCACGTCCATCGAGGTCGCGCCCAGATGGATGATTCCCCCGCCCACGGGACACTGCTCGGCGAAGGCGCGCACCTCGGACATGACATCGTGGTGGATCTCGCGCTCAATAGCGAAGGCACGCTCCAGGTCAACGGCGTCGGCGTGGGCAGCAAGATCGGCGGCTTGCTCCGGCGTGACGAGGCCATAGGCGCTCTGAACGCGGGCCAGGGCCACCCAAATGCGACGCCAGAGCCGGCGCGTGGCGACCTCGCTCCACAGCGCGCGCATCTCCGGCGAGCCATAACGCCAGGTGAAGACAGATACATAGGGATCAGGTTCGGACATGGTCATGTTTCTCCTTTCGACAGACGGTATCTCCATTGTAGTATGAAGCAGGCCAGCCGTCCAATGAGAGCGCGTGGGAGTTGTAGGTTATTGAACTTGGGATAAAATCAAGGCGTTATGCACGTTAATTGTAGCCGCACAGTGCAAGGCCCATGTCTCGCATGACATAGTTACTTATCGGAGGATGTGAGTTATGCAGTCAATGGATCGCCGCACGTTTTTGAAATTAGGTGCAGTGGCGCTGGCGGGCCTGGCCTTACCCAAACCCTTGTTACAGGTGCAGGCCACCGCGCATGAGGGGCCAGCACCGACATCGCTAGGACGCATTATCCTATGGCGGGATGCAGTGCGCGAGGCCCCTTCGCCTGCAGCGACTTGGGTGGCATGGCGCACATTCAACGAGATCATTCCCCTATACGGGGCGGTGGTCGGGGCCGCGCCCTGGCCGACCAACCCCGTGTGGTATCGCACCCACGAGGGCTACATCCACAGCGGCTACGTCCAACCGGTGGAGAATCAGCCCCAAACGGAGGTGATCGAGGAGGTGTCGCCGCCAGGGTTTTGGGCAGAGGTCTCCGTGCCGATTGCCGAGGCGCGCTGGCAGCCCACCAGCCCTTACGTGGCCCGCCGCCTCTACTACGAGACGGTCTATCGCGTGACCGGCGCCATGCAGGCCGAGGATGGCAGCTGGTGGTATCAGCTGCACGAGGGACTGGTCTGGGGGCCGGGCGGCCCTTACGTCCCGGCGTGGTCGCTGCGACGCATCACGCGCGAAGATCTGGCCCCCATCTCGCCGGCACGCCCCAACAAGTGGATGCAGATCAACATCGAAGAGCAGTCCTTGACCTGTTTCGAGGGCTATCGGCCCGTCTTTCACACGCCAGCAGCCACTGGGCTGTGGAACACGTCAACGCCGCTTGGAGAGTTCCGCGTGCTCTACAAGCGTTACACACGGCGGATGATCGGCGGTGAGGGTGCAAACCACTACGATCTGCCCGGCATCCCCTTCCCGGTCTACTTCGCCCCCAACGGGGTAGCGATTCACGGCACCTATTGGCACAACGATTATGGACGGCGACACAGCCACGGCTGCGTCAATGTGCCGAGTCAGGCAGCGCGCTGGATCTTCCGCTGGGTCCATCCGCCCATCTCCTATAACAAATATACCCAGTTTTCGGGAGCCGATAATGGCACGCGGGTGGTGGTAATTTAGCCGTGCGCAATCGCCAAATCTCCGACTAGCTGCTATAATAAGCAGGTGCTTAAACTACAGAGCGCACCCCGCAGCAGCTTGGCAGAGAACGAATTACAAGCTAGAGAAAGTGTGCCTTGAATGCAATCAGGCGCACCGGAGGTAATAAGATGAAAACGAACGAAATTGTAGCTGCTATCACGGGAAAGCTGGTCATTCCACCAGCGATGGATATTGATCTGAATTGTGGCTTCGGCTCCGATCTGATGAGCGATGTGCTGATCTTCGCCAGGCCACAGATGTTGCTGATCACCGGGCTGACCAATGTCCAGGCCGTCCGCACCGCCGAGATGGCCGACATCCCCGCGATCATCTTCGTGCGAGGCAAACAGCCGCAGCCGGAAGTCCTGGAACTGGCAGAAGAGATCGGCATTGGTATTATTCTATCAGCCTATACGATGTATGAGACCTGTGGGCTGCTCTACCAGGCCGGATTGCCAGCGCTTGGCAAGATCGAGACCGTGCAATAATGGATCAACAGTTCTCCCTGTTCGCCCGGATGGGGAAGGACCTCCCCCTGACCGTGTTACACGAGCTCATTCGGGAGCTGCTGGTGGGGCGGGTGATGACCTCGGACGTGCTCTCTTTGACTTCGGACACCTCCATGCAAGAGGTCAAAGATCTGATGCGAGAGCACCGTATCTCAGGGTTGCCCATCGTGGACGAAGGGGAGCTGGTTGGCATTGTCAGCGTGCAGGATTTGATCCACGCGCTGGAACAGCAGGCATTGGAGCGCCCCGTGGCGGATTTTATGACCGCCAATCCCTTCACCGTCCATCTCAAAGAACCCGTCGTGGAGGCGTTGCGCAAGCTGGAAAGCACCGGCGTGGGACGCTTGCTGGTCGTAGATGATCATGACAAGCTCGCGGGGATTCTTACCAAGGGCGATATTGTGGCGGGGCTGTTGACCGCGTTGCAAGAGCTCTACAACGAGGCTGAGGCATTGCAGCTCAAACGTCGCCCCAGCTACTTCTTCGAGGCGCTGGAATCGGATGATACCAGCCTCACCCTGCGGTATCGCGTCCATTTTGGCGATTTCACCCTTGGCGGGCAGGCCTCAGCGCGAATCAAACAGGCGTTGCTGCAAATCGGCGCGACCCCACAGCTGGCCCGCCGCGTAGCCATCGCCACCTACGAGGCGGAGATCAACCTCATCATCCACACCGATGATGGCGGCTCCATCGTGGCGGAGATCCACCCGACGCAGATCACCGTGATAGCGCATGACGCGGGGCCGGGCATTCCCGATATTGAACTGGCCCGGCGCGCGGGCTACTCCACCGCCTCAGAAATCGCGCGCGAGATGGGCTTCGGCGCGGGCATGGGCCTGGTCAACATCAACCGCTGCACTGACGACCTCAACATCTGGTCGGCGGTAGGCGTCGGCACACGCTTGGAGATGATGTTCAACGTGCCCCCGGAAGAAGTCACGGTAAAAAACTGAATCGGATAAGTTCCCATGTTGGTTCTCATACCAACGAGCACAAAAATGCAAGACAGGTTGCCAACCTGTCTTACAACCTCTATTTTCAGAGGAGGAATTCCCTATGGCGACCGTTAAAAAGATTGCTGAAGAATTAGGATTGGTGGTACTGGCTGGCGCGGCGGAAACAGATCACGAGGTCAAGGGCGGCTATATCGCCGACCTGCTCAGCTGTGTGATGGCCGGCGCGCAGCCCGACCAGCTATGGTTCACCTTGCAGACGCACCTCAACATCGTGGCCGTGGCCTCACTGTTGGGCATTGCTGCTATCGTAGTCACTGAAGGCGCGGTTATCCCCCAAGAAACCATTGACAAAGCCGAGCAAGAAGGGATCCCCCTGCTGTTGGGCACGGATCCAACCTTCGAAACCGTTGTGAAGTTAGCCAAGTCGGGGCTCCTGTAAGCGTGCCGTGCGCGAGCACCGAGCCGACCTCCATTTGCACACCCTGCTCTCTGCCTGCGCCGAGGTAGAGATGATTCCGCCGTTGATGATAGAAGAGGCGCTCTACAAGGGTCTGCAGATCATCGCGGTGACGGATCACAACTCATGCGGCAACGCGGGCGCGGTGATGGAAGCCGCCCAGGGCACAGAGCTGGTGGTGCTGCCGGGGATGGAGCTGCAATCCCAGGAGGAGGTAGACCTGGTCTGTCTCTTCGACACGCTGGAGCAGGCCGAGGCGTGGCAGGCGCAGGTTGATGCGCGCTTACTCCCCTTGCAGAACGATCCGGAGCGTTTTGGCCCCCAATACCTGGTTGACGCAACGGGAAAGCTCGTAGCAGAGGAGACGAACTTTTTGCAAGGCGCAGCGCAGATCCCACTGGCCGAGGCCGTCGCCAGCGTCCACACGCTGGGCGGGCTGGCGATCCCCGCGCACATTGATCGCCCCAGCAAGGGGCTATTGCGGACGTTGGGGCTGTGGCCCTCCAATTTACAGGTTGAAGCGGCGGAGCTCTCGCCCAATATGCGGCCCTCGCAAGCGCGCCAGCGCTACCCATTCTTGCCGGACATCCCTCTCATCACCGCCTCCGATGCCCACTGGCTGGACGCCATCGGCCAGGTGATGACAGTCTTCGTCTTGAAGGGGCCACCTTGCATCGCGGAGCTGCGCGCTGCGCTGCGTGGCGAGGAAGGGCGGCGCATGTTCGTCCCCTAGAGGCGCGCGGCACTGGGGTAACTTCGCAGCCCAAAGAGCGAACAATGTCACTATAGCGTCTTTGGAGGAATCGTTATAATATGAGGTGGCGTATCTTATGCCAAAATCGGGTTGTTGTATAACTTACTCTAATCAGAGGCGCACAAAATTCTTGCGATTGAGGTGAAAGTGATGAGTTTAGACCCAAACGTAGCGGTTGCAACAGAAGATGCAACGGTCATGACCCCAGAGGAAAAAGACCCTATTGATGAGATTATTGCTGCCAACAAGGAGCGTCCCGGCGCGACAATGCTGGTGCTGACGCTCGTCCAGGAGCGGGTCGGGTACATCTCCCCGCCGATGCAGACGTATATCGCCCAGGAGCTAGGCATCCCGCTCAGCCACCTCTACGGCGTCCTGACCTTCTACTCGTCCTTCCGCACCGCGCCCATCGGCAAGTACCAGGTGAGCGTGTGCATGGGGACAGCCTGTTACGTCCGTGGCGGCCCCACCCTGATCGAAAAGCTGCAACAGCTTTTGGGAATTCCATTGGGCGAAACGACCAAGGATGGTAAATTCACCCTGGAAATCTGCCGGTGCGTGGGCGCCTGCTCCCAGGCCCCGGTGCTGATGATCAACGAGGATATTCTGGGGCGCGTGAACCCCTCCGATATATCCAAAATCTTGCGGAAATATGAATGACCGCCTTTCGAGAGCTCTCGCAGCACATTCTCGATATCTTTGAAAATGGCGCGAAAGCCGGTGCCACGCTGATCTCATTGGAGATCGAAGAGGATTTTGTCATTGACCTGCTGGCAATCACACTGCACGATAACGGCTCCGGCATGGATGCGGAGACGCTGGCGCGCATCACCGACCCGTGGGTCACATCGCGCACGACCCGCAAGGTGGGGCTGGGCATCCCCTTCTTCAAGCAAATTGCCGAAATGTGCAACGGCGACTTCGAGATCATCTCGCAGCTGGGAGAAGGAACTATCACCCGCGCCATCTTCCAACACAGCCACATTGACCGCCCCCCGATGGGCGATCTGGTGGGGACGTTGACCTGCATGATCGTGGGGTACGACGCCTCGGCGGACGTGGCCTATCGCCATCGCGTGCGCCCCACCGACGAAGTCTGGCACGAGTTCACCTTCGATACCCGCGAGGTGCGCGCTATCCTAGGTGACGAGGTCCCGCTCTCCTCGCCGGAGGTGCTGGCTTTTCTGCGGGAGATGCTGCAAGAAGGGCTACTGTCATTGACGGCTGAGCCACAAGGCTAGCTGCTTTACACTTGAATCATTGATCACTATTTAGGAGGAATCCACATGAAGAGCTTGGAAGAACTACGGAAGATTAAAGAGCGCGCGTTGGAGCGCCGCAGCCTGGCAGGCGCGGGGGCGAGGGCGCGCATTACCGTCGCCATGGGCACCTGCGGGATCGCTGCCGGGGCGCGGGACACCATGAAGGCCATCCTCGATGAGATGGAACGGCGTCAAATCAGCGATGTGGTGGTCACGCAGACGGGCTGCCTGGGGCTGTGCGAGTACGAACCCCTGGTGCAGATTCAGGTCGGCGAGTCCGACATCGTCACCTATGGCAAGATTGATGCCAGCCGCGTCTCCACGCTGATCGAAAAGCATCTGGTCAACGACGAGCCGGTCGCCGAGTGGCAAGTACAGACCGGGTAGCTTTGCGCTCACCTAAAATCCTGACTAAGGAGGTACAATGGTTTACCGCGCACATATCTTGATTTGCGGGGAACCCCGCTGTGTGGAAAAGGGCGCGCGGGAAGTTGAAGCAGCGTTGCGCAGCAAGCTCCAAGAGCTGCAACTCACCGAAGAGGTGCAGGTCATGGAGGTGAGCTCGTTAGGCCACGGTGAGCAGGGACCGGAAATGGTCGTCTACCCCGAAGGCACGCACTACGTCAACTTAACCGTGGCGGATGCTGAGCGCATCGCTGAAGAGCACCTGCTCAAAGGTCGCCCTGTCAAAAATTTGATCTATCAGGAGCCTCCCAGCGAACCGTTGCCCGCGCCCTCGACCAAAGAGGTGCGGGTGGTGCTGGAAAATATCGGCGTGATTGACCCCGAAAACATCGAGGACTACATCGCCTTCGATGGCTACACGGCGCTGGCGAAGGCGCTCACGGAAATGACCCCCGATGAGGTCATCGCCGAGCTGAAAGTATCCGGCCTGCGCGGGCGTGGTGGAGCCGGCTTCCCCACCTGGCTCAAGTGGACCTTCGCCCAAAAGGCCGTCAGTGAGCAGAAATTCGTCATCTGCAACGCCGACGAGGGCGATCCCGGTGCGTTTATGAACCGCCGCGTGCTCGAAGGCGACCCGCACGCCGTCATCGAAGGGATGGCGATCGCCGCTTACGCCATCGGCGCGCAGCAGGGCTACGTCTACGTCCGCGCCGAGTACCCCATCGCCATCAGCACGCTGCGGGTGGCGATCACCCAGGCGCGGGAGTATGGTCTGCTGGGCGAGAATATCCTCGGCAGCGACTTCAGCTTTGACCTGGAGATCCGCATGGGCGCGGGGGCTTTCGTCTGCGGCGAGGAGACCGCGCTGATGCAGTCCATCGAGGGCAAGCGCGGGATGCCGCGCACCCGTCCGCCCTTCCCGGCGGTCAAGGGGCTGTGGGGACAATCCACCAACATTAACAATGTGGAGACCTACGCCAACGTCCCCAAGATTCTCCGCAAGGGCGGCGACTGGTTCGCCTCGATGGGCACGGAAAAGAGCAAGGGCACCAAGACCTTCGCCATCGCCGGCAAGGTCGAACGCACCGGGCTGGTGGAAGTGCCGCTCGGCATGACCATCCGCGAAATCGTCTACGATGTGGGCGGCGGCGTGCTGAACGGCAAGAAGTTCAAGGCAGTGCAGACCGGCGGGCCGATGGGCGGCTGTATCCCGGAGAAGTATATGGATCTGCCGGTCGATTACGAACACCTGGCCGAGGTGGGCTCCATCATGGGCTCCGGGGGCTTTGTCGTCATGGACGAAGATACCTGCATGGTGGATATTGCCCGCTTCTTCATGGAGTTCACCCAGGACGAGTCCTGCGGCAAGTGTGTACCTTGTCGCATCGGCACGCGACGCATGTTGGAGATTCTGGAACACATCTGCAACGGCGAGGGACAGCCGGGCGACATCGAGCGGCTGGAAGAGCTCTCTAAGTACACCAAGGCCGGCTCCCTCTGTGGGCTGGGCCAGGGCGCGCCCAACCCCGTCCTCAGCACCATCCAATACTTCCGCGAAGAGTACGAAGCGCACATCTACGACAAGACCTGCCCGGCTAAAGTCTGCAAAGGCCTCATCGAATACAGGATCGACCCGGAGGCCTGCATTGGTTGTACCCGCTGCGCCCGCAACTGTCCGGTTAACGCTATCGCGGGGTCGCCCAAGCAAGTGCATGTCATTGACCCTGAGACGTGCATCCGCTGCGGCATCTGCAAGCAGGTCTGCCCGGTCAACGCGGTCTACATCGAGTAGCCAAGATTGAGAGGGATACTATGACGATAAATACAACTTTAATGGACACCGTTTTTGAGCGTTACGGGGGCGATGCCGAAGCGTTGGTCGAAATTCTCCGCGATTTGAACCAGGCTGAGGGCTATCTGTCCCAGGAACTGCTGCTAGCTGTGGCTGACCGGCTGCGCCTGCCACGCGGGCAGGTGTTCGGCGTCGCCTCGTTTTATAGCATGATGAACGTCAAACCGCGTGGGCAACATGTGGTGCTGATGTGCCAGGATGCGCCCTGCCATGTGGCTGGCGGGCGCGAGGTCTGGGATGCGTTGGAAGAGACACTGGGCATCGCCTTTGGCGAGACCTCGCCCGATGGCAAGTGGACGCTGGAAGTTGTCAGCTGCCTGGGCCTGTGCGCGGTTGGCCCGGTAGTGCAGATTGATGGTGAAGTGTACGGCAACATGACCCCGGACAAGGTTCGCGCCTTGCTGGCGCGCTACGACGGGGATGCAGGAGGTGCAGCATGATCCGCGCCCGTGTGATGATTTCTGGCGATCCCATCAGCCTGGCGCACGGCGCTGAGGCGCTCAAGCTGGCGATGGAAGCGGAACTGGCCTATTATGGCCTGGAAAACGAGGTACAGGTGGGCTTCATCGGGCAGGTGGGTCGCCGCGATGTGCTGCCGTTTGCGCTGGTCTATCCCGAAGGCATACTGTATGGCCCGCTAAAGTTGAGCGATGTGCCGTTCCTGGTGCAGGAGCATCTCTACAAGGGGCGCGTGGCCGAAGCGCTGTTGGCCCCGCCCGATGTGCTTTCGGGTCAGATTGCCCGCCTGCCCCGCCGCGAGGGCGTGCTTTACGGACAGCAGCGCGTGGTCTTACGCCGCGCGGGTTTGATTGACCCCAAGAGCATCGAAGAGTACATCGCGCATGATGGGTACTTTGCGCTGGGCAAGGCCGTCACCGAGATGACACCCGCCGAGGTGTTGCAAACCGTGAAGGATTCCGGCTTGCAGGGGCGCGGCGGCGCGGGCTTCCCCGCCGGGGTGAAGTGGGGCTTTGTGGCCGCGCAGCCGGCCGCTGAGAAGTACATTGTCTGTAACGCGGATGAATCCGAGCCGGGCACGTTCAAGGATCGCCTGATCCTGGAAGGCGACCCGCACGCGGTGCTGGAAGGTATGGCCCTGGCCGGGTATGCCTGCGGCGCAGCGCAAGGCTGGATTTACATTCGCGGTGAGTACACGCTGGCGAAAGAGCGTATCGAGCTGGCAATCCAGCAGGCTGAAGAGCTGGGTGTGCTGGGCGACAATCTCTTTGAGAGTGGTTTCTCGTTCCACATCCACGTCCACGCGGGCGCGGGCGCGTATGTCTGCGGTGAGGAGACGGCGCTGCTGGAGAGCCTCGAAGGCAAGCGCGGCATCCCGCGCATCCGTCCGCCGTATCCACCAGTGCAGGGCTATCACCAGAAGCCCACCGCTGTCAACAACGTGGAGACGCTGGCGAACGTACCGGCGATTATCCAGAATGGCGCGGCGTGGTATCGCGGCATCGGCACGGAAAAAAGCCCCGGCACCAAGGTGTACACCATGCTGGGCGATGTGAACGTGACGGGCCTGATCGAAGTGCCGATGGGCATTACCCTCCGCGAAGTCATCGAAGTCTACGGCGGCGGCATGAAGGGCGCGCGCGCGTTCAAGTGCGCGCAGACCGGCGGCGCGGCGGGCAGCATCATCGCCCCGGCACTGCTGGATGTGCCAATGGATTTCGCCACAATGCAGGCGAACGACGCTTCGCTGGGTAGCGGCGCGTTGCTCGTCTGCGGCGAGGATAAGTGTATCGTAGACCTGGCTTATGTCTTGATGCGCTTCTTTGCCACCGAATCGTGCGGCAAATGCGTCCCCTGTCGTTTGGGCACCCGCCGCATGGTGGAGATTCTGGATCGCTTGCGACATGGGCAAGGCACGCTGGAAGACCTGGACGCGCTCGAAACGATGGCGCCGCAGGTCATTGCGACCTCGTTCTGCGGGTTGGGGCAGGGCGCGCCGGTCTCGATCATCACCGCGCTGCGGCATTTCCGCGCCGAGTTCGAGGCCCATGTTGCTGGGACCTGTCCCGCTGGTGTTTGTCCTATACACAGTCCGGTGGCCGAGCAACCGGTATCGCACGCCTACCTGGCGTTTGCTTAACTTACATCGAATTTATTGAATTAAGGAGGACTGCATGTCTCAAATGATCAATCTAACCATTGATGGCAAGCGCGTCGCCGTGCCAGGTGGTTCAACGGTATTGGAAGCGGCCCAGGCCGCCGGTATTGAAATCCCGACCCTGTGCCATCATCCCGCGCTCACGCCCACCGGCTCGTGCCGCCTGTGCGTGGTCTCGGTGGATGGGATGCGCGGGCCGACGACGGCCTGTACCTTGCCCGCCAACGAGGGCATGGTGGTCAACACCCACACCGACGAGGTGGTGACGCTGCGTAAGTTCGTGCTCTCGATGCTGCTCACGGATCACCCCAACGACTGTATGAGGTGTGAGGTAGACGGTAACTGTGAGTTGCAGCGCTGGGTCTATGAGTATGACGTGGAATGGCCGGCGCATAGCGGTGCGCGCCATAATTATCCGGTGGATTCTGATCCTAACCCGGTCGTGTTCGTGGATATGAACAAGTGTATCCTGTGCGGGCGCTGTGTGCGCACCTGCCAGGAAATTCAGGGCTGCAACGTGTGGAACTTCTCACAGCGCGGGTTCGATACGCACGTTGTCGCCGGGGCTGAGCAGCTGATGCTCGATTCCGGCTGCGAGTCCTGCGGTAACTGTGTTGCAATCTGCCCCGTCGGTGCGCTGTTTGACAAGCCTTCGATTGGGTGGGGACGCGCGGCCTATCAAGAGAAAGTCCGCACGACCTGCACCTACTGCGGCGTTGGTTGCCAGTTCGATTTCAACGTCAAAGACGGCAAGATCACGCGCGTTACCTCCGCTGAGGATGCGCCGGTCAACGGGCTGGCGTTATGCGTGAAGGGCCGCTACGGGTGGGACTTCATCCATCGCGAGGATCGCCTGACCGCGCCGCTGATCCGCGACGAGAGCGTGACCGCTGGCCCCTGGCCCGGCTTCCGCGAGGCTAGCTGGGACGAGGCGCTCGATCTGGTCGCCAGCAAGCTCACGCACTACCGCGATACCTTCGGGCCGGATAGCGTGGGCTATCTGAGTTCGGCGAAATGCACGAACGAAGAGAACTACCTGATGCAAAAGATCGCACGTGGCATCGGCAAGACCAATAACGTGGATCACTGTGCGCGCCTGTGCCATGCCTCGACGGTGGCGGGCCTGGCGACGACGTTGGGCAGTGGCGCGATGACCAACTCGATTGAAGATAGCACGATGCAGAGCAAAGTGCTCTTTGTCATCGGCTCGAACACCACCGAGCAGCACCCGGTCATCGGCACGAAGATGCGCAAGGCGGTGCGCGAGAACGGCACGAAGATCATCGTGGCCGACCCGCGCCGCATCAGCCTGACGCGCTTGCCGGGCTGCCTGCACTTGCAGCAGCGGCCCGGTACGGATATCGCGCTGGTCAACGGCCTGATGCGCGAAATTCTGGTCAACGGCTGGGAAGATGCGGAGTACATCGCTGCGCGCACCGAGGGCTTCGAGGAGCTCAAGGCCGTGGTGATGACGTACACGCTGGAGAAGACCGAGGAAATCACCGGCGTCCCGGCGGCGAAAATTGCCGAGGCAGCGCGCATTCTGGGCACGCACAAGCCCGGCGCGGTTTTCTGGTCCATGGGTATCACGCAGCACACCACCGGTGTCTACAACGTGATGTCGCTCTCGAATATGCAGATGCTCTTGGGCAACCTGGGCGTCGCCGGCGGCGGCGTGAACCCGCTGCGCGGGCAGAACAACGTGCAGGGCGCGTGCGACCTGGGCTGTCTGGTCAACGTCTACCCCGGCTATCAGGCCGTCACCAACCCCGATTTCAAGGCCAAGTTCGAGAAGGCCTGGGGCGTCGAGGGGCTGTCGGATAAAGTGGGTTTGACTGTGGTTGAGCAGATGCACGCGGCGCACGATGGCCGGATCAAAGCATTGTTCATCATGGCTGAAAACCCAATGACCTCCGACCCCGATCTCAACCATGTCAAAGAGGCGCTGGAGACGGTGGATTTCCTGGTGGTGCAGGAAATCTTCATGAGCGAGACGGCCAAGTTCGCGGATGTGATTCTGCCGGGCCTGTCGTTCGCGGAGAAAGCGGGCACGTTCACCAACACCGAGCGCCGCATCCAGCTGATTCGCCCGGCGGTCAAAGGCCCAGGTATCGCGCGCGCCGACTGGGAAATTCTCTGTGATCTGGCGACGCGGATGGGTTATCCCATGCACTACAACAACCCGGCGGAGATCATGGATGAGATAGCGCAGGTGACGCCGATTTACGCGGGCGTGCATTTCTCTCGCCTGGAGGCTGGCGAGCAGCTCTGCTGGCCGGTGAAGGGCGACGAGCATCCCGGCACGCCGATTTTGCACATCGGCCAGTTCTCGCGGGGCAAGGGTCTCTTCAAGGCGCTCGAGCATATCGAACCGCAGGAAGCGCCCGACGCCGAGTATCCGTTCACGATGACGACGGGCCGCGTGATCTACCACTGGCACGGCGGCGAGCAGACACGGCGCTCGGAGAGCCTGATGGCACTCTGTCCAGGGCCGCGTGTGGAAATCAACCCGGCGGATGCTTCGCGGCTGGGCATCGTCGAAGGGGACGACCTCAAGGTGGCCTCACGGCGCGGTGAGTTCCACGCCCAGGCTGAAGTGACCGAGCGCGTCGAGCCGGGCATCATCTTCGGCACCTTCCACTTCCCGGAGGGCAACGTCAACTGGGCCACTGGCGCGTTCCTCGACCCCATCGCCAAGATTCCGGAGTTCAAGGTGACGGCGGTGAAGGTGGAGAAAGTGGCGTAGCGCCGCCATCCCAATCACAACGCCCTGGCGGGAATACCCGCCAGGGCGTTTGATTCTCTCGTCAGACGACCAGGAGAATTCCATGGACGAACTTGTCATTCAAACCCGCGCAACTCGCGCAACGTGTTATCAGAACGAGGCCGCATTGATGACGGAACTGGCGCAGGGTCAGCACCCGGCGCTGCTCTACATCGGCTGTGCGGATTCGCGTATCTTGCCCTCGCATATCCTTGATGCGCACCCCGGCACAGTGTTCACCACGCGCAATATTGCCAACATTGTGCCCCCCTACACGGCGATGCAAGCGGGCGAGACGGCAGTCGGCGCGGTGTTGGAGTACGCTGTGCTACACCTCAAGGTCCGCGATATTGTATTGTGTGGACACAGCTGCTGCGGCGGGATGCAGGCGTTATCGCATGCCCACAGTCTGGAACCGGGCCTGCGCAATTGGTTAGCCTACGCAGAGGCAGCGCAGGCGCAGATCCCCGCCGATCTTTCCGGTACAGCTCGGCTAGATGCGCTCATCGAGGCGAATGTGCTGTTGCAAGTGGCGCATTTGCGCAGCTACCCATTCATTGCAGAGGCTGAACAAGCCGGGATGCTCCGTTTGCACGCCTGGGTGTATGACCTTGTCACTGAGCGGGTACGGGCGTATGAGGAGGCGGAAGATCGCTTTGTGGAAGAGCCGCCGTTTAGCAAGGATGTGCAATGGTAGCACACAACCCAGCTCCCCCTAGCCATCTTCCTGAAAACTACAATGAGGTGTTATACTGGAAATTGTCCCATCACAAAAAATTACTCATCGTACTGAACGTGGTGGGCATCATATTGATGGGATTGGCGTTGGTGGCGTTTTTTGCCTGGGCGCAACTATGGCATGTCACCACTGGGGGGGAAATTCATGCCGCGCAAATGCTAGGGACAATCGCTATGCTCATCCTGACCGTTGTGCTACACGAACTAACGCACGGTCTCGCGCTGCGATACTATGGTGCCATGCCCACCTACGGGGTGTTGTGGAAAGAAATGATGTTCTACGCGACTGCCGCCGGGCACGCCTTCCCCCGCAATGCCTATGTGGTCATCGCGCTCGCGCCGCTAGTGGGATTGAGTGCGATTGTGATGGTCTTACTGGCGCTGCCCTTACCGTTGTGGCTCGTGCTGACGGTTATCTTATGTGCTGCGTTCAATGTCGGCAGTGCCATTGGGGATATGTGGCTGGTGCGGGTAGCGTTGAGCTATTCCCCCTCGGCCTATATCGTGGATGAGAAAGATGGCTTGCGCGTGTTTATGCCGCTGGCGGAGTTGTCAGCTGGTGACGTGTAAAAGCCCATATAATGCAACACCCCCGTTTTATACGGGGGTGTTGTGGTGTTACAGGCTGCTTAAAATCACTTCGTCTTGCGCAGATAGATGAACCAATAGACCACGCCCACCATGACTGCGCCGCCGATGATGTTGCCGATGGTAACGGGGAGCAGGTTCTTGATGAAGAAGTTGCCCCAGGTCAGATTCGGGAAATCAGCCGCTGTTTTACCAATAGCAGTCCAGAAGCTTTGATCCGCGCCGCTCTTGATAAATAACCCTATCGGAATGAAGTACATATTGGCGATGCTGTGCTCGAAACCAGCGGCTACAAAGGCGGAGATGGGGAAGATGATGGAGAGGATTTTGTCGGTGGTGCTGCGGGCGGAGAAGCACAACCACACCGCCATACAGACCAACACATTACACATGATCCCCAGGGCCACGGCAGGGACAAAATCGAGTCCGGATTTCGCATTCGCGATGTTGAGCGCTGTTAGCCCCACCGCTCCGCCGCCGAAGGTCCACTGCTGGGTGAAATACATGATGGCTGCGATCACCACGGAACCAACAAAGTTGCCCGCGTAAACGATACCCCAGTTGCGCAGCATTTGCGTGAAGGTGATTTTCTTGTTAACCCAGGCCATTGCAATCAGATTATTGCCGGTGAACAATTCCGCGCCACCGACGATCACAAGAATGAGGCCGAGACAGAAGACCAGCCCCCCGAGCAGCCGTTGAATGCCGTAAGGCACAGGATTTGCTCCACTGCTTAGCCCTGCCAGGACGGTGGTACAGAAGATTGCACCCAAGCCGATGAAGGCTCCCGCCAGGATCGCCAATGCAAAGAGCTGCATTGCATCGCCGGTGGCTTTCTTCACGCCTACCGCTTCAGCCTTTGCTGCCATCTCAGCCGGCAATAGAGCATCGAATTTGACCTCGGGTACAGATTGGTTGGGATTCGCCATTTTTTCCTCCTATGAATAAGTAAGTTATGGGAGAGCTACTATTTAATTATAGTGAAATGGAGGTATTGTCAAACTGTTGAATGTCACCATGAAGCACAGATACTACTCCTGTCTCAGATGGAGGCTTATCCATGTCTGAATGTTTGGGACATTCATGGTACAATGGAAGCGGTACACGATACCAGGGAGGGAGGATAGTGTGCAAAGCAGCGGTGTGGTTGTAGCAGGAGGCAGCAGCACTCGAATGGGCAGGGACAAGCGTTTTTTGCGGTTGGGAGACAAGCCGCTGTTGCTGTGGATAGTGGAGCGCGTGCGTCCACTGGTGGAGGAGCTGGTGCTAGCCGTGCAGGACGGAACGCCTTTCGTCGGTTGGGATGTGCGCCTGACAACGGATGCCTATCCCGGTCAGGGCGTATTGGCAGGGCTACACGCCGGGCTGGCTGCGGCGCGCGGCGCATGGGCATTGGTCGTAGGTGGGGATATGCCGCTGCTCAATCCAGCGCTTATTGGGGCGATGTTACAGCTCACGTTGATCACTGAGGCCGACGTAATTGTGCCAGAATGGCAAGGGCAGTTCGAGCCACTCCATGCGCTGTATCGCACGGCGGTTTGCGCGCCAGCAGCGGAAATGGCGTTGCAAGCAGGGAAGCGGCGGATCGTGGCCTTCTACCCACAGGTACGCGTGCAAGTATTTTCCCACGCCGAAGTGGCCCACTGGGACCCAGAGGGGCTGTCGTTCTTCAATATTAATACTACCGAGGATTGGGCCGCGGCCCTACGGCATCTAGGTCTCCCCGAGGAGCCGCCAGGGATGGGCATAGATGCGGATCTGCCCGGCGCGCACGTAGCCCACAGTAGTGATGCCCCAACTTTCGGCGAGCGTCACCGCCATGGATGAGGGCGCGGTCATGCTACTGACGAAGGGCGTGCGCATCCACGCCGCCTTGCTCATCATTTCTGAGGAAATCCGCCCCGTGGTAAAGAGAATCATTTCTTCAGACTTGATGCCGTGCAGCAGACATAATCCCAGCAGTTTGTCCAGCGTGTTGTGCCGACCAATATCTTCCGCAAGCGCTAACAGGTCACCCTCAGGCGTGAATAAGCCACTGGCGTGGGTACCTCGCGTTTGCTGATACAGCACCGCTTCAGCCTGGAGTGTCTGGCGCATTTCAATTAGCCGATGTGGGGCAATGACCAGCTGATGTGCCAGCGGTTGATTGGGTTCTCGCAGTTCCCCAAGAACCACGCCTGAGCCACATCCTGAGGTTCGCATCCACGAATCAGGTAACGGATCCACATCATGATCCAGCCACACATCGGCGCAAAGTGTGTGCCGGGTGGCAGGACCGCTATCTGCAAGGCGATAGCTGAAGTGCAAAGCACGTACCTCAGCAGCAGCACGAATCAGCCCCGCATAATGTAAGAATCCCAGCACCAGTGCTTCTTGCTGTGTGGGCGAGGCGGCGATGCTGACCAGCTGAGTGCCGTTGACTTGAACGCAGAGCACCACTTCTGCCGGCAATACAACGGGTTCCAGAGTTATCCCCTCAGGCGTCCATAGGGCCATACGGCGTTCACTCATTGTCGTCATTTCTTCTCATTGTTGCTGGTGAGATACCATGCATAGAGGCTCAAAGGTTTATAGGACTAGAGCTCCTTGAATGTAAATGAACACAGATTTTCGTTGATCAAAGGTAAAAAATCAGCAAAATCCGCCTTCAAGGCCTCTCCTGAGCCAGCTATTGCGTAAAGTCTAGGTCATCATACCAGGAACAATGCAAAGGTCAATCACGGGAAAGCGGTAGGGATCATTCCAACGCTGAACGAATGATGAGCGAAGTTCATCGCACTATCAATAAAAAAGCTGTGGTCGCGCAAGCAGCTGTCGCCGCAGAGAAGGTCGTGCTGGTCTACAGCGTCGGCCTCAAGCCAGAAGTCAACGCCGCGCTAAAGCCGCTGGGCGACAAAGTCCATTTCCTCGCGCTCGATCCACGCAACGGCAAGCGCGCGGAGGCGGCAGGACTCAAACCGCCAGCGCCCGCCAAAGTGGATGTGGGGGACTTCCTGTTGGGTATAAACAGCCGGTGGATGAATCGCTCCTGCCGAAGGTGGGCTTCAAAATCGTGCAGGCCAGCTACCGCTCCCCGTTGGTGGAACAGGCCGATGTCGTCCTGCCTACTCCTATCTGGGCAGAGCGCGCCGAGTACATCACCAACCTCGATGGAACGATCAAACCGTGGACGGCAGCAGCTCACGGAGGAGCTGCTCAACCGCGTCGAGCAGCCCATCCGCGCGCACGCCCCCTGCCTCTCCTGCTCGACCCATGCCATTGGGCAGATGCCCATCCAAATCGAGCTCATCGGCCCGGATGGGGAAATCGTGAATACGCTGCGCCGCGACTAGCCCGCAAGAATCTCACCAAGCCCCGGCAATGCTTCTGCCGGGGCTTTTGTTTTTCCGATTTCGTGATATACCATGACGCAGAGATAAGATAGGGGGCAGCTAGAGTTCCTATCTCTGATAAACCTATGAACAAAAACAAACGCACACTCATTATGGGCTTCGGCAACCAGTTTCGCCGCGACGATGGCGTTGGGCCGGTGGTGGTCAACGCCGTGCAGGAGCGGCTGGGACGCCCCCCGCTGCCCCCCCTGGATGACGGCTTCGACGATCTGGGGCACGCGGTGGATACCGTGGTATTGCATCAGTTAGTGCCGGAGCTGGCAGAGACGGTTGCGCCTTATGATCTGCTGATCTTCGTGGATGCGCATGTGGGCAACCTCCCGGAGGCGATGCGCGAGGAGTATCTCAATGCGCAATACACCGTCCCTTTCGTCTCGCACCAGTTCCACCCTTCAACGATCTTAGCCCTGGCGCAACAGCTCTACGGACGCGCCCCGCGCGCTGTGTTACTCTCCCTGCGCGGACACGATTTCGATTTTGGCGAAGGGCTTTCCGAACCGACCCAGGCGCTCATCCCCCAGGCCGTCGCGCGCATCCTGGAGCTGATCGAGGCCCTTAAACATGAAGATGAAGTGACATGATGAGCACTCTAAAACGCTTCGCGGTCTTACAACTCTCCGGCTGCGCCGGGTGCGAGGTCTCGCTGCTCAACGCCGATGCGTGGGTGCAGGAATATCGGCTGGTCTACATGCCGCTGGTCGTCTCGGCGCACACCGTTCCAGAGGTGGATCTGCTCCTGGTGAGCGGCGGCGTCCGCACCGATGAAGACCTATACAGCCTCCGCCGAGCCGTCAAATGCGCAGAGCAGGTCATAGCGGTGGGAACCTGCGCGATCTCCGGCGGCGTCGCCAACCTGGGCAACCGCGATGAGGTGCGCCAGCTCTTCCTCGCGCACGAGACACGCCGTCATCTGCCCCGCCTCTTCCCCAAATCCCATCCGATTGATGAATTCGTTACGATAGATCGCTACCTACCAGGCTGCCCCCCCACCCCGGAACTTTTCATGGCGCTGCTCACCGGCGATCCAGAATTCAAGCCCGCCAAGACAGTCTGTCAGGACTGCGGGCGCAAGAAGGTGAAGGATTTGCGGCCTGCGGAGCTGCTCGGCTTCCAGCAAGGGCGGGTCTTGCCCGATATTTGCCTGATCAACCAGGGCTACCTCTGCATCGGGACCTCGACGCGCGGCGGGTGCGGCGCGCCCTGCACGCGAGCGGGCCATCCCTGCGTGGGTTGTCGCGGCCCATCGGACGTCTTCATCGCCAAGGATGCGAATGCCTGGCTGACGAGCATCAAGCGCATCTTTGCAACGATGACCGACATCGCACCGGAGATCATTGATGCCGAGTTGCGCTCGCCGCAGTTGGCGCTCTTCGTTTTCCAGTTCGCCGATTACGATGGCGTGGAGCGCCCCCCGCGCCCGCCGGAGAGGATCCTCTGAGATGACGACCCTGACATTTCCCCTGAGCCGCATCGAAGGCCACGCCCGCGTCGAGATCGAAGTACAGGATGGCGAGGTGCTCTCGGCGCACTTCCAGGCCACCGAGTGGCGCGGCTTCCAGTATCTCGTGCAAGGCGCGCCCGCCGAGCAAATGCCGGTGATCGTTCCGCGCATCTGCGGCGTCTGCTCCACCGCGCACCACGTCGCTTCGGTCAAGGCGCTGGAGGATGCCTACGGCATTGAGCCGCCGCCGCTGGCGCGCACCATCCGCGAGTTACTGTTGCTGGGGCAGTTAATCCAAAATCAGGCGACCTCGCTCTTCATCTTCACCATGCCCGACCGCCTCGGCGTGGACAGCCTCTTTGAGGTGGACGAGGCCGACGCTGACGCGGCTGAGGCCCACGTGGAGATGCGCGCGTTGCAGATACGGCAGGCGGGCACCCACCTGATTCGCCTGGCAGGGGGGCAGTTCATCCACCCTGTGAAGGCGACCGTGGGCGGCGTGACCGGCGGCATCCCCGCGCAGGAGGCGGAAAAGATGCGCGAATCGCTGGCGCAGGTATTGCCTAGCGCACGTGAGCTCTTCGATTATTACTGGGAAAAGTCGCTGGCCCTGGGCGAGCGACTCGGCACCTGGGGCGACGATGCCCCCGCCTGTTACATCGCCTCGGTGGGCAGCGAGTGCCCTAACTTCTGCGGCGAGCAGTTGCACGTCCTCAACGCCGAGGGGAGCTACTGCACCAGTTTTGCAACCCAAAACTTCCGCGATTACCTGATCCATCAGGAATCGGAGACGAGCTACGCCGGCCAGACGAGCTTCCAGGGCGAGGTGCTGCGAGCCAACAGCCTGGCGCGCATCAACCTCGTTGAGCGGCTGGGGACGCCCGTTGCCGACGCTTACCTCGCCCGCTTCCGCGAGGCCTTCGGCAACCCAGCGCACGCGATCCTGCTCTTCGACCTGGCACGAGGCATCGAGCTCGTCTACGCGCTGGAGCGAGCGCAGGAGATCCTGGCGCAGCCCCTGGATGGTGAGGAGGTCGCGGTCTCCTACACGCGCCGCGACGGTGAAGGGTATGGCCTGGTGGAAGCGCCGCGTGGGCCACTCATTCATCACTACCGCATCGAAGATGGGCGCATCGCAGAGGCCGAGTTTATCATCCCCACAGTGCATAACATCCTGGCTATCGAGCGGGCGCTGCGCGTGGCGGCGCGCCGCTACATCACGGCGGAGCGGGTGGACATGGAGTTGGAACGTGCCGTAGGGCGTGTCGTGCGCGCTTTCGATCCGTGTATCGCCTGCGCGACCCATTGAAGCAACATCATGCATGAATTAGCAGTCACAGAAGACATCCTGCGCATCGTCGCCGAGCACGCCGGCGGGCAGCAGATTACAGACATTTATCTGGTCATCGGCGATATGTCCAGCTTTGTGGACGATTCGATCCAGTTCTATTTCGACCAGCTCGCGCCGGGGACGATGGCCGAGGGCGCGACGTTGCACTTCAAGCGGATTCCAATCCGCTTCCGCTGCCGGGCGTGCGCGCACGAGTTCAAGCCGGTCGGATTAGACTGGCGCTGTCCCAACTGCGGTGCGCTGGGCGGCGAGGTCATCGCGGGCAAGGAATTCTACGTCGAAAGCATTGAAGTTGCAAGCAACAAGTAGGAGAGGAATTATGTGCGATCATTGCGGTTGTGAAGATCACGAACACCATCACGAGCAGGAACAAGAGGAGATCAAGCGTATCCCGGTGGTGCAGCGGATTCTCAGCGCCAACAATCAGGCGGCGCTGGAAAACCGGCAGCATCTCAAGGCCCACGGCATCACCGCCGTGAACATCATGTCCTCGCCGGGCGCGGGGAAGACGACGCTGCTGCTGGCGACCATCGCCGCATTGGGCGCGCGGGTGCGCCTGGGCGTCATCGAGGGCGACACGGCCTCGCAGGTGGATGCCGAGATCATCGCGGAGACGGGCACGCCTGTGGTGCAGATCAACACGGGCGGCGGCTGTCACCTCGACGCGCCGATGGTGCATAACGCGCTCCACGCGCTGCCGCTGGATGCGCTCGACGTGATTTTCATTGAGAATGTGGGTAATCTCATCTGCCCCGTCTCCTTCGATCTGGGGCAAGATCTCAAGGTAGGCTTGCTCAGCGTCCCGGAGGGGCACGATAAGCCCTACAAGTACCCGGCCATCTTTGAGGCAGTGGATCTGGTCGTCGTCACCAAGTCCGATCTCATGCCCTATCTCGATTTCGACCTGGAGAAATTCAAGGAATTGGTGCAGGGACTCAATCCCCACGCGCCGGTGCTGACGCTTTCCGCGAAGACCGGTGAGGGCATGGCCGAGTGGCTTGCGTGGGTAGAGGCGCAGTTAGGGTAAAATCTGTGGTACACTAGAAGAAAGCGCCGTTTTGCTCTTTGGGAGGTATGTAATGGAAAATTCAGTTAACCTTACGCTAAGTTTGCCCCGCTCAGTTTTTGCAGTTTTGCGGCAGGAACCTTCGCAGTTTGTGGCTGAAATGCGCCTTGCGGCGGCAGTCAAATGGTATGAAATGCGCCGTTTATCTCAAGCAAAGGCCGCGGAAGTTGCTGGATTATCGCGTGCTGAATTTCTGGCCGCCCTGGCTGAGTTTGGTGTCTCCCCATTTCAAACGGATGCCGATGAGCTTGTCGCCGAGGTTTTGGATGCCTGAACATTGGGTGGTCAATGCTTCGCCGCTTATCGTGTTGTCAAAGATTGGCAAAGCTGCGTTGCTGACGCAACTCGCGGATCAAGTTGTGGTTCCCCAGGCCGTAGCCGCAGAGATTCTGGCCGGCCCGGTGGATGATCCTGCACGCCAGCTCATCTCGCAGGGTGATTTTCGGCTCCAAGAAGTCGCTCCTCATGCCGAGATTTTGACCTGGGATTTGGGGGCTGGCGAAACCGCTGTTTTATCGTATGCACTGGCGGTTGCGGGTTGGACAGCAGTATTGGATGATGGTGCGGCACGACGTTGTGCTCGCATATTCAAGCTACCGTGCAAAGGGACATTGGCGCTTGTTTTACTGGCTCGCAAGCGTCAACTGATTCCATCGGCGTCTTCGGTATTGCGCGATTTGTTGGCAGTGGGATTCCGGCTGGATGACGCAGTTATTCGCGAGGCCCTCTATCGAACTGTTGGGGAAACGTGGTGAAAGCGTTTCGTTGGCTTTGAGTCATGTCGTGGTTGAAGTTAGTGCTATTCACATCACCATCACCGGCGTGGTACAAGGGGTGGGATTCCGCCCCTTCGTCTACAACCTGGCGCAGCGCCTGGACGTGCGCGGTTGGGTACTGAACCACTCCAGCGGCGTGGACATCGAAGCGGAGGCCGCGCCCGAGACGCTCGCCGCGTTTCTCGCTGCGCTGCGCGATGAGACCCCACCACTGGCGCGGATCGCCTCGCTGGAGGCGACGCCCATCCCCGCCAACGGCTACACCGGCTTCGAGATTCGCCACTCCGAGGCGCAGGCCGGGCGCTTCATGCTCATCTCCCCCGACGTGGCGACCTGCCCCGACTGTCTGCGCGAGCTCTTCGATCCCGCCGACCGGCGCTACCGCTACCCCTTCATCAACTGCACCAACTGCGGGCCGCGCTTCACCATCATCGAAGACATCCCCTACGACCGGCCCAACACCACCATGCGCGTCTTCCCCCTCTGCGACGATTGCCGCGCCGAGTACGAGGACCCCACCGACCGCCGCTTCCACGCCCAGCCCAACGCCTGCCCCGTCTGTGGGCCGCATCTTGCATTAATGGCGAATGGCGAATGGCGAATGGCGAATGGCGAAGTGAGTCCAGAATACGCAATACGCAATTCGCAATACACAACCGATACCAGCGCTTTAACATCCGCCGTAGCGCGCCTGCTCAAGGGGGAGATTCTCGCCATCAAAGGCCTCGGCGGCTTCCAACTGGCCTGCGACGCGACCAACGCTGAGGCCGTGCAGACCTTGCGCGAACGCAAACATCGCCCGCACAAGCCCTTCGCCGTGATGGTTGCCACGCTCGAAGACGCCCGCGCCGTGTGCCAACTCTCGCCTGCAGAAGCCGACTTACTCACCTCGCCCCAGGCGCCCATCGTGCTGCTGGAGCGCTGTGACACTTCAGAAATACGCAATACGCAATACGCAATAGCGAACGCCGTCGCGCCCAACCAACACACCCTCGGCCTGATGCTGCCCTACACGCCGCTGCACCATCTGCTCCTACGCGATGTGGGCCGCCCACTGGTGATGACGAGCGGCAATCTGAGCGAAGAACCCATCGCCAAAGATAACGACGAGGCGCTGGCGCGGCTTTCTGGCATCGCCGATGCGTTCCTGATCCACAACCGCGACATCTACGCGCGTTACGACGACTCGGTGGTGCAGGCGCTTCCCCCATTCGCCATTCACCATTCGCCATTCATCATTCTCAGGCGCGCTCGCGGTTACGCCCCCTTTCCCGTGACCCTGCCCTTCGAGGTGGGACAGGTCTTCGCCGCCGGACCGCTGCTGAAGAATACGTTCACGCTCACCCGCGACACCTACGCCTTCGTGAGCCAGCACATCGGCGACCTGGAGAATCTGGAGACGTTGGAACACTACGAGGCGGCATTGGCGACGTACCGGCATCTTTTCCGCATCGAGCCGGAGCGCGTGGTCTGCGACCTGCACCCCGATTATCTGAGCACGCGCTTTGCGGTGGACTTTGCCCGCGAGCACGGCCTGCCGGCGCCGCTGCGTGTGCAGCATCACCGGGCGCACATCGCCGCGTGTCTGGCGGATAACGGCTGGCCCCGTGACGGCGGCCCCGTCATCGGCGTCGCGTTCGACGGCACGGGCTACGGCGACGACGGCACAATCTGGGGCGGCGAGTGGTTCGTGGGCGACTACGGCGGCTTCGAGCGCGTCGCACACCTCGAGCCGCTACCCCTCCCCGGCGGCGACGCGGCCACACGCGCGCCCTGGCGCATCGC
>Ga0209614_1000489_pt1 | contig 34404 bp, 28 predicted proteins | sample BlaSprsedimmetaG_FD_185484 | JGI IMG/M metagenome (GOLD analysis project Ga0209614, IMG submission 185484) | Hot spring sediment bacterial and archeal communities from California, USA to study Microbial Dark Matter (Phase II) - Blank Spring... ...
GTACAAATTGAGCCGTGTTATCAAGGATTTCTTTCTTCTGACCAAAATTCGGGGGCCTTCAAACAGGAAGAATATCAACCCTGCGCAACTTGTTCCGGCAATTTAATGATTTTTGGGGGATACCCTGAAGACATAAAACGCTTGACTATGTGAATCAAAACGCTTATGATGAACACGATCCGATCTCAATTTGAATCTTCGCCGGTACGTTAAAATGATTTGGACCAGGCCGCAACCGATGTGAATACGGCGCCTGACGCGAAAACCGGGAACATCGCGCGCTCTGAATCGTCAAAAACCTGACATTGGATCGACGCGCAAATCATCGTCCGTCATAAACGGAGAAATCATCATGATCGACAAAGAAATCTCCATCGTACTGTCCGGAGAAGCCGGTCAGGGGCTGAATACAATCGAGCCGCTCTTCATCACGCTCCTCGAGGAAGCCGGATACCACGCCTTTTTATCCAAGGAGTTCATGTCCCGCGTGCGCGGCGGAAACAACACCACCGCGATCCGGGTCTCCTCCGGAAATGTCGATGCGTTCGTGGACAGGATCGACATGCTTGTCGTATTGGGTGCAAACGCGTTCGGCCGTCTGGATAAACGGCTGGCTCCGGGGACGATACTGATCGGTGAGGAGAAAAACATCCCAAAAAAATATGCGGACATGGGCTGCAGGATCATCCCGGTGGATTTCGAAGCCCGTCTCTCCGATCTGGGCGGAAGCCTCTTCCTGAACAACCTGATCCTGGGCATCCTCGTCGGGCTTTTGGACTGTGACACCGAAACCGCCCGGTCCATGATCCGTTCCCGCTTCATTCTGAAGGGAGAGGCGATCGTCGAAAAGAACCTCGCCGCCTTCGACCGGGGCCTGGACGTCTCGAAACAGATTTCCCTCCCGATATCCATCCAAAAGGACAGCACCCTGTCCTCCCGGATCGTCCTGAGCGGGACAGAGGCGGTGGGCATCGGCGTCATCGCGGGCGGATGCAATTTCATCGCCTCCTATCCGATGTCTCGTCTCCCAGCACCGGCGTGCTCGCCTATCTGGCCAGGCGATCCAAGGAGTGCGACATCGTGGTGGAGCAGGCCGAAGATGAAATCGCGGCCGTCAATATGATGCTGGGCGCCTGGTACGCGGGGGCGCGGGGCATGGTGACCACCTCCGGCGGCGGATTCGCCCTGATGACCGAAGGGTTGAGCCTCGCGGGATGCATCGAATCGCCCGCGGTCATCCATCTCGCCCAGCGTCCGGGACCGGCGACGGGCATGCCGACGCGGACGGAACAGGGCGATTTGAACCTCGCGTTGTATGCGGGGCACGGCGAATTTCCGCGCATCCTCTACGCGCCGGGCACGATCCGGGACGCACTCGTCCTCGCCCAAAAGGCGTTCGAGGTCGCCGACCGGTTTCAGGTTCCCGTGATCCTGCTGACCGATCAGTATTTATTGGACGGTATCGGACTGCTCGAAAAGCCGTCTCTCTCCCCGTCCCCGACGGATGAACAGATCGTCGAGACCCGGGCGGATTATCAAAGGTACGCCCTGACACCGTCCGGCATCTCGCCCCGGGGCATTCCCGGATACGGCAGAGGATTCGTCTGCGTGGACAGCGACGAACACGACGAGGACGGGAGGATCACGGAAGACTTCGACATGCGCGTCTCGATGGTGGACAAGAGGCTGCGTAAACTGGCCGATTACGAGGACATCGAGCCTGAACTGATCGGGAATCGCGATTACCACACCCTGATCGTCGGATGGGGATCGTCCGGCAAGATGATCGCGGAAGCCTTATCCGTCATCGACCAAAGCGGCGTGGCGTTCGCCTGGTTCAAACAGGTTTATCCCGTTCCGAAGAACACGAGGAAATTGCTGGAGCAGGCCCAAAAGCGGATCGTGGTCGAGAACAACGCGACCGGACAATTCGCAAAAATGCTCGAAATGGAAACCCGGCTCGAAATGCATGGAAAAATCCTCAAGTATAACGGGATGCCTTTCTCTGTGGAAGAACTGGTGACGCGGATCAAGGGGGAACTCTCATGATGAAGACACGATTCGACTATTCCGAAATCAGCCAGACCGCATGGTGTCCCGGATGCGGGAACATGGTCTTGCTGAGAATTCTCAGGGAAGCCCTGGAGGAACTGGATCTGGATCCGACACGGGTCGTCATTTCATCGGGTATCGGCCAGGCCGCCAAGATGCCGCAGTACCTGAAAGTAAATTACTTCAACGGACTGCACGGCCGGGCGCTACCGGCGGCCACGGCCGTTAAAATGGTCAATCCGGAACTGACGGTGATCGCCGAAGGCGGTGACGGCGATATGTACGGCGAAGGCGGGAATCATTTCCTGCATACGATCCGCCGCAACCCGGACATCGTCCATCTGGTACACAACAACATGGTGTACGGGCTGACCCAGGGGCAGGCCTCCCCCACCAGCCGGAGAGGATTCGTCACGCCGGTTCAGGTATTCGGCGTCGTCACTGAACCGTTGAATCCCCTGACGCTCGCCCTGTCGCTCGGCGCGACATTCGTGGCGCGCGCCTTCGTGGGAAACAAGGATCACACCAGGGAAATTATCAAGGCCGCGGTCCGGCACAAGGGGTACGCGCTCGTGGACATCTTCGATCCGTGCGTCTCGTTCAACAAGATCAACACCTTCAAATGGTACAAGGAAAACACGGTTGCCGTCGCGCCCCCGTACGATCCGGCGGATAAGCCGGGAGCCATCCGGAAGGCCTCGGAAGAAAATCCTTTCGCCCTCGGGATTCTTTACAGACGGACCGAACCCAAGCCGACACTGGAAGACCAGATAACGGTCTATGAGGACGATAAAACGCCTGTGACCGGGCGGAAAAGAACCGGGGAGATGTTGAATCATCTGCTCCGGTCTCATGCGTGATAAGCGACAGGTCGGATGATCATCCTCGCAAGAACACAACGTGAAATGACGAATGTGAAGGTTGAAAATTTACATTCTTTGTGGTTCTTTTACGTCCTTTGCGGCATCGGTCCGTTCCCGATGCCGGAGGGTGAAATGTAAGCGTCCCGGGGCCATTCATTTGCCTCTCCGCGCACGCCGGTCATTTCAAAACCACATCAGCCCGCCCGTGACGGAAAAGGTCAGGTCACGATATCCGCGGGCTATGCGGCTGAAGACATACGCCGGTCCTGTCTCGACAAAATATCCCCCTCCCTCCCCCCGGATTTCGAACCGGAATCCCGTATAGATCCGCGGATGGATTTTCCAGTCGCTCTCGCGGAACACGTCATACCCCCAGTCGAGCATCCAGTGGAGGATGCGCATCTCGACCCCGCACGCGAACCGCCAGAAGAGTTGATTGTCGGAGCCTTCGAACACTCCCGCCCCGGTGAGGGGAATCAGGAGGCTGACCGTGGCGGGGAACCGGTGCATGAAAGAGCGGGATTTCGCATATCCTGTCTCGTCGCCCCTCCGCCAGAATGTATATTCCAGATCGAACCCGACACCCGAACCGGAGTCGAACATCCGTTCGGTGGAGAAAACCGCCTTCGGTCCGCCGGGCGACCAAAATCGCGCATTGTCGAGCAGGGGAACGGCATATCCCCCTCCCGCGCGGAGGACCAGACCGTTCGCATCAAGACCGGGAGCCTGGAGGAAGACCGCAACAAGAACACATCGTATCGGTGTTGTCATGCCGACCCATCCGCAAAGAAATGTTTCGTTCCATCGAATATAAGGAGGATGAAAAGATAAACCAAAAGAAAAGAGCCGCGCCCCTCGACAGGGTTTGGCTCCGAGATCGACCTTTTATCGGACGGGATTTCGCTTCCTATTCTCCGTCCGGATTCGGCGGGGGGAGCGGCGGCGGACTCAGGCGAAATTCAATGGGAACATATACTTGCCCGCCCGCTTCTTCGGCCCCTTTCACTTCTCCCCATCGGACGGAGCGGACCGCATCCAGCGCGGCCTGATGCAAGCCGTAATCCTTTCCCGTTTCAAAGGACGTTTCCGCGATATCCGCGTCTTTGAATCCTTTTTCCGTATAATGCACCCTGACAACGACCCGGGCCTCGATGCCGGCCTTGCGCGCGGCTTCGGGATAGACCAGGTTCTTCTGGATGGCCGCGTAACCGCCTTCGGGAAAGGACATGGGGAGCGAGATGGGATTGGACATGGGGACCCGGATCGGGTTCATTTCGGCCTGCTGTTCCGCCGGAGGAGGCGGCGGGGGCGGCGAATCCTCCTGCGCCGGTTTGGCTCTCATCCAGGACAGGGGCACGGTCAAGACGAGCAGCCCCGCGAGGATGGACGCGGTTCGTTTTCTGGATATGGTTTTCATGGTGTCCTCCATTTGGTACTGCACCCGGTTTAAGAGTTCGTTTTTCTGCCTGATCAGGGCAGACGCCGAGGGGCAGTCCACGGTGGGCCGCACGAGTCGCTCGGCGATTTGTACCAGAGCTCTGGAGTACTCCACGCTGAGAGTCTTTTCGTTGTGCGTACACAGGTCGTCGCACGCCATTTCGCGGGATTCGTTCATCCGGCGCGAAATGTACCAAACCATCGGATGAAAAAAATAAATCGCCTGGACGAGGATTTGGAAAATCCGGACGAGTCCGTCCCGGCGGCGTATGTGCGCGGTTTCATGGCTGAGGATCATCCGGCGCGTATTGCAGGACCATTCGTCCCACATGGCCGGCACATAGATGGACTCACGAAAAAGCCCGAATGTCATCGGTACCTGGATTCGATCGGTTTTCAGGACACGGATGCCTTCGGCACCTTGAGGATCTACCGGAATGGCGTTTGAAAGCCGGCTTCTCATCCTGATCGAAGCCAGGATTGGCCACAGCAGGAATACGAGAAGGAACGCCGTCCAGGAAATAAAAAGGATGACGGACAGGCTCGGCTGCGGGGGCGGCGGTGGTGGGGCGTTCTCAGGGACGAACGTTACCGGCTGAACGCCGATCAGTGACAGGGATGAAAGTAGCCGCGGCGCCGGTTTCAGAAACGGCGCGGCCAGAAACGGCGGGATGATGAGCTTGACCAGTCCGGCCAGGCCGATCCCGTACCGGATTCCGGCAGGAGCGTCCCTGAGAATTTTGAGAAGAAGGATGACGATTCCCAGAAAAATCGAATTCTGGATGACTGCCCAGCCGAAGTATTCGGCCCAGCCCCCGGCGGCTTCATGGATCCAAATGGTCATTTCACGACCCTTTTAATTCTCTCTCTTTTTCATGGAGCAGGGTTTTGATCGAATCGATTTCGTCCTGATTCAGATTTTCTGAAGTGAGGAGAAAGTTGGCCATCGCGGGGACAGAACCGTGAAAAACGCGCGAGACCAGAGAGGTAAGCTCATTTCGAATCATTTGGTTCCGTGTGCGGGTCGGGGAGTAAAAATTGACCATGCCGATCTTTTCCCGCCTGAGCATCCTCTTCTTTTCGAGCGTGTTCATCATGGTCTGCACCGTGGTGTAGGCCTTCTCTCCCCGGGGATACGCGATATCCACCACGTCCCTCACGGAAGGCTTTCCGCCGATCTTCCATACGGCATCCATGATCTCCCATTCCACAGGGGTGAGCTTCATCTTGCGCGCGGTCACGACAACCTCCGTCACTTATAGGTTAACTACTAATGCCATAGTAATGATACTAAATAATACGTGTGATGTCAAGTGTTTTTTCGTTTTCTGTTTCCGATCAGGGCAAACTTTTTTCTCCCCGATGATCATCCGGTTTTTTTCGGCGAGTCCCGCATAAAAAAAGGGGCGCGATTCGCGCCCCTTTTCACCTGTCCGGCAGGGAAAGTTTTCGCCTCACCGCAGCAGCAGCATCTTTTTTTCGAAAACATGGTCTGCCGCCTGCAGGCGGCAGACATAAATCCCGGACTGCACGGGCCGGCCGGAACCGTCCCGCCCGTCCCACAGGACGGAATAGGCCCCCTGATTCTTGCGATCCTGGATTAAAACACGCACGCATTGTCCCAGGGGATTGTATATCGCCAGACGGACCTGAGCGTCGGCGGCCAGATGATAATCGATCCGTGTGTAGGGATTGAACGGGTTGGGATAATTTTGGAACAGCACAAACTCCGCAGGCAGCCATTCCGCATTTTCCCCGGTAACTTCCGTTGTCCCGAGGACGACAAATCCGACATTGTCGCTACGCTGTCTCCGTCCCGACTGGGCGATGGCCGTCACCCACCAGAAATAGGTTCCCTCCAACAGATCGGGAACAACGGCGAAGACATACAGGGTGTCGAGTGTGAGCAATTGGATGACCGGGGAATCGGGCAGGCCGCCCTGATGTTCAAGCGTCCATTGATAGCTGACGGGATAATCCGTGTCGGGATCGAAGCTCGCGTGCCAGTGAAAAAGGATGGTGTCCGGCGTCCCCTCGACGTGATGGTACATGGGGTCGATGAGACGGAACGGATCCGGCTCGTCCGGCTGGTCGATCACCGTGATCCGGACCGTGTCCGCGGCCGAGCCCCCCTCCGGATCGTTGACATAAAACACGAGATCCGTCTCTCCCCACCAGTCCCGGAGGGGGATGAGCGTCATCATACCGCGCCGGGGCCGATGGTGGGCCGTGATGTAGGGGTTTTCTCCCACATGAAAAGTCAGTGTCGACCGGTCATGATCCGGGTCGAAGACACGCGCTCGCAGATCCGAATACGAAATCACGAGTGAATCGTCTTCGAGCATGGTGAGATCCGAAAGGGGCGAAATCCAGCGCGGCGGATCATTCACATACAGGATGATGTAGGTGACCTCGCCGGTATCGCTGAGCGTGATATGATTCGTGCAGACGAGCCGGAGTGTTTCCTCGCCGTGCCACTGGCTGTCGGGAACGGCGACTTGAAGAACCCGGTTTTGAAGGGTAACGATGAGATCGGTATGGCCCGAGACCGACCAGGTGAGCCGGTCCGGATCCACGACCGGATCCGTCACATACTCGTCCAGATGGATCGGAGGCAGAACCGACCCTTCGGGAAATATTTGATCGGGAATTTCCATGATTTCGGGCGGGGCGTCGAGGATCTGTAAAACATCCGAATCGAACCCCTGTCCGCCGTCTTTGTCCGTGACCCGGAGACGAATCGGATAGAAGCCCTCGAAAGCAAAGCTCGCAGTGATGATACGGCCGCGCCGTTCGAAAATGCCGTCATCGTCCAGATCCCATTCATAGACCAGTGTCGGCACGTCGTGAATTCCCGGATCCGTGGCCGTGGCCTCGAACCGGAGATCCATACCCGTGGATCCCGCCCGGGGAATGCGGGCGACGGCCGACGGCGGGACATTGGCGACATGAACCCGCACGGTGTCGTATCCGACACCGCCGTCGTTGTCCGTGACCCAGGCCACGATGGTGTGGTCTCCGTCGTCTTCGAAAACATGGATCAGGGGATTTTCATAACGCCAGATCCCGTCGTCGATGCGGAAATACACCGTATGGTCATCATAAATACCGGGATCCGTCACCACGGCATCCAGGACCAGGGTGTCTCCTTCTTCAAGGTGCCGGTCCGGGCCGAGATCCACGGTCGGAGGCACATTGCGGATTTCCACCGCAGCGTAGGCCGTATCCGCCTGGCCCCACTTGTCCCGGACGATCAGAGAAAGGTGTCCTGAAAAATCATCGGGATAGGTATGGGTGACTGTCGGAGTCGTTGTAACGGCATCCGCAATGCCGTTGTTGTTGAAGTCCCAGGTGTATTCGACGATGCCGGGCGACAGCCCGACATCGTAAGACCGGGAGGCGTCAAACGTGATCGGATGTCCTTCCAGGCTCGTATACGCAGAATCGAGGACGGCCACGGGAATCCCGTCCCCGCCGTTCCAGAGAAACCGCATCTTGACCCGGCCGTCGCTGTTGTCCGGATAGACCAGATAAAAATGATCCCGGAACGCCCGGATCACGGGCCGGTTGCGTGCTTCCTCGCCTCCGGAACTTTCGGCCAGAAGGGCCGGAGCGTACCAGGTCTTCCCGCTGTCGGCGGACATGGAGGCGCGCAGGGCCCCCGTCCCGTTGGGGTTGGTGAGATAGGCGATCACGATGCCCTGGCCGTCGTCCGTGGCGGCGATCGTCGAAACACCCCAGATCGCGCCTCCGGCATACGGGTCGAGATCTCCGGACCGGGTGACGATCCGGTTGCGGGTGATGAGATTGTCATGATACCGCACATAGCGTACGACCGGATTTCCGTCCGCCTGTGCATCGGCCGTACTCCCGTAGCTGACATGAACGAAACCCGTGGGATCAGTAAATATATCGGGGAAGGAGGTGCGCCCCTGGCCGGGCTCGGTTTGAAGACGCGTCACATAATACAGCTGATGGGCCTCGGGCGCGCCGCGGTAGTAGGAGATGAGGCCCGCGTTGGTATTCGTCCAGAGGCCCGGACAGCCGAGAACCACATGGACCTGATTCCGGTCATCCACATCGATTTCAAGACCGCCGTCATCCCGGAAATGGGCGGGCGCGATCTGGGTCTGTTCATGTCTCATTATCCCGTATCGGATTTTGCAATAGGTCACCGGCCCCCATGTTCTTTCTCCCTCGGGAACCTCTCCGTATATAATATGAATATAATCCGTTTCGTCGGCCGCCATGCGCACATGAAACGCCCTGTATTTTTTTTCGGCGATACGGAGCGGCGCGCTCCACCGGTTGTTTTGCCGGGTCGTATAGAAGATATCATAATTCCAGGTTCCGCTTCTTCGTTTCTTGAAACACACATGCGGATTCCCGTTTCGATCGACGGCGATCGACGGCCCGGCGCTCCAGGTGGGATAACTGTCATTGCTGTTCGGGATCGATTCCTGGTTCAGAATCCTGCCCGTGGAATCGATCACCGTGTACATGTTGTCGAATCTTTTGGTCACGATGTGGAGTCTCCCCGTATTCCGGTCGATCACCAGATCGGGGGAAGAACCTTCTGCGATGGGTATGGGGTCCGACCAGGTGACCTGGCCCCGGACTACGGGACAGAACAGGAGAATTATGAGGCCCGCAACAATGAACCGTGAAGATTGCTTTTTCATGGAACAATCTCCCCCTTCGGCCGACCTGCCGGAAAGTTCGATACGTGCGCCGGTCGATCACGCCGTTGGTAAATTTGATTTTCCCCCAAGACGCTTTGTCTTGATCAACTGTTTGTGTATCTGTTATGCGTCCGACGTCTTTTGTTCTTTAACTTGCGTGATTTCATCCTCCCCGCCTCAAAATGGGGGAGTCTTTGCCCTTGCATCTTACCTCTGACCTTCCTGATTGATTTCATTCTTCAAAATACGCTGAACTCCTCCCCTTTACACAATCCATGAATCCTTCAGAATACATCAGCAAAGCGTCATCCCGCCGGAACCCATTCGCCAGAATTTCTCAATGCCCTCCCGATCCACCTTCCATTTCCTCTACCTTCACGGCGGGAAAGGCGGACAATTTCTTCCTGAACAGATCGCGTATCTCCTGAAGCCGTTTTTCCGTTTTCGCCTCGAAGCGGAGGACAAGAACCGGCTGCGTGTTGGAGACACGCACCAGTCCCCACCCGTCACCGAATTCGACGCGTGCGCCGTCCACGTCGATGACCCGGTAATCTTTTTTAAACTCTTCGGTCAGCTTTCGGACGACCGTAAACTTTTCCTCGTCCCGACAGGTGATGCGGATTTCTGGGGTGGAATGGTATTTCGGCAATTTATCCACTAACTCGGCCAGCGTCTTCTCCTGTTCGGAAAGGTACTGGATGAGGCGGAAAGAAACATAAATGCCGTCGTCGAATCCGAAGAAACCATCCTTGAAAAAGATGTGACCGGACATCTCGCCCGCGAAAGGCGCGCCGGTCTCCTGCATCTTTGCCTTGAGCAGGGAATGCCCCGTCTTCCACATCACGGGGCGGCCTCCGGCCTTCTCGATTTCCTCGGGAAGCATCTGGGAGCATTTGACATCGAAGAGAATCTCCGCCCCCTTGTGACGCGACAACACGTCCCGGGCCAGAAGTGCGATGATCTGATCCGCGAATATCACGCGCCCCAGATGATCCACCACGCCGATGCGGTCCGAATCGCCGTCGTAACCGAGTCCGATATCGGCGCCTTCGGCGACCACGCGGTCCCGCAGGTCCTGGATATATTCCAGGACCGTGGGATCGGGAAGATGATTCGGAAACCGGCCGTCCGGCTCGCAGTACATGCAGATGACCTCGCACCCGAGTTCTCTCAGCACTTCGGGCGCGACGGGACCGGCGGTTCCGTTGCCCGCGTCGATGACCACCTTGAAGGATCTATGAAGCCGGATCCGTTCTTTCAGCATCGCCTTGTAGGCCGGGACCACATCCATTTGAGTCACCGTGCCTTGTCCGTTTTCCAGGTCCTCCGTTTGGATCAGCCGCAGAATCTCCTGGATGTCCTGGCCGTAGACGGACATGAGCCCTTCGTTCATTTTCAGGCCGTTGTATTCGATCGGATTGTGGCTGCCGGTCACCATGACCGAGCCGTCCAGATTCAGGTGGACGATCGAAAAATAGGTGATCGGCGTGGTCACCTGGCCGATCTGCACCACGTCGATCCCGGCGGAGGTGACGCCCCGCGTGATTGCGTCCTGGATGCGTTCGGAAGTCAGCCGGACATCCCGGCCGACCGCGATCTTCCTGTGACCACGGCGCGCCATGAGTGTGCCGTAGGCCTGTCCGATCCGGGTCACCGCCTCGTCGTTCAGATCCGTATCCGCGATCCCCCGTATGTCGTATTCCCTGAAGATATGTGGATTCATGGACATGCCTCACTCCTGATTTCTCTGTGGAACGCCCAAACAAACAACCCGGGACGTCCCGTTCAAATCCGAATACACCCCTTCCGAAAAATAACCCCGCTCACTGAAAATATCCCGGACCTTGCCGGCCTGTCCGTCGCCCGTTTCGAGCAGGATCAGGCCGTCGGGTCTCAGCCATCGAAAGGCCCGGGACGCGATATACCGGTAAAATGTGTAACCGTCCCCTTCATCGCACAGGGCCTCCCGCGGCTCATAAAACCGGATTTCTTCGGGGAGCCCCCCCCATTCCGCAGCCGCGACATAGGGCGGGTTGGCCACGACCGCATCGAATGCCCCTCCGAGATCCGCCCCGGCTTCGGGGTCCCGGACATCGAGCAACCGGAACCGGATCCGTTCGGCGAGCCCGTTTTTTTCGGCGTTCGCGGCAGCCACTGCGAGCGCCTTCGTGCACACATCCGCCGCCGTAATGCGGGCTCCTTTCAGATACCGCGCCAGACTGACCGCGATGCACCCGCTCCCCGTACCGACATCGAGGATCGCCGGCGAGGGAAACGCCTGGAACTTTTCGACCGCCTTTTCGACGAGTATCTCGGTCTCGGGCCGCGGAATCAGGACATCCGGCGTCACGAGGAAGGGAAGCGACATGAACTCCGTCTCGCCCAGTATATACTGAAGCGGTTCATGATCCGCCCGGCGTCTGAGTAGCGCCTTATAGTGTTCCCGCTCCTCCGGGGTCAACGGTTGTTCAAACCGCAGATAGAGATCGATCCGGGTAACCGCCAGCATCCGGGCCAGCAGGCGTTCGGCGTTAAGACGCGGACTCTCGATGCGCCGGGATTCCAAAAAGGCCGTTGCTTCTTTCAGCACCTCCCCCAGGCGCCAGACGGTTGGACTCACCGATCTCTGCTTTCTCCCCTTTTATATCGAAGAATCATGGACTTAAAGATACGTTTTTTTTTCGACCGTATCAACAAAATTGTTTCAACTTAATACATTTTTTACTCCCTCAGCAGCGCTTCCGCGGCCAGGACACAAAAAATATACTCCGCCGCCCCGGGCATCACGTATTCGGATTGCTGCCACAGATAGGGCCAGGGTTCCTTGAGTTCCGGGAAGTCGGGCCGGATCAGGGCCACGCCGCTGACCATGCCTCCGGGGATGTATGACCCGTCTTCGCGGTTAACCCCGTATGCGGGGATGAGCGAATGGGATCCCACGCCGGAGACCAGAGAGGTGCTCGATCCGGGGTGACAGCCCAGCACATAATCCACGACCCGGAACACGCCTTCCCGGTCGAACAGGGCCGGAAAGGCACGGTGGAGGAAATAGTGGCGCAACGCACGGCTCTGCAATCCCCAGGCCGCGCCCCAGATCTGCGGTTCGAAAGGCACGCCGAACGGATTGGCGAGGAGAGGATCCGTTCTTTTCTCCGCCAGTCCCCGGATGAGGGTTTCGAACAGGATCCGCGTCTTTTCACTTTCGATGAAGGGAAGAATCCGGGCGAGCGACCAGCCCACGGCGTCGATTTTCTGCGCGATCGTCTCTTGTTTCTTTTCCAGAAGATCGAGGAACGCGTCATCCTGCGTGGTCAGGAACAGTTCGATCGTCGCGAGGATTTCTTCGGCTTCGGAGTCTCCGGGAATATACGCACTGCGATGAGGCTTCGGCTCATGCCGCTGTTCGAACGTCCAGGCCCTGAGCGCGGTTTCCAGGCATTCCCGGGCGAGGGATTCGTTGTGGCTCCTGAGCACGCGGCTGGCCGCGGTCAGAGCGCGCGTCGCCAGGTATTCGAGCGGCGTGGACCGGTTGGTGAACACCCAGCGGTCATCCATTGCGCCGGGCAGATGTCGCGGCTCAGGCAGGGTGTCGCCGGAGGCGTCGTACACCATCCCGTCGGTCATGGTCACGCCGTCGCCGAGATGGACATACTGTTCGACCGTCGCGGAGATGATTCCGGGAAAACAGTGCCCCTGAATCCGGTATCCGCTCAGGACGGCCAGGACGCCGTGTTCGATCTGCTGCACGATGTCCGGGACGCCGTCCGGCCGGTGGAGCCGGACCATCCGGTTCTCATAATCGACGGTGACCTGGTCGCCGCGGACATGGAACTGTTCTGCGGCCAGGGCCAGGGCGAACACGGTGCGGCTCTGCGATCCGGCCGCGATGTCATAATCACCGGCGTCATGCCATCCGCCGGCATTCAGGCCCGGCACATGCTCGAAGGGCCGATACGCCGTTTCGGTTTCCTCGCCCGACCGGTATCCGTCGATATGGTTGTGGCGGGTCGGGGCCTGGAGCGCGTCATCGAGATGGCACGCCCCGTGCCAGATCCGGAAACGGTCCCGAACCTGCATGTGACACATCTGCACAGGGAAGTAGGTTTCGAGGGTCGGCTGCCAGACATCCCGGGCATAAATGTCCGCGGCCAGACGGAAGACATGCGATTCAATCTCGCCGTACCGGACCGCATACAGCCCCGGCGTCCGGACATCCGTGACATCGAACACGGCGTAGTCGTACCGGAGGAAACGGCCCCAGTCTCTGGGGACGGACGTGCGGACAACCCGGATGCCGCCCTCCTCTTCGAAGCGGATCAGTTCTGCCTTCTTGCGGTCTTTGTCCCGCGAATCCAGCTCGATCAGGATGCGTTTTTCCTGGCCGGGATGATAGCCGACCTGGGAATGGAGGATCACGGGCCTGCGTTTCCAGTCCGGGAGGACGGAAGGTTCGATCTTCCAGGAGATGACCACGCCGGATTGGCCCGCGGGAATTTCTTCGCGGATCACAAACCATCCGTTGTTGTCGGGAAACCGTCCGTCGTAGAAACGCAGCTCGCCGCCCAGGCTCGTGACGGCGATCCGGCGTTCGTCCTCTCCGGACGCGGCGACGAAGCGTTTCCCCTCGGCGAGCGGAACCGGACCGGGCCCGTCTTCCTCATCCGCGACGGGACCGTTGAACTGCCGGGGGAAGACACCGGACCGGTCGCCGAGCATCCAGGTCTTCCCGAAATAGAGGGCGGGAAAGATCTCGATCTGAAACCCGGCCTTGCCGACCCACGATTCATCCGGCGGTTTTTCCAGTTCGACAGTGAGAAGAATCTTTTTGCCTTCCGCAGAGACATGGATGGTGTAATCGAGGTCCGCCTCGGGATAGTGGAGGGGGACCGAAATCCGTCCGGCCCGGCGATCCGCGATGCGTTTCCCCGGCCGGGGCAGGGGATTCCACTGACCCGGGGTCGGTTCGAGCCGGAGGTCCCCGTTCGTCACGATCCGCTCACCGTGCTGGATCAGCTCGACGCCGCCTTGATGCCCCTCCGGGTAGTTGTTGTGAAACACCAGGACGGACAATCCCGGCATGTCAAGATATTCCCGGTCATTGATGTTCAAACCGGCCTGATCTCCCGCAAAAACAAGGGACAGGCCGAGAGAGAGAAGGACCGGCACTCCCATTGTTTGTTTGCCCATCGCGACATCCTTTCGGTAAAAGGTGCTTTTCCCCTGGTTTCGGAACCGGTTCCGGCCCGGAGTTTCCCCCGCATCCCCCACGGCTTGTTTTCATATAAGTCGGAACGCATGATCCGCCGTGAACCCTTCATCGTCGCCCTCCGGCGTCTCTTTTCCCGGCCTCCGCATACCGGTCGAGTTCTTTTTTCGCCTCCTCCACCGTAAAAACATCCGTCCGGACGGCCGCCCCTCTTTTTGCGAAATCCCTCATGAACCTCGGCACCTGCGGCATGTCGAGTCCGGCCTCGTGGAGGATGGCCTCGTCGCGGAACAGTTCGGCGCGACCTCCGTCGAAAAGAATCCGGCCGTGATGCATCACGACGATCCGGTCCGCGAGACGTGCGACAAAATCCATGTTATGGGAAACAAAGACCACCGTCTTCCCCCGGTCATGATAACCGCGTATGATTTCCTCGACCTTGAGCGAGGCGCGCCGGTCGAGCCCGACCGTGGGTTCGTCAAGGACGAGGACCTCCGGCTCCATCGCCAGCACGCCGGCAAGTGCCACACGGCGCCGCTCGCCCCCGCTGAGACCGAAGGGAGAACGTTCCCTGAACATCGCGAAATCCAGCCCCACGCACGACAGGGCGGAACGGACGCGGCCTTCGATTTCGTCCTCCGGAATGCCGAGGCGCCCGGGGCCGAAGGCCACATCCTGAAAGACCGTCTCTTCAAAAAGCTGAATCTCTGGAAACTGGAAGACCAGGCCGAGCCGCCTGCGCAGGGCGTGGAGATCGAATCCGGCCGCGTGAATGTCCCGGCCGTCCGCCAGGATCCGGCCCGCGGAGGGCCTGAAAATGCCGTTGAAATGTTGGATCAGCGTGGTCTTGCCGGAACCGGACGCCCCCACGATGGCCAGGATCCCGCCTTCGTTGATTTCCAGGCAGACATCCTCCAGGGCCTGACGGGACGGCGTCAGCAGGGAGGTGTAGGTGTAGGAGACATGGTCACACAAAAGACGCAATGCCGTGCTCCTTCAGATAATCTTCCAGTTCGATCCCGACCGGCACATCCAGTCCGAGGGCGTGGAGCGCCGGGATCCGCCGGAAGACGTCCGGCGGCGGTCCGTCCAGGACGATGGCGCCCGCGTCCATCACGGCCAGGCGGTCGCATCCCAGGGCCTCCTCCGCAAACTGGGTGATCAGAAGGATGCCCCGGTCACCGGCTTGTCGCTCCCGCTGGAGGAAACCGAGGATTTCCCGCCTGGCGTGGGGATCGAGCAGGGACGTGGGTTCGTCGAGCACATAATAATGGGGATGCATCACCCAGACCGAAGCCAGGGCGAGGCGCTGGCGTTCCCCTCCGGAAAGCAGATGGGGAGAGGCCTGGCGGTATTCCGAAAGATCAAAACGGGCAAGCGCCGCGTCGATCCGCCGAACCATCTCCGGATGATCGACGCCCAGATTTTCCAGCCCGAAGGCGATCTCCCGTTCGACGGTCGTGGCCACGATCTGGGTGTCGGGGTTCTGAAACACCATGCCGACCCGCCTCCGGATCTCATACAATTCCGTCTCGTCAGAGGCGGACATGCCGTCGACCGAGACGCATCCTTCACAGGGATGGATCAGCCCGTTAAGGCTTCGGGCCAGGGTGGTTTTCCCGGATCCGTTCGCGCCCATGAGCGCGACATATTCGCCACGCCGCAACGTCAAAGAAACACCCCGGAGAACGGTCAGGCCGGCTTCACCGGGGTAACGGTAGGATATCGACCGCACGTCGATCATGGATGCCGCACCCTCGCCGCGACACGCGAAACGATGCGCTCCGTGGCCCCGGCATTGGCTGTAACGAGTTCCACCGCCGCAAAGCCCAGCCGGGTCAACGCCCCGGAATCGTGCAGAAAATCATGGAGAATCCGGTACAATGACTCCCCGTCCCTGACGACAAATCCCACGCCGCGTTTCAACAGTTGACCCGCCTCGTAGGAATTAGTGGACCTTGGCCCGAACAGCACGACCTTTCCCAGGGCCGCCGGTTCGAGCACGTTATGGACGCCGGGACCGAATCCGCCGCCGACGAAGGCGATCTCCCCGAGCGCATACAGGCTGGCGAGAATCCCGATGCGGTCCACCAGCAGCACGTCTTCGGAATCCATGTTCCGGGATTCGAGCCGGCTGAGACGGCGTGATTTCAGATCCATGGCGTGAAGATGCGATTCGAGCCGGCGGAGATGGTCTTCGGTCGGCTCGTGCGGCACCATGATCATCCAGGGGAGAATACCGTCGGCTTTGAGTCGGCCGAGTGCCTCAGATAGAACCGCTTCATCGGACGGCCATGTGCTGCCCATCACGAATGTGATGCGATTGCCCTTGATCCTGCGCAGAGGAGCGATCACGGCCTCCGCCGTCTGTGCGCGCCGGACCACCTGATCGTACCGCGTGTCGCCGACACAAAGGGCCCCGGCACGGCCCAGCCGGTATCGCCTGAAAAGCAGGACGGTTTCTTCGGAAACGGCAAGGACCTCGTCGAAACACCCGAAGAGGAAACGGTTGGCCTGACGAATGCCCGGAATTTTCAGATATTTTTCATGGCGGATCGAACAATTGACGAGAAACGCCGGGATGTTGTTCCGGTTCAGCGCCTTCAGATGATTGGGCCAGAGATCATGTCGGATGACCAGTGCCGCGGAAGGACGGATCGTCCGGATGAATCGCCGGGCATTCGTGCGGGTATCCGCGGGCAGATAGCACAGCAGATCCGCTTCGGCATAATCACCCACGTGCTCCAGCCCCGAGGGAGAGAAAAAACTCACCACGACCCGGCAGTCCGGGAATCGTTCCTTCAGCTTCAGGACGATGGGCTTGGCCTGCTCGAACTCGCCCATGGAACTGTTGTGTATCCAGAACCGGGGGGCATCGCCCCAGTCCGCCGTCGCCTTTTCCAGACGGGAAAACAGCGCCTTGCGTCCCCTCAGCCCCCGACGGATCTTCGGATCGGCCAGGGCCGCGATCCGGCTGGAGAAAAGCAGCAACGGCAAAAACACCGCATTGTACAGGATATCAAACAAGGAGGTCATTCCCCCTCCGTCCCAAGCAGGGTCTCGGCCGCACGAATCACCCGGCCTGCGTCGATTCCGCGCATGCAACCGAAATGGTTTTCCGGACATCGCGACGTGCCGTGAAAACTGCAGGGCCGGCAATCCATGTCGCGTTCGACCACAACATGGGATGCGCGAAACGGAAAAAATCCGAAATGGCGGGTCGTCGGCCCGAAGATCGCCACGACGGGACATTCCACCGCCGCGGCGATGTGCATGACGCCCGTATCGTTGGTGATCAGCAGCGTGGATCGCGTCAAAAGGGCCGCCGTCTCCTCGATCCGCAGTCTGCCGCACAAATTGACAAACAAATGCGGATACCGGGCCTCCGTTTCATGACAGACCCCCGTATCGTCCCCCGCGCCGACCAAGATTACCGCGAATCCCTTTCCGCGGAAATACGCGCCGGTTTCGGCGAACCGCTCCGGCGGCCAGCGCTTGGTCGCCCGTCCCGCACCCGGCGCCAGGACGAGCAGTTTTTGTCCGGGTGATACGCCGGACGATTCGAGCAGGCCGGAGAGGACGGCTTCCGCGCCTTCCCCGGGATGGATTTCAAGCCCCCCGTCGTCATCCGTTACGCCCCATGACCGGACGGCCTCAAGATATTTGTCGGGCACGTCCCGGACCGTCCGGCAGCCGTCCCGCCGGAAGCGGACGAAAATCAAACGTCTCAGTCGCCCGATACGCACCCGGACTTTCCGCCTTGCGGGAATCAGGAAGGCGAAAATCCGGCTGCGCAGGCTGGACTGCAGATCGACGATACCGTCATACCGGCGGGCGCACAGTGTCCGCAGCAGGGGGACAAACAGGCCGGATTCAAACGTCCAGATGCGCGTCAGAGCCGGATTGTTCGCCAGCAGTCCGGCATGCCGGGACTTGACGAGATATTCAATCCCGGCTTGCGGGAAAGCGACTCTGATCTGCCGGATCAGGGCCGTCGTCAGCACCACATCCCCGATGGCGCCGAAACGGATGATCAGGATGCGTCCGGGCCGCCATGTCTTCTTCATCTGTCTCACATCCGGCCGGAAATTTTTGTTCAAAACTGTATTTTGGATTCAAGGCCGCTGGAAATTCGGTGTGTCAGCCGGCCGTTTTTTTCGAGGATAATCATCCCCTCGAGTCCGGGTTTCCTCTCGATCAGCCGCATGCCCTCATCCGGGCCGAGCACGAAGACCGCCGTGGCGTATGCATCCGCCAGCATGGCGCTCTCGGCCAACAGGGTGACGCTCACACATCCTTCTGCGGGAAAACCGGTCCCGGGATCGAGGATATGATGATACCGCCGTCCGCCGCTCAGAAAAAACCGTTCGTAATCGCCGGACGTGGCGATGCCGGCGGGCCCGGTTTCGATCACCCCGTACAAGGATTTTTCCCGTGGCCGGGGATGTTTGACACCGATCCGCCAGCCCGGATTCCGGGGATGCTTTCCGAAAATCCGCATGTCTCCGCCCGCGTCGACGAGTCCGGAACGGACGCCCGCGGCCTTGAGGACTTCGACCGCCCGGTCGATATTCAATCCTTTCGCGATGCCGCCCAGATCGACCGCCATCGACGGCCGCGCCAGGCGCGCCTGTTGACCGGAGAGCTGAATCTGCCGATAATCGACACAGGAAAGCCGTTTCAGGATGGCGGCGGAATCCGGCACGGAAGGCGTCTCCGCATCGAAGGACCATTCGGCCCGGACGGCTCCGATCGACACATCAAAGGCGCCGCCCGTTTCCCCGGCCACGATCCCCGCCGTCTCGAGGAGAAACGCGGTTTCAGGAGAAACGGCCTGAAATACGCCTCCCGGAGCGGCATTGAGGCGCGCGATATCATTGTCGGGCATATGGGAAGAAACCGTCTTCTCAAGGGTCTCCATCGCCCTGAAAGCCTCCCGGATCGCTTCCTCCGCCTGTGTTCTGGAAATCCCCGGATCGTAGACCGCGATCCGGACGACCGTGTCCATCAAAAAACGGGTGTCCTCGACTGGCAGGGTCTTCGAAACCGGTTTACGGCAGGCCGCCGTGAAAAGAATCAACGGTATCAATAGGAGACGTGGCCTCATCCTGTCCTTTCAGAATCGAATGTGATCAGCGCGGATAATGCGGTCTTGTAAGGTGAGGGTGCAAATTCGGAAAGCAACGTTATTCCTTTCTCGGAAAAACGCCGGGCCTGGCCGAGCGCATCATCCACCCCTCCGAACCGGACCACAAAATTTTGGATCCGGGCCCAGCTTGCCGGATTCCCCGCCCTAAAAAGGGCCAGAATATCCGCACACTCGGTTTCCGTCGCCTTTTCACAGGCGCGTATCACAGGCAGCGTCAGCAGGCCGTCCTGAAAATCCTGACCCACGGGCTTGCCCATCCGTTCGCCGTCTCCACTGTAATCGAGGATGTCATCGTGAATCTGAAACGCCAGGCCGAAATATCGGCCGAACCGGTTCAGGTCGGATTGCACCGTCTCCTCCGCTGCGGCCGCCACCCCGCCCAGTTCCGCGGCCGCTCCGAACAGGACCGCGGTCTTGTCCTCCGCGATTTCAAAATACCGCGCGGACGAGGGCCGGCAATTGGTTTTTTCGATGGCCTGGCGCAATTCGCCGCGTGTCATGGCCTCGATGGTCTGAAGCACCCGCCGCTGCACCTGCGGCCAGGACGTCCGGGCGGACAGCGACAGCACCCGCGCCATCAGATAATCGCCGGCGAGAACGGAAACGGCATTCCCCCACACGGCATTCAGTGTCTGCTCGCCGCGGCGCAGGTCCGAATCGTCGACCACATCGTCGTGCAACAGACTCGCCAGGTGCAACATCTCCAGCACGACGGGAATCTGAACCTCTTCGGCGGTTGATCCGCCCGCGAGTCCTTTGCACAGATAAAAGAGGATGGGCCTCAGCCGCTTACCCCGGAGGAGCTCCGGAGTCTGGGCGAACAGCCGCTCAAGATACGGATCCTCCTCCTGAAGCACGCCGAGGTACGCCGTTTCGAACCGTTCGAGTTCTTCCCGAATGGGTGTGGCGATGGTGGCGAGTGCCTGTTGGATTTCCGCGTGCATATTTCGGGAACGGGTTTTCCGGACGGTTGCCCTGACCCTTTCCTCCCCGCTGTGTGGACAACAAAGAAGGGCGGGATAACCCGCCCTCCTCGCATCAAATCAAAACCGGACAAATAAAGGCATTATATATCGGACATATCAGGAGAATTCCATCATCCTGAAAAAGCGGCGACTGCGTCTTCCGGCGTATCATGGGTATCAAAAATCGTAATCAGCTTGGTGATCATGAACAGGCTCTTGACTTTTTCTGTCACACCGCACAGTTTGAGATCCCCGCCCGCATTTTTTAGTGAACTCATGCACCCCATCATCGTGCCGAGACCCGAACTGTTCATCCACTTGACACTCGAAAGATCGATTGCGATTTTCAGCCGTTTCTGATCGATGAGTTCTTTCACCTTTTCGTGAACGGCCAGCGTCTCCGGCCCACCCATCAAATTGCCGCGAACGGTCAAAACGGTCACATCATTGTATTCTTTCACATCGATTTTCATGCATCCCTCCGGTATAAACCTTGAAAATCCAAGAATCAATATAATGGTTTTGAAACCAAAAACCAAGATTTTTTTAGGTCACCGAAGGCCCCTGACCGTCCCTTGAAAATTTCATCCGGAGACCCTCTCAGGGTTTGCCGGGCAGGCCGTCCCCGTGGGGAATGGGTGCCCGATTTCCGTGGCCGACCGATAAAACATTATCTGATATTTTTGTCGGCCGCACTTCCCCGGGATGTAAACTTTCACAGATAGTCTCTCTCGGACAGAATTTGGGAGGTATAAACAAAGATATCCGCGCCGCGTTTCCAGGCGTCCGGAGGCAGTCCGGCCTTGTCGGCGCAGCACGAACTCAAAAACTGTTCCCGGTTCCAGCCCATCTCGGTAGCGACCTCGGGAAGGTAGGTGCCGCTCCTTCCGTCCTGTTTCACCCAAATGCCGTGTTTGCCGATTTCAATCTCGTCGACGGAGTCGATTTTCTTGAGTTCCGAAAGAACGGATATCTTGATCTCAATCTTTTTCATCTCCTCCGGCGTCACCGGGTTGCCGGCGAACCGGTAATCCTGTGTGGCCGCGGCCACGGCCATCCTGGCGACGATCCGATGCAGCGGATAATCTGAACCGAAATGGCCGATACAGCCGCGGAGCCGGCCCGCGTTGGTGAGCGTGATGAATACGCCCCGGCCGAGCTTCAGGCGTTCTTCGGTGATCGCGTGTTCCGGCAGGGGTTCGCGCCGCAGGGCGGCCAAAATGTTTTCACGCGCGATCTGAAACAGTTTTCGAGTTTCGCCGTCTGAAAACGGAATGCCTTCGGTCCGATCGTCAGGTACCATGTTTCCTCCCTTTCTATAAAACACGGCGGCGCCATATCCGACCACGCGGCGATGGTCGCCGGAAATGTCTCCGGAGTTGCGATAAGGCAGCATCCTGACGCCGTCCGCGCCGGATTGACGGGCGGCGATCATAATCGTGACGAGCGCCTCCTTGCCGCAGAGTCCGCAGTCGAGGCCGGGGACACCCTCACGGACGATCCGTTCTTCGACATCCCAGACCGCGCGGGGATCCAGTTCCGCCACGGCGTTCAGGATCCGGCCGTCCGCTTTCCGGGCGTCCTCATATCCGGGATAATGAGACATGTCGGAGCTGGCCACGAGCAGGATGCGCCGATTCTGTGCCGCACGGACGATGGCGCCGGCGATCCGTTCGCAATCTGCGAAGGAAGTCCTTCCCATGACCATGGGAATGATGGGCACGCCGGGCTGAAGCGTCTGCAGAAAGGGCAGATGGACTTCGACCGCATGCTCCGTCACATGCGGGGCCTGCGCGCACGTTACGAGCGGGCTGGCGTCCGCGATGGCACGGCACAACGCGTCATGCAGGGGGACGTCTCCGAGCGGCGTGGCGAAGGCGTCCCAGTCTCCGATGATGGCGCCGCTCACGGGCATCGTGTGCGCCGGCGCGAGGATCAGGACGGCATCCGGTTTCAGGCCGTCCGTAAAACGAAAGGCATTCGCGGCGACCTGGCCGCTGTAGACATAACCGGCGTGCGGCGCCCAGAGTGCGAGCACCTGCCCCGCGATCGGGCCGCCGGCCGTCTCGGCATTTTTCAGATAGGCGTGGACCGTCCGGCGCAGTTTGCCGGCGCTCTCCGGATAAAACTGCCCCGCCCTCGCGGGCGGCCTGACCCGCTGGGCGGCCTTCCCGTTGCTGCACCCGGACAGGAAGGCGATCGACAGGATGGTTAAAATGATAATCCGTCTTTTCATGATAACGTCCTCCTCATATCCAGACACCCGGGATCTGATCTCCGCAACGGGCGCATCGGTTCTCCTTCATTTGGAATCCGGTGACACGGTAACCGATCCGCGAGATCACCTTCCCGCCGCACGCCGGACAGGCCGTATCCCCCCCCGGATGTCCGGGCACATTTCCCAGATAGACGTATGGGAGTCCGACATCGCGTCCGATCCGCCAGGCCTTTTCGAGCGTCGATATCGGTGTCGGCGGCAGATTGAGCAGTTTGTACTTGGGATGAAACCGGGAAAAATGGACGGGCACATCCGGCCCCAGTTCGTGAAGGACCCACCGGCACATCTCACGGATTTCCTTGTCGGAATCGTTGAGCGTCGGCACGACCAGATAGACGATTTCCGTCCAGATTCCTTCCTGTTTGAGGATTTCGAGCGACCGAAGTACCGGGGCAAGCCTGCCCCCGACAAACTTCTCATAATAGGACTCGCTGAACCCCTTCAGATCGACCTTGTACGCATCGATGACCCGGCACAGATCCCTGAGGGGTTCCGGATTCATGAATCCGTTCGAGATCACCACATTGCGGAGTCCTATCTCCCGGGATGCGGCGGCGGTGTCGATCATGTATTCGGCGAAGATGGTCGGTTCGTTATAGGTATAGGCGACGGCCGCGCTCCCGGCCCGGACCGCCGCTTCGGCCAGCGCTTTAGGCTTCATAAATACGCTCGGGAGATCCTCCGGGCGGCGCTGGGCCAGCTCCCAGTTCTGGCAGAACTTGCACTCGACGTTACAGCCTGCCGTGGCGATCGAAAAAGCGGTTCGTCCCGGCAGGAAATGATAAAACGGCTTTTTCTCGATCGGGTCGTTATAAAAAGAAGCCACCTCGCCGTAGACCAGGGAATAGAAGGTTCCCTCCCGGTTTTCCCGGACCTCGCAGCGTCCCCGGCCGGCCGGCCGGACCGTGCACTCCCACGGACAGAGATGACATTGGACGAGATTTCGGGAAAGTTTCTCATAATACCGGGCCTCGGCGCCCTCCATCTTGCGGGAACCCAAAACGGAGGGAGCAAACAGCATTGCGCCCGCCGATGCGAGGCCGCACCCGAAAAACGCGCGCCGGCTGAGGGTTGTTCGGGAATCATCGCTCTTCATCGTTCAAGTCCCTGATCCTTTGCCCGGAATCCACCTTCTTCCTTTAGCCTGTCGGACATCTCATCCATTCCGGGTTCCCAGGATTAACTCCCTCACGGACAAATTGGTTTCGGCCGGACCGTTTCCCGCATGCCTTGTGCCCCTCCGGAGGGGAAATCCGGTCCCTCTTCTCGTTTCTTTTTGCACCGGCTAAAGACCTTCGCATTGAAAGACGGCACAGGATACCGTCAGGTCGGTGATGCGTCCTGTGCGTTCGGGATCACTCCCTGCGGATTGAGAAAGATCGCATCGCCGCGCAGCACCGTGTCACCCAGCCAGTTTATATCGTCGCATTCGGGGTAATCCGTGGTAAAATGGAGTCCCCGGCTCTCTTTTCTGAACAGGGCCGAACGGACGATGAGCTGGGCCACACAGGCGATGTTCCGTAATTCGATCAGCGCAGGCGTCACCCGCGTCCGTTTGTAGAAATCCTCGATTTCCTCCCGGATGACCGCCAGGCGATGCTTTGCACGAAGCAGCCGTTCTTCCGAACGGACGACGCCGACATAATCCCACATCAGCTGCTGAACCTCTGCAAGATCATGAGAAATCAGCACCCACTCTTTCTGATTGAATGTGCCTTCATCATCCCAGGGCGGGACCTCCGGCAGCCCCGTCGTTTTCCGGGTCCGCCGGAGTGAACGGATCGCGTCTTCCGCCGCGTGATCGGAGAAGACGATTGCCTCGAGGAGGGAATTCGAGGCCAGCCGATTCGCGCCATGCACGCCGGTGCACGCCGTCTCTCCGGTCACATACAGGTGCCGGATGGTGCTCCGTCCCGAGAGATCCGTACACACACCACCGCAGAGATAATGCGCCGCCGGAACGACCGGTACGGGTTCGTGAGTCATGTCGAGTTTCAGAGACAGAAGCGTCTCATGGATGGTGGGAAACCGGTCGCGGATCTGGTCGGCGGGAAGATGGGTCACGTCGAGATACACGCACGGATCCCCGCGGCGCTTCATCTCGGCGTCGATGGCCCGCGCCACCACGTCGCGCGGCGCGAGATCGGCCTGCACATGATACCGCTTCATGAAGGCCTCGCCGTCCTGCGTCCTGAGTACGCCCCCGAATCCGCGCACCGCTTCGGAAATCAGGAAAGACCCGCCTTCAGGATGATGCAGGGCGGTCGGATGGAACTGGAAAAATTCGAGATTGGCCACGGCCGCACCGGCCCGCCAGGCCATGGCCACGCCGTCGCCGGTGGCGATTTCCGGGTTCGTGGTGTGCAGATAGACCCGGCCCGCCCCGCCTGTCGAGAGCAATGTCTTGCGTGACAGGAAGGTATGGATTTCTCCGGTCTCGCCGTCCGCCGCATATACCCCCCAGCAGTGCAAGCCCGTTTCCGCCCGCAGCCCAGTCAGGTGATGTTCGGTGATCAGTTCGACGGCGGACTGATTCTCGAAAAACCGGATCTGCGGATGCCGCCTGACCTGGTCGAGAAGGGCCTGCTCGAGCGCCATGCCGGTCCGGTCTTTGGCATGTACGATCCGGTTTCGGCTGTGGCCGCCTTCCCGGCCGAGATCCAGCCGCCCGGGGACGGCATCGCTCTCGGAAAACCGGACGCCCCATGCCTGAAGCGCGCGGATGCTCGCGGGCCCCTCGTGGACGATCCGGCTCACCGCATCCGGGTGGCAGAGGCCGACTCCGGCCTCGAGCGTGTCCCGGATATGGAGTTCGAAGGAATCGTCATCCCCCCAGACCGCGGCGATTCCGCCCTGGGCCCGGTTGGTGTTGGTATCGGCCCGTTGTTTTTTGGTGATGATGACGACCGACCCGTGATCCGCGGTCTTCAGGGCGAAACTCAGGCCGGCGATGCCGCTGCCGATGACCAGAAAATCCGATTCATATACCATACATCAAATCCTGCCGGAATCCTCGTTTCATCATCATTCAAACAGACCCTACGGTCCGCTCTGGGTAAAAGGCAGATTGTATTTCTTGGCCTTCCTGTAAATGGTCGCGCGGCCGATACCCAGTTTTTTCGCGACCTTTGAAATGTTCCCCTCGAATTCAAGCAGGGTCTTCTTGAGAATCTCGATCTCGAGCCGTTCGATCCACTGGGGCAGGGTCTCATCGGACAGGGCGGGCCGTTCTTCCCCGATGGCGACGATATGCGGAGGCAGGTCGTTCACCTGGATCTCCGGTGAACCTGCGATCACTACCGCGCGTTCGAGGGTGTTTTCGAGTTCCCGGATGTTGCCCGGCCAGTGGTATCGCATGAGGATTTTCACCGCATCGGGATGGATGTTCTCGATGGTCTTCTTTTCACGGGCCCCGTACCGTTTGATGAAATGGGCGGACAGGATGGGAATGTCGTCCCGCCGTTCACGCAGCGGCGGCAGTTTGATGGGGAAGACGCTGATCCGGTAAAACAAATCTTCCCGGAACAGGCCTTTCTGGACGAGTTCCCAGAGATTCTTGTTCGTCGCGGAAATCAGGCGTATATTCACCTTGACCCGCTGATTTCCGCCGAGGCGTTCGAATTCCCGTTCCTGGAGAACCCGCAGGATCTTGGCCTGGATGGGCTGGCTCATGTCCCCGATTTCATCCAGAAAGACCGTGCCTTCGTTGGCCAGCTCGAATTTGCCGATCCGGCGGGCCACGGCGCCGGTATACGCCCCCTTTTCGTGGCCGAACAATTCGCTCTCGAGCAGGGACTCCGGAAGCGCCGTGCAGTTGACCGCGACGAAGGGTTTATCCTTGCGGGTCTGGGACTGATTATGGATGGCACGCGCGATCAGTTCCTTTCCCGTGCCGCTCTCGCCCTGGATGAGCACGGTGACATCGCTGTCGATGACCTTCTCGACGGCGCGGAATACGTCCTCCATCCCACCGCTCTGGCCGATGATGTTTTCGATTCGAAACCGGTTCTGGACCTCCGCACGCAGAGACCGGACTTCGGCACGCATCGCGCTGGCCGTCAGGGCATTCTTCACCGTGACGCGGAGACGCTCCGCCGTGAAAGGCTTGGTCAGGAAGTCATAGGAGCCGAGTTTCATGGTGTCGACCGCACGCTCGATCGTCCCGTGCGCGGTCATGATGATGACGGGCAGATCCGGAAACCGCTGCTTGATCTCACGGAGTGTGGTCTTGCCGTCCATGCCGCCCATCTGATAATCGAGCAGAACCAGGTCTGCGCCGTTTTCTTTCAGTTTTCTCAGGCAAGCCTCGCCGCTCGACGCCTCGACGAAACCGTATTCGCGGCTCTGCGTCAGGATATCATGTACGAGGAGGCGGATATGTTTTTCATCATCCACCACCATAATCCGTTTTTTCGGCATGGATTTCCTCCCTAAAGCGTTCTTTTTTTTCAATCATCCGGATCAGATCGTCCTCTTTATCCATCAGTTCGAAATCGATCCGCAAGGCGTAGACGGGAATGCGTGGACACCAGAACCGGGGGATCCGGACCCCGTCCTTCTCGGTCGTCAGGATGGCTGAAGCGCCGTGTTTTTCCGCCTCCCTGAGGACGCGCTTCAGATCCCTTTCCCGGTACCGGTGGTGATCGGGATAGCGCAGGAATGCTGCGATATCCACCCCGGTTTCCCGCAGCGTCTCCCGGAACGCATCCGGATGGCCGATGCCGGAAAACGCGAAACAGGACCGCCCCGCCAGACTTTCGAGGGGAAGCGTCCCGTTCTCCGGAATCCCGATCCAGTCTCTGGCGCGGTGCCGGGCAAGAAAAACCGGCGCCGCGGTCCGGCGGCGAATCTCCCGGATAATTTCCTCCAGACCGGCGCCGGCCTGATCGGAACGGCTGAGCACGACGGCTCCGGCGCGGGAGAGGACAAACAGGGGTTCCCGCAAAGGACCCGCCGGCAACAGCCACCGGTTCCCGAAGGGTTCGCGCGCATCGATCACCACGATGTCCAGGTCACGGCCGAGACGGCGGTGTTGAAATCCGTCATCGAGAATGAGCATGTCCGATCCGTACCGCTGGATGCACATCCGGCTGGCGGAGACGCGGTCTTTTCCGACGACGACGGGAATCCCGTCGAGCCGCCGTGCCATGAGCGCGGGTTCGTCTCCGGATTCAGCCGGATCGGCCGGTGCATCGCGCCCGTCCGGCACGGCGTGTACGTGCCGTGTCATCCGGCCGTATCCGCGGCTGAGCACGGCCACCCCATGCCCCCGCTTCTGGAGCCGTTCAGCCAGAAAAATCACGAGGGGCGTCTTTCCCGTACCCCCCACCGTGATGTTCCCCACGCTGATCACCCGTGCCGGGAGACGGGCCGTCCGGTCTCGATGCCGGTCATACTTGCGGTTCCGGACCGCGACGACACCCCCGTAGATCCGGGAAAAGGGAAAGAGAAGCGCCGAGACGCCCCTTTTTTTCCAGAGCGCGATCATCCTTTGTCCGCGCCCCCCAGGAAGCGAACAACCACATCCGCCGCGCGGTCCGCCGCCCCCGGCTCCCCGAGCCGGGAGACCGTCTCGCGGAGCCCCTCGCGCATGAACCGGATCGGATCTTCCTCCACGAGCAGCGGCCACAGGGTCCCGGCGATTCTTTCGGAGCGAGCCCCGGACTGAATCAGTTCCGGAACGAGCCGGCGCCCGGCGACGATGTTCACGAGTCCGATGTGTTCGACCCGGACGAGGCGCTTCCCGATCCGGTACGAGAGCGGGGCCATTTTATACACCACGACCATCGGCGTCCCGGCGACCGCGGCCTCGAGCGTCGCGGTCCCGGAGGCCACGGCCAGTGCGTCGCAGTGACGCATCAGCGCATGGGTTCTCCCGCGTACGCCCCGGATGTCCGTCCCGGACAGAAAAGGCGCATAATCCTCGTCGGAGAGCGTGGGCGATTGTCCCACCACGCACTGCAGTCCGGGTATCCGCGTCTTCAGAATCCGTGCGGCCCCGACCATCTCCGGCAGCAGGCGCCGGACCTCCTGCTTTCGGGACCCGGGAAGCAGCCCGAGCGTTTTGCCTCCTGCGTCCAGATCCAGGGAGGCGAAAAAAGACTCCCGGGTCTCCTCCACGTGAAACGTATCCGTGAGCGGATGGCCGACGAAGGTCACGGGCACGCCGGCCCGGCCGTAAAATGATTCCTCGAACGGAAACACGACGATCATGTGATCCACGGTTTTTCGGATCTTTCGGATGCGTCCCCCGCCCCAGGCCCAGATCTGCGGACTGATATAATAGACGACTCGGAATCCCCGTTTCTTCGCGATGCCGGCGAACCGCAGATTGAATCCCGGGTAGTCGACGAGAATCACCAGGTCCGGATTCCTCTCGTCCAGGAACCGGGTCATCTCGCGAAACACGCGCCGGATGAAGGGCAGATGCCGGATCACCTCCAAGAACCCGAGGAATGCCGTCTCGCGCACATGGCGTCTGATCTCCATGCCCGCCCCGGCCATCCGGTCTCCGCCGATGCCGAAGAACACGCTTTCCGGCACCTTCTTCCGGATCGCCCGGATCAGCTCCGCGCCGCGGCTGTCGCCCGATGCCTCGCCCGCGATCATCAGGATTTTCGGACGAACCGCCGTCCCGGCTTTGGACGCTTCCATCATCCTCCGTTGATTCGATGATCCGGACGGGAGAAAACGGCTGCCTGTATCGGACATCCCCTCCCGGCTCCATCCTCCGCCCGGCTTTCTTGGTATAAGATCACGAACGCACTGCCTTCGCTCCGCCCATAAACCGAACCGGTTTTTATCATCATCCCGCCCCGATCTTCTCGAGGATGGCCTGGGCGACGACGAGGGCTTCGCGTCCTTCCCGGCCGGTCACCCCGCCGGAAGGGTCCCCGCGGACGGCGGCGAGGAAGGCCTCGAGTTCCGTCCGGAGGGCGTTGGTGTCCGGGGCCTCGGTCTTGCGGTAGAGGATCCGCTTCTTCCGGTCGCCCGTGCCGATTTCACCGAGTACCATGTCCGCCTCCGCCGCACCGGATTCGAGCTGATAGATCTCCGAAAATTTCCCGTCGAAATCCACGGAAATATAGGCGTCTTTCTGGAAAAGGCGCATCTTGCGCATCTTCTTCTGGGAAATACGGCTGGCCGTCAGGTTCGCCACGGCCCCGTTTTCGAACCGGATGCGCGCATTGGCGATGTCGACGGAATCCGAGACCACGGCCACGCCGCTGGCATCCACCGAGGCGACGGGGGCCTGTACGAGGCTGAGGACGACGTCGATGTCGTGAATCATCAGATCGAGGATCACGGCGACCTCGGTGCCCCGCGGATTGAAGGGCGCCAGCCGGTGCGCCTCGATGAACCGGGGATGGATCCGTGTGCGGTCGAGTCCGGAGAGTGCGGGATTGAACCGCTCGATGTGGCCGACCTGGAACACCCGCCGTTTCTCCCCGGCCAGACGGATCAGTTCATCGGCCTCCGGGACGGTCCGGGTCACGGGTTTCTCGACCAGGCCGTGTTTTCCGGACTCGAACACGGTGCGGACCACATCAAAATGGGCGTCCGTAGGCACGGCCACGGACACGGCGTCTACTTCGGAAAGCAATTCGGTAAGGGTTTGGAAGGCCCGGCTCCGGCTCTCGCGTGCGACCCGCCCGGCGCGGGCGGGATCCAGGTCCGCGACGCCGATCAGTTCGGCTTCCGGGATCTGCGCATAATTCAGGGCGTGATACCGGCCCAGATGACCGGTTCCGATAACGCCCACGCGAATGGTTTTCAAATAGAGCTCCGCGATAAGTGTCCGGTTTGAGACAGGCTAATGTAACACATCGGAGCTGAATAAGCAACTAATTTTCTTAAATAAAATAAGACCTTAGAAAGTCATGGAGGATGAAGACTGTCTCATGTTGAGACCCCGTTTCATGTTTCCGCGCATTCGGCGGAAAATCCTTTCAACGATCCCCGTGCCGGTTTCCCTGTCTTTCGTTTTCGGGTTCGACCCGGAAAAACGAAAAATCCCCATACCCGCCGCTTTGGAGACATTCGGATTGACCGCGAACAGCACGGGGTTCCGGCAGGTGCAGTCTCCGTGATCGGCCGACCAGGGCTGCGCCGCGAGGAGGCCTGTGGACAGGAGGAGAGAGAAGGCGATGGATTTTTTCATGATGTGCTCCCGTTTTATAGGATTTGCCGGGAAAGGCCGGTCCGCACGCCCGGCGGACCGGTTGTGTACACGGGATTTCGAAAAAATATCATAAATGGCAAAGGCCCGAAATCTCCTTCGATCCAAGACCTTCATGTGCTCCCCGTGTGCAACCCTCTTCATAACCGTTCTCTTTCTCCGGCGGTTAACCGAAGACCTTCAATATCAGAGGGTTATCAAAGAGCATGCCACTTCCGAAGAGGCGGAAGTAACGTCAGCCTTTTCCGCTTTACCATGCTGCGTGTGCAACAATTATGTAACACAAACATAAAGGCCGTTTTCAACTGCGTAATCCCAAAACTGCTCGATCTGGCGTGCAATCTCACCGTGCACAAGCACCCCGAGTTCCAATTGCCCCGACAATCCCGGACCCGTCAGATTGGCACTCCCAATGTAAGCCGATTTGCCATCCGCCACACAGAATTTGGCATGAGAACCAAGCTTATGCTCGTTAATCAGATTAGCGGATGGCTGGAAAAGTTGCAGATTACCAGAGGTTTCTTGTAGTAAGCGATCCCGTTCGACGGCCAGTAAGCTTGGGCCAGTGCTGAGGAACTCCACACATACGCCACGCCGCAAAGCAGACTGTACAGCATCAGCGACAACCCCATCCGCCAGTTCCTGGCTGGATTGAATGAACGGTGCACCAATAATGACACGACGCTTGGCCTGAGCCAGGAGTTGAGCTAGAACACCAAGAGTTGTGCGACACCGCGCATGGTAGGCGTGCAGTGTGCCATGCGGTTCAGGCACTGTCATTACCAACTCGACAGAATTATTGGTTGTGACATTCATTGCGCCATTCATCGTAACGAAGGATCAAGGTAGCCAACTGATATGTCACCCAGCTCTGCATCACGGCCACCAAATAGAAATGCGCGGCTGAGGTTAAGATTGAAAAAGCGACAGCTAGTTTCTGCTAGATGAGTACACGCATGGCAGTTGCTGGATCGGTCTCGACACACGGGGTCGTACACACAACGCCTTGTTTCTTTGACCGCATTCAGCCACTCGGCAAGAGATTGCTCGAACAATGCTGTGAGTGCGCCGATGGTTGCGCCGAAACGATGATTACAATAGAGTGCGAATGTGAGTGCTCGGGGAAGGAGGTATTCGGACAAGCTTGTGCGGTCTAGTCCACACAGCAAAGCTGCTTGGCGAACTGAAAGATGGCTAAGTGTATGCAACAGACCAAAGACCATGCGAGCTTCTCGGCAATCTGCCGGTATGGTCTCTCTCAGGGGAGTGTCACTGAGAAGTTGAATGAAGTAAGCCCTCCGGGCAAGATTTTGATCGGTCCCAACCGGAATTGCAGGCTGACAACCGTTCTGCTCGAGCCAAGCGATAACACGGTATGGGTTCAGACTGAGCAATAGTGCGTCAGCTTGAACTTGGTCGACAAAAATGGGGAATTTCCCTCCATGATCTGGGTGAGCAGGGAAAGGATTTAGTCGGCACTGATTGGGTCGATATTCGGCACGACTGAATCCATATGTTGCAGTAATGATCGGATAATCCGATACTAAAACCATACGGGAAAGACCCATCTGCTGTGCAATTTGAGCACTCGGTTCGCTCGGATTTCCAAGGTCAAGCTCCGTTGGGCGACCAGTTTCCATGGGCATAATTGCCTCCAACATTTCCTGGCCAGCATGTTGCCAGATCGGCCAAGGTACCCCGGTACGCTGTGAGAGGCTTTGGACAATGCCGATAGGTGAACTCGCATGTTGTTCCTGTTGCCGCTGTTCACGTAGGTTCTGCATTTCACGAACGAATTCATCCGGTGTCAGTTCGCCGCACGCCTGATGGCGCATGAGTTCGTCTAAATCTGCCCCGGACAGCCCAGGGCTTAAAGTACTTTGAGATTCGGGAGCATTTGGTCCGTAATTGGTTAAGGTCTGATTCGCAACTTCTGGCATACAGAGGAACTTTGCTGCAGCGATAGCTGGCCACTCTGTAATACTGAAGAACCCGTCTAACCTGCGGTGAGGGTTGTTAAGGAGCACGGTCGTGTGCGCGTAAAAAGTGCGACCTGCGCGGTGCACTTCTATGTCCATTCCTCGGAGTGTACGATCTGGCCACTGACACTCATTACAATACCCTCCGAAAAGACTGAGGGCAGTGTTGCATTGACGGCAGACCCACCGAAAATTGGATATCCTCTCGCTGTTTCGTGTGTCTAAAGACATGTGGTTCGAAGTACGGCACTGCTGGCAGCGCGGCGGTAGCAGAGGCTGTAATGCCCCACAGCGATGAATCTTTACGAAGCGCAATTGAACAAGCCGTCCTTGATGGCACGAAGGACATTGATGTGGCAAAGAGTCGCGGTAACGGAAATCAAAGACGCACCCGCACTCACTGTTCTGGCACCAAAGCACTTTCGGGAATAGTTCTGATTGCACACATCTCGGATCGAGAAGAACAAAGCGGTCAGGTTGCCGAAATACGTCATCTCGCAAAGCAGGCCTAAACTCTTCCTGCCAAGCACGAGCCTCATCAGCAATCCTGTGCAAGAGAACCAGCGCATTTAAGTCTGTTCGTGGGTCTCCACGAACACCCACAACACGAGCTATAGCCCCAACTCGCTCGAAGTCAAATGTGCGATTGGGCAGGTAGTTGAACAAAACCTGCTGCTTCCCACGGTACATAGTCCTCGACATAGCCAGTCTCCACTATCGCCCACCAGTGCGGGCTGTCCATTGTGAACCGAGGGAGTCCAATTCGATGGGAATAGCCTCATCCACATCCCGAAGGCTTCGCATCGGTTTCGGAATTAGAACATCTGAAACAAAATTCAACCCAGCAGTCGGACTCAGAATCCAGTCTAAGTATTGGCGCACGCGCAGGTATATTTCGTCACGGAACGCTATCTCTCCTGGGGTTGTTGGATTTTGAACGTCGTAGGCGTCCTCCAATATAGGAATGAAATGTTCTGACCGAAGACTGCCGTCGCTTACCTTGCCTCTTACAAAATCTACCATGTAATACCGGTTGGGATTGCTCTCCCTAGAACGGTTAGCCACAAGTTGAAGGAGCACAGCCATGAACAAACCCGGCAGCGTCCGATTGACACTAAACTTTGACCAGCGGTTGATAGCCACCGGTTCGACCAATTGCCCCAGGAACTTATGGAATTTAATAAAGTACGCATAGTGACTCCGATCTCGTTCACGGACAGGATGAAGGCAAGCAAACACGATTCCCACGTGACTGCGGCCGACGCGGCTTGAAGCTTGAATATATTCAGCATTCTGGCGGGGCATTCCATAGAAAATCATGGCGTTGAATCGGTCCACATCTACACCATGGCTAACCATACTTGTTGCAAGTACTGTATCTGGTGGACTCCCTAGTGGTGCTGGACCTTCCAGCCTTTCTAATATACGGGACACATCATCGGTGGACGTGCTACCAGTAAGCTCCGAAATCTCTAATGCTAATAGCCCCTCTCGGTGCAAATGAGGGATCATGGAGTTGTTATATTTAAATGGACACGAAGTTAAGACTTTATTAACTTGTTATTCTTAACAGGAGGTGTCCAAATGTCATCGAACAATTCACGACGAAAGTAC
>Ga0209614_1000490_pt1 | contig 34387 bp, 26 predicted proteins | sample BlaSprsedimmetaG_FD_185484 | JGI IMG/M metagenome (GOLD analysis project Ga0209614, IMG submission 185484) | Hot spring sediment bacterial and archeal communities from California, USA to study Microbial Dark Matter (Phase II) - Blank Spring... ...
TCTCCGTGGGGCGCGGCGTGCGGGTGGGCGTGGGCGTCGGGCCGGGTGCCTGGGGCGCGATGCAGCCCGTGACCAGCAACAGCCCCAACAACAACCAGATATGTGCGTGTTTGTGCAATCGTTTGACCATAATTACCTCTTTCCTGGGGCATTGTGGCCGATGTGGGGATTTTGTCAAGGGCGCGTTTGTCCTCGTGGGCGCTAGTGCTAAACTTAACATGTGAGCACGTTATTCCGAAGGCGTCATCATGTTCCTTCGGCACACCACCGAGGACAAAAATGTAAGACAGGTTGCCAACCTGTCTTACGACTACTATTTCCGAAGGGGTCTCTATGTGGGATTCCACACCAACGAGGACGAAAATCGCAGCAAGAGAGCGAACTGAAGTTCGCGCTACAAGGGCTACGCTTTTTCATTTCTAATCCGTGGAATCCGTGTCAATCCGTGAGCCATTTTTAGAGGAGACACCAGTGCTGGCGCACACCACCGAGGACAAAAATGTAGGACAGGTTGGCAACCTGTCCTACGCTCAGGCTATTTTCTAGGGGGTTTCCATGTTGGGCCACATCAACGCTGATAAAAATGTAGCGCAAACTGTTTAGTTCGCGCGCAAAGCAGATGAAGGAGGTACGACGATGAAGATCAGGCTAGTGCAGATTGTTCTCCTGGCGGTGCTGATGGTCGCCTGCCGCCCTGGGCCGGTTGCGCCGCGGCCTGGAGCAGGATGCCCTGCGTGAGGCGCCCGCCATCTTCCTCTTCACGGCGGTCTATGCGCGCACCTCGGAGCGCTATGGCGATCGAGCGCCGTGCTACGTCCACATGGAGATCGGCCACGCCGCGCAGAACCTCTCGTTGCAGGCGACGGCGTTGGGCCTGGGCAGCGTGCCCATCGGCGCGATGCACGATACGCGCCTCCAGACGGCGCTCGACCTGCCCGACGATCACGCCCCCCTCTACTTCCTGCCTGTGGGGTATCCCGCGCCGTAGTAAAGGCGGAAACTCGCTGCCGCTTGAAACTTAAACCTTGAGGCTACCATGAACCTGTTACACATTCTCGTCGCGTTGACGCCGGTGCTGACCGTCTTCATCTTCCTCGTGCTGCTGCGGCTGCCGGCGGTGAAGGCGATGCCGTTGAGCTTCGTCCTCACGGTCCTCGTCTCCTGGCTGGTCTGGCGGGTGCCTGCCCGCCAAATCGTCGCCGCCTCGCTGGAGGGGCTGTTCGTCGCCCTCTCGATCCTGTGGATCGTCTTCGGGGCGGTGTTGCTGCTCAACACCCTGCGCGAGAGCGGGGCGCTCAACGCCATCCGCGATGGCTTCACGCAGATCACGCCCGACCGCCGCGCGCAGATGATCATCATTGCCTGGCTCTTCGGCGCGTTCATCGAGGGGGCGGCGGGCTTCGGGACGCCGGCGGCCATCGGCGCGCCGCTGCTCGTGGCGCTCGGTTTCCCGCCGCTGGCGGCGGTCGTCGTTGCCCTCATCGCCGATAGCAGCCCGGTCTCCTTTGGGGCTGTGGGCACGCCGCTCCTCATCGGCGTGGCGCAGGGCCTGCAGGAGGGCGGCGCGGTCGCCCCCGCCGTCAACGCGCACCTGGCGGGGCGGCCCCTCGCGGCGCTCCTGCAAGAGATCGCGGTTCAGGCCACGCAGTTCGATTTATTGATCGGCACGCTACTGCCGCTGATTATGGTGATGATCCTGACCCGTTTCTTCGGGGAGCGGCGCAGCTGGCGCGAGGGGCTGGCAGCGTGGAAGTTCGCCCTCGTCGCCGGGCTGAGCTTCACCCTGCCCGCCTTCGTCTTTGCGGCCCTCTTCGGCCCGGAGTTCCCCGCGCTGCTGGGCGGGCTGGTGGGGCTGGCGATCGTCGTTCCGCTGGCGCGGAAGGGCTGGCTGCTCCCGAAAGAGCCGTGGGATTTCGGCGACGCTCCCGCGCTGGAAGCGGCGGAGCGGCCCATGTCGCTGCTGCGGGCGTGGACGCCCTATCTGCTGGTGGCGCTCTTCCTCGTGCTGACCCGGCTGGACGCGCTGCCCCTTAAGGGCTGGCTGCAAGGCGTCGTCATCTCCTGGGACAACATCCTCGGCGCGGAGATCAGCGCCTCGCTCACACCGCTCTACCTGCCCGGCTCGATCTTCGTGCTCGTCGTCCTCATCACTTTCGTGGTGCAGCGGATGACGCCCGCACAAGCGGGGCGGGCGCTGCAAACCTCAGCGCGCACGCTCGTGCAGACCGTCATCACGCTGGGGACGGCGGTGCCGATGGTGCGGATTTTCATCAACTCCGGGGTGAATGCGGCGGGATTGGCCTCGATGCCGCTGGAGCTGGCGGCGCTCGTCGCGGAGGCGCTGGGGACGGCGTGGCCGCTGGCCGCGCCCCTCATCGGCGCGCTCGGCTCCTTCATCTCAGGGAGCTCCACCTTCAGCAATATGATGTTCGCGCTCTTCCAGTTCAGCGTGGCCCAACAAACGGGCCTCGTGCCGCGCGTCATCCTGGCGTTGCAGGTGTTGGGGGCCAACGCGGGGAACATGGTCTGCGTCGTCAACGTCGTCGCCGCGGCCTCCGTCGTCGGCCTGCACGGGAAGGAGGGCGACATCATCCGCTTCACCCTGCCGCCGATGCTTTACTACGCGCTCTTTGCGGGATTGTTAGGGCTGCTGGTGTTGCGCTGAGGCGCTTGCTTGCCGCTCTGTTGCACGAGAATGACGCCGCCGAGCATCGTGATCATCCCCACGATTTGAAGGCCCTGCAACTGCTCCGCCAATAGCAGCCAGGCCAGCAGCGCCGTGCCTAGGGGCGCGAGATTGAGCAGCATGTTCATCTCCAGCGCCGGGAGCGTCTGGAGCGCATGGTTGTAGAGCAGGTAGGCCAGGGCGGTGTTCACCAGCGCCAGCCACCCCACGATGGCCCCTCCGGTCAGGGTGAAGGTCGGACAGCCTTCGATGAAGAAGGCGATGAGCAACAGTAACCCGCCGCCAATCGCGAGCGGGATGGTGGTTCGAGAGAGCGTATCGAGCGCGGTATCGCGTGCCAGGGCGCGCCCCAATACCGCAAACAGTGTGAACCCCGCCATAGCAATCACGATGATGAAGAAGCCCCGCCATTCATCGGCCTGGGGCCTTTGGGAGAAGAACAACACGCTGCCCCCCACGCTGATGAGCACGCCCAGCATTTGCCCTAGCGAGGGGATTTCCTTCAGCCAAAGCGCGCCCAACACCAGAATCAGCACGGGCAAGAGGCTCATGAGCAGCGAGACGGTCGTCGCGGGCAGGTATTGGAGGCTCCAGAAGAGCGCGCCGTTGCCCACGGTGTAGGCGCTCACCCCGATGAGGCTCAGCTGTATCCAGGCGGCGCGCGAGAGCGAGGGCGCGGCTTTGTGATTGTGGAGGAAGAGGGGGAATAGCAGGAGCGCCCCGCCCCAGTAGCGCAATCCGGCGATGGTCAGCGGCCCCAAGTGGAGCAGCGCCTTTTTGACCAAGATGAATGACGAGGCCCAAATGAGGGTGACGAGGAGGCACTCGGCTATGGCGACGGTGCGTCGCGGGGGCGTCGCCAGGGACATGGCGGGCTGTACTTAGTCGTCGAACGCGGGGGGCGGGCCGGGATAGTCAGCCCCCAGGATGATCGTGATATCGTAAGGCGCGGCGGGATTGTCGCCGTTGACGACCGCCGACTGCGGCAGCCCCAGCAGATTAACCAGGCGCAGCGCCGTCGCCGGCCGGTTACGGTTGAGGATGATCAGCGAATTCACGTAATCCGCACGGTCGGCGTTGGCGTATTCCTCCACGTTCAGCCCGTAGGATTCCAGATAGGCGCCGGCCTGTCCAGCCAGGCCCGCGATGCCTGCGCCGTTGAGCACCGCGATGGTGGTATCGTCCTCCTCAAGCGGCCCGTTGATCGCCTGCGTCACGCCGAAGACGTAATCGCGCACCTCGCGGATTTCGTTCCGCAGCGGCAGGAGGATCTGGTACCCTTCAGGGGTCACCCGGAAGAGGGTGCAGCTCTCGTCAATGACGCCAAAGCGGATTTCGTCACGATCCACCTGCGTGGCGAGCACGGCCAGCGCGATGATTTCGTCCAGCTGCAGCTGGGCGTCAATCGTGACCGAATCGGCCACGGCGCTGTAGATCGCCGGCGCGCGCGCCGCCAGGCGGGGCAGACTGCCGGTGCGGGTGACTTTGTCCAGAATCGCCAGGATGACCTGCTGCTGCCGCCGGGCGCGCCCGAAGTCGCCGCTGGCGGAGTAGCGCGTGCGCGCATACTTCAGCGCCAGATCGCCGTTGAAGTGGTGCAGCCCTTCTTCGATGATCAGCCGCTCCACGCCGTAGTCGGCGGTGGGGTACTGCGGGTCATCAATCCGCTCTTCCACGTAGATGTCAATCCCGCCGATTTCATCCACCAGCCGGATGAAGCCGTCGAAGTTCACGCGGACGAAGTAGTCAATCTCCACGCCCAGGTTGTAGCGGAGGGTCTCGATAGTCAGGGCCGGTCCGCCGCCGGGGTGGTTATAGGCATCGCCGAGGAAGTGGGCGGTGTTGATGCGGTTCTCGGTGTAGCCGGGGATATGCACCCAGAGGTCGCGCGGGATCGAAAGCACACCGGCCTGAAGCGTGACCGGATCGAGCGTCACCAGTATGATCGTGTCGGTGCGGAAGGGGCCTTCCTCCTGCTCGCGCTCGTCAATGCCCAAGAGCAGCACCGTCACGCGCTCGGTGCCGGTCCAGGTGGGCAAGGGTTGCCCCTCCTGATAGCTGACGTTAGGGCTGTCCTGCGATTCCACCACCGTGAAGGTGGGCAGCAGCGCCGAGGCGGAGACGAGGGAGCGCACATGGGAGAAGAGCATCAGACTGGCGGTCGCCGTCACAATCAGATAAATCAACGCGATCCCCACACGGATCAGCTTTTGGGTTGTCTCTCGATTCATAGCTTTGTCAGGCGCCTCCCTTGCCTTGCGCGCGTCATTATACCATAAACTCGGTGGCAACTCACGGTGTGCTGGGCGGCCCCGGATAATCGGCGCCCAGGATGATGGTGATGTCATAGGCAGCGTTGGGATCGGTTCCGCGAATCAACGCGGAGGGCGGCAGCCCCAGAAGTGTCAACAGCCGCTCGGCAGTCTGCGGCTTGTCGTGGTTGAGGATGATGAGGGTCTGGGCATAATCCTGCCGGTCGGCGTTATCGTAGCGGCTGATCGCCAGTCCCTGGCTTTGGAGATAGTCGCTGGTGCTTCGCGCCAGTCCCACACGGTCCGTGCCATTCAAGATGGCGAGGGTGGCGACTTCCGGTGTAGCGGTGGGGGCGGCGACGCCCGTCTCGCCGGGGACAGGGCTGCCAAAGATGTAATCGCGCACTTCGCGGATGCACTCGCGGATGGGAATCAACACCTGCCCGCCCTGGGGTGTGGTCCAGTTTTGGGTACAGCTGCCATCAATCACGCCGAAGCGGATTTGGCCGCGGTCCACATCGTTTGCCAGGGCCGCCAACGCGAGCGCCTGATCGGGGGCCAGATCGGTTTGGATGGAGGTGCGCAGCGTTTCGTAGATCTCCGATGTGCGCGTGGCGAGCTGCGGCAGCAGCTCCAGGCTGGTGACGCGCTCCAGGATCGCCAGGAGCACCTGCTGTTGACGGCGCGCGCGGGCGAAGTCGCTGCTGCCGTGGCGCGTGCGGGCGTACTTGAGCGCCAGCTCCCCATCAAAGTGATGCCAACCCGCCTCAATATAGAGCGGATCGTAGCCGTAGTTGTGATCCGGGTAGTCTGGATCGTGGATGGCCTGCTCCACGTAGATGTCAATGCCGCCGATCAGATTGACCACATCAATAAAGCCCTGGAAGTTGAGGCGCACGTAATAATCAATGGGGATGCCGAAATTGTGCTCGACGGTTTCGACCGCCAGCGCCGGCCCCCCGCCGGGGTGGTTGTAGAGATCGCCGAGGAAGTGCGCGGTGTTGATGCGGTTATCGGTGTAGCCAGGGATGGGAACCCACAGGTCACGCGGGATCGAGAGGACGCCGGCTTGCAACGTTGTCGGGTCGAGCGTGACGAGCATCATCGTATCGGTGCGCCAGGGGCCTTGCTCCTCGCCGCGCTGGTCAATTCCCAGCAGCAGCACGGTCACGCGCCGGGCGCCGGTCCACTGGGGGACAGGGTTGCCGAAGCGGTATGAGACATTCTCGCTGGTCTCCCCGCTGCCGATGCTCGCCAGCCCCCCAGGACTGAGGAGCATGCGCCCCGTCTGGCTGAAGAGAAAGAGGCTCGCGATTGCCCCAATCAACAGTAGCAGCACGGTCAGTAACCCCACTGTGATCTGGATAAGGGTGTTTTTTCGTCCGCGTCGTCCTGCCATTGTATCCTTTATGCTACCTCACCATAGATGTAGGACAGGTTGGCAACCTGTCTTACGACTGCTATTTTCTAGCGAGCAGCCCCTCCAGCGCCTGTTCCCAGCGCGCCAGCGCCGCCTCGCTGTCGTAATGCTCCTGAATAAAGAGACGTCCTGCCGCGCCCAATTGTTCCCGCAGCGCGGGGTCTGCCAGCAGCGCGTTGACTGCTGCCGCAAAGTCCATAGCGCTGTCGGCGATGCACAGGTGCTCCCCATCCGTCGCGCCGACGCCGTGGTTGCTGACGCTCGTGGCGACAACCGGGACACCCATCGCCAGCGCATCAATGACCTTCTGCAACAGCCCGCCCGCCACCCGCAGCGGCGAGATAAAGACTGCCGCCGCTTGATACCAGGCCGCCAGGTCTTTCACAAAGCCTGTGACGAAGATGCGTTGCCCGTCCTCGCGGGCGCGCAACGCCTCCGGAGGATGGCTCCCCACGATGTAGCAGCACGCGGTGGGGTGTTGGGCGTTGATGAGGGGCCAGACCTCATCGAGGAACCAGGCGACGCCCTCCACGTTGTAGCTGCGCGCCATCGCGCCCACGAAGAGGACGTTGGGGCCGGGCGGGACCGCCGGCTCGCGGTGCGGATCGGGATGGCAGGCCGGGGCCAGCGGGAGCAGCAACAGGGGCCGCTGACCGCACAGCGGCGCGAGCAGCCGCCGGTCGCCCTCGGAGATGGCGAGGACGAGCTGTTGGCGGCGACAGAGCCAGCCCTCGCACTGGCGGGCCAGCCGTGCGCTCCACCGGGTGAGCCGCCGGCGCAGCCCCGTTTGTTGGGCGGCGCGCTGCTCCAACAGCAGCCAGTTGAGGTCCTGCGTGCGGTAGGAGGTGGGCGGACGACGCAATCCCAGCACGGCGACCGCGGTCTGCGTCGTCTCGACGTGGACGAGGTCAGGCTGTTGGGTGCGCAACGCGCGCCGGGCAGCGCGGCGCAGCGCCACGTAGCTCCGCGCAAAGGCCAGCCAGCGTGGGCCGGGCAAGCCGCGATGGTGGGGAACGGTCGTCACCTGAGTGCAAATTGCTTCCAATGCGCCCAGGTGCGCACGCTCGCTTTCCTGAATGCGGGCCACCACCGAAATCTCATGGCCGCGCCGGTGGAGCGCGGCCAACAAATGATAAAGTGACTCGCCGCCGGCATGTCCGACTGCGGGGGCCGGGAATTGCTTGTAGATGCACAGTATCCGGGCCATAACGCTACGGCTTCGGTTCAGGTTTTGGCGCTGAGGATCGAAATCAGGATTTCGGGGCGATTTCTGGCTTGTTGGTAGAAGAAGTCCGCGAGCGCCTTATGCAGCGTCTTTTCCAGGTCTTTCGAGCTGGTGCCGGGTTTGGCGTTCTGCACCGTCTGTTTGACGACGCGCATCGCCTTGCTGGTCAGGGGATCGGCAATGTCGGCGATGGCGAAGCCGCGTGTTTGCAGCTGCGGCTCTCCCACCAGCTTGCCGAACGCCTGGTCATATTGCAGCGCCACGGTGCAGACACCCGCTGCCGCGAGGTCTTCCCGCTCCTCGATGATGGCGGGGATGACGGCGTCGCCCACCCAGTTGCCATCCACGAAGATGTAGCCGCCGGGGATGCGCTCCCCGATTTCCAGATTATCGGCGGAAATCCGCAGCACGTGGCCGTTTTCCACAACGGCGATGTGCTCATCGGGGATGCCCATCTGTCGGGCCAACGTGGCGTGGTGATGCAGATGGCGCAGCTCCCCGTGGATGGGGATGAAGAACTTGGGGCGCAGGATGTTAAGCAGCGCCTTTTGCTCCTCCTGGCTGGCGTGCCCGGAGACGTGGACGGGGGCGACGGGATGATAGAAGACGTGCGCCCCCTTCTGGAAGAGCCGGTTGATGACGCGATGCACGGTCTCTTCGTTGCCGGGGATGGTGTGAGAGGAGAGGATGACGGTGTCGCCGGGGGTGATGCGCAGCGAGGGATGTCGTCCCAGCGCCAGCCGTCCCAAAATCGAACGCGGCTCCCCTTGCGAGCCGGTCGCCAGGATGGCGACCTGGTGCGGGGGCAGGCGATTGATCTCTTGCAGCGACATGACGAGGTCGTCGGGCACATCCAGATAACCTAACCGCCGCGCCATCTTCACGTTCTCGGTCATCGAGGTGCCGGCGATAGCGACCTTGCGCCCGAAGCGCATCGCTACCTCCATTACCTGCTGTAACCGCGAGATGAGCGAGGCGAAGGTCGCCACTATGACGCGCCCCTTGGCCTGCCGGAAGACATCTTCCAGTGCCGGGGTGAGCGTGCGCTCAGAGGCGGTCGTGCCGGCGTGATCGGAGTTCGTGCTATCGGAGAGCAGGGCCAGCACACCGCGCTGGTTGAATTCGGCCAGCTTGGCGATATCGGTGGGCCAGCCGTCCACCGGCGTATGATCGAGCTTGAAGTCGCCGCTGTGGACGATCAAGCCCACCGGCGTTTCGATGCCAAAGCCCACCGCGTCGGGAATGCTGTGGCAGACGTGATAGGGTTCGATCTTGAAAGGGCCGAGATTGATCACGTCACCCGGCGCAAAGGTATTGAGTTTGACCTGCTTGATCATACCGCCGGAGCGCAATTTGACCTCGATGAGGCCCCGCGTCAGCTTGGTGGCGTAGATGGGCGCGTTAAAGTCGCGCAGCAAGTGCGGCAGCGCGCCGATGTGATCTTCGTGGCCGTGGGTGATGATGATCCCTCGAATGCGGTCGCCCTTGCCGTTCAGGTAGGCGTAGTCGGGGATGATATAATCCACCCCCGGCATATCGCTTTCGGGAAACATGATCCCGGCGTCAATGAGGAGGATATTGCGACCGTACTCCAGAGCGAGCATGTTCTTGCCCACTTCCCCCAGGCCGCCGAGGGGGATAATTTGTAATTTTTCCATAGATCTTTCTATACTTGTGTAAAATGATGATTGTACATTCGATCATCGTTAGCCTTTTGTAACTTCTATTCCAGAGGATATGGTAACATAAGGTAGGAGGAAGTCAAATAAATTCAAGCGGGGGGGCTATTTAATGCTCAAAGCCCCGTCTCGGGAGATAAAACCAACCCAACTCAAAATCCGCCTGCAACCCACAAAAAACGATACCTCCTATAAAATTGTCATCTATCCCAAACTGTGTTATACTAATGCTCGTTGCAGTAAACAATCTGAATAATCCTTCGGGGCAGGGTGCGGCGAATGCCAATTCCCGACCGGCGGTGAAGGGGAGCTCCCCAAGCCCGCGAGTCCTCCGGTAAACCGGGGGATTGATCCGGTGTAATTCCGGAGCCGACGGTAGAGTCCGGATGAGAGAAGGAACCCGCGTCATCACACACAGCCCCGAGCGCAGCTTGGGGCTGTTTTTTGTTAGTGGGAGAAGAACGATAATGAGCGAACAACACCACCACCACACCGGCACGGGTCGTCGCTGGCACGCTTTGCCTATCTATCTGTTAACGCTCCTGTTGGTTTTGCTTCTTTGGGAGCTCGGCGTGCAGTTCGTCGCCGATACCCCGCGCCGCTTTCTCTTCCCCACCCCCCAGGCTGTCATCGCCCGCGCGGGGCAGCTCTTGCGCGACGGGACTCTGCTCCGCCACACCCGCGTCACCCTGCTGGAAATGGGGCTGGGCCTGTTGCTCGGCACCAGCACCGCTTTGTTGCTCGGTTATACCGTCGCCCACAGCGAATTCCTCGCCCACCTGCTACAACCTGTCATCGTGACCTCGCAGGCGGTGCCGATTGTCGCGCTGGCCCCGCTGCTCACCGTCTGGTTCGGGCCGGGCCTCATCTCCAAAATCTTCGTCTGCGCCCTCATCGTCTTCTTCCCCATCCTCGTCAACATCGTCGCCGGCCTCACCACCATTGATCCCCGCCTACACGATCTCTTCCGCCTGCTGGAGGCCTCGCGTCGCCAGGAACTCTTCCACCTGGAGATCCCCGCCGCCCTCCCCGCCTTCCTCACCGGCCTGCGCGTGGGCGGGACGTTGGCCGGGATGGGCGCGGTGGTGGGTGAATTCGTCGCCTCCAGCGAGGGACTCGGCTATCTGGTCAAACAGGGGCAGAACCTCTACGACCTGCCGCTGATGTTCGTCGCCATCCTCACCCTCACCTTCATCACCCTGACCGTCTACGGCCTGTTGGGTCTAGTGGAACGCACAGTGCTTGCCTGGCGGCAGCGCGACGACACCGCGTCGCAAACATAAAACGCCTGAGGCTTGCGCCTTGCGACTTGAGGCTTGAAACTTACACAAAGGAGATTACCATGCGATTAAAACACTTACTGAGCTTGTTGATCCTCTCACTCTTGCTAATTGGCTGCGGCGGCAAGGCCGAGTCAGACCTCACGCGAGTGAACCTGCCGATGGGCTACGTCGCCAATGTCCAATTCAGCCCCTTCTACCTGGCCGCCGAACGCGGTTACTTCACCGAGGCCGGCTTCGACGTCAACTTCGATTACCGCTGGGAGACGGATGGCATCAGCCTGCTGGCTGCGGATACCATCCCCTTCGCCATCGCCAGCGGCGATCAGGTCATCCAGGCGCGCAGCCAGGGCCTGCCCGTTGTCGCTGTGGCCGCGTGGTACCAGCGTTTCCCGGTCGCCATCGTCAGCCTGGAAACATTGCCGCTCGACAGCCCCACTGACCTCGCGGGCCTGCGCATCGGCATCCCCGAAACCTTCGGCGCATCGTATATCGGGCTGCGCGCGCTACTCACCGAGGCTGGATTGACCGAGGCCGACATTGACCTGCGCGTCATCGGCTACACCCAACTCGCCGCCCTGACCTCCGGGAGCGTGGATGCGGTTGTCGTCTACACGAACAACGCGCCCGCCATCCTCGAGCAAGAGGGGATCGCCTACAACATTCTCTATGTCGCCGATTACGCCAACATGGTCTCCGCCGTCCTCGTGACCAGCGATATGCAGATCGAGCGCGACCCGGAGCAAGTCCGGGCCTTCGTGGGGGCCTTCCTTCACGGCCTCGCCGATGTCCTGGCCGATCCCGATGCCGCCTTCGAGATCAGCCATCGCTACATTGAGGGGTTGGCCGAAAATGCCGCTGCGCAACGCGCCGTGCTCGAGGCCAGTATCGCGCTCTGGGAAGCGCCGGAGCCGGGACGTCTCAACGCCGACCTGTGGGCCGAGGCCCAACAGGTGATGTTTGAGGCCGGGTTGATCCAACAGACCGTGCCGGTAGAGACACTCTTCACCAACGACTTCCTGCCCTGATGCACGCTGAGACTGAGTTTCTCGTCCTGCGGGAGCTCTCGGCGAGCTTTCGGGGGCAACAGGGCAACCTCGACGCACTGGACACGCTCTCGCTGACCCTGCGCCGAGGGGAATTCGTCTGCCTGATCGGCCCCTCCGGCTGCGGGAAGTCCACGTTGTTGCGCATCGTCGCCGGACTGCTGCCCCCTTCGAGCGGAGAGATTCTGCTCGAAGGGGCGCCGCTCACCGCGCCGGGCCGCCGCGTCGGGCTGATCTTTCAGCAGCCCACCCTGTTGCCGTGGCGCACCGTCGCGGGCAACATCGCCCTGCCGCTCGAGCTGGCAAATCGCCCCGCTGCGGAAATCCAGGCGCGCGTCACCGACCTCATCGAGTTGGTGGGATTAGCCGGCTTCGAGGACGAGCACCCGCTCCGTCTCTCCGGCGGGATGGCCCAGCGCGCCGCGCTCGCGCGAGCCTTGGCGCAGAACCCAGAGGTGCTGCTACTGGATGAACCCTTCGCCTCGCTCGACGCGCTCACCCGCGAGCGCATGGCCGCCGAGCTCCTGCGCATCTGGCAACAGTACCGCCGCACCGTGCTCATGGTCACGCACAATGTCGAGGAAGCTGCGCTGCTGGCCGACCGCGTGGTCGTCCTGAGCGCACGTCCTGGACGCATCGTGCGCGTGGTGTCAGTAGCGCTGCCGCGCCCGCGCGATCCGGCCCTGTTGACCGATCCGCGCTTGCAACGGATTGCGGCGCAGCTGCGCCAGGCACTCTGCGAAGGGGATCCCAACGCGCCCCAATGTGCGACGCGCGCGGAAGAAGTTCAGCTGCGAGGATAGTACAGTTCTAAGACGCCCGCACGGTTGAGATGACAGGCCACCGCCCACACCCCCCGCGCCACCGCGCGGATGGCCGATTCCGGCAGCGCCTCACTGTTGAGCGTGGCGGATTCGGGGCGAGCGGGCAGGGCGACCCAGACCTCCCCTTCGGCCACGCGGCCCAACTCCAGGCGCAGAGTCAATTGACCCGGACCGGATTGAAAGTCACTGATCTCCGCTCCCTGGGAGATGTGGAAGGTCGTGGCGACGAGGTGCGGGGCCGGCTTCACCGGGCGGATGCCTAACAGCACCGCCCCGTGGGGCAGCAGCTCAAAGACGGGCGGGAAGGCCCCCGAATCGAGCCGGAAATAGCGCCGCTCCCAAAAATCAACGACATGATAGTCGCGCAGCAGATCGAAGTCGGGTAGGTCACGGGGCAGCGAGACGGTAGCCGGGGCATCATCCCAATTAAAAAGCCCCAACAGCCGCCAGCGGCTCCAGGGGCGCGTCACCGGCACACTCACCACCTCCGGCATCTCCTGCTGGAAGAGATCGAGCGTGTCCATGCCCTCCAACAGCGGCGGCGTCAACACCTCCACCAGCGCCCGCGATGCCGCCGAAAGGTCGGGCAGGCGGTCGGAGAGCATCAGCAGCCCCCCGCTCAAGCCGATCAGCGTGGCTTGCGCGATGATTTCATCCTGGGTGAGCGCAGTCTCGGTCGTGCGCGCCATCAGCGCATCGGGATCGTTGAGCCACCAGCGCCCGTGTGTCCACGCGCGAGAGAGACCCTCGTGCAGACTGTTGCGCAGGCTGGGCGCGGAGGGATTGTTCTTGAGCAGAAAGCGCAGACCGCGCCAGTTAGGCGCCCACTCGGCGGCAGTATCCGGCCCGATGCGCATCCCATCCACCAGCCCCACCGCCGGCCCCAGCGGCGCGCCGCATCCCAACAGGAAAATCTCGTCGCCGGCGGCCTCGCGGATGATTTGCAAAGCGCGCCGGAGCGCCTGCGCGCGCGTGAGCCGGGGATCGTGGCGGCAGCCCGGCAGCGCGCCCGCGTACAGGAAATCGAGCTTGAGGTAACGATAGCCCCACTCGTGGACCGCGGTAGCGATCAGCTCGTGCAAGTAGGCCGCGACCTCAGGATGGGTGGGGTCGAGGGCGCGGCTGATGAAGTGTGAGATCAGCCCGGCGCTGACCGGGCGCCCTCGGCGGTTGCGGAGCAGCCACTCAGGATGGTCGCGGGCCAAGGCGGATCTCGGATGGGCGGTCAGCGGGGCCAGCCACAGCCCCGGCGTGAAGCCCGACCCGGCGATCCGCTCCGCCAGCCAGGGCAGTCCGTGCGGGAAGCGCTCGTTGCAGGCGGTCCAGTCGCCCCATTGCGGCTCGAAGCCCTGATCCAGCTGGATGATCTCCAACGGCAAAGTATCGGCCAATAGCGCCGCAGAGGCCAGATTCTCCACCACATCGGCCTCGGCGACCTTCTCCCAATAGAAGTACCAGGAGCACCAGCCCAGGGGCGCGGGCGGGAGCGGCCCCACATCCATCTGCCGCGCGACGGCGTAGGCATACTGCGCCAGCGGATCGGGCTGGGGCATCGGCACCCACTCGATGTAGAACCACTCCGATGTCGCGGTCTCCCCCGGAGCGAGCGGGATCCCATCCGCCTGAGATTGCAACCGCAGCCCCGTGCGCCCGGCCCGCAGATCGCCAACCACCTGCACGAACTGATCGGCCAGGGAGGCCCCGCCCACGACGAGCGCCTCGCGCGCGGAGATGAGCGCGGCCACCGTCTCGCTGACGAAGCGCCCGGCGCGGTGTTCCCAGGGTGTGCGCCCGTTGTGGATGCCCGGCCCTTGCAGTTTGCGGATGGGCCACCAGGGGCGATATTGTCCGGCATCCGCCGGGAGGAAGCCCGCCGTGGACCAGGATTGCCAGCCGTGGCAATAGCTGCCGGTGAAGGCGTCCAATGATTTGAGGCCGGCGGGCGGCGTGCGCAAGAAAAAGCGCTCCAGCGTCACCGGCTCAGGGGTGCGGTTCTCCACACGCACTTGTAACAGGACGAAGGGGCGCGCCGGGTAACATTGCGCCTGGAGTTGGAGGGAGAGTCCCTGCTGCTCCTTGAAGTAGAGCGTCAGCGCCGCGCCATTGCCGTGCTCATCGTTGAGGGGCTGTTGCTCGACGCGTTCAAAGGCCACATCGGCGGTGGTGAGCTGCAAGAGCCGCCTTTCGCGGCGCAACTCCACGCCGCCCACCAGCAGCACCGTGCGCCCTGGACTTTCCAGGCGCAGCGCCCCACGGCGCGGTTCCCAGTGCAAATCGAAGGCGGGGGTTTGCAGCAACAAGGTCATCGCAGCGATGGCCCTCAAGTCTCGCGGTTCACCGCGTCCAGCAACTCCTGGCGGCGCATCCGGTAAGCGGCGATGGGCCGGTCGCCCTGCGCCAGATTTTCGCCGATGCGTAAGCCGCTGGGCCGGGGGCGTTGCGTCACCACCACGCGCCGATCCTGGTGCGCGATGATACGGTTGGAGGGTATCGCCAGCCAGGCCACGGCCTTCCCCAGCAGCGGGACGGGCAGGAAGCGCTGATAGAAGCGGAGGTAGAGCAGCGTGTGCGCCTCGTCCACGGGGACGAAGGCCGCCACGACGCGGACATCATCGCTGATGCGATTCTGCCACAGGTTGGGCATCTCCAGCTCCAGACAGAAGCCGTTGGGGTTGGGGATGGGAACCTCTTCCGGTTTGCGCGGGGGCGTACCATCATCCAGGCGGTTGTAGACGTAAACGCGCATCCGGTTCTCATCGGCCCACTCCACGCCAGGGCCATCCACCAGGGTGCGGTTGCCCCGCCCGATGGTGTTGTGATGTACGAAAGGTAGGTGCATCACATCCAACTGGTTCTCCAGTACGCGCGAGTAGTGCGTGGCCCAGGGATCGTAAACGGTGGCGTAGTAGAAGGTGGCGTCAATATCCTCAAAGAAGCGCGGCGGGGCCAGATCAGCGGGCGCGGCATCGCCCCACCAGATCCAGATGAAGCCGTGGGCCTCGTGCGTGGGATAAGCGTGGACTTTGAAGCGTTCCGGGACCGCTGCGGCGCGCCCGTTGGCCGGGATGAGGGTGCATTGCCCGGAAGCGTCGTATTGAAAGCCGTGGAAGGGGCAGCGGATTTCACCTTCGACAACATCGCCGATGCTCAAGGCGACACCGCGATGGGCGCAGCGGTCGCGCAGGCAGTGGACGTGATCGGCCTGGTCGCGCCAGAAGACCAGCTTCTCGCCCATGCGGGTCACGCCCACGGGTTTACGCCCCACCTGTTTGGATTCCAGCACCACGTACCACTGATTGCGAATCATGCCCCTCGTGCTCCTCGTTGCGTTTGAAGACTCCAACCTTTAGTATAAGCAAATCGCGGTGAAGTCAAGAAAAGCGGAAGCCCTCAACGGAGCCTCCGCGGAATTCGCTGTGATGGCGATGTGCTATCAGGGAGTTACACCTCATCCTCGGCGAGGCGCAGATGCAACTCCCGCAGCTGGCGCTCCGAGACGGGCGCCGGCGCATCAGCCATGAGGTCGGCGGCCTGCGTGGTCTTGGGGAAGGCGATCACCTCGCGGATATTGTTCTCGCCCGCCAGCAGCATGACCAGGCGATCAATGCCCGGCGCGATGCCGCCATGGGGCGGCGCGCCAAACGAGAAGGCTTCCATCATGTGGCCGAAGCGCGCCTGGGCCTCATCCTCCGGGTAGCCCAACATGCGGAAAATATCCATCTGGACGCGCGGATCGTGGACGCGGATGCTGCCGGAGGCCAGTTCGTAGCCGTTGCACACCAGATCGTAGGCGTCAGAGAGGACCGCGAGGGGATCGGCCAACATCTCTTCGTAGGTCTGAGGGCGCGGCAGGGTGAAGGGGTGATGCGCAGCATCCCAGCGCCCCTCCTCCTCGTTCCACTCGAACATGGGGAAGTCGAGCACCCAGACGAAGGCCAGCTGGTCAGGATTGACGAGATTTAGCCGATCGCGGAAGCTGATGCGCAGCGCCGAAAGCGCCACCGCCACAATCTCCGGCGCATCGGCCACGATGCAGACAAGGTCGCCCTCGCCCGCGCCGACCAGCGCCGCAATGGCCGCGATTTCGTCCTCGCTCAGGAACTTCGCGGCCGGCCCTTTGACGCCATCGGATTTGAAGGCCAGCGTCACCAGCCCCTTCGCGCCCTGTCCCTTGGCGAGCTCGGTAAGCTCATCCAGCTCGCGGCGGGTGTAGTCCGCGCAGCCGGGCGCGACCAGCCCCTTGATCCGCCCGCCGGTCTCCCCAATCTGACGGAAAACGCGGAAGTCGCTGGTTTGCAGGCGCTCGGTCAAATCAACCAGTTCCATTCCAAAGCGCATATCGGGCTTGTCGGCGCCGAAGCGCTCCAGGGCCTCGACGTGGCTGAGGCGGGGGAAGGGCGTGGGCAGCTCTTTTTCTGGCGTGAGCGTGCGCACCAACGCGATGAAGAGGCCCTCGATCAAGTCCAGAATATCATCGCGCTCGACAAAGGACATCTCCAGATCGAGCTGCGTGAACTCCGGTTGGCGGTCGCCGCGCAGGTCCTCGTCGCGGAAGCAGCGCACGATTTGGAAGTACCGCTCGAAACCGGCGACCATCAACAATTGCTTAAGTTGCTGCGGCGATTGGGGCAGCGCGTAGAATTTGCCGGGATGGATGCGGCTGGGAACGAGGTAGTCGCGCGCGCCCTCCGGCGTGGATTTGAAGAGGAAGGGCGTCTCAATCTCCAGAAAGTCGCGTTCGTGCAGGTAATTGCGAATGAAATGCACCACCTGATGGCGCAGGATGATGTTGCGCTGCATCCGCGCGCGGCGCAGGTCGAGATAGCGGTAGCGCAGGCGCAGGGCCTCATCCACCGCCGAGTCTTCGTAGATGTAGAAGGGCGGCGTCTGCGCCGGGTTGAGGATGCGCATGGCATGGGCTTCGATCTCGATCTCTCCGGTGGGCCAGTCGGGGTTGACTTGATCCTCTGGCCGCCGGCGCACGACCCCCTGCACCTGGAGGACGTATTCGCCCCGGGCCTCAGAGGCAACCGCGTGGGCCTCCGGCGCGATTTCGGGGCTGGATACCACCTGTACCAATCCTCCCCGGTCGCGCAGCACGATAAAGGCCAGCCCGCCGTGATCGCGCCGGCGATTGACCCACCCGGCCAGCGTCACTTCTTGTCCCACATGCTCGGCGTTGAGCGCGCCGCAATGATGCGTCTTCAACATAGGTAGCCTCCTGGAGTAAGCGCCTCTCGGAAAACTGCTCTGCCCCCCGTCCTTGGGGGGGAAAACGCCCCAAGACAGGGCCTGGAGCAGATTTTCGGATAGATTCTAAGCAAAATCAAGTGGTACTATACCACAGTCAAAGCCAAGAGCAAACATCGGCGACGTATTTGAACGGCACATTGTCACCAAAGGCATCAAGTTGCAACAGGATTTAAAATAGGTTATAATCATATTTAAGATGGAAGCGCTAGCGGGATTGCTACCACCGTGGCTATATGAATGGCTACAAGTCTACGCAATGCCCTTTCTCAAGGTAGAAGCGCCCAAGCTCATCGGGTTTATTGGGCGAGGCATCCTGGATGTCCTGCTCTTTATCGGTGTGCCGCTTTCCCTTAGTCTGGGCAGTCAGGCGATCTGGAATACCCGGTATCATCTCACACCGCAACAACAGCAACAGGTGGAGCGGTGGGCCGGGATAGCCAGTATGATCGCCTACATCGAAGACGTGCCGCCCGTGGTACCTTTGGTGTTGTGGTACAAAGAGGGTGGCTTGCAAGCGCGAAATCCTAACAATTGCGAGGGAATCATGGGACTGTACACCGCGATCCAGACCGGTGAGCTGCCCTGTTTCCCTCCAGGGGAAATCGGAACCTGGGAGGTTGCTTATCAATTACAGCTGGGGGCGCGCATCTTCAAGAGTTACTGTCCGGAGATACGCTATACAACGACCGATCCGGCGCTTATCCGGCGCTGTTATCTCTACTACAACGCCGGGCCGCAGAGTCGTGCCAATCCCGACACCGCAGGGTATGTGATGAACGGCTACGACATCCATCACCAGAACATGCCGCACACTGACATCGAGGGGCGTACCTATAGTCTGCAAGTGTTGGGCGCCTGGCCTGTGCATCTCGCCATCCAGACACAACTGGCCCAGCGCAGCGATCCCCCCGTGCCGCCGGTGCTGCTCTCGCCGCTGTTGTTGTTGCAAGAGGGGTTAGATCGGATCTGGGTCAGCCGCACAAACGTCAATGTTGAGGGGATGACGACCACGGAGATTGCCGAGAGCTGTGTGCTGCCCGCTACAACCCCCTGCCTCAGCCCGCCACGCGCCAGCGGCGACACCGACCTGCGGCCTAACGTCGCGCCCCTACTCCTCGCCCCCATCAGCGGGAGTGTGAGCTGTGGCCCGCTGCCCGGCATCACGTTGACGCCGCCAGAGGCCTCGCTCGTATTGGCCCCCGCCGCCGGCACCCTCACCCGCTACACCGATGAGTGGGGACATCTAGCCCTGCAAATCGAAAATGCCGAGTGGAGCATCTGGCTCACCGGCCTGCGTTCCTACACCGCCCCAGAGGGAGAGGTCGTCGCGGGGCAACCCGTCGGCGCGGTGGGGGGCAGTGGTAGCGCCATGCCCGCTTTACATTACGCAATTTATGATAAAATTATGAATGAATTTGTAGAGTCGTGGCGATTTCTACCCGTTACAATGTGTCCGTTGACAGAATAAGTCCAGATTCAAGGAGGAAGTGATCATGGATCTCATGGCATTGGTTCCCATTCTGTTAGTTGCTCTAGGTGTCACCTGGGCATTGTGGTTGATCTTCAAACGCGACCTACTCTCTCAAAGTCTGGTCAAGCTGATCTCCTACTTCATTGGGGTTGTCATCACCTTCATCGTTATCGGCTGGCTGATTGATACCTTTATCCCCCAATGGCTGGCGACCCGCTTGACCACGGCGCAGAACTCGCAAGATGTCGAGACTATCGAGATAGTAGGGCGTCAGATTTGGGAGGAGGCTATCGGCGGGGCGCGCCCCGCTCCCACGGTGGTCATTAGCACGCCTGTGCCGCCAGGACAACCGCCGGGACAACCGCCCGCCCCCACCCCGACCCAAAGTCCTATCACCACCCCCGATGCCGGTGCTGCGATCCAATCGGCAGGGGAACAAAATTACACGGTGGTTTCGGGAGATACGCTCTACAGCATCGCGCGGCGTCACGGCGTCACCGTCGCGGACATCCAACAACGCAATGGCCTGGCCGCATCCACCGACATTCGACCTGGACAGGTATTGATCATCCCAGCGCAGTGAACACACCTAACGCGCCAGAGTCGGGCGAACCACTCCCGCTGCCTCCCGACCTACAAGGGGACTTCAAGGGCCTCTTGATCCGGTTGCGAGAGAGCATCATCCCCGAGATACATTATCTCGATGATGAAGAGGTGCAGCTCGTCATTCGTATGGCCGATTACCGCCAGAAGGTCCCTTTGAACATAGTGCGTATCGGGGCCATGCTGTTCATTTTCGCTGCGACAATCTTCCTACTGACCCGCTGGTTCTTGCCCCTTCCTTCCAACGTCGCCAACAACGTCCAGATGATTACCGGCGTGCTTGGCATCGTGCTGCTCTTCCTCATCTTCAACGAAGTGCAGGACCTGCTGTTGTATGAGCAATGGCAATTTATCCTGACCGACAAGCGCATCATCTTGATCACACCAGAACCGGATCGGCACGGCTTTGCCGATGCGATCTACCTCAAGCGCGACAAAATCCAGGTGTTGGATACGAACTGGTCTAGCAGTCCGCTCTGGGGCGCTTTTCAAGCATTCAAAGGCACGCGCGATGTAATGCTCAGTCTCAGCGGTTACGAATTCCAAGAGGAAGGCGCAAAGGTCAAAGGTGGGCTGCGTTTCCCTGACGTTAGCCCAGAGGACATCCGCCGTTTGGAAATCCTGATCTTCAACTAAGTATGCACTCAAACCGAGCGCCGGGAGATGATCCCGCCGCTCGTGAGTTATGTCCCAGCAAGGTTCAGGGCAACAAGAGCAAAACCCCCACGCTGGTCACGGCGACCAATTCCCACAACAGATCAACCCGCTGCAAGCGCACCTCGGCGCGCGCTGCCCGTGCGGGATGGTAGCCCCGCGCCTCCGCCGCCGCCGTGATCTCATCCGCGCGACGCAGCCCGTTGGCCAACACCGTCACCAGCAGACGTTGGAGCGTTTGCCAACGCCGGCGGCGCAACCCGCCGCGCATTCGCAGCGCCGCCCAGGTGTTGCGCAGCGATTCCAGCAACAGCGGTAACATATTGAGCGCCACCCCCAGCGCAAATCCCAACCCCTGCACGCCCAGACGTTCCAGCAACAGCGCCAGCTCGCCCAGCCCCACCGATTGCACGTAGAAGGATAGCAGCAGCACGATGGTCAGGCCCCGCAATAACACCCAGCCGCTCAACAGCTCATCTGTTGGCTGCAATATCGGGCGCAACAGCCACACGCTCCCCCCGACCAGCGCGAACATGAACCACATCCGCCAGGAACGCAACGGGGCCAACGCCGTCGGTTGTAGCCAGAGGATCAGCGCGACCGTGGCGCACAAGATTCCGGCGCTGCGCCATCCCTGCGCGAGCACCGCCCCGATCAGCAGGGTAAACACGACGAGCGTGTATCCCAGCGACCCCATCCGACGCATGGCGCGCTCAGTCCTCCTCGGCGGGATGCAAACGCTGCTCCACAATCCCCCCAACTTCCCAAGAGAGCCAGCCCCCTAACGCGCCCACCGCCAGATTGATCAGCGCAACCAATGCCAGCACCACTATCACAGAATCGGGCGACATCCCCAGCGTACGCGCGCCGCGCTCTACGGTCACGACGAACATCTCCACCGCACCAGCGCCCAGCAATAGCCCCGAAATCAGCACCGGATGGAAGAGCGTCCACAGCGTAGCCAGCGCATCGGCCAGGAGCCAGGTGGCGCGGCGCGGCGGCAGCAGATTCACCACCGCCTCCGCAATCGTCCCTTCGATCACAATCGAGATGAAGACGCGCAGCACACTCATCCCGCTAGGGCTGAGGAACTTGAGTAGGCCCGCCACCAACGCGATCATAAAGACGCTGCCCCGCTTGGGGATGAAGCGCCGCCCCACCAACGCGATGGCAATCCCCAGCGCCGTCAGCACCGTGCCGGAGAAGGGCAACCGTATCGCGTGCAACACATCGCCCAATGTCATCTCCATCGCGCCCCACAACGCGCCAAAGAGGCCGATATATACTAAGTCACGAACCGTCCAACGTAGCGTTTGCTTTTCCATCAATCCACATCCTTTCCTGTAAGATCATAGCGGTAACCGCCGACGCAACGTCGGCATTGCGAACAAGAGGGCCAGCGGCAACAACGCGGGCAGGGGAAAGCAGCCCCGTGGCTCGCTGGGCGAAGCACCTTCAACCGGGTGACGCGGCCAGAGCGTCGGCGTGGGGGGCGGCCCCAGGCCATCCCAGCCGCCATTCTCACGGGAAGGCGTCGGCGTGAAGTCCGGCGTGCCCGGACCTGGCGTGGCGACCGGGGCCGCCGTCGCCGGGGACGTCGGCGTGGGGATCCAATAGGGCGTGGCGGTCGGGGTGAGCGTCGGCGTGGGTGTGCCGATGGGCGTAGGCGTGGGCAAGGTCTCGGTCAGCGTCGGCGTGGGGATGGGCAGCGTCGCCGTCGGCGTGATTACCGGCGTCGCGGTTGGCTCCTCCGGTGCAGGCGGCGTGGGCGTCGGCGTCAACAACGAGTAGAGATAATCCGCAACGAGCTCCGCCGTCAAATCGAGGTAAAACTCGCCATACGTCCCGCCCGGCTCCAACTGCGTCCCCGATAGCCAGGTGTTGAAGCTGTCAATCACCACCCAATCCGGCTCACTGGCGAGCGCCGCCGACCACGTCGTCCGATAGTAGCTCCCGTTGGCCCTGGCCCGCACCAGTGCATTTCCTGCGCCCACCACGGCGCTGTCATCGTATCCGGGCACGACCAGCGCCACCCAATAGCGCGGCTGTCCCTGTGCAGCAGCCCAATTGCGCACGGCCTGTCCCCGCGAGGTCAACAATGTCGTCGGGTTCGCCTGGCGGGCCACCTCCTCGCCCAACGGGTAGAGGCCATCGAAGGCTTCCAAATACGCCGTGGAGGCCCCGCCCGCGAACCACAACCGCGTCCGCCCAGGGTCCACCTGATTGCGCAAAGCCAGCCAACTCGCGGCGGAATAGTCCTCCACGCCAACGAAGAAGATCACCGGACGCCCGCCCACGCGCCAGTAGGCCGCGTTCGTCAAGTGCTGGGAGTCCAAATCTTGCAATGCCAGAACAATCGCATCGGTGTCATTCAGCGCCGGACTGTCGAGATCAACCAGGACTGCTGCATGTAGTCCTCTCGTGGAGACCGTCCGCAACAACTGGCGGAAGTTCGTATCGGCCACCACGCCGCTGCTCCCCTCCCAACGCTGCACCAACACGTCAATTTGCGCCTGTTGCGCCTGCCGAACGTGGCGGGCAATCGTCACCGGGTCTGCCGAGAGATAGGGGGATTCCGGCTGAGCGGGCAGCGGCTGCGTCCACGTGTCCCAATCGTAATCGGCGCAATAGAAGGCCAGTAGCGCCGGCGAATCCGGGGCCTGCGCCGCGCTATAGGTGCTCAACGCGCCAAGAAGCACGCCCAGCACAATGATAAGGATAGTCCAACGTCGCATCACGCCTCCAATCACAGTATAATCCAGCCGAACGCAAAGACAAGTATCCCTTGCAACGCCCAAAGTGACATTTATCACCCGCGAGGATTGGCTGCTTTGGATTTGACACCACATCGAAAATTAGATAGAATGGGTACTGTAGGGTAGGATGGGCTTACCTGCCAATCAACTGCAACGGCGACAAGAAGAACCGTTGCACCATATCCCCGGCCTCTCTTCATGCTACTACATCTCCGGGATACAGTTAATGAAATAAGCATTTCCACGGCTACCCAGAGGCCCCGCTATGGTAGCGGGGCCTTTGCTATGGCGCCTGCGCACTCCCAACTCTGGACACCGCTAAATCATCGGGTATAATCAAAGTAAGCAGGAGGCAATAGATACATATGACTATCTTGACAAATATTGGCGAGGGACTGGGAATGTTCCTCTCGTTTCTCTTGGCCCTGGTGCCGTTGATTATCGCCCACGAGCTCGGCCACATGCTGATGGCGAAGCTCAACGGCGTCTGGGTGCGGGAGTTCGGCATCGGCTTCCCCCCCCGGATCGCCAAGCTCTTCCGCTGGGCCGAGACCGAATTCACGCTGAACTGGATACCGTTGGGCGGTTTCGTGCGCCTGGAGGGCGAGGAGATGTTCGCGCCAGAGCCGGAACTGGACGAGACCGGCCAACCCATCGTGCCGGAAAAAACTGTGGAGGAATTGGCAGAGGCGGAGGCAGCCAGAGCGCACAGCCTCTACGCCCAACCGCCCTGGCGCCGCATCCTCATCTTCCTCGGCGGCCCGCTCACCAATCTTTTCCTCGCCTGGGCCTTGGCGATCTTCATCTTCGCCTACGGGCTACCCCAGGCCAACATCCTCCTGACGGAGATCGCGCCCGGCTCACCCGCGGCCCAGGCCGGCTTGCAGCCCGGCGACGCCATCATCGCCGTTGATGGCACTCCCGTGAATGGCTACCCCATGGACGGCGGCATCGAGGGCCTCATCGCCTACATCCGCGAGCGTGTCGGCGACCCCATCGCGTTCACCATCGAGCGCGACGGCGCACAGCAGACGCTCAACGTCACCCCGCGCGTCAATCCCCCTGAGGGCGAAGGGGCGCTCGGCGTGGCCCTCACCCTCGAGTTGACGGTCCTCATTCACGAAGTCGAGAGCGATTCGCCCGCCGAGGCCGCCGGGCTGGAAGCCGGCGATCAAATCCTTGCCATGGGAGAACAACCGGTGCGCAACGGGCAGGATGTGATTGACTACGCCGCCGCGCACGCGGGCGAGGAGCTCGCCATCACCGTGTTACGCGACGGAGAAACGCGCACCCTTCCCCTGACCCCGCGCGAGACCGCCACGCCAGAGCAAGGCCATCTCGGCATCGTGATGAGCCTGCGCACCGACACAGAGGCCCGCTACCCGCTAGGTCAGGCCCTCGCACGCGGCACGCGCTACCTCTCCTTCTTCGTCGGCAACACGCTCATGCTCCCCGTCAACCTGCTGCGAGGCTTCATCACCCCGCAAGAGGCGCGGCCCGCCGGCCCGGTGGGCATCAGCCAGATTGCCTATGCCACCGTGCAGGAAAGCATCGCTACCAGCACCCTCTTCCCCATCCTCAACGTGCTCACCCTCATCAGCATCAGCCTGGCGCTCTTCAACCTCCTCCCTATCCCCGCGCTGGATGGGGGCCGCATCCTCTTCTCCGTGCTGGAAGGCGTTGGCCGTCCCGTACCACCCGAAAAAGAAGAACGCACGCACATGATCGCCTTGTTCATCATGCTGCTGCTCTTTGTTGTGATCACTATATTCGATCTGTTATATCCTGTGATATCCTGAGGCATAACGAGCGATAAAACCATGACCATCGAGAACAAAGTCAAATCCGCCACCTGGGACGCGCTGGAAAAGGAGCAACGCCCCCTCACCCTTAAGGAGCTCCACCAGCTCTCCGGCCTGCTAGAAGCCGACCAGACGCGCTTCCACGCCGCCTGGCCCGGACTGCCCACCGCAGTGCGCCAGCAAGTGCTCCACATGATGGTCAAGCAGGCCGAAGCCGACTTCGAGCTCGATTTTGGCTTTCCCTTCCGCATCGCGCTCGAAGACCCTGAGCCGGCAATCCGGGCACTCGCCATCGAAGGGCTGTGGGAAGATGAGGACATCCGCCTCGTGCCGCGCTTGATCGCCCTGCTCACCCAAGACCCCGACAGCGCTGTGCGCGCCGCTGCCGCGCAGACGCTAGGGCACTTCATCCTGCTCGGCGAACTTAAAAAGCTGCTCCCCTCCATCTTCGAAAAGGCCTACCAGGCCCTCCACACCGTCTATCACACCCCCACGGAGGCGCTCGAAGTACGTCGCCGCGCACTAGAGGCCATCGCCTACACCGACAACAGCGCCGTCATCGCCATGATCGAGGAGAGCTACCAAGACCCGGAAGCTGCCATGCGACAAAGCGCCGTCTTTGCGATGGGTCGCAGCGCCGACAAACGCTGGACCGAGATCGTCATGCACGAGCTGCAAAGCGTCACCCCGGCCATGCGCTACGAAGCCACCCGCGCCTGCGGCGAGCTCGAACTGCGCGCCGCCGTACCCGCCCTCACCGAACTCGTCGAAGATGTCGCCCCCGAAGTGCAACAGATGGCGCTCTGGGCGCTAGGACAAATCGGCGGGAGAGAGGCGCGCAAATTGCTCAAGCGCTACCTCAACTCCGATGACGAGGCGCTCCGCACCACCGCCGAGGAGGCCCTGGACACCCTCGAATTTTACCACGGGGATCTCAAATCCTTCTTTGGCCCCCCGGCGGAGTTCGAGAGCTACCAGGATGAGGCCGAAGCGTGGCGCATTGGCCCCATCACGCTCGATGACGACGATCAGGACGAGGACGCACTACTCGACGACCTCGACCTCGACTGGGATGATGAGGACGACAACTTGGACGATCTTCTGGATGACGAGGATGAGGACGACGACGATTTATGGTACACCTGAACGAGCCACGAGCGCGCCCCCGTAAGCCGGGTCGTTACGTGCCGGCCCTGGTTGTGCTCCTGCTGCTCATTCAGCTGATCCCCGGCGCGCGCGCCCAAGCGCCTGTGGAACTGACCCACACCTACACCTTCGGGCAGATAGCAACCTTTACTCTGAGCGCCGACACCGCGACTGCCGCCCGGCTCTACCTGCGCTACTCCTTCGCGGGCGCGCCCACCACCGAAGTCATTGCCGTGCCCGCCGAGAGGCCGCTCACCTACGAGCGCAACCTGCGCGAGCAGCCGCTCCCCCCTTTCGCCACCATCACCTACTGGTGGGAGTACACCGACGCCCAGGGGCGCGCCCAGCGCACCGCCGAGGCCGTCCTCCACTACGAGGACAACCGCTTCGCCTGGCAAACCCTCACCGAACCGCCGCTCACCCTCCACTGGGTCGCCGGCGACGTAGCCCAAATGACCGCCGTCATGGACATCGCCCAGGCCGCGCTCGACGATCTGGAGGCGATCTTCCCCAGCGCGACCAGCGATCCGCTCACCATCTACATCTACCCCGGCCTGCCCGACCTGCAGACCGCGCTGCGGCTCTCCGGGCGGGACTGGATCGGCGGCGAGGCGCAACCCGAGCTGGGCGTGGCCCTGGTCGCCATGCCCCCCACCGCCAACGCCCTGCTGGAGATGGAGCGCGTCGTCCCGCACGAACTCGCGCACCTCAGTCTCTACCGCTACACCGGCCCCGCCGGATACGATAACCTCCCCACCTGGCTGATTGAAGGGATAGCGACCCACTTTGAGCGCCGCCCTTCGGTGAGCTACGCGCTGGCGCTCGAAAATGCCCTGGAAACCGGGCAACTGCTCCCGCTGGAGAGCCTCTGCGGCCCGTTCCCCATGGAAGAAAACGCCGTCCGCCTCGCCTATGCCCAAAGCGCCAGCGTCGTCAGCTACCTGCGCCGCACCTACGGCTGGTCGGGCATCCGCGCCCTCATCGCCGCCTACACGGACGGGCTGAGCTGTGAGGCCGGCCTGCGCCGCGCCCTCTCGCTCAACTTCATCGCGCTGGAACGCGAATGGCGCGCAGCCCAGGCCCAAACCGGCGAGGCCATCACCGGCCCTACCTTCTGGATACTCTTCACACTCGCATTGCGCGAGCTCGCCCCCTGGCTCATCCTGCTGGGCGTCCTCATCCTGCCCGGCGTGCTCGCCATCTTGTTGCGGACGCGCTGATTGACCAGAAGTAACGATAAACATTTATCAACGGATTGAGCGCTTTCTATAGCGCTTTCAACTGAAATGAACCGAACCCAAATCAGTGTCAATCCGTGAGTCATTTTTGGAGGAGCCTCTATGCACCGCGACCACTTTCCCATCCTGATCCTCAACGCCCGGCCCGGCGCCGGCAAGAGCGAAATCATTGACTATCTGCAACGCATCCCGCTGGAAGAGCGCCGCCGCCGCTTTCACATCGGCGAATTGGATATCATTGACGATTTCCCCATGCTGTGGACCTGGTTCGAGGAGGACGAAATCCTCAGCAGGATGGGTAAGCCGCGCCTGCACACCGATACGCACAACTACTTCAAGTATCCCTATCTCTGGCATGTGCTGATTGAGCGGCTGGGCCTGGAATACGCCAAACGGCGGCGCGACCATCCCGACTACCACACGCGCACCACCACCCTCATCGAGTTCTCACGCGGCGCCGAGCACGGCGGCTACCGCGAAGCCTATCAGCACCTCACGCCAGAGATCGTGGCCGAGGCGTGCATCGTCTACGTCCACGTGACCTACGAGGAATCCCTGCGCAAGAACCGCGCGCGCTTCAATCCCGACCGCCCGGACAGCATCCTGGAGCACGGCCTCGATGACAAGAAGCTCGAGCGCCTCTACCGCCACGACGATTGGCAGGCGCTCACCGCCGCTGACCCGCACTACCTCACGCTGCAAGGGCAGCGCGTCCCCTACACCGTCCTCGATAACCTCGATGATGTCACCACCTCGCGCGGCCCCGAACTCGGCCAACGGCTCGAGGAGACGCTTGACCGCCTGTGGCGGCTGTATCAGCAACGGTGAGCTCCCAAGATATAAACGGGGGCGACTGTAACCGTCGCCCCCGTTGCACATCACACAAACGCCTTACGCGTTCAAGAATCGAGCGGCGCCTCTTCTGTTGAGAGCGGCAGCGCGACAAAGAAAGTGCTCCCCGTGTCCAGCTGGCTTTCGACCCAGACGCGCCCGCCGTGCCGCTCCACGATGGATTTGACCAGCGCCAGCCCCAGCCCCGTCCCGGAAACCTGTCCCGTCTCGCGGCGCTTCACGCGATAGAATTTCTCGAAGAGCCGGGGCTGATCCTCCGGCGCGATGCCGACGCCATCGTCGGCGATGTAGACCACCACCTCCTGATCGGAGTTGCTCAGCTGCAACCCCACACGCACCTCGCCGCCCACCGACGTATACTTGATGGCGTTATCCACCAGATTGCCAAGCGCCTGCCGCAATAACGTCCGGTCGCCCGTGACTTCGGGCGCGCCCTCCGTCGGGTCGAGGCGCAACGAAATGCCCTTCGATGTGGCGCGCGCGCGCATCGTATCCACCGCCTCGACCAGAATCAGGCCCAACGGGCAGAGCTCCTGGCGGATGCCCACCCCGGCCTCGATGCGGCGCAGGTTGAGCAGATCGCTGATCAACGCGCTCATCTGCTCGATGCCCTCCAAAATTCGCTCCAGATAGTCGTGCTGCTTCTCGTTGAGCTCCCCCACCATCATCAACATCGTCGCGTACCCTCGGATGAAGGTCAACGGCGCGCGCAGGTCGTGCGACACCGTGGCGACGAAGTCGGACTTCATCTCGTCCAGCTCCTTGAAGTGCGTGATGTCCCGCATCACGGCCACCCGCCCGATCATCTGCCCCGCACCAATCTTGATCGGCGCCAGGCTGGCGTAGAAGGTCCGGCCATCGGCCAGTGGAATCTCCACCGAGGCGGGCGTGTGCGAATCCTCCACCGGACGCCGCCAGGCATCCGAGAGCGCCTCCGGCAAGCCGAGCTCGACGAGCGCACGTCCGTAGGCCAGGGCGTCCAGCCCCAACACCTCCTGCGCCGCCGGGTTGATGAGCAATAACCGCTCCTCCTGATCTGTCACCAGGATCGCATCGGCAGTGCTCGCCAGGATGGCCGCCAGCCGCTGACGCCCGCCCTCGGCGGCCTCGAACAGCCGCGAGTTCTCCACCAGCACCGCGGCCTGCGTCGTCAGCGTGATGAGGAAGTTGACGCGCGCCTCATCGAACGCCTCAGCCTCGCGCGCGCCCACCCACAACGAGGCCACCGTCCGGTTCTGCATCCGCACCGGGAAGGCCGCCACACTGCGCAGCGGGCCAGCCTGCGGCGCACCGCCCCGCGCCTGCCACAAATCCTGGTTGATGAGCGGCTCATCGCGGCGAGCCAGCGCTGCCGCAAAGGCGCGATCCAGCGCGGGGAAGGCCGCGTCCGTCATCCCCACCGAAAAGACCCGCTGCGACCGCTCGCTGCTGCCCAGTAACACGAACCGCGCAACCGCTGCGCCCGTCTCCTCCAAGGCCCCTTCCAGGATATGCGGCACGCCTTCCTCCAGGTTGAGCGTGGCCGAGACCCGCTCCGAGACGCGCAAGAGCAGCGAGAGGTCGTTCAGGCGATCCTGCAGCCGCACCCGCATCTGCTCGAAAGCGCCGCCCAACTGCGCCACCTCATCCTCGCCAGAGATGCGCACCGGCATCCCCAGATTCCCCTGCGCGATCTGATAGGCCGCGTTCGCCAGGGTGTGCAAGGGCCGCGTGACCCGTTCCGCCAGCAACGGCACCACCAGCAGCAGCACCAATCCCGAAAGCAACTGCGTCACCAGCAGCGGGCTGGAAATCGTAGCCGCCGACTGCAAGACCGCCGAGAAGGGCAATTGCAACACCACCGTGAACGGCGTCCCCACCACCTGGCGGTTGTAGGTCAACACCCGGTAGCCCTCCTGCGCCACATCCTCATAGGCGCTTCCGACGGGGTCGTCCAAATCGTAAAACGTCGCCTCCAAATTGGGCAACCAGGGGCGCAGCACCACGGAGGGATCGTAGTGCAGAACAATCATCCCCCGATTATCCACGATGAAACCCGAACCGCCGCGCGTCAATTGCAATGCCTCAAAAGCCCGCCGCATGTTGGGGTTGATGTCCAGCTGGACGCGCCCCAACAATACCGCCTGCGGTTCGAGCAGCTCCGCGTCGAGGATCGGCGTCACAAAGGTCAGCCGGTACTCGCCCGATGGCAAAAGTGTGAAATAGGTGACCTGCGAGATGCCGAAGTCGGCGGCTTCCTGCACAAATTGCAATTCCTGGCGCGTCAGCTGAAGATCACGCAAGTCTGCCGGGACATAGCTGAGCACCGTCCCCTCCAGATCCGTCACCAAAAACTCCTGGAAGAAAGGCACCACCTGCCGATTGGTCTCCAGCACCGCAGTGCGTAGCTCTGGATCCAAAAGATTGGGATCGGTGGCGAAGGTTGCCAGCAGATTGGGGCCAGTGTAATAGAAGTTGGCGATCCCATCCCCCGCGTTGATGGCGCTGCGCTGCATCTCCTCAAGCGACTGCGTGCGCGCCAGCGTCACCGCCCGCGACATCACCGCCAGCACCGAGATGATGATCGTGAGGACCAACAGCGGCATCAACACGAAGACGAAACGCGCCCGCAGCGAGCGGTTGTAGGCCGGGATCACCTCCGCGCTGTGCGCGGGTCGCCAGGACGGCTTGAGAAACAATAACTGGAAGAGCACCCCCAAGCCCAGGCCGCCCAACATCCACAGCATCAGTTCGCTGCGCACCAATGAGAGCGCATAATCCGCCATCAACAGGGTGGAGGTTGCGCTGGTCGGGCTGATTGAGACCAGCCGGTTCAGCGCCAGGAGCAACACCGGCACTAACGCCGCCGTGAGCAGGCCCACCACCGGCTGTCGCAACAGCGAGAAGAGCCGTCCGTGATAGGGTTGTCGCAAGAGATACCCCGCCGTCAGCCCCCATGCAGCCAGAGCGAAGATGTCATTCAAGACCATGGGATGGAACCAGGCGCGCATCACCCCGGCGACCAGCCCCAGCACCAGGCCAGGGCCTGGCCCCAACCAGGTCCCCACAGCGGCCAATATCAGGAGCAAGACCAGGGGAATGGCAAAGGAGGAGGAGAGAATCACCACCGGCGAAGCCGGTAGCGCATTAGGTTGCGCGCTGGTGAGGGTCAGCACGCCCTGCGCGGGATAGAGACAGAGCAAGGCCACCAGCATCGCCGCCCACCCTTTGCGTCCCAAAGCCACAAAGTCCGCGCGGTGATTCCACAATAGCCACGCAAAGACCAACAAGTAGAGAACTGAAAACGCTATATCCGCCGGATTCTGGAAAAGTTCCAGAGAAAAAGCAGCGGGCGCGCGCCACAGTTCTAAGTCTGGTTGCATTCCATCCGTCCCTTGCAGAAGATTGGCTTCCTTATGCCTTCAATGATACTCCAATGGTCAGAAAGGGCAAATACCCCCTCAACAAAAAACGGCCCGCGAGATACCCCGCCAGGCCGCTCGACACGCCCCGCACCAGACTCAGCGCCGCTGCACCCGACGATACACGGCCACGCACGCCACTTGCACCTGCCCCAACATTGGCGACCCGCCCCGCGTCCACTGCGCGATGAGCAGCTCATTCTCGCCCTGCGGATCGAGCAGCCCCTGCGGTAGCCAGAAACGATCCTGCGGGCCGCGCGCCTCCCAGGTGCGCCCGATCAAACAGCCGTTGAGGAAGAGCAATGCCTTCGCCGGCATCTGTGAGAGCTGCAGGGCGTACACCGCCTCGACATCGGGGGGCGTGGCGAGCATGAAGCACCCGCGATGCCACTGCACGTGCGTCGCGCCCTGCTCCGGCAGCCGCGACCACGCCGCAAAGCCGCGCATCCCCTGCACCTGATATTCGCCGGTTAGCCCGCCCCGCACCGCCCAACGCAGCGGCGCGCCGCTATCCACCGTGCAGGATAACAAACCGTGGGAGCGCAACGCCTCCGGCCATGCTTCGGTGTGTCCCTGACACTCGACCAGCGCCAGCAATAGATTCTCCTCCCGCAGCAGGCGTTGCGGCAACGGAATTCGCTTGGGTGCAGGCTCCGCCGCTATGACCGGCGTCTCCAACGCAGCGATGTGCTCGCCATTGAGGAAGAGATCGCACGCATCGCGGCAGGTCACCGTTACCATGGTCGCCGGCCCTGTAAACTCGCCCCGATACCAGGCATAGCCCGTGTGCAAGCCCTGGGCCTCCATCGCCAGGGAGTCGCCGGCAGGAATGCGCTGCCAATCCCACGCAGCGACCAGATCGGAGAGCTCCGGCGCGCCGGGCCGCGTCTCCCAGGGCTGCCAGATCGCCTCCGGCAGCGACGGCGGCGACGGCCAGCTCAGCGGCGAGAGCCACGTGTGCGGATCGCTGCCGCGCCACGGCCCCCAACGGTAGCCCAATCCCGCCTCGCGCACCCAGAACTCGTAGCCACCCGTCGCATCCGGCAGCACCAGTTCCGGCCCGATGATCAGGCCACGCGCCGGTTCCTCTGGATCAGGCGACCAGGCCGGCGGATAAGAGGGCGTCGTGCGCCAGGCATCGTCCAGCGGCCAGACACGGCTCGCCAAATGCGGCTCCAACGCGAGCAGCTGCAACGGCCCCTCCGGGCCATCCAGCAACAGCGAGCTCAGCCGCCCCGCCTCGAAGGTCACGCGCAAGCCACCCTCCTCCCGCGAAGCCTGCACCGCCCCGCGCGCGTGACGCGGGCGAAAGTCAGCAGAGAGCGAAAGTGCGCCGCCCTCCTCGTTGGTCACGATGAGCAAGGCGCGCCCCGCCACGACGGTGTACAGCACCGGCTCCAGCGTCGTGCTGCGCAACAGCCCGCCCGCCAGCGGCCAGTTGAGGGGCAACACTCGCAGCGCCTCATCCAGCAGGAAAAAGGGCGCGGTGGCGACCATTTCATCGCCGGCGGGCACAGAGACCGCGACCTCTTCGGCGGGCAGGTTGCGCGAGTGCAGAAAGACGACCGTGGTCGCGCCATCGGTGCGCGCGCCGCACAGATAGCGCGCATCCGAGGGATAAACGTGCTGCGCTGCACTCGCAGCCGCCAGCACGCGCCCCAGCGTCTCCGCTGTGAGCGCCAACCGCCGCAATTCGTAATAGCGCGGCGAGAGCGCCAGCCCCGGCCCTAACGGCGCGCCCACACCGTGAACCGCGCGCGCCTCCGATGTGCCCCAGTACCCCCACGTCGCGCCGGCAGTGAAGGGCGTGAGCGCGTACCCCTGCGCGCCGTGCGCGAGCAGCGCGCCCACCACCAGCCGGGGATGCTCGTCGCCCAGCGCAGCCGCCGTTTTGTCGGGATCGGGGCCGCCCCAGACGGGCAGCGGGGCGCTGCGGCAGATCGCCCCCGGCGCAGATTCCGCCTCAGCCCACGCGGTCAGCTCGGCCCAGGGGAAGGCCCCCTCGCGCCACGCCGCGCCCAGATACGGGGCGAAGTTCGCCGCCGGGAGCACCGGGGTCGCGCCAGCCAGGGAGCGCGCCAGCGCCAGCCACTTCGGCAACGCTTCCGCCTCGGCGTCCGTCACCAGAGACAGCAGCAGATTCTCCCGCGCGCCCAGGTGCGCAAAGAGTTGCCCCCACCACTCGCGCAAAGGCGACCACAGCGCCGGTTGCGCCTCAAGCGCGGCATCCGCCTGCAACCGGGGCAGCAGCCAACCGGGCAAGCCGCCCGCGTCCAGATCCGCACCCACCTGCGGCCCCAGGTGCGGGATCAGCCACAACCCCGCCGCCTGGATCGCGTCCAGCAGCCCGGGCAGATCGCGGGGGCCGGTGAAGTCATAGAAACCGGGGGCCGGGCTGTGATAGGCCCAGGGGAGCGGCAGCCACACCGCGTTGAGGCCGGCCATCCGCATCCGCTGCAATGCGGGCGTCCAGAGATCAGGATGCGGCAGCCGGAAGTAGTGCAACGCGCCCGCCTGGATGAGGGCCGGGCGGCCCTCAATGTAGAGGCGCGCGCCTTGTAATTGCAGGTGAGGCAAGCGCTACCTCGTCAAGCCAGCGCGCAGGCGATCTGCGCCGCGATGCGCGCGTTGTTGAGCAACAGGCTTCCGTTGGCCCGCTGCGTGCGCGCCCCGCTGAGCGCCACCATCCGCGCTAGAATGTAGGGGGTCAGCGCCTTGCCCGCGATGCCCTGCACGTCGGCCTCGCGGACAGCCTGCTCGATGAGCGGATCAATCTCCGCCGCCGGGATCTCATCCGCT